>Ga0209597_1000093_pt1 | contig 53261 bp, 45 predicted proteins | sample M_140625_MF_Meta_FD_187316 | JGI IMG/M metagenome (GOLD analysis project Ga0209597, IMG submission 187316) | Freshwater microbial communities from Lake Montjoie, Canada to study carbon cycling - M_140625_MF_MetaG (SPAdes) (version 2) | ecosystem: Environmental > Aquatic > Freshwater > Lake... | reverse complement strand
GACATCGAGCCCGTGGGCCATGATCTCGGTGCGGGGCCACTTAGCCGTCAGGCCGCGGGACACCGGGATATTGGCGACCTTGATGGCGTTAAACTTATCGTGCTTGGCGTTGTGGTTTTCGCCCCAACCGTCGCGGATAACAAGGAGTGTGGTGGACATGGAAGTGAGGAGGGGTTTCTGGTGGATTTCCCGAGTGAAGTGAATTCAAATCCCTGCATGCGGCTCCTGCGTTCTTTGCACCTCATCCTCGGCTGCTTTTTCGCCCCTTTGCTGTTGTTTTATGCCGTCTCTGGCTTTTGGCAGGTCTTCGGCTGGCAGTGGGCTAAAAGCCGCGACGACGCTAGCTTAGCGTTGGCCAGCACGATTCACACTGGACGCGGGCTAAAGGGCGAAGGGATTTCGTCCCTATCTTCCGAGCCCCTGCGCTGGTTCGCGGCCGCCATGGCGGTCTGCCTAGTGGTCATGATCGTCACCGGGCTCATCCTCGCATTGCGCTCGGCCAAATCGAAGACTGCGGCCTGGGCCATTGCGTCGGGACTCGTCATCCCGCTGGCCTTTGTCCTCTTCGCCTTTTATCGTAACTAAAGCATGAACCCCCTCCGCACCCTTCTGGCTCTTTCTACCCTGATGTTCGGTATAACCGCTTCGGCGGTCACGGTTGAAAAACTCACCATCGATGGCAAGGCTGTCACCGTGAAGGTCCCGGATAAGGCTGCGTCGGGGAAGCCGTGGCTCTGGGTGGGCGAGTTCGGTGGCCACCTCAAGTCACTCGAGGACGGTCTCGTCGAGAAAGGCTGGCACGTTGTCTATGTCGGCGTGAGTAATCAGTTCGGCTCGGCCCGCTCGATGGACACATGGAATAAAGTCTACGCTGAGCTGCATGATAAGCGCGGCTTCTCCGCCAAGCCGGCCTTACTCGGCATCTCGCGTGGCGGACTTTACGTGAATGCTTGGGCGCGCCTGCATCCGGATCGCGTCAGCGTGCTCTACCTCGATAACGGCGTGTGCGATATCCGTTCCTGGCCGGGTGGCGTCGCCCTCACGCATCAGAGCAAAGGCAGTGCCAACGATTGGAAACTTTACAAGATCGAGTTTGGTTATGTCAGCGATGATGAAGCCAAGGCCAAGTCACTGCAGGCTGCGGAGGGACTTCTCCCCGCCATTAAAGCCGGCGTGTTCCTGATCTCGTGTCACGGCACCGCCGATAAGACGGTGCCGTTCGAAGACAATGCTGCCCTCGTTGCCAAACTCTGGCAGGATAATGGAGGCCGCGTGAAGCTCTTCCCTAAGGAAGGCGGCGACCACCATCCCCACGGCCTGCCTGATCCTAAGCCTCTCATTGAGGTGCTGACCGCGGAGACCAAGTGAGTGCACGGGCGAAGCCCGCGAGGGGACTGGTTGGCTAGGGGGCTGAAGAGTGCAAAGGTGCAAATCAGCCTACGGCCTGTGCAAAGGTGAAAAAGTGAATACCGAAACAGGTAGGGGCGTGGCAGGATAGAGTACAGAGTACGGAGTACAGATTACGGAGGAAAGGTAGGGGCGTGGCTTCGCCGCGCCCTCCTATGGTGGAGGACAAGGCGAAGCCTTACCCCTACCCGCGAGCAGAGCTCGCGAGAGGCATGCTAGGTTGGCACGCAGTGCCAACCCTACCCAATACAATCGGACGGATGTCGATTGGCGAACGGACGCGACGCAGTCGCGCCCCTACCAGAGCTAGTTGAAATGGGGGACAGGGAACCGGGGAATGAGCGCCCTTACTTCCTCTGTAATCCGTAATCTGAACTCTGTAATCTCACTCCTGCCCCTACCTCATTAGGCTTCCACCCAGCGGCCCTTTTCCTTGATGAGGTCGACGAGGCGTTCGACGGCTTCTTCCTGGGGGACGTTGAACTTGATGGGGGTCTTGCCGACGTAGAGGTTGATCTTGCCGGGCGCACCACCGACGTAGCCGAAGTCAGCGTCAGCCATCTCGCCGGGGCCGTTCACGATGCAACCCATGACCGCGATTGTGACGGACTTGAGGTGGCCAGTGCGTTCCTTGATCTTCAGGGTCGTCGATTGGATGTCGAAGAGCGTGCGGCCGCAGGAAGGGCAGGCCACGTATTCCGTCTTGGTCTGGCGCATACGTGCGCCTTGCAGGATATCGAAGGCCAGCGTCAGGGACTTCGCCGCCGTCGCGGGCGTTTCGCACGAGAGGAAGTCGCCGTAGCCATCAACCAGTAACCCGCCGGCGAGGATGGACGCCTCGAGTAAACGGGATTGGAAACTTGGGTCGAGGCGGACTGCGTTGGCGGCCGTTGCACGGATCCAAAGTGGGGCGGACAGCTGGGCCACGGCCGCGCAACGGGCTAGTTCGCGGTAAGTCCCCGTGGCGTGCAGACCGCTTTGCGGCTGGGAGGACGTCAGGATGAGTCGACCGACCGGTATGGCCGCTAATTCCTTGGACAATGCTGCGAGCGTTGGCCCATCCACATCGGCGGCCAGAATGGCGTCATGCCGGACGCAGGCCTCGGTCCAGGCTTTCAGGGCTACGCCATCTTTGGCGCCGAAGCCTTTGACCACCACCAGGCGGCTACCGGTGCCCTCGAAAGAAAACTCTGCGGGCGATAGACTCGTTTCGACCCACAATGAAGGCACCGCTGGGCCGAGCGCCTTACGGAGCGAGCGGAGGCCAGCGGCGTGGGCTGGGTCGTCGAGGCGGATGAGCAGGCCTTCGGCGCGGACTTCGCGTTGGGCGGCGTGGACGTCGAGGAGTTCCTTTGCCACCGCTTGCCAGTCGGCGAGGCTCTGGTGGCTGCGCACGATGACGCGAGGTGTCTCGTGGGAACCCGCGAGGCAAGCAGACGATAGCTCGATGGGGTCCGTCGCGCGGCGCGTAAAGGAGAACGGATCGGCTGGGTCGGCGGGGAGCCTGACGGATGAAGCCGCACCCAGCGTGGCGAGGTCTGTCGCGCGCGAAGCGATCTCGTGGCAGACGGGAATTTCGAACCAAGGGTCTTCGGTGAGGGAGACGCGGAGCGTGTCGCCCAGGCCGTCGGCGAGGAGCGCACCGATGCCGATGGCGGATTTGATGCGGGCGTCTTCGCCTTCGCCGGCTTCGGTCACGCCGAGGTGCAAGGGGTAATCCATTCCCAGTTCAGCCATGCGGGCGGCGGCAAGGCGGTAGGCCTGCACCATGACCTTAGGGTTGGAGGACTTCAGCGACAGGATCATGTCTTTGAAGCCATGGGATTCCGCGATGTGGATGAATTCTAACGCCGACTCCACCATCCCGTTAGGCGTGTCGCCAAAACGGTTCATGATACGGTCGGAGAGCGAGCCGTGGTTGGTGCCAATGCGGAGGGAGCGCCCAAGGACCTTGGCGCGGAGGACGAGGGGCGTGAACGCCTCGTGCAGCCGCTCGAGCTCCTCGGCGTACGCGGCGTCGGTGTATTCTAGTACCGCGAACTTCTTCTTATCGGCGTAGTTACCGGGGTTGACGCGTACCTTCTCCACATGTTCGACCGCTTCCATGGCGGCCACAGGCAGGAAGTGGATGTCGGCGACCAGAGGCTGAGTGAAGCCCGCCGCACGGAATTGCTGGTGTATCTCCTTGAGCGCCGCGGCCGCGGCCTTGTTGGGGGCCGTCACGCGGATGATCTCGCAACCCGCTTCAGCGAGGCGGATGCATTGGCCCAACGTCGCTGCCACGTCCTCGGTGTCGGACGTCGTCATCGACTGCAGGCGGAGCGGATTAGTGCCACCCACGCCCACGTTGCCTACCATCACCACGCGGGACAGGCGGCGCACCGTACGGTGGCGGGAGGGACAGTAGTCCAAGGACATGGGAGTATCTCAACCCCTTTGCCCGCAGCCGTCAACGCACCTCAGACATCCCAGCGCCAGCTATCGGCGGACCAGAAGTAGCTATCCTTACCCTTCGGCACGATCACGCCGAGGCCGGGCCAGGGCAGGTGGAAGCCGTAGGCACGCTCGCGGGTGGCGCCGATCTCGGCGAAGACCTTTCGGCGGGTTGCGATGGCTTGGTCAGGGTGGTGGTCGAAGTCGATGAACCAAGATGGGTCGTGGAGCATCAGCACGTGGTTGTGGGCCAGGTCGGATAGGTGGAGGAGTGACTCCTGACCATCCTTGATGCGGTAGATGGCGTGGCCTGACGTGTGGCCGGGGGCGGCGATGATGGTGATGGCCCCGTTGAGGATCTGGTCACCGTCCTTATGGATGACTAGGTTGGGCTGGAGTGTGTCGAAACCGTTGCGAACCATCTTAATCAGACCAGGGATATCGTCGGTGCGGTGCGATTCGGAGAAATCGGGCTTAGCGGCTCGCCAGAAGTCGACTTCGGACTGTAGCACGTGGATGGCTGCGTTGGGAAAGAGGATCTTATTGCCCTGGAAGAAGCCCCCGATGTGGTCGGAGTGCGAGTGACTCAGGAGGCCATGCGTCACGTCCTCGGGTTTGATGCCGATCGTGTCGAGCGCGTCGGAGAGCCAGCCCCAGTTGGCGTTCTTATTGTAGGCGCCGAAGCCGGCGTCGACGAGGACGACCTCCTTGCCGAGGCGCAGGACGAGCACATTGATATAGAGCGTCACGTCATCTGGGCGTTCCCCAAGGTTGGTGAGTGCCTTGGTCATCTCGGGGCGTTGGGCCGGCGGCCACATCTTCTTGGAGACGCACTTACCGAAAGTACCCCAGCCATCGCTGATGGACCAGGCTTCGATCTTGCCCACGTGGAAGGCGTAGATGTAGGCCTTCTTTTTATTATTCTTGGAGGATCCATTCTTCGGGGCCTCTTGGGCGGCTAAGGAGCCGGGGAAGGCCAAGCCAGCGAAAGCGGCCGCGGCGGCGCCGAGGAACGTGCGGCGGGAGGGGATGATATCTTCGGGGTTGGGCATGGGCTCACCCTAGGGAAAGACCCCTGCCCATCAAGCCCAGCCTGCGGTCCGCGAACTTTTAACCCATTTCGCGGGAACCTTACGTCGACTTAGCGCTTTTCGACGAAATCCACCTGGCGGTACACGTGGCGCTCGAGTACCTGCTGCTTGAGTTGACGCTCGCTATCGCCGGAGCAGCGGCGGACGTCATTCAGGATGATGTAGCCCATGAGCGAGAGGATGAGGGCCATACAGGTGAACTGCACGATGGTGACCGCCTTGGCGTTGAGGGCGTTGTTGGTCAGCTTGGAAATCGTCGCAATGAGCATGTGGCCGCCGTCGAGGACCGGGATGGGCAACAGGTTGAGGATGGCCAAATTAAGGTTAATCAGGACCGTGAACCAGAGGACGAGGCGGATGTCTTCGGAAATATTGTAGTACGTCTTGCTGATTGAGATGACCGAGGCCAGTTGGTTGACTTTGATGTCCGAATCACGGTCGAAGAGTCGCCCGAGGGTCGTGAACGTCTGCTTGATGATGTGCGTGCACGTCTCGATGGGGTTATTGTGGGCGATTTCGGGCTTAGCTAGGAAGGGAGCACCGATGAGGGCGCGTTCGACCGGCGTACCGCGTTTCACTTCGGCCTCAGTGAGGGAGAAGTTACCGGCGTCGCCGTTCGCGCGCTTCCAGTAGAACGTCAGCGTTTTACGGCCGGCCCCGGTGGCTTTCTCAAGGTCGTCGAGGGAACGCAAGACGGTCAAATCCTTACCATCCACCTTGTCGAAGATGGTGCCGATACGGAGCTGGTCGATGCGGGTCGAATCTTCGGGGGAGACGCCGAGGATCATCAGTTGGTCGCGGTTGGCCAAGGGGTCGGTAGAAAGCAGGTCGCGGGTGACTGGCACCACGACGATGGAGTGACGCTTGTCCCCTTCACCGTAGGTGATGAGCCCGACGGGGTTGGTGCGTGCGCTGATCTTGGGCGTTACCTTGAGCGTCAGGAGTTGGCTTTTGCCGTCGGCATCGACGCGGGAAACTTGGAAGGTACGTTCGCCAGGGCCGGCGACGCGGAGGCGTTCGAGTAGTTCGGTGGGGTTATTTACCGGCCGGCCGTCGATGGCGATGATGCGGTCTTCACGGATGAGGCCGGCCTTTTCAGCGGGGGAGCTGGTCATGGGCGTGTTCAGGATGACGTCGGAGCGGGGCATCAAGCCGGCCACGCGGACCTTGTCGCCGCTGCGGGTGTTCAGTTCAACGCGGGCAGGTAGGACCGTGAGGTCGAGTGTCTCCGCACCGCGCTTGATTTTGAACGTCGCGACCGGCTGCTTCTGCGAATTCATGCCATTGCCGAGCATGACTGCCTCGTTGATCTGCTTGAAGGACTTCACCTCGACCCCATCGACGGCGAGGACCTCGTCGCCCGAGCGGATACCAGCCGTGAAAGCTGGGCCGGGGACGGTTTGACCCAGGCCGAGTTCCGAAAGTTGGCCGGAGCTGGTCACCACTTGTTCGGGAACGTAGCCGACGATGGTACTGCCGTTACCTTCGGGGACGGGCATGCCGGTGATCCAGAGGATGGTGGCGAGTGCAAAGGCGAAGATGACGTTGAAGACTGCGCCCATCACTGCGACAATCATCTTGTCCGCGTAGGAGATCTCGGGGAGCTTCTCCTCGTCGCTTTCGGTGGCACCTTCGATGGCTTCGGGGTCGCCCATTTGCGGGAGTGCCACATAGCCGCCGAGCGGAATCCAGGATACGCGGTAATCGACCCCGTCTTTACCGGTCCAGCCGAAGATCTTCGGGCCGAAGCCGATGGAGAAGCGCTCAATCTTCAGGCCGCGCCAGCGGGCGGCGAGGAAGTGGCCGAGCTCGTGCACAAAAATCGAGCCGCCGAAGAACAGTGCCAGCAGCACGATGCCGCGAACGGAAGTAGCGAGTTCGCCAAGGAAAGTATTATCCATTAGGAAAAGAGAAGAAGGTTATGTGTCAGTGGGCGAGGCCGGGGGCGAGCCTGGAAGCGGTGCGGCGGGCTTCGCCATCGGCGGCGAGGACGTCGGCAAGCGAGCTGGGTTCACCGGCACCGACCGCGGCGAGCGTTTGGTGGACCAATTCAGCGATACCCGTGAAAGGCAGCCGCCCGGCCACAAAGGCGTCCACGGCGACCTCATTGGCGGCGTTGAAAATCGCGGGGGCGGTACCCCCGGTAGCGGCGGCGGCGCGGGCCAGCCCGAGGCACGGGTAGCGAGCGGGGTCGGGCGGCGACATCGTCAGGGCGAGCGCCTCAGCGAGGTTCAGTTGCGGGGCGGGGCAGGGCAGACGCTGCGGGAAGAGCAGGCAATCCTGAATCGGATAGGCCATGTGGGGTGGCGACAGCTGGGCCTGCAGGCTGCCATCGCTCAACGTCACCAGCGAGTGGATGATGCTTTGCGGGTGCACGACGACATCGATGCGGTTTTCGGGCAGATCAAACAACCAGCGGGCCTCGATGACCTCGAGCCCCTTGTTGGCCATGGTGGCCGAATCGATGGTCACCTTCGGCCCCATATTCCAGTTAGGGTGCTGGAGGGCTTGGGCGACCGTCACGCGGGCGAGTTCGGCCAAGGGCGTATCGCGGAAAGCGCCGCCGGAAGCCGTCAGCACGAGGCGAGCGATTTCCGCACGTGCCTTGCCGCGGAGTAACTGGTGAATCGCGTTATGTTCGCTATCGACGGGTAGCAACGCTGTGCCGGCCTCACGGGCGGCGGCCGTGACGAACTTTCCGGCCAGCACGAGCAGTTCCTTGCTGGCCAACGCCACGTGTTTGCGGGCTTGCAGGGCGGCGAGGGTGGGGGCGAGTCCGGTGGTGCCGACGACCGCCGAAACGACCGTGTGGACCTCGGGTAGGCAGGCGACTTCGGTCAAGCCAGCGGTCCCTTCCAGAATGCGTACCCCGGGGAATTCACCCGAAGCCCGCGCGGCGGCCGCGGCGGTGGGGTCCGCCAAGGCGATCGTCTTAACTTGGAACTCTTTAACCGGGCCAATCAGCTCGCGCCAACGCGTGTGCGCTGCCAAGCCCGCCACGCGGAGTAAAGTCGGATGGGCCCGGACAACCGCCAAGGTGGTCGTGCCGATGGAGCCGGTGGCCCCGAGGATGGCGATAGCCCTAGATTCCATGCACGCGTGGGTGACATGGAGGCAACCGCACCCGCCCGCCTAGGCAAGCCGGTTTCGACCCCTGCGGACCTCTTTCCTGCTTCTCCGCTGGACACTGGGGCAGGCTCTGCTTCCCTTGAGGTTCATGGCCACGCAGCCTCAAGACCTCACCGGGCTTTCCCACCTCGGGAACACCCAAAACAAGCCCCAGCAGACGCTGGAGACCTTCCCGAACCGCCATGCGGGCCGGAACTACACCGTCGAGCTCTCGACGGAAGAGTTCACCTGCCTCTGCCCGGCCACGGGCCAGCCCGACTTCGCTAAGATCACGATTCGTTACGTGCCAGGTCCGCGCATCGTCGAGTCCAAGTCGCTGAAACTCTATTACTGGAGCTACCGCCAGCAGGGCATGTTCCATGAGCACCTCACGAACAAGATTCTCGACGACCTCGTCGCGGCTGTTGATCCCATCTGGTGTGAAGTCACGGGCGCCTTCGGCGTCCGTGGTGGGATTGGCATCACCGTGCGCGCCGAACACGGCAAAAAGCCTCAGGCGTGAAGCCAAGCCCCGTCCAGTCTGACGACGACGGGGAACCGACCGATTGGCCGGGCTTTAAGCAAGTCTCGGACTACCTGACCCGCCAGCTGGCCAGCCGCCGGCTCGCTCCGCGGACGTGCTTGACCTACGGCCGTTCGCTCAAGGGCTTTGCGCTGTGGATGAAGTCCAACGGCGGTTGGGATGGCGATTGGTCGCGGCTCACGGCGCGCAATCTCCGCGACTTCGTCATTGAACGTCAGCAGACGCATCAGCGGACCTCGGTGCATAATCAGGTTTCGGCCTTGCGCGCGTTCTTGGCCGACCTCCGGGAGCGGGGTGGCATCACCTCGACGCCAGCGGCGGGGCTCGTCTTGCCGAAGTTACCGCGCTCGTTGCCGAAGTTCCTGACCGAGCCGCAGGCCGAAGCTTTATTGGAGGCGAGCTCACTGGAAGAACAGACCCCGACGGCGGAGGCCCGCGACCAAGCCGTCTTGGAGTTGCTTTATGGCGGTGGCCTGCGCGTGTCGGAACTCTGCGGCATTAACGGCGGCGACTTGGATCTCTCGTCTGGCCTCGTGCGGCTGATGGGGAAGGGCTCGAAGGAGCGCGTGGTGCCGGTGGGCGAAACCGCTTTGGCCGCGGTGCGGACATACTTGGCCTTGCGTGGGCAGCCCGTGCGTGGCGAACCGCTGCTCTTGGCTTCGCGCGGCGGGCCGATGTATCCGCGCGGCGTCCAGCTCATGTTAAAGCGCAAGCTCGCGGCGGCGGGGCTACCGGCGGACCTGACCCCGCACAAGCTTCGCCACGCTTGCGCCACGCACCTCTTGGCGAACGGTGCGGACCTCCGTCTCGTCCAGGAACAACTCGGCCACGCCTCGCTTTCGACGACGCAAATTTACACGCACCTCACCGTCTCGAAACTCCGTGACGTGCACCGCAAGGCCCATCCACGGGCTTAATCTATGTTTTCCGAAACCGCTCCCGCTAAACTCAATCTCTCGCTCGCCATTACCGGTCGGCGCGCGGATGGCTTTCATGAGCTCATCAGTTTAGTCGCGTCCTTGGAACTCGCGGACACCTTGGAATTCACGCCGGGGGGTACGTGGCGCTTGACTTGTGATGATGCCAGCTTGCCGGTCGATGGCACGAACCTCGTACTTAAAGCAGCGGAAGCTTATCGTCGCCATCGCCCGGAAGTGGCGTCCGGCCATTTTCATCTTGGAAAGAAAGTCCCGAGTGGTGCCGGCTTGGGCGGTGGCAGTTCGGATGCGGCCGCCGTTTTGCGTATCCTTGATCGCACCGTGGCGCAGCCCATGGGCCTGGCTATGCTCGAAGCCGTCGCCGCGGAAATCGGCTCGGACTGTCCCTATTTTGTCCGCGGGCAACCCGCGGTGATGCGGGGTCGAGGGGAGCGCTTGGAATCAATCTCGGCCGCGGCCCGCGAAGCTTTGGCTGGCCGGAGGGTCTTGGTGGCTAAGCCCCCGTTTAGTATCCCGACTCCGGAGGCGTACGGCCTCTTGGTGAAAACGGCCGCATATGTGGATGCCGCCACGGCGGACGCGGCCCTCGCCGAGTGGCTGGCCCAGCCGGTGCGCGACCCCTCTTCGCTGGGGAATACCTTAGCCGAGCCTGTTTTCGGGAAATACCTCGCTTTACCGACCGCGGTGGATGCCCTGTCGCAGGCTATGGGCGTCGTCTTCCGAATGACCGGGAGCGGGAGTGCTTGTTTTGCGTTTTACACTGATGGAGCCGAGTCGGAATCCATTAGGCAGGCTTTAATTCAGCAATGGGGGGTTGGAACCTGGTTTTGCGATACCCGCATTTCGGCGTAGTTTCGGCTTTACTGCGGGCTAACCCCCCGCCTAGATGCCAGCCACCAACCAAACTATGGGAAGCCTCAAGAAAAAGCGTCGTCTGAAGATGAACAAGCATAAGCGCCGTAAGCGCTCCAAGGATTCTCGCCATAAGAAGCGTTTGTGGGGTTGATCTGACCCCGCAGGGTCTCAAACCCAAGCACGGGCGGCCAATTTGGCCGCCCGACTTGTTTTCGGGCTTGCTCCACCCCCTTTCACCCCCCAAGTCTGACCCTTCACCACACCCAAAACCATGGCCCGCGAAACCATTATCATCGAGTGCACCGAAGCCCGTAAGGAAGGTAAGAATCCCTCCCGTTACATGACCACTCGCAACAAGAAGCTTACCCAGGAGAAAGTTGAGCTGAAGAAGTACAACCCCTCCCTCCGCCGCCACACACTGCATAAGGAAATCAAGGGCTAAACCCTTTCTTTCCCTGTAAAGACAGAAGGCCGATGCATCCGCATCGGCCTTCTGCTTTTAAGCCCTGCGGGCGGGCCTTAACTGACTTGGCCAACGCGTCGCTGCGAGCGCCAGTGAGCCCGGTGGTGACGCTTCCAGTCAATCATCGCTCGTTCGAAGCCGATGTCTTGGCCGGCCTTTTCGGACTCAATCCATTTGTGACGCAGGATTTCTTCGCGTTCGGCGAGGAATTCAGCGTAAAGCGATGACCGCGCCGCCAAGTCGGCGTCTTCGTGCGGTGTCGATTCTTCCTTCATTCTTATCTTAGTTAATAGCGTCGAGGCAGGTTTGGCAAGCCGGTCGTCACAAACCTGTCACGAAACGGGGACGAGTTTCCGCAAAACCGTGAGCGCGACCGACTTGAAGACGCGGGCGGCGTTACTGTCGGGGTGGCTGATGACGACGGGGATACCGTGGTCGCCCCCTTGGCGGACCGCTGGGTCGAGCGGGACTTCGCCGAGTAGCTCCGTGTGGAGTGCCGTGGCCACCTTCAGGCCGCCTCCTTGGCCGAACAGGTATTGCCGTTGGCCGTCGGGACCCTCGAAGTGGCTCATGTTTTCAGCGACTCCGAGGATGGGCACGCCCACCTTCTCGAACATCGCCGCCCCGCGGAGGGCGACGGCGACCGCGGCTGTCTGCGGGGTGGTCACGATGACGGCCCCGCTCAAGGCCATGGCTTGGGCGATGGATAGCTGGGCGTCGCCGGTGCCTGGGGGGAGATCGATTAGTAATACATCCAGTTCGCCCCAGCGGACGTTGGTCGCGAACTGGGAAATCGTTTTCATGATCATCGGCCCGCGCCAGACCACGGGGGCATCGGCTTCGATCAGCAGTCCCATGGACATGACCTTCACCCCGAAGTTCTCGACCGGTAGGAGTACCTCGCCTTCCATTTCAGGGCGGGCGTTGATGCCGATCATGAGGGGGACCGACGGGCCGTAGATATCGCAATCCATAAGCCCGACGCGGTTGGGGCGACCCTGCTCAGTGAGGGAGCGGGCGAGGGCGCAGGCTAGGTTAACCGCAAAGGTCGACTTACCGACCCCGCCTTTACCGCTGGCGATGGCGACGATATGCTTAACCTGGCTGACGCCTGCATTCGCGGGCAGCTTAATCTCGGCCGCAGCGGCACCGGGGGCGGCCTTGGGAACCGTGACCGTGATGGCGATCTCGGGGTCGACGGCCCCGGCGGCCTTGAGCACGGCTTCAATCTCATCGTACAGCTGCTTGGGGATCTTGGGGTCAGCCGTCGTCACGGCCAGGCCGACCGTCACCTTGCCCTCGGGCGAGACCTCAATCCCGCGCAGGAGGCCGAAGGAAACGATATCACGGCTGAAGCCCGGGTAGCGGACTTGGCCGAGGGCCTTTTGGACGGAATCCTTATCGAGCGGCATGAGGAGGATTGAAGTCCCGCCCCACCTTAGGTCAAACTGCGATCGCTCTTACTATCCATGAAGTTCATCCGTCGCTCGCTGGGGCTCCTTTCTCTCTTGGCCATGGGCCTCCTTCCGGCTTCCGCGCAGAATCGCGTTGTCGTCAATGACAGCATCGATGCCTTGATGAAGCAGGGAATCATGCCGGTGACCGTGGTGAGCGATGACGCCGCCGTTGGTGAGCTGGTTACCTTTGCCTTGAGCGCCCACGGCGCTTTCAGCGTTCGCACTAACTCTTCGGTGCGCGTCACCATTGGCCGCACGGGGACCACGGCCGTGGTCGCCTGCGACCACCCCAGCTTTGCATTTCAAACCACGATTGAAGCGCGCGACCAAGATGACCTTGCCTTACGTGTCGCCGACGCCGCCGTCGTTGGCCTGGGCCGGGCTTGGAAGCTGAAGCCGCTCTTCGCGGCGACCAAGATCGCCTTTGTCTCCAAGTTCACTGGTAACCAAGAAATCTATACCACGAACCTCGTGCATTCGAAAACCTCGCGCGTCACGAACTTGCGTAATACCAGCCACTCGCCCCGCTGGAATCCCGACGGCACGCGCCTGACCTTCATCACCTCAGCGATGACCGGCTTCCCGGAAATCTTTTCCACGAACGGTATCGGTAATCCCCGCGGCGTCGTCACCAACGTGCGTGGTGCCCTCGGCGCGGCCAGTTCGGGGCCGGATGGACGCTTGGCCTTTGCCTCCTCGAATCGGGGCAATATGGATGTCTACGTTGCCAGCGCCGATGGCTCGGGGGCGCGCGTTGTGGTGGCCACGCCGGACGTCGATGCGGACCCTTCGTGGTCGCCGGACGGATCGCGCCTCGTGCTCACGAGTGGCCCGACTGGTCGGCCCGGCATCTATGTCTGCTCCGCGGCGGGTGGCGGTCTCAACCGTCTTTCTACGGGCTATGGTTACAGTGCGGAGCCGCGCTGGAATCCCGTTGAAACGAGCCTCATCGCTTTCACTTTCCAGTCCGGTGGCTTACACCTGGCGGTCGCAGATATTCAGTCCGGAGCAATCACGCCAGTACCAGCAACTTCAGCCATGAGTTTTTCGCATAGTTCCTGGTGTGCGGACGGACGCCACGTGGTCGCCACGCAGTCGCTTAACTCGCAATCGTGGATTGCAATTATCGACACGAAGACGGGCAAGGCCACGCGGCTCAGCGATAGTAAACTCGGCGAGTGTTCGCAGCCTGATTGCTACGTCCGCCGCAACTAAGCGGCCACGTTCAGCTTATTCGGCTGCGAGCAGCGGTGCCGGCGCGGGCGATTCCGTCAGGCGCGGGAATGATTCGCACTTCTCGAGAATCTCCGTTGGCACCACGCTGCCCACGGGGAACTTGCCGTGCGTTTCCGCGTCGACCATGACGATGAGTGGGTCGGTGTCTTTCTCGCGAGCGACGATGAAGAAGTACCACTTCGGGGAGAAGCGATTGGCGGTGATTTCCTTATCCCCGACGCGGTAGCGAACGTAGTGGCGGCGGTTGCCGGTGATGGGCTTATCGAGGACCTTGTATTGTTCGCGGGTCAAGAATGTGTCCTTGGGGATCTCTTCGGAGCGGAGGTCACGGCAGGCGAGGAACTTTGAGCCCCAAGCTAGGTAGACCGTGTCGCCGTTAATCTGGGCCGTCACCAGCAAGCGACTCGGGGCGATGTCAGCCTCGAGCTTGCCGTTTTCGGGAATGAGGAAGTTGCCATTCTGGTCGACCTTGAGTTCCTTGGCATTGGAAGCTAGGACCCACGCACCGAGTTCAGCACCCAAGCCGGAATTGAATTCGCTCCAGACCTTCTTGCGGGCGTTGGGGTCGACGTTGATACGGATACGGTTCTGCAGGTCGCGTAGTTTTCCGGCGAAGACACGGAGCTCGCCGGCCCACTTGGTATTGGCAACTTTCTCGGCTTCGCGGGCGCGAAACTCGACGCGGTCGATGGCCGTCTTTAGTTCAGCCAACTTCATCTGTTCCATTTCACCCTTCAAGCGGGCCGATTCCAGCGCGGCATCTGCCGGGAAACTGGCGACGACCTCGGAGCGAAGTTTGTCGAAGGAGGCATCATCCATCATGGGCGACAGCACCGTGTCTAGGACGGCGGCCTGCTCCGTGACCTTCTGCTGGATATCGGCAGGGATCGGAGTGCTCAAGACGTAGACCTTCAGGACGTCGTCGAGCTTGATATTCCACTTCGTGAGGAGATTGCTGAGCGGGGTGGTGTCGACGGCACCGGAGACCTTGAAGCCTTGGTTTTCCGGAATACGTAGGCGATTGAGCAGTACGGGGCGGAGCAGTTGGCCCCCAGTCGGACGTTGGAAGTTCGCGAGTTGGGCTTGGGCCTGAATCTCTTCGAAGCGCTTTACGTCGGAGTCGAAGCGCTTTTGATTATCCGGCGCTTTCGGGTCATCTTTGGCAAACTTAGCGGCTCCCTTGCCGAGGAGGCTGCCCCCAATGTCCGTAAATGAACCCACATAAGTGGCGAGGGCGAGGGTGACGATGAAGGCCGAGAGGCCGATCGTACGGTGCGTGGTGATTTTGGCCTGCAGGTCGGCTTCGTGGCCGGCGAGGACGATTTCAGCTTGGGCCTGGGAGATTTGGTCCACCGTCGCCGAGTCGGCGAGGCCATACATCAGCAGCTTGCGGCGCACATCGACATCGAGTCGGTTGGCGTCGACCTCCGCTTCGGCTTCACTCTTCTCAACTTTCTTGTTCAGTTTGATACTACTACCGAAAGTGAAATGGTTGCTCAGCGGTTCCCATTCGACTGAGCCAGCGGGGGCACATTGCGTCTCGGCATGGACCGTACTGGCGTTGATGAGGTCTTGAATCTCGTACTCGCTGAGCGGGCCACGGACCTCGTTATCGATAAAAAGGGCAAATTGACGCATGAGGGCGTTGTGGCCGAGGGGTTTAGGGCCTTCAAGAGGGTAATTGCTGGGTGCTCTGAGGCAAGCCGATAGGGGGGATGCTTCGCCTTTGCAAATTACCCGCAGATATCTTTACTTGTAGGGGTTAATGGCCAATCCAGGTATCAATCAATCGCAGAAGCAGGTGCAAGGGCTCGTCCTGACGCCCCAGCTCCGTCAGTCTCTGCGGATTTTGCAGGTCCCAGCCGCCGAGTTATTGCGTGAAATCGCCGATGAAATGGCGGCCAACCCGCTACTCGAGGAGGTTGAGCCGGCGTCCGCTGAGTCGATGGAAACAGCCCCGTCCGAGGAGCCCGAAGAGGAGGGGCCCCGCGAGCTCAGTTTGGGAGACGAGGATTTCGATGCTTTGCGCCGCATGAAAGAGGATTGGGACGAGAGTTATTACGAAGAGATCCGTTCCCAGGGGTATACGCAGGACGATGAGGAACGTCGTCGGCACATGCTGGAATCGGTCACCGGCGAATCCTCCCTTTCCGAACATTTGGCCGAACAAGCTCGGACGGCCTCTGAAGACCCGCAGGTCCAGGAAGCCCTCAAACTGCTGATTGCCTCTTTGGATGACCGCGGCTTCCTCGACGAAGACCTTTCCTCGATCGCCTTGCGTTCGGGGCAGAGCTACGAAGCCGTTGTCACCGCCCACACGTTGCTGCTCGGTTTCGACCCCGTCGGTATCGGGGCCCGCGACCTTCGCGAATGTTTCCTCGCCCAGCTTCGTCAGCGTGGCCGGGGCTTATCTTTTGCGGCCCGCTTGGTGCTGGATGCTTGGGAGCCATTGATGGCGCGGCGCCTCGAAGAGTGTGGGCGTATCTGTGAGCTCACGCCGGATGAAGTCCGCGACGGCCTGACGGAGATGGCTAAACTGGAGACCGCGCCCGCGCGTCGCTTCATGCGCGATGATAATCGCGTGGTCACGCCAGATGCCACGGTAGAGAAGGCCGACGATGGTTCGTGGAAGGTCGGCATGGATGACCGGCACATCCCTAAGTTGAAGTTAGCTTCCGCTTATAAGGATATGTTGGCGGGGCAGGCCTTGGGTGAAAAAGAGCGCACCTATATTTTAGAGCGAATGCGACAGGGTAAGTTCCTGATTGGTGCGATTGAGGAGCGCCAGCGCACCGTGGAGCGCCTTGCGCACATTATTGTGGAACGCCAAGGCGACTTCTTCGAGCACGGCCCGGCGCAGTTACGTCCGCTGACCATGACGGACGTCGCCAAAGAGATGGGCGTGCACGAGACCACAGTGGGCCGCGCCGCGGCCAATAAGTGGATGCTTACGCCGCATGGCCTGAGGGAATTTCGCTGGTTCTTCACCTCGGGCGTTGCCACCGAAGACGGTGGCACGGTCGCCCAGGAAGGCGTGCAGGAGCTCATTGCTGATATCTTAGCACGGGAAAATCCTGCTGCCCCGTTGGCGGATGAAGCGATTACCGTCGAACTCCGGAAGCGCGGTATCCAAATCGCGCGCCGCACCGTGGCCAAGTATCGGGAGGCCTTGGGGCAGCCGGCGGCGCACATGCGTCGCCGCCGACTCTGATTAGCGCAGCCGTTCGAGGACTGAGCGCCAGCCGAAGTTAGCCATATCTGGGAACAGAATCTGGACCCCGGCCGTCAGCCCATCCGTGAGCTTCACCGGTGCCGCGACCGCGGGCAGGCCCGCTAAGGAAGCGGGCGCGTTGAGGGCGAGTAAACGTTGGCGATGGCTGTCGTCGCAGGCCGCTTTGGTCACGGCTGGCCCGAGCGTCGCGGGTAGCACGACGTAGTGGTGCCTCCTGAAAATCGCACGGAACGCTTCGCTCACGCGGCTACGAATCGCCTCGGCGGCACGCAATTCCTCGGCCGTGCGGCGGCGCCCGGCGTCAAGTCGGGCCCAGACGGTGGGGTCGTAATACTCACGGCGGCGATCGAGCCAAGGCGCATGCACGCGCGCGGCGGCGGCGCCACCAAGGACTGGGTAGGCCGAGGCGGCCTCGGTAGAGGCGAGGCGAAGGAGTTCGGCGGCGGCAGGGTCTTCCTTGGCGCCGCACTTGAGGGCGAGTGTGCGCATGGGCGCGAGCACGGCAGGGTCGATGCCTAAACCCAAGTCACCGGCCCAGAGACCCGCGCCGGCGGGCGGCGCCTCACCCAAGACCGCCGTGGAAATCTCTAGCAAGTCATGGGCGGAACGGGCCAGCCAGCCTTGGGTATCGTAGCCTGGCGATAACGGGAAGATATCGCCGACGGGGGCGATGTCCGGAGATAGCCGCAGCCCCCACACGCCGCAGTAGGCGGCGGGCACGCGGATGGAGCCCGCGGTATCGGTGGCGAGTGCAAACGGCACGAGGCCGCGCGCGACGGCGAAGGCCGAGCCAGAGCTGGAGCCTCCGGCGAGCCGCGCAGCGTCGGTTGGGTGAGGGCAATCACCGAAGTGCGGGTTTTCGCCCGAGAGCCCAAATGCGAATTCGTTGAGTTGCGTCCGGCCGCATTCCACGGCCCCGGCGTCATGCTGGAACGCGGCAGGCAGGGAAGAATTCGTGCGCGGCACGCCAATTTCTTCGGGGAGAAAAGTCGACCCCCCGTAGGTCGGGTGCCCCATGCGGAAATACAGGTCCTTGGTCAGGAATGGCACGCCCCCGAGGGCTGCCTCCCGTTGCTCCCAAGCATTCTCGAAGCGCTGCGTGAGGCTGCGCGTATCGGGCAACCCACAGAGCACCGCGCGCTGTTCGGTCGGACTCAGTTCGGCCAGCTTGAGCAGAAAAGCCTCGGCGGCCATCCGGGGGCCGCGGGTTAAATAGAACTCCCGCCAGTCTTCGACTGAAAGGGGAGCCAGGTTCACAGGTCGAGGGGAACGCCCGGTTCGGGGTCGTGGATGCGCGTGCCCGGCAGTTCCTTGGATAACGTTTCCTTCATCCAAGCGCGGGCGGGCGGGTCACCGTGCGTGAGCACGAGGTCCTTGGGTGCGAGCGACTTGGCAAAATCGATGAGCTCTTCGCGGTCGGCGTGGCCGGACAAGTGGAAGCGCTCAACCTCCGCGCGCAGGATGGACGTGTGGTCGAGGCCGGTGAACTTGAATTCGCCGCCGGGGGCCATGCCGATTAATTCGCCGCCCGGGGTTTCCGGGTCGCAGTAGCCCACGAAGAATACGGCGTTTTCTTTATGGTCGAGCACGTTGGCAGCGATGCGCCAAGCGGGCGTCTTCTCGACGAGCATGCCGCTCGATAGCAGGTAGATCCCGCGTTCGGGGAGGTTCTTGCCGGGTTGGATGTAGCGGCGAGAAAGCGGGAGCACGTTGAGGTCGCGCAGCACCTGGCGGTTAAACTTCACCTGCTTCGTCTTCTTGGTCGCCGCGTCGAGGTAGTCGCAGAGATCCATCCCGAGGCCCGAAGCAACGATGGGCACATCGGCAAGGTTACCGGCGGCGGCCGCTTCATCGAGGAGCATCAGAATTTCCTGCATGCGGCCGAAAGCGAAAGCCGGGAGTAGTACCGTGCCACCGGCGTCGCAGACACGGTTGATGGCTTTGATTAAGCGCTTCTCTTCGGAGGCACGCGTGTGGCCGGGGTGGGAGGCGGTGGCTCCGCGCGTGCACTCCATGACCAGCGTATCGACTGGTTGGCGAGGAAAGTCTGCGCCGCCGACGGTGCGCTGGGCTTGGAAGTTGACGTCGCCCGTAAAGAAGTGGCGTTTACGGCGGTGCTCAATCATGCAGCCCACGGCACCGGCGACGTGTCCCGCGAGGTGGAAACTTAATTGAATCTCTTCGCCACCGCGGCCGATCTTGCGCGGGTTGGCGAGGGGGACAGCGGACAAGGCATTTTCAACCCGTTCCACATCTTGGTCGACGTACAGCGGGAGGTCGAGGTTACCGGTTTCCTCGCGTTGGCGCTTCATCACCTGAATCGAGTTCGAAAGCAGACGGCGGGCAAAGAGCGTCGTTGCGGCGGAGGCGAAGACCCGGGCGCCGGGGTGGGCACGGATCAACAAGGGCAGGGAGCCAAGGTGGTCGAGGTGGCAGTGTGTCAGGATGACGCCATCCACCGACCCCTCGATTTTATTGATCTGGGGGAGTGCGGCTTTTCCGGTGTGTTTAGGGTGCATTCCGCAATCGATGACCATTCGCAGTCCCCCGAATTCGAGGAGCATGCAGCTGGCGCCGATTTCTCGGCCGGAGTTAAGGTCAGTAATTCTCATTAAAGGGGGTCGGCGGGGGGAATCATCTCAAAGGCAGGGATACGCACAAAAATACGCTGCCCATCCTCGGTGGTGCCGTGGAAGGCACCTTCGGCGGTCACGGGGTGGCCGGTGAGATGATAACTATTATAGGAAAAGGATTCGCCCGACGGGATGCGTGGCGTCTGGCCGACGATGCCATCGCCCTCGACGACCTCGACGTTGCCGTCGGGGGAGCGGATGATCCATTTACGCCCGAGTAGACGGACGGTGGACTGGGAAAGATTGGAAACCGTCAGAAAGTACACGAAGGCGTGGGGAGTCTCGGGCGGGAAGTTGGCGTCACGATGGTGGACCACCTTATCGACGGTGACCCTGAGGCCTGGAAGTTCCTGTCCGGTAGCTTGCACTGGCTGCGACACAAGAGGGGAAGGGGTCCCTTAGGAAGCCATAAATCAGTCGCTGACACATAATTGTGAACCTTCCCGCCTTGCGCCCCTCAGTGGCGGTCATTTGACTGCAGCGGATGTCGACCCCGACTCAGATGAAGCAGAACCTCGGGCGTGTCCCCGGGAAATGGTGGGGTATGGTCATCTACTTGCTCCTCTTGGTCCTATCGGCCTTATTCCCAATCTTTAGTGCGATTGAGCGTATCTCCAAGGACCAGCCAGTGATGGTGCCAGCCTTTGATTTCAAGCGCGATACGGTCACCCCAACGGATAAGATGATTCCAATCCATGCGAACCTGCATGGTTTTGCGGCTGACGGTACGTCGGGCGGTAAGCCGGTTCTGGTTTATTTGCATCGCGCCCCTTGGGATAGGAGTGGCACGCGGCTTTGTGAAGAGCTCGCACAAAGCGGCCGAGTCGCGGTCATTGAGCCCTTTTTGCCTGGCTTTGCGACCAGCCCGGGGAATGTCCCCAGCCACTCCATGGAAGCCAATGCCGAGGTGGTGGCTGCCTTGGTCAAGCAATACGGTGTAAAACAATACCACGTCCTCGGGCAGGGCTTAGGGGGCGTGGCTGCCTTGGAACTAGCGGCGGCGCATCCCGGCCGCGTGCGCTCGCTCACGATGCTCTCAGCCCCGGGTGCGCAAGAGTTCGAGCTTTTGGGGAATCCGCTCGTCAATAAAATCGTCTATGGTTTTCAAGGCGCCTTCTTCTGGGGCGTTGCGCGCTTGACGCCTAACTTCGGCGCGGCGGATCTTTTACCATGGGATCGTGATTACGCCGCGACCGTATTTGATACCGACCTTTCCGATTCTAAAAAAATCCTCTTCGGTTGGCGCAAGCCTATGCTAATCGTCCATGGTAAGGACGATTGGCTAACCCCGGCCCAGACAGCGACCTACAGCGCGCAGCTCGTCCCGCAGGCGAAGCTCGTTATGTTGGAGGGTGGGCGTGATGCCGTTTTCGAGGCCCAGACTAAGGTCGTGGGTGACATCCTCGCTTTCACGGCTGAGCCCGCCCCCGCGCCAGAGCCGGCGGCTGAGAAGTACCCAGCGTTGCCCTCGGCCGCTGGCTCACACTACTGGATATTACTCGTCATCATCGTCATCTGTACCTTCGTCGCGGAGGATCCGACCTGTTTGGCGACAGGTTTAATGGTGGCGGTCGGCATCATCGATTTCTGGTCAGGTGCGGCGGCTTGCACTACGGGTATCTTTATTGGTGACCTCGTGCTTTACTCGGTCGGGAGATTCTTTGGGCGGAAGGCGATTACCAAGGCCCCGTTTAAGTGGTTCATTAAAGAAAGTAAGGTTAACCAATGGGCCGGCTGGTTTTCGACGCCGCAGGGTTTGTTGGTCGTCGTGAGCTCACGCTTTATTCCTGCCAGCCGCGTGCCGACCTTTGTCACTGCGGGAATCATGAAGCTGAACATTGTACGTCTGGGCGGCTTATTGTTCTTGGCAGCCTTGGTCTGGACGCCGCCACTGATGTGGCTAGGTTATAAGTTCGGTGCCCACGGCATGGAGCTCTTGGCCCGCTTTAAGAGTCAGGCCTTGTGGATTATCCTTGGATTCATCTTTGCGCTCCATTTTGTGACGCACTGGGTGGTGCCGGCCCTGACGTGGCGCGGCCGTCGGCAGATTGTGATGAAGGTCCGCAATCTCCTGCAGGCTTCATTATGGCCTTCTTGGCTCGTATTCTTGCCGATCCGCATTGGCATTCTAGCGCTGTGCTTGCGGCACCGTCGCTTGACGGCGTTTGCCTCGGCCAACCCTTCGTTCGGTCGGATTGGTGGATTCACTGGCGATGCCAAGTCCCTACTCCTCCGTCCCTTTCAGCGGGATTCGCGCTGCTGCCCGTTACTCGCCCTGTCGATGGAAGACTCCGTGGAGGAACGGCTCAAAGAAGCTCAGGCCTTTGCGGTCTGTCATGGGTATCCCTTGGTCTTTAAGCCCGAAGTCGGCGCGGATGGTGCGGGCATGCGTTACATTCGCACCGCTGAGCAGCTCGAGCGCTGGGTTTCCGGTGCGAAGGAAGACTTTCTCTTGCAGAAGAAAATCGACGGCCTGGAGTTCGAAGTCGTTTGGCACCGCAATCCTGGCAAGGATGACGGACGGGTCATGGTGGTCGTGCAGAAGCAGGACGTTGTCGTCAGGGGCGACGGCGAAGAGACCTTGGAAGAGCTCATCTGGCTCGACGAAGTGGCTGTTTCGCGCGGCGAACTCTATTTGGAATGTCACGATCGCGACCTCAACCGTGTCGTGCCTGCGGGCGAGAAAGTCATTCTTAACCTCTCGGGTAGTTATGGCCATGGGGCCCGTTGCGTGCATCGCCACGACCTCAATACACCGGAGCTGAGCGCGGCCGTGACGACTTTTGCGAAACGTTTCCCTGCGCTACATTTTGCGCGTTTCGATTTGCGGGTTGTGAGTGAAGAAGAACTCAAGGCTGGTCGCTTCATCGTCACCGAAGTCGGTGGCTGCTGCCACGTATCGAGCTTGGTGCGCGACGAGTCGCTGCGCTTCAGCCGTGCGTATAGTGCCGTCTGGACGCAACTGAAGGCCTGCATTGAGGCCGGTGCTTATAATCTCGCGCAGAAAGTTCGCCCCGTGCCGCTCGATGAATGTTTGGCGCGGTGGAGCCAGGCTCGGGGACGCGATGATCAGTTCGTGGTGAGCGAAGAATAAGCGCGGTCCGTGTTTCTTGGGTTGATACACCTACAGAGTCGTAGGGTTGATAACCCGTTTTCTCGGTTCGTAGTTCACAGGGCCGGGCGTGCATGCGTTGGTGCTGGCACAAAGCCCAACCTCTATGCGCACCACCACATCCCTCGTCCGTACGTCCTTCCTCCTCGCTGCCGCCTTGGCCCTCACGCCTGCGATCGGCGCCACCGTCACGTGGGACACCTCGACGACGGCTGGATTCCAGTCGGGTAACGGCACGTGGGGTACGGATAGCTTCTGGAGCAGCAACGGCACGACGCTCTCTCCTTGGGTATCGGGAGACACGGCCAGCTTCCTCGGTCAGACCACGGTGGTGAACGACACCATTACCATCGGTTCGAATCAGACGATCGGTGGGTTGAGCTTCGGGTCGGCCACGACGAGTGGTAACTGGACCTTCTCCGGGAGCGGGATTCTCTCCTTGGCTGGTAACGCGACCTTTGCGGTCGCCTCGGGCTCGACCGCGGTGATTTCAGCCCCCTTGACGATTTCGACCAATGTGCTGACCAAGACTGGGGCGGGCACCCTGCGTCTGAACACGCCCACCTTAGCCACCCCCAATATCCTCGTTAGTGCCGGGGTGCTGGAATTGCAGAGGGTCAGTACGTTTTCTTCTGGCGGCACCATTCAAGTCAGCAGCGGCGCGGAACTGGCCCTGCGTTCGACGGATACTTGGGGCCAGTCGGGTACCACCACGGCTGCGACGATTACTTTGGAGGGCGGCACATTGTCCTCGAATGGGTTCTTTAACACCCTCAATAACCTCACGCTTAACGGTGGCACCATCAAGGCTAACGGCGGGGTCAACGCTTCCTTTGGATCATTCCAGCTCGGCGGTACGGTGACGGTCAATCGGAGTGCTTCGATCGTGCAGACGGGAACCAATGGAAACATCAACCTCGCTAGTACGGTGATTAATGTGAACGCAGGCGCGACCCTGACGTCGAACGCCATCCTGCAGGGTACGAGCACGCTGACGAAGGGTGGGGTGGGTGAGTTGGTTTTGACCGGCGCTAGCACCTACTCAGGCGGAACAACTTTGACCGCGGGCGGCCTCATCATCGGTAATAATGCCGCGCTGGGCACCGGAACGATTACTTTTTCGGGAGCTAATGGCTGGTTGAGCAGTGATGGTACGACGGCGCGAACCCTCGCCAACGCCTTGACCTTCACCAACGACGCTATCTTGGGTAACGGTACGAAGAACGGTCTACTCACCTTCGCGGGGGCGTCCACCTTTAGCACTGTGCGGACCATCACGGCCTTGTCGGACGTCGTCTTCTCTGGTGCCGTCAGCGGGACCGGCAGCCTCCAGAAGGTCGGTTTGGGTAACCTCACCCTCTCCGGCACGAACACCCTTTCGGGGTATCTCCAGGTGCAGAGCGGTAAGCTGACTTTGGACTATGGCACGAACAATACCGCGAAGTTTGCGGGCGTCCTTAATTTACAGGGCGGCACCTTGGACCTCGTCGGCGGCTCTTTCGCCCAAACGGCGACTTCGACCAGTTTGAACGGGGGAGTGACGGTGACGCGTTCTTCGGGTACCTCGACGCTTTCCTTAGGTGCCATTACCCGCAGCACGGGTGGCTTGCTTAACATTCAGTCCTCGGGCCTGGCGACGACGAGCACGGCCAACTCCAACGGTCTCTTGGTTGGGGTGCTCCTGAACGGTGCTTTGGCCGCCAACGACGGCAGCGGCAACGTCGTCGCCTACACAGGCTTTACGGATATCGCTAGCCAAGGCGGCGTCCTTGCCAATGGGGCGACCAGCAATGTCCGCATCACCGATGTCGGCAACACGACGGGGACTGTCACGGTCGGCGCAGGGGTGACGACCATCAACACCTTGGTTAACACCGCGGCCAATGCCAGCACCGTCACGATCGGGACGGGGAACACGCTCCGCTTGGGGGCCGTAGGCACCGTCATCGCTGGCTCAGGCCTCAATTTCACGGGCGGCACCTTGACGGCAGGCGGGGCCGACAACACGGCAGGTGAGCTGCAGTTCGTCGTCGGGTCCGGCACGAGCACGATCAGTTCGGTCATCGCCAATAACGGCACTGGACTCGTCAGCCTTACCAAGTCCGGCGACGGTACCCTCGTCTTGACGGGCACCAGCACGAACACCGGGTCGACCTATGTCCAAGCGGGTACTTTGGAAGTGGCGGGCCGCGCGGCTACCTCTTATCGAGTTGAAGGCGGCGCCACGCTTAAACTCGGGGCAAACTATAGTGGTGGATCTTATAGCCCAAGTGTGACGGTGATGGGGTCCGGGGTTTCCGCCACGACCGGCTTGCAGTTGAAGTCCGGCATCTCCTATAACATTAACTACCTACTTTTGGATAACGCCGCCACCACGATTCGTAATTACGGTGGGAGCACGGCGGCTACCCTGTATGGCTTTGATACAAATGGGAACCAAATGACGGTGAACGCCGCCGCCTCAGGTTCGGTCATCGATGCCCTCGTTAACATCAATATGGGCAACTTTGGTTACGCTATCAATGTGAACGCCGGTGCCGCGACGGCGACGGGTGACTTGACTATCAACTCTTTGCTTACGGGCGGTGCTGGAGGAGGATTCATCAAGCGGGGCGCGGGGTCTGTGAAATTGACCGGTAATAGCGTTGGGCAGTTGACCAGCCGCTTAGACATACAGGGCGGCCAGGTGATCTTGGCGGGAGGCGACAACCGTTTGGGGGCGATCGATTTCCGTTTCTCCAATGACGGCAAGCTGGTACTCGGGGATGCTGGGGCCACCTCGGCGCAGAGCATCGGCACGGTTTCATCCTCTTCTACGGGCAGCAGCATCGTCGGGGGTAATGCCTCGAACTCAGTGCTGACGTTTGGCCTGGCGGCCGACGGCAGTTTCACGGGTAAGTTGGGCGGTAATCTCCTGAACGAGAACAACCTGAGCATCGTCAAGTCCGGCGCCGGCATCCTGACCTTGTCCTCGGCCAATACCTACACGGGTGGGACGACGCTCTCGGCGGGTGGCATTACTTTGGGTAATGCCCAAGCGCTGGGCACTGGGACCGTCACCATGAACGCGGGCACCTTAAACATTGGGTCCTATGCCTTGGCCAATACGATTGTCCAGAGCGGCGGTACGATCACGGGCACTGGTTCGATCGCAGGCCTCACCGCCACGGCGGGGGTCGTCTCGGCTAAGTTGGTCGGCGCGGGCGATATCACGAAGACCGGTAGCGGTGTCTTGGAGTTCCAGGCTGCTAACGGTTCTGCGGAAGCCTATACTGGGAATGTCTCGCTTTCCGCGGGCACGATTAAGTTCACCGGCACCGGTTCGTTAGGTGCGGTCAGTTCTTCTGTCGCCGCTTACGCTGGCAATATCGCCAATGCGGGGATCCTCGAGTTTGCCGGTACCGCCACGCAATCGCTGAACGGTGTCCTGAGCGGCACGGGTGCGTTAACGGTCAGTGGCGCCGGGCAAGTCCTGCTCTACGGAAACAATACCTATTTCGGTGGCACCACGGTCTCGGCGGGGACGGCCACGGCGTACAGCGCGACCTCTTTTGGTTCCGGCACCGTGACCCTCTCGGGCACGGGCGTGGTCGACCTCGGCGGACAAGCCGTGGCGAATAACTTCGTCGTGAATGGTGGCACCTTGCAGGGCGGCACCATCAATGTCACTCAGGTCACGGGGACGGCAGGTACCATCAGCGCCAACCTCAATGGAACCTCCAGTTTCACTAAGTCAGGTGCTGGTACCTTGATCTTAGGTGGGACGAATAGCTATACCGGTGGCACGACCGTCAATGGCGGCACGCTCTTGGTGAATGGCACCGTGGGTGCGATCACTGTCGCCAGCGGTGGCACTTTAGGTGGTAATGGTTATATCGGTAACACCTTGGTCTCGTCTGGTGGTACGATTGCGGCTGGTGCTTCGGTGGGCTTGCTGAATGTTGGTAACTTAACTTTAGCGGGTGGCTCGGCGATGACTTGGCAGCTGAATGATGCGACCAAGATCGCGGGCGTCGGCTACGACCTAATCGTGGCAAGCACGCTGAACTTATCGGGCCTGAGTTCGGTCAACCGTGCGACCTTAAACCTGATGACCTTAGCGAATCCAGGTGACAGTGTCTCCGGTACGCCGGTGGCTTTTGACAAGGCCCTGTCTCAGTCCTTCACTTTAATTAATTACAGTGCGCTGAACTTGGGTACGAACACCAACGTGAGTAATCTGTTTAGTATTAATCTGAGTGGCTTTGTGGCTCAAGATGGCAGCGTCCTGAACGCCAGTAACTTCTCGGTCATCAATGATGCGGCGAACAACAGCCTTAAGCTACAGTATGTCTCTGCAGTACCCGAGCCTTCCACCTACGGTCTTGCTCTTGGCTTCCTGTCCTTGGCTGTCGTCGCGGTCCGTCGTCAACGCCGTAAGTCCTCTGCTCAGAAGTGATTATTACTGGTGATACCTACGTGGGTCGTGCGGCCGCTCGGAGTTCCTCCGAGTGGCACTCGGCTTTGGGGGGTGATTCTTCGGAGCGTCGGCGATACCAGTCCTACCTGGCTTGTGTGCTAGGCAATGATTCAGCGCTCGGTTTCGATTTAGTCGACGCCGACGGTCAAGCGGGCGAAGGTTACGACGTTATCGAAGTGCGGCAGTGTTTGGACTTAAGTGCGGTTGCAGGAACGGCTAAGGTTCGGATATGCCTTCGGAGTGCACCTTTCAATAGTTCCTCGGGAATGCCTGGTATCTTGGGATACTATCCCTTTGGTGAGTATCGGTTCACGTTGATTCGCTATGGGGCCTTAAGGCGCGGGAATCGAACCCGTTTGAGTGACATCTTCGAATTGGATTGTGCGCAGCTTTTCGATGCACGGAATGTATCGATTGCGTCAGACTCCCTGATGCTACTCAACGTTCGCGGCCACGGGACATCCGGCAGCATTCAGCTGGTCAGTCGGAGCTTGGGGCTTCGGTTGTTGAAGTCGTATCCGACGATTTATTCAACCTAGGCCTTGCCGGTGTAGGCGTGGCAAAGCGCGGCGGCCGCGGCATCGGATTCATCGAGCGGCAGTTCATCGGGCAGTCCGAACACCGATTTAATCATCCGGCCAACTTGTTCCTTCTTGGCCGCTCCGTGGCCCGTGACGGCCATTTTGATGCGCTTGGGGGCATACTCCGACACCCGGACACCTAAGCGCGCTAGGACGCTCAAGGCCGCCCCGCGGGAAGCGCCCATGGCTTGGGCGGTTCGGAAGTTCTGTACGAAGATGGTTTCTTCGATGGAGGCTTCTTTGACTCCATGAGCCTTGGCGAGTTCTTCGACGGCATCGGCGATGCGACCGAGGCATTCGTAGGCGGCTAACTTGGGGCCGAGTTTGACGGTGCGGCTGGCGAGCAGCCGCGGGGGCTCGGAACGGGTATCGATGACCGCCAGGCCAGTGCCGCGCAGGGAAGGGTCGATGCCCAAGATAATCGTACGGATGCCGCGGGTCACTGGCTTGGTTGCTTCACCAGTCGCCCGGGTCTTTGCCTTGCTGGATTTGCCTGCGGCGGGCAGGGCTCCGCCTAACAGTTTAGCGGTCCAGAGTGAGCGAGCCGAGCGGGCCATGCGATTTATCTAGAACCATCCGCCGAGGGCTTCGACTGCAAACTTCACGGCTCGCGGGTTGCCTTTGCTCGGTCCGCTCGTCAGGTTTTTCCTATGCGATCAGGTTGGGCCATCCTTCTCTCCGTTTGGGCGGTTGGCTTTGCCGCCGAGCTGGAGGTCGTGCAGCGGGCCGTGCCAGACATGTCGGCAGTCGAACTGAAGTCCTGCGCCAAGCTTAACCTGCACCAAGTCCCTGAATGCTCAGCCCTCTGGGCCAGCACCTTGCACCCTGGCGTCTTTTGGACCCTTTCGGATTCTGGTAATAAGCCAGAAATCGTCCCCCTGCATGCGGATGGCTCGCCTGTAATGGGTTCGTCTGGCCCGTGGACCAGCGTCAAGCTTAAGGGCACAAAAAATATCGACTGGGAAGCGCTGACAGCGGACGGCCAAGGTAACCTCATTGTCGGTGACGTCGGTAATAACCTCTCTCGCCGCAAGGAGCTCACGTTCTACGTTTTTAAGGAGCCCGCCTTGGGGGCAAAGGAAGTCACCGATTTTAAGAAGTATACTTTTAGCTGGCCTGATCAGTCCGTCTATCCTGACCCGGAGATTTCCCATGATTGCGAGGCCATCTTCGTCGTCCGCGGTAAGCTCTACCTCCTCACTAAGCATCGGCGGGATACGCTGACCGATCTTTGGCGGGCCGAGCTCCCTGCCGTCGGCGAGCAAGCCGTGCTGACCAAGCTCGCCCGCTTTGACGCTAAAGGCATGGTCACCGACGCCTCCGTCTCGCCTGATGGTAAGCGCTTGGCCGTGCTGACCTATCGCATGGCTTGGGTCTTTGACTTACCCGCAACTGGCGAAGCTTTCTTCCAGGGTCCAGCGAAAGTGGCGCCGTTTTCGCCGCCCTTGCTATCTTGGCAGGTGGAAGGCTGTGCGTGGCTTGATGCCGAGACCTTACTCATCGGTTCGGAGCAAGGTGACCTGTTTAAGTTACCGCTCTCTGCACTGAAGGCCGTGCCTTGAAGGTTTCGTGATGTGAAGTGTTCAGCCTAGGTCGCTGCAGGTTAAAGACTCCATATCGTTTTCCTTTCAGATGGATGGTCGCTCGATAATTTAGGCGGCCCATGAGACATGTGCCAACCTGCTTTATTTCTTACGACACGGTTGAGTCACACGGTCCCTATACTATTCAAGATATGCTGGAAGAAATTGAAACATTCGGCCCAAGAGAGTTCGATTTCGGGGCGATCGACCGGGAGATGGTTCAAATCTGGAATCTCGGTTGGCGCTCTACCCAGCCGCTGGAGCAGGCTAAGTCCTTTCTTTTAGCTGACCTGCGTAAATCGAAGTACGCCTCCTGACGTCGGAGGTAATGGTGCCGGTACGCCGCAGGCTGCACCGATAAAGAAAGCGGGCCGACCTTCGCACGAAGGCCGGCCCGCGTTAAGGGGACTCCAGTAGTCGAACTTAGAGCGCCTTGGCGGCGTTCACGACAGCTTCCTTCGTGATGCCGAGTTCCTTCATGACCACGTCGCCCGGGGCGGAGAGGCCGAAGGTGTCGGTGCCAATCGCCTTGCCGGCGGTGCCGACGTAGCGGCCCCACGAGATGGTGACGCCCGCTTCGATGCTGACGCGCTTGGTGCAGGCGGTGGGCAGGACTTCTTCCTGGTAGGCCTTGGGCTGACGAGCAAAGATTTCCATCGAAGGCATCGAGACGACGCGAACGCTGGTGCCGAGCTCTTCACCCGCGGCGAGGGCCAGCGAGAGTTCGCTGCCGGTGCCGATGATGATGTGCGTGAGCGGGGCGGTTTCCTGGCGTAGAATATAACCACCCTTGAGCGTGCCTTGGCGGCGCGTGGCAACCGGGACGGCGTCGAGGGACGGGACGTTCTGGCGGGAGAGAATCAAGGCCACCGGGCCGTCCTTGCGGGCTACCGCATGAGCGAAAGCTGCAGCGGTTTCTTCGGCGTCGCCTGGGCGGACCACGTCGAGGTTCGGGATGCAACGCAGGGCGCTGACCGTTTCCACGGGCTGGTGCGTCGGGCCGTCTTCGCCGACACCGACGGAGTCGTGCGTGAAGATGTAAAACGCCTGGAGCTTGGCGAGGGCCGCCACGCGAATGGACGGACGGAGGTAATCGGAGAACGTCAGGAACGTCGCGCCAGAGCCCTTGAAGATGCCGTGGTAGGCCATCCCGTTGAGGATCGCGCCCATCACGTGCTCACGGATACCGAAGTAGAGGTTGCGGCCACCAGGCGTCGCGATGTCAAAGTCGCCGACGTCCTTGATATAATTCTTGGTCGAGCCGTGTAGGTCGGCCGAACCCGACAGCACGAGCGGCGAAGCCTTGGCGACAGCGTTGATGCAGGTTTCGCCGGAGACGCGGGTCGCGAGGGCGTTCTTACCGAACTCAGGAATCGCCGTGAGGAGGGACTGCACGTCGCCGTGGTCACCCTTTTGAGCCTTAGCGAGGATGGCAGCCTTCTCGGGGTTGGCCTTGGACCAAGCGGCGAAGGTCTGCGACCAAGCGGCGTGCGCGGCGGCCTGCTGAGTCATGCGGGCGGCGAAGAACGCCCGGGTCTCAGGCGAGACGTAGAACTTTTCTTCCGGCAAGCCGAGGGCCTTGCGGGAGGCGTCGACGAACTTCACGCCCGCTTCGCCGTGACCCTTGGCGGTGCCTTGGACTTCGGCGATGCCCTTGCCGATGACTGTCTTGCAGATGATCAACTTCGGCTGGCCGTTCTTGTTCGCGCGAGCCTTATCGAGGGCTTCGGCAATCGGGGCGAGTTCGTTGCCGTGCGGAATCGTAAAGACTTCCCAGTTCGCGGCTTGGTAGCGCTTGGCGGTATCCTCGTTCTGCGTCTTCGAAGCCATGGCGTCGAGGGTGACGTCATTGGAGTCGTAGAGCATGATGAGGTTATCCAAGCCGAAGCGGCCTGCGAAGGAAGCGGCTTCCTGGGAGATGCCTTCCTGGAGGCAACCGTCGCCCGCGAGGCCGACGACGATGTGGTCGAAGATTTTATGTTCGGCGGTGTTGAAATGTGCAGCGGCCATCTTGGCGGCTACAGCCATGCCAACGATATTGCCGGTGCCTTGGCCGAGCGGGCCAGTGGTGGCTTCAACGCCGACCGTTTCGCCGAACTCAGGGTGACCTGGGGTCTTGGAGTGCAGCTTGCGGAAGTTCTTCACTTCTTGGAGCGGGAGGTCGAAGCCAGCCAAGTGGACCCAGCTGTAGACGAACATCGAACCATGACCGGCGGAGAGCACGAAGCGGTCGCGGTTGATCCACTGCGGGGCAGCGGGGTCGTGGCGGAGGAAGTTGCCGTAGAGGACGGCGCCGATTTCAGCGGCACCGAGTGGCAGGCCGAGGTGGCCCGAGTGGCAAGCGGCTACGGCATCCATGGCAAGGCCACGGGCTTCGGTGGCGGCGCGGGAAAGGTCGGCGGAATTATTGAGCGACATGGCCCGTATCCGTAAGGCAGAATAGGCCTCTCTTTCCAGCCTTGAATGCAGGGGGGCGACCGTGCCAGATAGAGACATGTCCGATAAAGAACTAGAAGAAGGCTCAGCCCTAAGCCTGGACTTCAAAAAACTGCGTAAAATCGCTTCTGGGGCGGCCGATGTCATCCCCGCCGTGGCGCAGGACGCCCTGACCGGCGAAGTGCTTATCTTGGGCTACGTCAACGAGCTGGCCCTCCAAACTGCGCTGAAGGAAAAGAAGGCCACTTTCTGGAGTACCTCCCGCAACGAACTCTGGATCAAAGGCCTCACCTCCGGGGACTTCCTGGAGCTCTTGGAAGTTCGCGTGAACTGTGAGCAGAACTCGATTCTGTATAGGGTCCGTCCCGCTGGCCAAGGCGCCTGCCATACCAAGGAAAATGGTAAGGCTCGTAAGGGTTGTTACTATCGCCGCCTCAACGCGGACGGTTCGTTGGAAAAGGCCTGAGCTGAAGTTAGCGCGGCTGCGCGGCGAGTCGGAGGTATAGCGCATCGACCTCGAAGCGGACGACGACGAGCTTATGCGTCTTGGCGACCTGTTCGGCTTGCGGGCTGACCTTGAACGTCAGCACATTATTCGTGGTCGGCGCGGCGATGCGTTTGATGGCGGCGACGGCGGTTTCGGCATCGGCGAATTCTAGGCAAAGTCCGATTTGCGCGCGCGCTGGGGTGGACTCTTCGCCGACCGCAATCGTCAAGGCCTTGGCCTGGCTGAGGGTTTCACTCATGGCCACACCGAGCCAGCGGCGCAGACGGGGGTCAGCGGCGACGATGGCCGGGCTTTCGCTCCGCAGCAGCAGGTAGCCATGGGGTAAGGCGGACAACTGCTGCAAGGACAGTGAAGGGACGACTTGGACGAAGCTTTCGGCGGGCGTGGCCGGGCCATCGAGCCAAGCCCAAGCGGGCGGCTTGAAGCCGATGCCGACGCGAATCTCCCGGTGCGGTGTTGGTGACTTCACTTGCTGCTTGGCCGTGGCGCGTAGCGTCGCCGGAGCTAGCTGCGTCAGGAGTGTCAGGACGGGTTCAACGGTATCCAAGCCGGTGGTGGTGCGCGTGTCGACAAAGCCATACAGCTCGTGGGCTTGCGCGAAGTGCAAGGCGCGGGGTGCCGGCGTCAGTACCCACCACGCCAGCACGGCGAGGAGCGAAAACGAAACCGAGAAAAGCAGGGCACGGCGCATGCGAGGGTTTATTGATGCTAGTTTCGTTCGGCGGACGCACAAGCGGCAAGGGTGGGCCACTAGGCCAAAAAAAGGGGCGCCCAAATGAGCGCCCCGAATGAGTTGGTTATAATCCGAAGGGATTAGTAGCCGCCACGATCTCCGCCGCCGCCGAAGCCGCCACGACGATCGCCGCCGCCGAAGCCGCCGGAGCGAGGACGATCTCCGCCGCCGCCGAAGCCGCCGCGAGAGCCGCCGCCACCGCCGCCGCCGAAGCCGCCGCGAGAGCCGCCGCCGCCGCCACCACCGAAGCCGCCGGAGCGAGGACGGTCGCCACCAAAGGAGGGGCGTTCTTCACGAGGACGAGCAACGTTCACCTTCAGGGGACGACCCATGAAGTCGATGTTCTCGGTCTTAGCGATCGCATCCTGGGCCGCCTGAGCGTTGGCCATGGTTACGAAGGCGAAGCCACGAGGACGACCCGTGAACTTATCCATCATTACTTCCACGGATACGACTTCTCCGCCTTGGGAGAAGTGTGCGCGGATGTCGGATTCGGTAGCAGCCCAAGGAAGGTTGCCTACGAACAGTTTGTTTTCCATATCTTTTATTTTCTGTGTTTTACCTGCACCGCATTGCCCGTTTCCGACCTTCGGATTTCGATTTGCCGTCTTAACGACCGTCAACTCACCGGATTCTTGCGGGGTTTCGCTCTTGGTTTGGTTATATTCAGAGCGGACCTGACCCACAGAAACACAGTATTGCTGGCCGCCTGCAAGTTTATTCACAATAGGGCTGATTACTTGGGGGTATCGCCAAGGGGAATTATGGGGTGTTTTGACTCTTTTGGGTAGGTGATCGGGTGGCCGGCGGGTGAACAGCGGCGCGGCCCTGAGCTATTTATTAGTTTTGATAATTAATGTAAAACATTGTTCATTATATATTTATGAAAGTAAAGCCGCCTGCCAGCCCGTGGCGGCTGCAGGGGTGGGAATAAAAAAAGGAAACAATGTGAATAATTTGCGTCGGAGGGTACGTTCGGGGAAAGAATTGACCCTCGCTCCAACCCGACAATGCCTCACGTTGTCGTGATTGACCCTGTAGAAGCCATCGACGCGCTGCTCGCCGAGCTGCACCGCCAGAAGGCGGCGGGGGTTCGCCGCGTCAGCGTCTCCGACGAATCCCTGCGGGCCTTGAAGGTCCTGGCTGGTACCGCGTCTCCGGCCCCAGCCAGGGAACCGACGTCGGCCCAGCCGGTGGTCTCGACGGTCTCCCCCCGGCCTCCCGCCTCCACCCCTCGGACGATTGTGGTCACGCCTCCTGTGCCCAAGGTCACTGTCCATACCCCCGAGCTTCATCCCTTGCCCGCCCCGCGTGCACTCGCCTTGCCCGCAGGCACCAAGGCCGAGCGGCTCGCTTGGGTCCATCAGCAGATTTCCCAGTGTCCCGTGACGCTGGAGCACCTCAAGGCTCCGCAGAAGCCCGTGCTCGGGCATGGCTCGGCCGAGGCCAAGATCCTCTTCGTCGGCGAAGCCCCCACGCTCGAAGAAGTCGAAGCGGGTCGAGCGTTCGTTGGCCCCGCCGGCGAATTGCTACGCAAGATCGTCTCCGTCACAGGCCTTTCCGAAAAGGATATTTACGTCACGAGCCTCATGGGCTGGCGACCCGAGCCCCCGACGGCTTACGGCAAACGTCCACCCAACGCTTCCGAGGTGGCCTTCAACCTGCCTTACGTGCGCGCCCAGATCGAAGCCATTCAGCCGCTGGTCATCGTCGCCCTGGGCGCCCAGGCCTTCGAAGCTTTAATTCAAGCCAAGCGAACCATCACGCAGGAACGCGGCCGCTGGCATGAGTTCGAAGGCCGTCCGCTGATGCCGACGTTCCATCCCAATTACCTGCTCCACAATAGCAGCCTGACCGCTAAGCGCACGGTCTGGGATGACTTCCTTCTCGTGATGGAAAAAGTTGGCCAAGTGCCCACCGAAAAGCAGCGCGGGTTCTTCCTCGCTCCGCCCCGGCCGATCTCGACGGATGACGTCGCCGGCGACGGCGAGGCTTAGCGCACCGAGTCGGCGAGCTTCTTAAGCGGGAACTGTAGGACGTAAGAATTACGGCCACTGGCCTTAAGTTCCTGGCGACGGGCAACGGGGAGGTCCTTGAGCGACGCTTCGACGAACCCGCAGGATGAATGGAAAAATCCCGAGGTCTGCGTCGTGAGCGCGAAGAGCTTCTTGGCGCCACGGTCCTTCGCCCGACGCTTGGCGTACTCGACGAGCTTCTTACCAACCCCGCGACCGTGGTAGAATGGCTGGACGTAGAGCGCCCCGAGTTCCATCGCTTTGCCGTCGGGGTAGGTGCGGAGGGCGGCACAACCGATGATGCTATCGTCGATTTCATAGACGAAGAAGTCGGCGATGGATTGCTCAATCTGCTGGCGGGTGCGGACGACGAGGGCCTCGGACTTCGCCCCATGTTTGGCGAGGTTATAGAGGGCTTGGGCATCTTTCTTCTTGGCCTGCCGAATGCGGTCGTAGTCGTTGGCGTGTACCATCGTACCAAGGCCAACCTTGTCGAAAATCTCGGTCAAGAGGCCACCGAAGACCCGTCCGTCCAAAATGTGCGCACGGGGGACGTCCTCATCCAAGGCCTTGGCGGCTTGGGCAGCCTTGCTGCGGATACGTGGATCGAGGTTCACCTTCTTATCGGCGAGCAGCGTCTTAAGTTCGTCTTCCGGCAGATTAATCTTCACGACGCCATTGACCTGTAAGCCCGGGAAGGGGGTGAGGTAGATGAGCTTTGAAGCGCCCATCGCCACGGCGAGCTCCATGGCCAAGTGGTCGCTGTTAACGCGGAGGGACTGGCCTTCGCGGTCGCAGACAATCGGCGTCACGAGCGGGAGGATGTCCTGCGCGAGCATGGACTTGAGGATGGCGGCGTCGACTTTCTCAATCTTGCCGGTGAAGAGGTGGTTACGGCCTTTGATCACGCCGACGTTCGTGGCGCGGACGGCGTTGGTGATGGCGCAGCGCAGGCCCGCTTGGGTTAAGTGCTCGAGGACAGTCTGGGAGACGAGCGCGGCCGCTTCCCGGGCCAGTGACATCGTCGCCGCATCGGTGATACCTTCGCCTTGGATATCGGAGAGCGCGACATTATGTTCCCCGGCGAGGGCGACGAGCTGATGGCCGATGCCATGGACTAGGACGACCTTGATCGATAGGCTGCGGAGGACGGCGATATCGGTGACGATATTCGTAAAATTCTCGTGGCTGACAATGGAGCCATCGACCGCGATCACGAAGACATGATCACGGAACATCGGGACGTAACGGAGGATTCCCCGAAGGTCGGTCGGCTTCATGGCGCGCTCACGCTGGCTGGACATACCGAATCCTTATGGACTCATCGGACCTTTCCGCAATACTGGATGAAACATGGGAGCCCCTCGTCGAAAGAAAGCCACGGTGGTCGCGCCCGACCTGCAGGAGTCCATCGACGCCTTCTTGGCCTACTTGTCGCTGGAGCGTGGGCTGGCGAAGCTGACGGTGGCGGCCTACGAGGATGACTTGGCCCGCTTCACGGCGCACTGCGCCCGCTTGGGCAAGGAGCGCTGGACCGAGGTCGGTCTCGCCGAGGTGGAGTCATGGGTGAAGTCCCTGGACCGTCTCGGCCATGCCGCTGCGTCGCTGTCACGGCGGCTTTCGGCGGTGCGCACCTTTGCGGCCCATCTGGTCCGGAGTGGCCTCCGTCGCGACGACTTTACCGAACTGGCCCGGGGTCCGAAGTTCCGCCGGACCTTACCGGGTACGTTGACCGCCGAGCAGGCCGCGAAGGTCGTGTCGGCGCCCGATACTTCCACACCGCAAGGCCTGCGCGACCGCGCGATGCTCGAGCTCATGTACGGCTCGGGCTTACGCATCTCCGAACTCTGCGGGGTTGAACTGCAGGCGCTTGACCTGGAGTCCGCCTTGGTACGCGTGCGGGGCAAGGGCTCCAAGGATCGCGTCGTGCCCGTGGGCGAAACCGCCATCATCGCAGTGCGGGCGTATTTAGAGAAGGGCCGTCCGGCGCTGACGCGTAAAAAGACCGGGAGCGCCGTTTTCCTCAGCGCCCGCGGCCAAGCCCTGTCCCGTAAGACCTTTTGGTTGAGCGTGAAGCAAGCGGCCGCGCGCTCGGGGGTCGACGTGCCAGTCAAGCCGCACCTCTTACGGCACGCCTTTGCGACGCACCTCTTGGCGGGCGGCGCTGACTTACGTTCCATCCAAGAGATGCTCGGGCATGCGGACATCGCCACGACGCAGGTCTATACGTCGGTCGAACGCAGCGCCCTGAGCGATGCCCACCGGCAGCATCACCCCCGTGGCCGTAAGCCCGGGCCTTAGTTACGGAACGCGAGGAGGCTACCGAGAATCGTCGCAGCCGACAGCGCACCGATGAGGAAGCGCGACGTGAACGAGACTTCCAGTGGGACCACTTCTTCCTGGTCATCCGTCGGACGCACCACGGCTTCGCGGAGGATGGCGAAGTAGTAGTGGATGCTGATCGCAACACTGAGCAGGGCGGCGCCAAAGACCCACCAAAGGTGGAGTTTGGCGAGGAAGATGAGGATCAGTAGCTTGGCGAAGAAGCCAATGGAAGGCGGGATGCCGGCGAGCGAGCCGATGCCGAACCCGAGGGCGCTGGCGAGAATGGGTGAGCGTCGTAGCAGGCCGCGGAGGCCGAGTAACGGACGGTGATGGTCGTCGGCGACCGGGAGCTCGATGACGGCCTGCGAGACGAGGAACGTGCCAATCGTGTAGGCGATGAGGTAGATCGAGAGGAGCTGCGGCCCGTCGCTGGCGCTAGCGATGACGACGGCGGCGATGGCGGCGAGCAGGAAGCCGGCATGCGAAACGCCCGAGAGGGCCAGCACGCGCTTCACGTCGGTCGTGGCGAGGGCGGCAAGGTTACCGACCAGTAGCGTGAGGATGGCGGCGATGGCCAGTAACGGGGCGAGCTTCGGGGTGAGTGGAGCGAAGGGACCCGTGACGAGGAGCAGCAGCGTGAACGCACCGGCGGCTTTGGAGGCCGTGCCGAGTAGCGCCGTCGTCGGCGTGGGCGCGCCTTGATAGACGTCAGGAATCCAAGCATGAAACGGAAACGCACCGAGTTTGAAGGCGGCACCACCCAGGATGAGGGCGAGGCCGACCATCGTCAGAGCCGTGCCCTTGCCAGCCACGAGCGCGGCGTTGATTTGGTCGAAGTTCAGCGAGTCCACGCCAGGGGCGCCGAGCGAACCGTAGACGAGCACGATGCCCATGAGGAGCAACGCGGAGCTCAGGCCGCCAGCGACCAAGTACTTCACGCCGGCTTCGAGCGAGGCTTGGCTGCGACGCAGGTAGCCGACGAGGACGTAGAGGCCGACCGCCGCCGTTTCGAGGCTGACGAAGAGCGTCACGAAGTGGTTGGACTGCGCGAGCAGCATGAAGGCCGCGGTGACGACCATGAGGACGTGGTGATAGTCCGCAATGGGGGCAGGCCGTTCTTTGAAGAAGCGGACTGCGAGGAAGCTCGTCAGCAGGGCGCTGAGCAGGAACGTCAGGCGGATGCCTTGGGCGGAGTCAGCGGAGAGTTTCGTCAGGCCAGCAAAGAACGCGGTCGGCTCGGCTGGGTTCCAAGCCGTGCCGCCTTGCAGCGCCATAATCATGACCAAGGCTAGGCCGATGCGGGCGGTGGTCGGGATGAGCCAGCGCAAGCTCTTGGGCAGCGTCATTGCTTGTACGAGGCAGAACAAGGCGAGGCCCGCGACGCAGATTTCAGGCAGGATCGACGCCCAATCCGCATTGCGCGGGGCGAGGGCCTTGAAGGCGACGTCGATGTTGGCGAGCGAGGAAATCATCGGGCGGAAGGGGCAGGGGTGGTGGCCTTAGGGGCAGCGGGCGGGATGACGGGGACGGCCGGAGTCTTAGGTGCGACGGAGCGCTTGACGGCCTCAGCGATACCGCGGGCATCAGCGTTCGTACACTGGGTGACGAGCGAGGGGACGAAACCAATAGTCATCGAGGCGCCGAGCAGAAGTGTGGCGGCCAGACGTTCAGTGAAGCCGAGATCACCGAAGGGTGCATGGGTTGCACGTTCTTCGATTTGATTGGAGGCTGGTCCAAAGAAGACCGCGGCGACGGCACGCAGGCCGTAGATGGCTGAGATGACGACGGTCGAGGCGACCAAAGCCTGGACCCAGAGCGGTTCAGCGCGCAGGGAGAGGAAGACGCCGACTTCGCCCCAGAAGTTTCCAAAGCCTGGGAGGCCGATGGAGGCCATGGTGGCAGCGATGAAGAAAGCGGCGAGGACGGGCGTGCGGGCGGCGAGGCCACCGAGTTCTTCGAAGCGGTAAGTACCGGTGCGCGTGCGCACGGCGTTAGCGAGCAGGAAGAGGGCAGCGCAGGATAGGCCGTGAGCGACCATCAGGAAAATCGCGGCGTCGATACCGGCCGCTTCGCCCTTGGCCGTGCCGACCCAGAGTCCGAGGAAGATTGGACCCATGTGGGCCACCGAGCTCCAAGACAGCAGCTGCTTTAGGTCGCGTTGCGCCATGCAGATGAGGCCGACGACCAAGAGGTTCGCTAAGGCGCACCAGAAGAACCATTGACCGAGAGAGCCTTGGCCAATCTGCATGGAGCCGGCGGCGATCATCACGACACCGTACAGGCCGAACTTTTTGAGCGCCCCCGCGTGGAGCATCGAAACAGGAGTCGGGGCGGCGGAGTAACCCGGGGCGGCCCAGGAGTGGAAGGGGAAGAGCGAAGCCAGCGTGCCCAAGCCGAAGAGCGTGAGGGCGCCGGTTGCGACTGGCAGCGGGGCGTCCGCCGCAAAGAGTCCTTGGAATAGTGCGGCGAAGGTCGCGTCGTTCCAGCTGAGGCCGGCTACCTCCATGGCAATCAGGATGCCAGCGAGCGAAAGCATCGCCCCCACCGTCAGGTAGATCGCCATCTGCATGGCCGCCGACCGGCGCCCTTCGCCGCCCCAGAAGAGCGTCAGGATGAACGTGGGGATCAGCGCAAATTCGTGGAAGAAGTAGAAGCCGATAATGTTATCGGTGGCGAACACGGCGAGCGTGCCGCCGAACATGAATAAGATGAGGCCGAGGTAAGTGGCGCGGGCTTCCACTTCCTGGATGAGAGCCTTGAGGCCGGCCGCGAGGCCGACGACCGCGGTCATGGCGAAGAGCGGCGCCGAGACGCCATTCAGGCCGAGCTTAAAGAGCCAAGGTCCATCCACGCGGAGTCGGAGGATAGCATCGAGCGGACCCGACACCGGTAAGAGAAACCAGAGGACGACGGCGGCGGGAACAGTGAAGCCAAGAAAGGCGAGGCCCGAGACCCCGCTGCGCGGTAAGACGCGGCCAGCGAGGAGAATCAGGCCGATCAGGACTGGCAGGAAGATTGCCGTGACCAGCAACCAAGCGTTGAGCATGCTAAAAGTATCCATGGGTTAGCGGGCAAGGAGGAACCAAGCCAGAAGGACGGAGCCGATGACGATCCAGAGCGCATAGCCCCGGGTCTGACCGCGGTGAAAGGTAAGCCCGGTGAGATTGCCGAGGGCAGCGGTCGCGCCACCAGCAATCCAGCGGACGGCGACGCCATTGATGAGCATGAGGTCAAGGAACGCGATGAACTCAACAATCCGACGCTGCGGGCCATCAATCCACCAGCGGTAAAGCCCGTCCATCCAACGGTGCTCGAGGAGGGCGTAGGTGCGGGGCGAGATGACCTGGAGGGCATCGGCGCCACGGACGGTGCCGTAGAACTTGAGGGCGCCACCGAAACCGAACACCAAGGCGAGGAGACCGACAATCGTCGAGGGAGCGGTGAAGCTGAAATGTATTTCTTCGAGCGCGGCGTGGACGACCTCCAACGAAGAGGCAGGAATGAGGTAGTGCGCGGCGAAACCGGCGCCCACGGCAAAGACTAAACCGAGGACCGTGATGGGCAGCGTCATCGTCCAAGGCGATTCATGTGCATGCTCGGCAGCTTCAGAGTTGGCTTCGCCGAGGAAGACAAGACGGATCATGCGACCGCTGTAGAGGCAGGTCGCCAGTGCCGCAATCGCGAGGAAGGCAAAGACGGGCAAGTTATGACCATGCCAAGCCGCTTCGATGATGGCATCTTTGGAATACCAACCGGCGAAGAACGGGACGGCGCAGTTCGAAAGCGTCGCCGCGATGAAGGTCGCCGCGGTGAGTGGCATCTTCTTGAGCAGACCACCCATCTTGAGCATATCCTGTTCGTGGTGGCAGCCATGGATGACCGAGCCAGCTCCGAGGAAGAGCGTGGCTTTAAAGAAGGCGTGCATCGCCATGTGCAGGACGGCGAGGTCGGGGCGGCCGAGGCCAATGGCGCAGCCCATGATGCCGAGGTGGGCCAGCGTTGAGTAGGCCAGCGACTTCTTGATGTCCGTCTGCGCCAAGGCACAGAGGCCAGCGAGCGCGGCCATGCCGGCACCAGAGATCGCGATCCATTGCAGAACTTCCGGGGCGAGCAGGAAACTCACGCGCGCCATGAAGAACACGCCCGCTGCCACCATCGTAGCGGCGTGGATCAGGGCCGAGACCGGCGTCGGGCCCGCCATCGCGTCCGTCAACCAAACGTGTAAGGGGAACTGCGCAGACTTCCCGAGGAAGCCGCACATGAGCAAGGCACCCACCGCGACCGGGACAGCGGGACCAGCGGCGGCCTTGAGCGCAACAAAGTCGAGCGTGCCGTAAAGGTTAAGACAGAGCGCGATGCCGAGGATGAAGCCCAGGTCACCGATGCGGTTCGTGATGAAGGCCTTTTTCGAGGCGGCGGCCGCGAAGTCCTTGTCGAAGTAATGCGCGATCAGCATGTACGAGCTGAAGCCCACGAGTTCCCAGAAGATGAAGGTCATCAGCAGGTTGTCGGCCACCACGATCCCCAGGATCGAGAACATGAAGATCGACAGCCCCGCGAAGAAACGGCCGCGGGCGGCATCGTCTTGCATGTAGCCCACGGAAAATAAGTGAATCCAAGCGGCCACGAACGAGACCACGAAGAGCATCAGGCGTGCGTTGTCGTCGATGAGGTAGCCGAAACCGAGGCTGATTTCACCGAGCTTGGCCAACTTGACGTGCCAGGTGACGGTGCCCGAGGACTGCAGGAGCAACTGCAGTGAAAGGCCTGCGATGGTGAAGGCCGTGGCGGTCGAGAACCAAGCAGCGATGGCACCCGAGCGACGCAGGAACAGCGCGGATAACGCCGCGGCGCCGAGGGGCAGGAACAGGATCCAGTGGACTAGGGACGAAAAGTCAGGAGGCATTGGAAAAGCTTAGTCGCGGAGGGTGACGAGCTCGTCGGACTTCACGCTGCCACGGCGACGGTAGAGGGCGACGATTAGGGCGAGGCCCACTGCGACTTCGGCCGCTGCGACGGTGATGATGAAGAAGACGAAAATCGCCCCATCCATCGTGCGGTTGAAGCGCGAGAACGCGACGAGTGCGAGCGTGGCGGCCGTCAACATGAGCTCGAGGCACATGTAAACGACGAGCAGGTTGCGGCGGACGAGCACGCCCGTCAGGCCGAGGGCAAAGAGTAGGCCAGCGAGGAGCAGGTGATGGGCAAGGGTGGTATTTTCCATGGCGGCGTGCTTAGGCGTTCTCGTCGACGGGGTCCTTACTCAAGGACACGACGCCGACCAGGGCGACGAGGAGGAGGAAGCCGGCGATTTCGAGGGGCAACAGGTACTTGGTATAAAGGAGACGACCGAAGCCCTTGGCGGCGGTCACGAATTCTGTCGGGTTCACGCTGAGTTCGGCCGGAGTCGCGCCGGCGGCGGTGCCGGGGACTGCGCCCGACCACACGAAGAGCCAGACGGCGCCCGCGGCGAGGAAGAAGAAAACTGCTAAGCCGAGGGCGGCGGATTTCCACGGATAGCCTTCGGCCGATTCCGCCGTGTCCGTGAGCAACATGATCACGAAGAGGAAGAGCACCATCACGGCGCCCGCATAGACGAGCACCTGGAGGACGCCGAGGAAGTAGGCGTCTAGTAGAAAGAAGTCCGCCGCCACCCCGACGAGGGCGAGGATCATCCCCATCGCTGAGGTCACCGCATTGCGGCTCAGGACCAAGAGGGAGGCCGCACCGAGAGTCAGCGCAGCAAAGAAAATAAACAGGCCGTCCGGCATGTTTTGAACCTAGGACGGGGGGGCACCTTGGAAAGGAGAAAACGAATTAAAAGCCGTTTTGTGCCGTTTTTTGACGGCGGTGGGTTGGGCTTACCCAGAAAATAGGCTCTAAACGCCGTTTAACGACTGAAACCTATCAATTAAGCCCCGTGTAGGGGTCGGTGGCGCTTCATGACGCACGTGGGGTGCGTCTGAATGACTTCCCCTGCGTCGAAGTCCTTAGACCAGTCTGGGAAGAAGGCATCAGCCTCGGGTTCGAGGTCGACGTGGGTTAAGAGTAACTCGGTGCACCAGGGGAGGGCTTCCGCATAGAGGGCGGCGCCGCCGGCCAAATAGAGGGTGAGTTCCGGCACGAGGCGGGCCGCCTCTGGCCAATCGCGGGCGATGAGGACGCCAGGGGCCGCGGTGAAGCCGCTACGGCTGAGGACAATCGTGGTGCGGCCCGGGAGCGGACGACCGATCGACTCGTAGGTCTTGCGACCCATCAACAAGGCTTGGCCCATGGTCGTGCTCTTGAAGAACGCGAAGTCCTCTGGGATGCGCCAAGGTAGCTTGTTATGCAGGCCGATGCCGCGGTTGCGGGCCACGGCGGCGATGGCGATGAGCGGACGTCCGAGCTGCACAGGCTTAGATGGCGACGGGGGCCTTGATGCCCGGATGCGGGTCGTAGCCTTCGATGGAAATATCTTCGAACGTGAACGCGAAGAGGTCCTTCACGTTAGGGTTCAGCGCTAAGCGGGGCAGGGGACGCGGCTCGCGCGAGAGCTGCAGATCGACCTGTTCCATATGGTTAGAATAGATATGGGCGTCACCGAAGGTATGCACGAAATGCCCTGGTTTTAGGCCCGTTACCTGCGCCAGCATGTGCGTGAGTAAGGCGTAGCTGGCGATATTGAAGGGCACCCCGAGGAAGAGGTCGGCGCTACGCTGGTAGAGCTGGCAGCTCAGGCGGCCGTCTTCCGATACATGAAATTGAAAGAGCGTGTGGCACGGGGGCAAAGCGACGTGGTCAGCCTCTTGCGGATTCCAGCCCGTGACGAGGTGCCGGCGGCTGGCGGGGTTTTTCTGGAGTTGTTCGATGAGGCGCTTGATCTGGTCGACGCCATTATCAGCATAAGTGCCATCGGGGTTTTTCGTCGCACCGAAGCGGCGCCATTGGTGGCCGTAGACGGGGCCGAGGTCGCCTTCCTGGCGGCCAAAGCGTGCACACTGTTCCGCCGTCGCCCACTCGTTCCAGATGCTCACGCCACGTTCGGTTAACCAGCCGTTATCGGTACGGCCAGCGAGGAACCAGAGGAGCTCTTGAATGATGGAGCGGGTGTGGACCTTCTTCGTCGTGACGAGGGGAAAGCCTTGGGCGAGGTCAAAGCGCAACTGGGCACCAAAGATCCCGCGCGTGCCCACGCCGGTGCGGTCGCGACGGACTTCCCCGGTTTCCTTCACGTGGCGGAGTAAGTCGAGATACGCCTTCATGAGTCCTCGGTTATTCCCCGGAATGGCTTCTCCGCAATACGGAAAGCCTGGTGGGCCCCGAACCTTTCGCCCTTGCCAGCCCGCCCGCCTGAAGGCACCCCTAACGGGAGTCATCATGAGCGAAAAGACCGACCTCAACGCGATCTCCCACGACCTCCATGCGGTGCGTCAGGAGAAACTAGCCCAACTCCGGGCGGCGGGCGAAGACCCGTACCGGGCCGAGTGGTCGCAGACCCACGTTGCCTCCGAGTGTCCCCCCCTCCTACCCGAAGGCGTTGAAGAAGGTCCCGAGGTCTCCATCGCTGGTCGTATCGTCGCCCTGCGCGTCATGGGTAAGGCCAGCTTCGTGAAGATCCTCGACCGGAGCGGCGTGATCCAGACCTACTTCACCCGCGATGCCCTGGGTGAGGCGTATGACACCCATTTCAAGAAGATGCTCGATTCCGGCGACTTCGTCGGCGTCCGCGGCAAACTCTTCCGCACGAAGACCGGCGAGGTCACGGTGCGCGTGGCCGAATACAAGATGGTCTCGAAGTCCCTCCGCCCGCTACCCGAGAAGTGGGCCGGCCTGACCGACGCCGAGAAGATCTACCGCCAACGCTACCTCGACCTCGTCGTCAACGAGGAGTCCCGCCGCCGCCTCTTTATCCGCAGCCGCGTCGTCGAGACTATCCGTCGTTTCCTTTGGAGCCGTGATTTCACCGAAGTCGAGACTCCGGCCCTACATGCCATCGCTGGCGGCGCCGCGGCTCGTCCGTTCGAGACGCATTCCAATGCGCTCGATTGCGATTTCTATCTCCGCATCGCCCTCGAACTTCACCTCAAGCGCTGTCTCGTCGGCGGCATGGACCGCGTCTTCGAGATTGGCCGAGTCTTCCGCAATGAAGGCGTCTCGGTGAAGCATAGCCCTGAATTCACGATGCTCGAGGCCTACCAGGCTTATACGGATTACCGTGGCATGATGGAGCTCGTCCGCTCGATGATTCAAAAAGTCTGCGCCGAAGTCCTCGGCACGACCAGCGTCGTCCGTCCCGACGGCGTGGCGATCGAGCTCGGTGGCGAATGGCGCGAAGCGAAGTATAAGGACCTGATTGTCGAGCGCACGGGCGACCCGCAGTGGTTCTCCCGCACGAAGGAAGAGAAGATCGCCGCGTGTCAGGCCCTCGGCCTGCACGAACCGCGCACCGACTGGGAAGATTTCGAGGTTACCAACGAAGTGTTCGGCAAACTCATTGAGCCTGGCCTCATCCAGCCGACCTTCGTCACGCACATCCCGAAGGAGCTCTGCCCGCTCGCTAAGGTCACCCTCGGCGACGCCTCGACCATCGATGTCTTCGAGCTCTGTATCAACGGCCAAGAGATTGCCCCGGCCTACTCCGAGCAAAACGACCCCGGCGTACAGCGTCAGATGTTGCAGCTCCAAGCTGGTGCCGAGACCCAGAAGATCGACGAGGATTTCCTCCTCGCGCTCGAGCACGGCATGCCCCCCGCGGGCGGCCTCGGTATCGGCATCGACCGCCTAGTGATTCTGCTGACTGGCGCGGCCAACATCCGCGACGTCATCCTGTTCCCGACGCTCGCACCCGAAGCGCAGGCCTAATTCTTTCCCTTGCCCTGGTTCCTCCATCTCGCGCTGCGGCAGCTTTTCCCTCCGGCTAAGCGTTTTCCAGCGTTCGCAACGGTCTCGATTCTTGGGGTTGGCCTCGGCGTAGCCGCCTTACTGGTCGTGCAGACGGTGATGAATGGTTTCGGCGAGGAGCATCGCCTGCGTATTCGTGAATCCTTCGGCGATTGCGTGGTCGTCGCCCGCACGCCCATCGAACACCCGCAGGACTTGCTCAAGGCCTTGCGCGCCGATGCCGCCGTGGCCTCCGCCACGCCGTTCTCGGAAGGCCCGGCCCTCGCTCGCCAAGGCGATTTCTCCAATGTCGCGTATGTGCGGGGCATTGACCCGACCGATACGGGCCATCCCGCCCGCAAGTATGTCTTCGCCGGTGGCTTCGATGAGTTGGATGATGGCCGTGTGATCTTGGGTTTTGGCTTGGCCCGCGCGCTGCGCGTGCAGGTGGGCGACAAGATTGAGGTCTGGTCTCCGGCCATGGCCGAACGCGCCGAGAAGGGGAAGGCCCCGCTCCCCGCCGTCTTTGAGGTCTGCGCCTTGGTGCGGACGCGTTTCACCGAAGTCGACGACCGTGCGGCCTTTATCCCGTTGCGCCGCTTCAATCAGCTCTGGTCCATGGGCGACCGCGTGCATGGCCTGACGCTTCGGCTCAAGGAGCCTGCGCAGGCCTATGACGTCGCGGCACGCCTGAACGTCGGTCGCCCGACGCTGCAATTTGTGCCGTGGCAGGAGATTAAGAAGGACTTAATCGAAGCCATCCGCTTTGAGAAGACAATGCTCTTCTTCCTGATGTTCATCATCACGTTGGTGGCTTCGTTCTCGATCGGTAGCACGCTCTTCTCCGCGGTCATCCGCCGCTCCCGCGAAGTCGGCGTGCTCGTCGCCCTGGGCGCCCGCCGCCTGCAGCTCGTGGCGCTCTTCGGCCTGCAGGGCTTACTCATCGGTGCTTTGGGCACGTCCTTAGGCTTCTTGCTGACCTGGCTGATCCTCGCGTTCCGTGAGCAGATCCTTGGCTCAATCAATAGCCTCTTCGGCAACGGCGACATGGTCGCCAATGTCTACAAGTTCTCCATGGTCCCGCTCCATTACGATGCGTCTGACTTTGTCGTGGCGGCCGGCTTTACCTTATTGGTGACCACTATCGCTGGTCTGGTGCCCGCGTTATGGGCGGCCGGACGCAAACCCTCGGAGGCCATGCGCGATGCCTGAAGCTGAAGTCGTTCTTTCCGCTCAGGGCTTACAGAAGTCCTTCGCCTCACCCGCCGGCCCGCTCGTGGTGCTCCGCTCGGTCGACTTGGTCGTGCACGCCGGCGAGTCCGTGTCGATCCGCGGCTCTTCGGGTTCGGGTAAGACGACGTTGCTCCAATTACTCGGTGGGCTCGACACGGCGGATGCGGGTGCAGCCAACTTCCTCTTGCCGGGGCGCGGACTGGTTCCGGCCCGAAAGAATCTCGGGAAAGGCGTCGGCTTCGTGTTCCAGAATTATCAGTTGATGCCCGAACTGAATGCCCTGGAGAACGTACGCTTAGCCGCGCAGGTTGCCGGTCGCCCCGCTACGGGTGCCGACGCCTATGCCTTACTCGAGTCGGTCGGCCTGGGAGATCGTGTCCGCCATTTACCCTCCCAACTATCCGGTGGCGAATGTCAGCGCGTGGCCATTGCCCGCGCGCTCATCAATCGCCCCAGTGTCTTGCTGGCCGATGAGCCGACCGGCAATCTCGATGAAGCCACCGGCGCGGAAGTGATGCGGCTGTTGTTACAGGTTGTGGCCGAAAGTGGCACGGCCTTGGTGCTGGTGACGCATAGCCGGGAGTTTGCAGCGCGGACGGACCGCCAATGGGTGCTGTCGAACGGGGTGCTTTCACCAGCCTGATTTGACACCGGGGGCGGAGTGGCTTGAGTTGGGGAGACCATGACTCCTGCGACTCAGCCCGACCAACTCTTGAATGCCCTTAACTGGCGCTATGCCACCAAGGCCTTTGATACGATGGCTTTGCCAGTTCCGCTTTGGGAAGCCTTACAGGAATCCCTCCGTCTCGCACCGTCCTCCTACGGCCTGCAGCCTTGGAAGTTCTTCGTCATCACCGACCCCGCCGTCCGTGCCAAGCTCCGTCCCGTTTCCTGGAATCAGTCGCAAATCACCGACGCCTCGCACCTCGTGGTCATCGCCCGTCGGACCGAAATCACCGAAGACGACGTTAATGCTTTCTTCAATCAAATGGTCTCGGAGCGTCAGGCTAATGCCACGGTCCTTGAGCCCTATCGTCAGATGATGATCGGTGGCGTCGTGAAGGGGAAGGATGCCGCTGGTCAGCGCGAGTGGGCGGCCCGCCAGTGCTATATCGCCCTGGGTCAGTTCATGACCTCGGCCGCTGTCCTCGGCGTCGACACGTGTGCCATCGAAGGCCTCGATGCTGCCCAATATGACGAAATCCTCGGCCTTGCTGGCACGGGCTACCAGACTGTGGTGGCCTGCGTCGCCGGCTACCGTTCGTCCCAAGATAAGTACGCGAGCATGAAGAAGATTCGCTACTCGGCCGCACACGTTATCGCAAAGGTCTAAGTCACTTTAGCTCCGGGCCGTCCACCGCTGGAAGTCCTCGTCATCCGTCAGGACCTCGGGGTCGCCATATTCCGTTGAGAGGAGGGCCTTATAAGTCTCGTCCGCAAAGCGTCGGCAGTGCAGGAGCACGCGCGCCGTGTGGCCGGGTGCGCGGACCAGTCGACCCAACGCTTGGTTGACCTTACGCATGCCGGGGCGGACGTACGCCAATGCGAAGGCGTCTTCGGCACCGTCCTGCACGTGCATCTTGCGACGGGCTTCCTGCAGGGCGTTGACCTCGGGGAGGGCGGGTCCGACGACGACGGCCGAGCGGATGCGTCCGCCCAGCATGTCGACACCTTCACCGAGCGAGCCACCGAGGATGAGGCAGAGAATGGTGTTTCGATCCAGTGCTTCCTCGACGAAACGCGCGGTGCCTTCGGGCCCGAGGCCACGTGGTTGCAGGGCGACGGGAGCGTGTGGCTTCAGGCGTTGGATTTCCGTGACGATACTTTCGGCGTAACGGTAGGACGGGAAGAACGCGGCCACGGCCCCTTCTTCGGAAAGCTTAAGGAGTGAGTTCGCCGTGCGGTTGGCATGCGAGTCACGAGTCTTTAAGCGCGTGTCGACGCGCCCGTCGATTGCGACCGTGTAGGCTTCCTGGCGCCACGGGGCGAGTGCATCCACCCGCGTCAGCGTATCGGGGTCGAGGCCACATTCTGTCGCCAAAGCGCCCCGCGGCCCCGGTGTGGCCGTCATCAGTAAGGCATGCGCGAAAGCACCGAGCCGTTCCCCGGTGGCCTTAGCGGCGGAGAGACAGTCTAAGTTGAGCAGGCCGGGCTTAGGCGACCAGAGTAGCCAACCCAGATCAGCTGCTTCGAGCGGGCTTCCTCGGGTAACGTATCTGTATCGATGGGGAAGGCCGTGCCCAGTAAGGACATCTTTTCAGCGAGGGCCATGGCCTCGACGCGGTCGTCGGGCGAGAGGGCGTCGGCCTTGGGGAGGCGATGCAGGAAGTCGGCCCAGGCTTGCATGGTCGTACACCATGGTGCGGGCGCTTTACAGGCCGAAAGCGTGAACGCGAAATCGGCCGCAGTCTGCGCTTCATCTCGAATCGAAAGGCATTCGGCGGCGCGTTCGGGCAGGTTGTGGGCTTCGTCCACGATGAGGACCGTGTCGCTATCGTTCCAGCCGGGTACGGTTTCGAGGGCTGAACGATTACGCGGGGAGAAGACGTAGTTGTAGTCGCAGATTACCACCTCTGCGTGTCCGAGCATCGCTTTGGTAATGTCCCATGGTGGGACGCCGGCGATGCGGCCGAGTTCACGGATGCGGCGGAGCTCGGCGCCGTCAGCGAGGAGCGCTTGCGGGTCGATGGCTGCGCGGGCCCAGTTGCGGCGGATCTCTTCGGGGTCGTCGGAGAGTCCATCAATCTCGTGTTCGGAACGCGGGCGTAGCACGAGCGCGCGGAGTTCGCCCGGCTTGGCTAAGCGGCGGAGTTCCGCGAGGACCTGAATTTGCCCGGTCCCTTTGCCCGTGAGGTAGAGTAGGCGGCCCGCCCGTCCGCTGCGGAGGAGGGAAAGCCCGTGGCGTAAAGCGGCGGAAGTTTTTCCGAAACCCGTGGGAGCAACCATGAGGCGAATGGGCGACTCCATCGTTGCTTGGTCGAGGTCCGCGCAAGCCTGGAGCCATTCTGGGCGGGGCTCCTTGAAAGGAATACGGTCGGGTAGATTGAGCAGCCGGGCGTGGCTGGCGCGGCGGTTTTCGGCATGAGCCGCGAGGGTTTCGGCCTGTTGCAGGAGGTCGGCCTCCGCCGTATCCGGCAAAGCCATCGTCTGCTTGGAGCCATCGGTCGGGTCAACGAAGACTAGTTCCCCGATGATTTCGCCGGCACCGGGGCGGAGGCGGGCCGCATGGCAGTAGACGCCGAGTTGTAGGAAATGGTGTGGGTACCGTCCGTGGAGGAATTCTGGTCGGCGAGGGAGCGAGACCGAGACCGTCTTGATTTCACGGATATGAATCTTCGACCCTGCTTCGCGCCACTGGTCTGTCCGCCCGGTGATGACGACTGTCCAGCCGAGCACGACAATCTCGCAGGTGATGGGCTGTTCGAAGGTCCAGTCCGCCCCTTCTGCTTCGGCCTGCTTGCGCATCGTTTCATGCCATTGCCGGCCCGCCTCGGCGCGCCACGGCGAACCGCCCGCGCCAGCGCCGGGGCCCGGTCGGAAGGTAGCGAACTCCTGCGCACTCACTTCGATGCGCCAGGCTTTGACGTCAATGCGCATCAGGGTAGTACGAAATGAATTTCCCCTGCCGCCCAATGTTCTAAGTCAGTGGCCAGCTTGGCGACCGTTTCTTCATCGGTCGTCTGGGCATCGAGCGGTTGCGTGAGGATGGCGGCCGCGGCTTCCCGACGGCCGCCGAGGTGGGCGAGCCACTGTTCGGACACGGGCCAACCGCCGTCCTTGATCATCAGCCACAGGGCCTTGAAGTAGGCACAGTCTGCACGCGGGCGTTCAGCCATCGCGACGAAAGTTTCGTGGGCGATGCGGTAGCAGACTTGGGCTGACTCCGGAGGGGGTGGATTACGGCGGATCATCGCCGCGAAACGGCAGGCCCGCTCCAACGTACGATGGCTGCGGGCGATGCCCGTGCGGCGGGTGAGTAATCGGTAGTCGCGAGCGAACCGCGTACCTCCGTCCTTGGCCCGTTCCAGCGTCACTTCGCACTCGTCGAATAAGTCGGGGGGCGTCGCACCCTTGGCGTGAGAGTGGCGAATGAGGCAACGTTCCAGGCCTTGTTCGGGCTCGAGCAGCGTGAGCAACAGGTGCGACTCCCCGGAAGGGTCGCGCCCGAGGACCAAGCAGCGGAGGGAGGCCGACGACATTACGGCCTAGGACTTATCGTCGGGCTTGGGGATGACGGAGCCGAAGCTCATGAGTAGCCCGAGGGCCTCGCCGACGGTGAGTTTAGTTTCCCGCACTTCTTCTGGCGAAAGGTGGAGGATGACACCTGTCGTCGGCGCTGGTGCCGCGGGGACGAAGACGTTGACGACGGGCTTACCGATGGCTTGGCTGAAGACCGTCGGTTGCTCGTGGGTTACGAAGGCGATGGTCCACATGCCGGGTCGGGGAAACTCAATCATAACCACGCGGCGGAAGGTGTCTTTATTGCGTCCGCTGAGGGCGTCGACCATCTGGCGGATAGAATTATAGAGGGCGCCCAAGCCAGGCATCCGCTCAAGTAGGCCGGCGAACCAGCGTTGCAGGACTTTACCGAAGAGTCGTTTGGAGAGGAAGCCAAGGCCGGTCAGGATGAAGGCCATGACGAGGGCTGACGCCAGGACGAGTAAGGCGTGGGAGAGGCCTGTCTTGAAATCCGGCATGCCTTCTTTGTTCGGAAAGAATAGCGGGAAGACGGCTTGGAAGATGGACTCCACCGGGGAGGCAATCAGGCCGACCAGGAAAGAGATGATGTAAATCGTCAGGCCGAGCGGCAGCACGAGGAACATCCCCGTCAGGAAGTTGTGGCCGAGGCGGGAGCCAAAGGATCTATTTTCCGGTGTTTCGGGCATGGCCTGAAGAAAGCCGCTTTTAGGTCGGCTGGCAAGGGTGCAGGAACTAAGCCCATGGCTTGCCTATTTCGGAGGAGTTTCCATGCTCGAGGGTATGAAGTGGCCTCTCTTTCTACTTTTTATGGCATCCCTCTTTTCTTCTTCTGCTCAGGGTGCCGCTGACGCTTATCCTCGGACCGCTCCGGGCGACCTCGAGGTCAAGTCCTTACCGGCGGCCCGCCTGATGTTAGCAGAATCCCCGCAGACGTATTTCTCAGCTAACAATAACCTCTTCGGGAAGCTCTTTCGTTATATCAGTAAGAATAATATTCCCATGACCGCCCCGGTGGAAGCTCGCCTGCAGCCTGGCGTCATGGTGTTCTATATGGATGCCGGCTCCGCCAAGCGGGTGGACCTGTTGCCGGGCAATGAAGTCAAACTGCAGGACGTGCCCGTTCGCTCCGTCGCTGCGATTGGTATCCGCGGTTCCTACAACGAAGAAAATTTCCGTGAAGCCGAAGAAAAGCTGCGGGCGTGGGTTAAGCAGCGGCCGGAGTACGAGGTAGCTGGGGAGGCCTACGCCGTGTATTGGAATAGCCCCTTCGTGCCGTTCTTCTTGAAGCAATCGGAAGTGCACCTCCCGGTTCGCGAGAAGTCCAAGGCCGTTAAGTAAGCCGTAACCGGCTTATTTCCAGAGCAAGGTCCACTCAACCTTGGCGGCGGGGTCGTCGACCGTGAGGCGTGGCGTACCCGCCTTGAGGGCGTCGAGGAGCTCTTTGCTTTTCCAGCGCGGCTGTTTGGCCGCCAGCGTCTGGGCGGACAGGAGGCCTTGGAGTCGTTCCCATTCGCGGGTGGTTTCGGGTGCACCGGCGGCACCAATCTTCGCGATATTGAAATCTTTGGCGGTCCAGCCGGGCTTGGTCGCCTGGACACCGTCTTTCGCTAGCTGCAGTTGGGCCGCAAGGATTTCAGAAGGTTTACCGAGGGACTTAGTGTCCTTGGGCTCGAGCCCATAGAGCAGGGCGCCTTCGCCTTTTATGGTCACGAACGTCCCGCTCACGGTCTTGGCCTTAGAGAGTGCGCCGAATCCGCCGCGGTTGGAGCCCAGTTGGCGCTGCGAGAAGTTAGCCACGAAATCCTGGAAGCGATCCA
>Ga0209597_1000092_pt1 | contig 53408 bp, 48 predicted proteins | sample M_140625_MF_Meta_FD_187316 | JGI IMG/M metagenome (GOLD analysis project Ga0209597, IMG submission 187316) | Freshwater microbial communities from Lake Montjoie, Canada to study carbon cycling - M_140625_MF_MetaG (SPAdes) (version 2) | ecosystem: Environmental > Aquatic > Freshwater > Lake... | reverse complement strand
CACCGAGGTGGCCCTTCGGGAAGAGCTTCAGCACCAGGCCAGCCACGACGCCCTCACCCAGCTGCTCAACCGCCGGGCCTTTGACGCCTGCCTCAGCCAATGCCTGCAGCAGCCGGCCCATCCGGGCCAGCCGGGCCACGCGCTCCTCTACATCGACCTCGACCAGTTCAAGATCATCAACGACGCCGCCGGCCATGCCGCCGGCGATCGCCTGCTGGTGCAGGTGGCCCGGCTGTTGGAAGCGTTCCGCAGCCCCGAGGCGAGCCTGGCCCGTCTGGGTGGGGATGAGTTCGGCCTGCTTCTGCCCCACTGCACGGTGGCGGAGGCTGAGGCGACGGCCGGGCGGATCATCCGGGTGCTCGAGGATGTCCGCTACCAGGAGGTGGAACAACGCTTCCGCATCGGGGTGAGCATCGGCGTGGTGCCCCTGGTGGGCCAAGGCTTTGATCCCGATGCGGTGATGCAGGCTGCCGACACCAGCTGTTTCGCGGCCAAGGAGTCGGGCCGCAACCGTTGGCACACCTGGGGGGAAAGCGATGCGGACCTGATCAGCCGCAACCAGGCGATGCGCTGGGTGACGCGGCTGCAGCGGGCCATGGACGACGACCGCCTCGAACTCCATGCCCAGCGGATCGTGCCCCTCAACCCCGCCGATGGCGATGCCCTGCGGGCGGAACTGCTGTTGCGCATTCGCGAGGAGGACGGAGCCCTGGTGATGCCGGGGGCTTTTTTGCCGCCGGCCGAACGGTTTCAGCTGATCACCCGCCTCGACCAGTGGGTGCTCCAGAAAACGATTGCGTTGCTCGCCGCCCAGGCTTCCCTGGAGGGGATCCACCGGATCAGCATCAACGTGTCGGGTTTGTCTGTGGTGGATCCCAGCTTTGTGCAGGTGGTGGACGCGGCCCTGGTCGATGCCGGGCCCGCCATTAGCCAACGGTTGTGCTTCGAGATTACCGAAACCGCCGCCATCACCAACATGGCGGCCGCCGTGCAGTTCATCTCCATCGTGCGTCGCCATGGCTGCACCGTGGCCCTCGATGACTTCGGCTCCGGCATGGCCTCCTTCGGCACCCTCAAGAACCTCACCGTGACCCACCTAAAGATCGATGGCCAGTTCGTGACCGGCGTGATCGACGACCCCCTCGACGACGTGGCGGTGCGCTGCTTCGTGGAGGTGGCCGAGGTGATTGGCCTGCGCACCGTGGCCGAATTTGTGGAGTCGGAGGCGGTGCTGCAGCGCCTGCGCCAGATCGGCGTGAACTACGCCCAGGGCTATCACCTGCATCGCCCCGAGCCGTTCGAGCAGGTGTTGGCCGAGGCGATGGCGAAAGTCACCGCCTGAGCCATCGGATCACCATGAGCTGAACCGGCCAGGCTGGGACGACGACCAGACCTGTGGCCGCCATGCATGAACTGGCCCTGATGGAGAGCGTGGCCGAGCTGGCCCTGGCAGCGGCGCAGCAACGGGGCGCTGAGGCGATCACCGCCATCCATTTGCGGATCGGCAGCCTGGCGGGTGTGGAGCCCGCTGCCCTGCGCTTCGCCGCCCGGGTGGTGCTGCGGGGCGGGCTGGCGGATGGAGCCAGGTTCACGATCGAGACGGTGCCGGCCCTGGCCTGGTGCGCCTCCTGCCGCGACCTGTTTGCGCTGGAGGCCGGCCTCGGCCTGTGCCCCCGCTGCGGCGCGGCCAGCGGCGAGCTGCGCCAGGGCCGCGAGCTGGAGCTGGCCAGCCTGGAGCTGCGCCTGCCGGATGGGGTGGATGCTCCCGCCTACGCCCCGGCCGAAGCTCCATAGCCTGGTTCAGCTGGCCTCCATGCCATGTGCCGAGACTGCGCCTGTGGTGATCAGGCGGCCCCTGCTCGGGAGGTGGCCGTCGCCCAGGGGACTGTGCCGTTGGTGTCCTCGCAGCCCCCCGAAGCCGCCAGCCCCCGCGCTGCAGGGCGAGGCCGCGTGGGCCACCACCCCGCGCTCCTCCACCAGGCGCCCCTGAAGCGAACCGGTGTGGCGGCAACCCTGCAGGTTCCTCTCGGCCTGCGGTTGCTGGAGCAGAACGACCGGCAGGCCCAGGCCAACCGCCAGCGCTTCGAGGCCGCCGGCGTGACGGTGGTGAACATCCTTTCCTCACCGGGGTCCGGGAAGACCGCCCTGCTGGAGGCCCTGGCCCGCCATCGGCCTGCCCGTCCCCTGGCCCTGGCGGCCCTGGTGGGCGACCTGGCCACCGACCACGATGCCGCCCGTCTGCGGGCCGCCGGCCTGGAGGCGGTGGCGATCACCACGGGTCAGGCCTGCCACCTCGATGCGGCGATGGTCGCCCGCGGCCTCGATGCCCTCGAGGCTGGCGGCCGCCCCCTGGCCGCCCTCGACCTGCTGCTGATCGAGAACGTGGGCAACCTGGTCTGCCCGGCCGCCTACGACCTGGGGGAGCACCGGCGGCTGGTGCTGCTGGCGGTGGGCGAAGGGGAGGACAAGCCGCTCAAATACCCCGCCACCTTCATCAGCGCCGATGTGGTGGTGATCAGCAAGACCGACCTGGCGGCGGCGGTGGGCTTTGAGCGGGAGCGGGCCCTGGCCCATCTGGGCGCCGTGGCGCCCGGGGCTGCGGTGGTGGAGGTGTCGGCCCGCAGTGGTGCCGGCCTCGACGACCTGTTGGGCCTGCTGTGCTGATCGGGGCGGACTCGGGTCCGTTGGCTGCTGCCGGGCAAGCCCCCGTTGCGGCTGACGGGGAGACAGCCCGCCTGCGTCTGGACTGCCGCGGCGTGGTGCAGGGTGTGGGCTTCCGCCCTGCCGTGCATCGCCTGGCCAGCCGCCTGGGGCTGGGGGGAAGCCTCGACAACGGACCCGAGGGGGTGCGGCTCGATCTTGTCGGCCGCCGGGCGGACCTGGAGTGTTTCCTGGCCTCGCTCGGCGAGGCCCTGCCGCCGGCCGCTCGGCTGGAGCGCCTCGAGCCGCAGTGGCTCGACGGCTCCCCGTCGTCGCCAGCCGCCCTGGCCATGGCCCCCGATGGGACCACCGCTCCTCGGCTCACCATCAGCGCCGAGCCCGCCGCTCAGCGGATCCCGTCCGCGGGCGATGCCACCTCCCCACTCACGATCGGCGCCGAGCCCTCCGCCGCTGCGGTGCCGCTCGGGATCGGCCTGGTGGCCCGCAGCCTGGTGGCCGATCGGGCCCCCTGCCCGGCCTGCCGCCGTGAGCTCGACGATCCCCGCAGTCGCCGCTACGGCGACCCCTTCCTCTCCTGCTGTGACTGCGGTCCCCGCTACTCCATCGCCACCGCCGAACCCTGGCGCCGCGCCCACACCACCCTGGCGGCCTTCGAGCCCTGCCCGGCCTGCGCGGCGGAGTTCGCCGATCCCGCTGATCGCCGTTTCCATGCCGAAACGATCAGCTGCCCGGCCTGCGGGCCGCGGCTCTCTCTGGTGGCTGGGGTGGATCCGGCGGGGCCCGGGGGCGGAACCAGCGGCCCGACTGAATCCCCGGCGGCCCGCAGCGCCCGGCTGATCGCTGCGGCGGCTGAGTTGCTGGCGGAGGGGCAGATCCTGGCGCTGCAGGGGGTGGGCGGCTTCCAACTGCTGGTGGATGCCAGCAACCGGGCGGCGCTGGCCCGGCTGCGGCGGCGCAAGCGGCGGCCGGCGCGGCCCTTCGCCCTGCTAACGGCCGATCCGGCCTGGCTGGAGCTCCATGGGCAACTGGACCCGGGGGCCCGGGATCTGCTCCAGTCCCCCGCCGCTCCGATCGTGTTGCTGCCGCGCCGCAGCTGGGCGGGGGGCGCGCCCGCCGATCTCCACTCCCTCGGTCTGCCCTTAACGGACCGCTGCCCGGACCCCTTCCCCGGCGTCGCCCCAGGCGGTGCCCAGCTCGGGGTCATGTTGCCCGCTTCGCCGCTGCATCTGCTGCTGGTCCGCAGGTTCGGGCGACCCCTGGTGTGCACCAGTGGCAACCGCAGCGGCGAACCGCTCTGCACCGATCCCGCCGATGCACGCGAACGGCTCGCCGGCATCGCCGATGCTTTTCTGATCCACGACCGCACGATCGCCCGTCCACTGGATGATTCGCTGGCCCAGCTGATCGATGGCCGCCCTGCCCTGCTGCGGCGCGCCCGTGGCTATGCCCCGGAACCTCTGGTGCTGCCCGCTTCTCCGCCGGATACCGCCCCCGCTGCCGTGCTGGCCCTCGGTGGTGACCACAAAGCTGCCCCCGCCCTGGCCCTGGGCGGCAGGGTCTGGTTGGCGCCCCACCTCGGCGATCTGACGGAGCGGCGCAGCTTCGAGCGCTTTCGGGGCGGCATCGCCGAATTGCGGGATCGCTACGGCGACCAGCTGGAGCGGATCGCGATCGATCGGCACCCGGGCTATCTCTCCCACCAGATCGGCGTGGCGATGGCGCTGCCCCCCTTGGCGCTGCAGATCGTGCAGCACCATGCCGCCCATGCCCTGGCGGTGGTGGCGGAGCAGGGCCTGGAGCCGCCCCTGCTGGCCTTCTGCGCAGATGGCTTGGGTTACGGCGAGGATCCCGTCGCCGTTGGTAAATCTTCCGATGGCGTTCACACGGGTTGCTTTCCTGCGCCTGGCCAGCTCTCGGCTGGCTTTCCCGCGCGGGGCCTGCCCTCGGGTGGCCGCTCCTCCCAACCGAACGGGCCAGCGGCCCCACCTGGCCCAGTCGCGACTGCGGATGGCGCCGGCCCCCCCCCATCGTCGCTCTCACCGCCCCTCTGGGGTGGGGAGCTGCTGGCGATCGGCCCCGATCAGATCGAGCGACTCGCCTGTCTCCGCCCTTTGCCCCTGCCCGGAGGGGACCGGGCCGCGCGGGAACCGCGCCGGGTGGCCCTGGGACTGCTGGCCGCCGCCGGCCCCCGGGCCCTGGAGCACCCGGGCGCGGCCCGCTGCCGCCGCGCCTTCCGCGCCGCCGAATGGGAGCTGCTGGTGGCGATGGTGGAGCGGGGCGTGAATTGCCCCTGGAGCTCCAGCCTGGGCCGCCTGTTCGACGGGGTGGCCTCCCTGCTGGGCCTCTGCCAGCGCACCAGCTACGAGGGGGAGGCGGGCCTGCGGCTGCAGGGGCTGGCGGCCCTGGAGGCGCCACCGCCCATGCCCCACCGGCCCGATCCCTGTGCTGCGGATCCCTATCCCTTCCCGCAGGTCCCAGTCCCGGCGTGCGATGGAAGCCCTCCCCCCCTGGGTTGGCTCGACTGGCAACCGCTCCTGGAGGCCCTGTTGGACGATCGGGCCGCCGGGGAAGCTCCGTCCCGTTGTGCGTTCCGCTTCCACCAGGCGGTGGCGGAGGGCGTGGCGGATTTGATCAGCACCGCCGCCCACCTGCGCGGCTGTCGCACGGTGGTGCTGGCGGGGGGCTGTTTCCAGAACACCCTGCTGCTGGAGGATCTCACCGCCCGGTTGCGCCACCGTGGCCTGGAACCCCACACGGCCCGGGCCGTGCCCGGCAACGACGGCGGCCTGGCCCTGGGGCAGGTGTGGGCCTGCCGCCGTCCTGCCCCGTCGTCCCCAGGGCGCCACCAGGCTCCACCGCCAGATCCTGGGCCTGCCGGTACCGCCTGAGGTATTGCCGGCGTTTTCGATCGGCGGGCGCCCTGTCAGGCTCGGGGGCCCAGATCCGGCTCCGATGCCCAGCCTCAGCCCCGCCACCCTGCTGGAGAGCCTCCACTGGCGCTACGCGGTGAAGGCCTTCGATCCGGAGCGCACCATTCCCGCCGAGCTCTGGTCCACTCTGGAGGAGAGCCTGGTGCTCACCCCCTCCTCCTACGGCCTGCAGCCCTGGAAGTTCCTGGTGGTGCAGGATCCGGCCCTGCGCGCCGAGCTGCGGCCGGTGTCGTGGAACCAGTCCCAGATCACCGACTGCTCCCATCTGGTGGTGCTGCTGCGCCGGCGCACCATCACCCCGGAGGATGCCGAACGCCTGATCGTCGCCACCGCCGGCCGTCGCGGCCTGGATCCCACCGTGCTGGAGGGCTACCGCGAGATGATCCAGCGGGATCTGATCGATGGTCCCCGCAGCCACACGATCGGCACTTGGGCCTCGAATCAGGTGTACATCGCCCTGGGCAACCTCATGACCTGCGCCGCCCTGCTGGGGGTCGACACCTGTCCGATCGAGGGCTTCAGCCCGCCGGACTACGACCGCATCCTCAACCTGGAGGAGACCCCCTTCCAGACCGCCGTGGTCTGTCCCTGTGGCTACCGCGCCGCCGACGACAAGTACGCCGGCCTGGCCAAGGTGCGCTACGACGCGGCCGAGGTGATCGAGCACCGCTGAGCCCCGTGGGAGCGGATGTGCCGCTACATCCCTGCGCCTGGGTCGGCGTGGCCAACGGTCCGTTGAAAGCCGCGTAGAACCGCCCCAAACCCAGAGCAGCGGGCGGACACCATGTGCCTGGCGGTTCCCGGCCGGATCGTGGCGATCGCCTCGGCGGCGCCGATGGGACGTCGCCGGGATGTCCCCCCTGCCGATGCCGACCTCTGGCGCATGGCCACGGTGGACTTCGGCGGCGTGCGCCAGCCCGTCAGCCTGGCCTGCCTGCCCGAGGCCCGCCTCGGCGACCTGGTGTTGGTGCATGTGGGCCTGGCGATCTGCCGGGTGGAGGAGACGCTGTTGGAGCCGATCGAGGAGTCGAAGGCGCCCCCACCCCGTCCTCCAGCCGTCGCCGCTTCCGACCACGGTGTTAGTCAGGGACGACCGGAGGGAGGGGAATCCAGGAGCCTTCACGCCGCCTCCCCCGATCTCCTCTCCCAGCCGTCGCCGCTGCCGAGGACTGTGCCGGTCAGAGCTGATCGGTGGGAGGACAAACCATGAGCTCGTTCGTCGCCATGGTCCAGGCCGTTCTGCCGCCAGCATCGGAGCGGCTGCCGGAGCCAGCGCCGCTCTGCATCGATGGCAACGAGGCGGTGGCCCGGGTGGCCTACCGCCTCAGTGAGGTGATTGCCCTCTATCCGATCACCCCCGCCACGCCGATGGGGGAATGGGCCGATGGCTGGAGCGCCGCGGGGCGTCCCAACCTATGGGGCGCCGTGCCGAGCGTGGTGGAGCTGCAGAGCGAGGGCGGCGCGGCTGGAGCGGTGCATGGCGCCCTCCAGGCGGGCGCCCTCACCACCACCTTCACCGCCTCCCAGGGGTTGCTGCTGATGCTCCCCAACCTGTTCCGCTGGGCGGGGGAGCGGCTGCCGGTGGTGGTGCAAGTGGCGGGCCGGGCCCTGGCGGCCCAGGGCCTCTCGATTTTCGGCGACCACGGTGATGTGATGGCCTGCCGCGCCGCCGGCTGCGCGGTGCTCGTGTCGGCCTCGGTGCAGGAGACGGGCGACTTCGCCGCCATCGCCATGGCCCTGGCCCTGCAGGCGCGCTTGCCGCTGCTCCATCTGTTCGATGGCTTCCGCACCTCCCATGAGATCCAGAAGGTGCTGCCCCTCCCCGATGCCCTGCTCGAGGCCCTGATTCCCCCGGAGGCGATCGAGGCCCACCGGGCCCGGGCCCTCAACCCCAGCCGACCGGTGCTGCGCGGCACCACCCAGAACCCGGATGTGTATTTCCAGGGCCGTGAAACGGTGAATGGGGCCTATGAGGCCCTTCCGGATCTGCTGATGGCGGCGATGGAGCGCTTTGCGGCGCTCACGGGTCGCCGTTACCGCCCCTACGACTACGTCGGCCCCGCCGATGCGGAGCGGCTGGTGGTGCTGATGGGATCGGCCTGCGAGACCGCCGAGGCCACCGCCGCCTGGCTGCAGGCTCGTGGGGAGCGGGTGGGGGTGCTGAGGGTGCGGCTGTTCCGGCCCCTGGTGGCGGCGTTGCTGGTGCAGGCCCTGCCGGCCGGCCTGCGGGCGATCGCGGTGTTGGAGCGCTGCAAGGAACCGGGCGCGCCGGGGGAACCCCTCTACCTCGATGTGGTGGCGGCCCTGGCGGAGGAATGGGGCCGCCACCACGACGGACCGCCGCCGCGGGTGGTGGGCGGGCGCTACGGGCTCGGCTCCAAGGAGTTCACGCCCGCCATGGCCCGTTCCGTGTTCGACCATCTCAAAACAGTGATGGCGACCGCCCCCGGCTTGCCGCCGCCGCTGAACCATTTCACGGTGGGCATCCACGACGACCTGGGCCATCGCTCCCTGCCGCTGGATCCGGACTTTGTGCTGGAGGGCTCTGGAGAGGGGGGCGCACCGCAAAGAGTCTCTGCAGGGGAGGCTCCACGCGCCACGGCCGCGGTCAGCGCGGCTACCGCAACGGCAACCTCGGCTTCGGCGACATTCCAGGGATCCGAGGTATCGCTTCGATCCGGGGTAACCGCGTTGTCTGTAGGTCCCGCGCCCCCCTCATCCGCTTCCGCGCCATCACCCCTGGGCCAGGCGCTGTGGCAACCCTCCACCGGCGAGGTGCGGGCGGTGCTGCACGGCCTCGGCAGCGACGGCACGGTGGGCGCCAGCAAGGCCACGATTCGCATTGTCGGCGAGGGCACACCCCTGTTCGTGCAGGGTTACTTCGTGTACGACTCCAAAAAGGCTGGTTCGGTCACGGTGTCGCACCTGCGCATCGCTCCCCGGCCGATCCGGGCGCCCTACCGCATCCAGCGCCCCACCCTGGTGGCCGTGCACCACTGGGATGTTCTGGTGCGGCTCGATCCCATGGCCGGCCTGGAGAGCGGCGGCACCCTGCTGCTCAACAGCCCCTGGAATCCGGCCGAAACCTGGCAAAGGCTGCCGCCGCACCAGCGTAGGCGGATCCGGCACCTGGAGCTGCGGGTGTGGCAGATCGATGCGGCGCGGCTGGCCCGCGAGGCCGGCATGGCTGGCCGGATCAACACCGTGATGCAGGTGGCCTTCTTCGCGCTCAGCGGCGTGTTGCCGCGGCGGGAGGCCCTGGCGGCGATCACCGCCTCCATCCACCACGACTACGGCCGCCAGGGCGATGCGGTGGTGGCCATGAACCTGCGGGCCGTCGAGGCCAGCTTGGATCAGCTCCAGCCGCTGGACTGGCGCGCGTTGGTGGATGGGGAGGAGGAGCAGGCGTTCGGAGTCGTGGCCGGATCCGGGGGCGCCCCCCCCTTCGTTCGCGAGGTGATTGGCCCGCTGATGGCGGGCCGCGGCGACGATCTGCCGGTCAGCGCCTTGCCCTGCGATGGCACCTGGCCCACGGGTACCAGCCGTTGGGAGAAGCGCGCCATCGCCACGGCGGTGCCCCAGTGGCAGAGCGACCTGTGCGTGCAGTGCGGCCAGTGCGTGATGGTGTGTCCCCATGCGGCGATCCGCGCCAAGGTGGCGACCCCCGAGGCCCTGGCGGCGGCCCCACCGGATTTCCAGAGCGTCCCCGCCCGCGATCCAGCCTTCGCCGGCCAGCAGTTCACGATCCAGGTGGCGCCGGAGGACTGCACCGGCTGCAAGCTCTGCGTGGAGGTCTGCCCGTCTCGGGACCGGCAGCAACCGAAACGCCGGGCCCTGGTGATGGCCCCCCTGGAGCCCCTCCTGGATCGGGGCCGCCAGCACTGGGATTTTTTTCTGGGCCTGCCGGAGGTGCCCCGGGCCGCCTTGAACCTCCACAAGGTGGGGCAGCAGCAGCTGCAGCAGCCCCTGTTTGAGTTCTCCGGCGCCTGCGCCGGCTGCGGCGAAACGCCCTACCTCAAGCTGGCCAGCCAGCTGTTCGGCGACCGGATGGTGGTGGCCAATGCCACCGGCTGCAGCTCGATCTACGGCGGCAACCTCCCCACCACGCCCTGGAGCACGAACGCCGCGGGCCGCGGACCGGCCTGGTGCAATTCGCTGTTCGAGGACAACGCCGAGTTCGGCTTTGGGCTGCGGGTGGCGCTGGATCAGCAGCGGGAGATGGCGGCGGCCCTGCTGCGGCAGCTGGCGGGACTGGAGTCGGATACTCGCCTCGCCTCGTCAGCGTCCGGATTCGGCGCAGCCGGTGGATGGACGGCGAACGATGCCTCAGCAACAGCCGGTGGCTCTGGAGCGGCCGGCGGATCCAGTGCGGCCGCAATCTCTGCATCGGACGGCCGATCCAGGCTGGCCGGAGTCTCCGCATCGGCCAGCGGCTCCCGGGCGGTTGCTGTTCCTGGAGCGGTCGGCGATACGGAGCGACCTGGCGACTCCGGAGCGCCTGCTGTCCCGCCCGCCGAAGAGCCATCCGTGGCCCCTGGCCTGGCGGCGGCGATCCTCGTGGCGCTCGATCAGCAGAGCGATGAGCCCGCCATCCACGCCCAGCGCGAGCGGGTGGAGGCGTTGAAGCGTCAGCTGCACACCCAGCTGGAATCTCTGCCCGCCGAGGGTCGCGCCGCCCTCCCCGCCGCCCGGCTGCTGGCGATCGCCGATAGCATGGTCAATACTAGCGTCTGGCTGGTGGGCGGCGATGGCTGGGCCTACGACATCGGCTTCGGCGGCCTCGACCACGTGCTCGCCTCCGGCCGCGACGTGAATGCCCTGGTGCTCGACACCGAGGTCTACTCCAACACCGGTGGCCAGGCCTCCAAGGCCACACCGCTGGGGGCGGTGGCCAAGTTCGCCGCCGGCGGCAAGGCATCCGCCAAGAAGGACCTGGGCCTGATGGCGATCACCTACGGCACGGTATACGTGGCCAGCGTGGCGATGGGCGCCCGCGATGAGCACACCATCCGCGCCTTCCTGGAGGCCGAGAGCTACGCCGGCCCGTCGCTGATCTTGGCCTACTCCCACTGCATCGCCCACGGCATCGCCATGGAGCGGGGCATGGAGCAGCAGCGCCTGGCGGTGGCCTCCGGCCGCTGGCCCCTCTACCGCCACGACCCCCGCCGCGCCGAGCGGGGCGAGAACCCGTTGCAGCTCGATAGCCCGGCCCCCACCATCCCCCTGGCCGAGGCGATGGCCAGCGAACAGCGCTTTCGCCTGCTGGCCTCCACCCAGCCGGAGCGCTCCCGCGAGCTGGCGCGGCAGGCCCAGGCTGGCGTGGATCGCCGCTGGGCCCTGCTGCAGAAGCTGGCGGGGCGGGGCTGAAGGGGAACAGGAGCCGTTGCGGTTGCATCCTGGACCGCGTCCCCCGCCAGCGTCTCCCCCAACGCCCTCGCCAAACCTCCCCACAATCGAGAGAGCCCCGCCATCGGCCCATGTCCCCCAACCTCGCCACCTCCTGGCTGGGGTTGCCGCTGCGCAACCCGTTGGTGGTGGGGGCCGCGGCGCCCTTGAGCAGTGATGCGGATCAGCTGGTGGCGCTGGAGCAGGCCGGGGCGGCGGCGATCGTGCTGCATTCCCTGTTCGAGGAGCAGATCGAACGCGACCAAATCCATCAGCACCAGCTGGGGTTGGCCGGAAGCGACAGCCATGCCGAGGCCTTCTGCTATGTGCCCGCTGGCGCGCTGTGCCATGGCGGAGCCGATCACTACCTGCGCCTGATGGAGCGGGGCCGTGCCCGGCTCCACATCCCCTTGGTGGCCAGCCTCAACGGCTGCCATGCGGGCAGCTGGGTGGGCTTCGCCCGGCGGCTGGAGGGCGCCGGCGCCGTGGCCCTCGAGCTCAACATCTACGCCATCCCCACCGATCCGCAGCGCAGCAGCGCTTCGATTGAGGACGAACTGGTGGCGATTGTGGCGGAGGTGCGCGCCGCCGTGTCCCTGCCCCTGGCGGTGAAGTTGGGGCCCTTCTACACCAACCTCACCGCCCTGGCGTCACGGCTGGTCGGGGCGGGCGCCGATGGCCTCACCCTGTTCAACCGTTTCTACCAGCCCGATCTCGACATCGAAGCGCTGGCGATCCGCCCCAACCTGCTGCTCTCCACCCCCCACGACCTGCGCCTGCCGCTGCGCTGGACCGCCCTGCTCCACGGCCGCCTCCCCCTCGACCTGGCCGCCAGCGGCGGCGTGCACCGCGGCACCGATGTGGTGCGGCTGCTGATGGCCGGCGCTGGCGCCACCCAGGTGGTGGGCGCCCTGCTCCGCCATGGCCCACGCCGGTTGGCGGTCCTGGTGGAGGAGCTCTCCAACTGGCTCGCCGACCACGGCTACGCCTCGGTGCAGGAGCTGATCGGCTGCCTCGACCAGAGGAATTGCCCCGATCCCGCCGCCTACGAACGGGCCCAGTACATCGAGGCCCTGCACACGTACCCGATCGGCGAGGAGATCACCGCAGCGGAGCCCTGGTGAGGGTGGCTCAGGCCTGCCGCGCTGTTTCGGTGCTGACCTGTTCGGACTCCAGCAGGTCCTCGGCAAGGATCAGCAGCGACATGCCCATCAGGGCCAGGGCCATGCCCCGCTCGGATTCACCGGCGAGCTCCACGGTGCGGGAGGCCTGGAGATGTTCGGGCCAGGTCAACCGCATGTCTGAACCACAAGCAATCCTGATCAGCATCTTGGAAATTGCTGATGAACGCGACACTATTCGAACTTTGAAACACGGGCAAGGTCCGCTCCGGTAGCCGCTGGTACGACGCGGCTTAGCCGCGCCATCGACGCCACCGCCGATCCCGCCGACCTGCGCCTTCTCGCCAAGCAGCTCCTGCAGGCCTGGCATACCCTGAAAGCCGCCACCAACTGGCTGATTCGCCAGCAGGTGGAGCACCCCTTCGCACCCGATCCCCGCCCCTGAATCCAGGTCGCTTCGCGGCCTGCGGTTAAGGAATCGGGGTGATCCGCAGTTCCCGGAACCCCTGCTTCGCTTTGGGCTGGTCCTGGCAAGCCTGGCCATCGCGCTCCAGGTTGCCGTCGTCGCTGAGCACCACCAAGCTGTCGCCATCGACCAGCAGGGCCTCCGGGTTGAAGGCCCCGCCACTCACCGCGTCGAAGCTGCGCAGCCGCACGGCGGGGCTCTCGAACTGGCCGCTCCAGCGGTACAGGGCTGATGGGCTCGACTTGCCCTTGGAACCTTCAGCCGGGCCCGCCACGATCAGCAGGTTGCCGTTCACCCGCTCCAGGCTGCGCACGCCGAGGCCGCCGAGATCGAGCAGCACCGGATCACCGAACACGGCCTTCTCGCCACTCATCACGGGGTTGGGGTTGGTGAGGGGCACCAGCAGGGCCTTGCCTTCGCTCAGCGGATTGCGGAAGCCGATCAGCAGGGTGCCGCTGGGGGTGGCCGCCAGCCCTTCGATGTTCAGGCCGCCCTTCACCTTGGCCGGCAGACGTGCAGCCGCCTCCAGCTTGAAGCGGCCGTAGCGGGGATCGGCGGCCAGGTCTTCGATCAGGGTGGTGTAGGGACGCCCCACCGGCTCCACGGTGAGGCTGATGGTCTTGCCATCGGCGGCGGCCCGCACGCCCAGGGTGGTGGCGAACAGGCGTTGCCGGTTCGGGCGGGGCTCCCCGACCCGAGCATCACCCTTGCCTGCCTTGCCGTTGCCGGCGGCCGCCCCATGGGAGCCGAGCCAGTAGGCCAGGGGGCCGATCCGGGCCGAAGCCTCCAGATCCAGCTCGGGGTGGCCATCGTTCACCGGCGCCACGGCCCGCGCCGCAATCGTGCCTTCGCCCACCGGCGGACCCGCCTGGCCGCTGCGGTAAAGACGCAGCGTCACCGGCGGCTTCTCCCCGTTGTCGCCCACCACGAAAAGACCCGGGCCCATGCTCAGGCCCGTGGAGGTGTTGCAGGGACCGCCGTGCAGCACGGTGGGCAGCTCCGGCGCTGCAAGGGCCGTGGGGGGCAGGCCCCACACCATCAGGAGCGGTAGCAGGGCCGCCAGGGCGTGGCCGGTGCGGAAGCAGCGCTGACCCCGTCCTGCTCCGGTCGGCATCGCCGCGGCGGCGGCGGATGGGTGGGTGGGGGCGCTGCTGCGTCCGGGAGCGTTCATGGAGGCGGTGGAGCGGAACACTCCGCAGGATGGCGCCCCCAGCAAGGCCCGTCGCCCGCTTCGGCCCGGCCGGTCCGCTGGACCCGCCTGGGACCGGCATCAGCGCCCCATCCCGCTGCGTTGAGGCCTCCGCTGCGCCGCGCTCCGCCGCAGCCGGCTCGCCAGCCACCAGGGGCCGCCCAGCATGGAGGTCTGAGCGCCGCGTTCCCTTCTGCCCCCCTCCGCTCCCCCCCCGGGGGCCGTTCCCCCCGGCCTGGCCGCTGAGCTGGCGGCCACGGCCGCCGAACTGGCCGCCTGCACCACCCGCCCCTGGACCCTCATGGAGGTGTGCGGTGGCCAGACCCACGCGATCCTCCGCTGGGGGCTTGTGCAGCTCCTGCCGCCGGGACTGCGGCTGATCCACGGACCGGGCTGTCCGGTGTGCGTCACCCCCGCCGCCACGATCGACGCCGCCCTGGCCCTGGCCCGGCGCCCCGGGGTGATCCTCTGCTCCTACGGCGACATGCTGCGGGTGCCCGGCAGCACGGCCACCAGCCTGCTCGCCCTGCGGGCCGAGGGGGCGGATGTGCGCCTGCTGACCTCCCCGCTGCAGGCCCTGGCCATCGCCCGCGCCCACCCCCATCGCGAGGTGGTCTTCTTCGCCGTGGGCTTCGAGACCACCGCCCCCGCCACGGCCCTGCTGGCCCGTTGCGTGCGCTCCGAGGGCCTCGCCAACCTCTCGTTGCTCACGGCCCATGTACGGGTGGCGCCCGCCATGGAGGTTCTCCTCCAGCCCGCCCCGATCTCCGCTGTGCAGGGATTCCTGGCGGCGGGCCATGTGTGCGGTGTGATCGGCACCGCCGAACTCCAGGAGCTGGTGGAGCGCCGATCGCTGCCGGTGGTGGTGAGCGGTTTCGGGCCCCTGGAGTTGATGCGGGCGATCCTGGCCTGCGTGCGGCTCCTGGAGGCCGCGACACCGCGGTTGCTGAATGCCTACGGCCCCGTGGTGCGGCCGGAGGGCAATCCGGCGGCCCGGGCCCTGCTGGAGGAGGTGTTCGAGGTGGTCGACCAACCCTGGCGGGGCCTCGGGCTGATCCCCGGCGGCGGCCTGGCGTTGCGGGAGTTCTATGCCGCCACCTTGGATGCGGAACGCCGCTTTCCCCTGCCCGGCCCCTTCGCTGGTCCGCCAGGCGTCACTCCCTCCCTCTGCCGAGGGCCCGATCCGGCTCCGGCTTCCAGCCCCTGCATCGCCGCCGCGATCCTGCGGGGGCAGGCCACGCCGCTCCAGTGCCCCGCCTTCGGCCGCGGCTGCACCCCGGAGCATCCGCTCGGGGCCCCGATGGTCTCGGGTGAGGGGGCCTGCGCTGCCTATCACCAGTACCGGCCGCCGCAGGGCGCAGCCCGTTCGGCGCCTCCGCTGCCCCGATGAGCGGGCGGATCCTGCTGGGCCACGGCGGTGGCGGCACCCTCAGCCAGCGGCTGATCGACAGCGAGCTGCGCCCCCTCTATGCCGATCCCGGCGCGCCGCTGCATGACGCCGCCAGCCTGGCGCTTCCCCATGGCCGCTTGGCCTTCAGCACCGATGGCTATGTCGTGCACCCCCTGGAGTTCCCCGGTGGGGACATCGGCCGCCTGGCGGTGGTGGGAACCTGCAACGATCTGGCCATGGCGGGGGCCCGTCCCTGGGCGCTCAGCCTTGGCCTGATCCTGGAGGAGGGCCTGGAGCTGGCGGTGCTGCGGCGCATCCTGGCTTCGGTGGCCGCCGCCGCTGCGGAGTGCGGCGTTCAGGTGGTCACAGGGGACACCAAGGTGGTGGAGCGGGGCAAGGCGGATGGCGCCTTCCTCACCACCAGTGGCATCGGCCTGCTCATGGCGGCGGAGCCGATTGGGCCAGGCCGGATCGAGGCCGGCGACCAGGTGGTGGTGAGCGGCGACCTGGGCCGCCATGGCATGGCGATCCTGATGGCCCGCCACGGCCTCGATCCCCACCCTCCTTTGCTCAGCGATTGCGCCCCCCTCTGGCCCCTGGTGGAGGCCCTTCTGGCCCACGGCGTGCGGCCCCACTGCCTGCGGGATCTCACCCGCGGCGGCCTCGCCAGTGCCCTGCAGGAGCTGGCCACGGAGGCCGGCGTGCGGGTGCGGCTGATCGAGGAGCGGATTCCGGTGGCCCCCGCCGTGCGCCGCGGCGCCGACCTGCTGGGCCTCGATCCCCTGCACCTGGCCAACGAGGGAAGGCTGGTGGCCGTGGTGGCCCCCGCCGATCTGGGGGCCACCTTGGCGGTGCTCGAACCCCAGGGCGGCGCCTGGATCGGTGCGGTGGAACGGGAGGAGGATCTGCCCGGCCATGGAGGTGCCGCCCTGGTCGGGCCGCGGCTGCTGCTGCGCACGGCCTTTGGAAGTGAGCGGGTGCTCAGCCCTCCGGCCGGTGACCTGCTGCCGCGGATCTGCTGAGCTGCCGATGCCTGGGTATGGGAGCTGGTCGCTCCGGGGTCAGCCCACCATCTCCCAGCGGTTGCGTCCGCCCGCCTTGGCCCGGTAGAGGGCTGCGTCGGCACTGGCCAGCAGATCCTGGTGGCTGTTGTAAGCGTCCGGAATCTGGCAGGCGATGCCGATGCTCACGGTCACCCGGCCGGCCACCACGGCCTTGGGATGGGGAATCGCCTGGTGCGCCAACGCCTCCTGCACCCGTTCTGCGATGGTGATCGCCCCCGGGCTGTCCGTGTCCGGAAGCACCAGCACGAATTCCTCGCCGCCGAAGCGGGCCAGCAGGTCGCCGGGGCGGTCGCAGGTGCGTTTCACCACCTCTGCGATCCGTATCAGGCAACGGTCGCCGGCCAAGTGGCCGAAACAGTCGTTGTAGGCCTTGAAGTAATCCGCATCGATCATGAGCACGGCAATCGATTTCTGAGAGCGACGATGGCGCTGCCATTCGAGCGCCAGCAGCTCGTCCATCTGGTTGCGGTTGGCCACGCCGGTGAGCCGGTCGGTGTTGGCCAACACCCGGAGTTCCGTATTGGAGGTGCGCAGCTCCTCCTCGGCGCGGCGGCGCAGGTCGATCTCCTCCTCCATCCGCTGGTTGGCGACCTGGAGTTCCCGGGTCCGCTGGGCTACCTCTTCGCTCACGGCAGCGTTGCGGGCCCGCAGGCTGCGGATGCTCTCGCGCAGGCTGGCCGCCATCGTGTTGAGGCTCGTCGCCATGCGCTGCGTTTCCGCCACATGGCCCGGGGGCACCTCCTGATTGAGATTCCCTTCCGCCAGGGCTTCTGAGCCCTCCACCACCTGGGTGAGGCTGGCGTTCACGCGCCGCACCGCCAGCATCGCCAGGGTCCCGGACAACCCCACCGCCCCCAGGGAGATCAGCAGATTGGTGAGGGCATCCCGGCGGATCGGCCCCTCAAATTCCGACTCGGGCATCGTCACCACGATCCGCCAGTCGAGGCCGTAGGAATCCCGGAAGGGCTCGACCCGCACCAGCACCCCCGTGCCCTTGAGCGGCAGCCGCAGACGATGGGGCATGTCGATCGAGCCGAGGTCGCCGAAGCGGCTCACCAGTGCCCGGGCTGAATCGCGGATCGCCGGTGCCTCGGCCTCAATGGCCCGCAGCCGGACCCCCCGGCCCGCCACCACCCGGAAGGGCAGGCGATCCGAGGAATCGGCCACCAGCAAGCCGTTGGCTTCCACCAGATACACCTGCGAGCCCTTGCCCAACGGCAGGCTGGCCAGGTAACGGCTGATGTTGGACAGGAACACATCCACCCCAGCCACCCCCACCAGGCGACCATCCCGCCGGATCGGGATGCCGGCTCCCATCGCCATCACCTCCGGCGCGTCCACCCAGTTGTAGATGCTCGTCCACACCGCCTTGCCGGCCACCACCGGCTCGTAGTACCAGCCATCACCGCGGAAGTCGGCGAAGGGTTTCACCCGCTGCAGATCGCCTTTTCGGCCGACCGCATCAATGGCGTACTTGTTGAGTCGTTCGATTGAATCGGCTGCGGCCACCTCCAGGTAGGGGCGGGGATCGTCGTTGTCGACCTGGCCCACGCCGATGAAATCCCCCGTGGCGAGCCCGTAGTTGAGGTACGGGGCATTGGGAAAGGTGTTGTGCAGCTGCCACAGATAACGGGTGGTCGCCACCTGGTCCTGCGGATCCAGGGCTCCGCTCCGCACGGCCTGTTCCATGGTGGCGATCACCTGCTGGGGAACCTGCAGGTAGGCGCGCAGGTAATCACTCACCTGACGGCTGGTGCGTTCCTGCATCGTCGCCGCCATCCGGTCGGTGGTGCTCCGCAGGTTCTGGTAGCTGAGCAGGCTGATCAGCCCGGCCGTGGCCACCATCTGCACCACCACCGGCACGACCAGGAGCCTGCGCAGCGAGGGTGCCGGCCGGAGGTTCGACGGACGGCTCCCCCCGGCTGCGGCGGTGGTATCAGGCGCTCGCATCAGCGCTCGCATCGCGGCTCATCGATGGGTTGAACCCTGGTTTCTTCCCTTCATCTTGACGCGCCAGGCTCCGATAATGAGAACCTCCGGCATGGAAGTCAGCTTTCTTCCGAGGCCACACCCCTCACGATCCGGGAGAGCTCGCTGCGCTCATCGGTGGTGATGCGATGGGGCACGCCGCTGATGATGCGCTCGAAGTTGGAGAAGGAGTCCTTGATCTCAGGACCATTGCTGGTGATCACGAATTCGCGGATGCCCTTGTCGTGCCAGGAACCGCGCATCTTGAACACATTCAATGCCCGTGCCATCTCACCCCTAATTTCCACATACTGCAGCATCAGGATCGTGTCGGTGATGGTGGAGATATGGGAGTCGGTGATCGAATGGCTGCCCATGAACTCTTCGGAAGTGTTGGTGAAGAAACCAGCAATCTCCTCCTGCTTGGCGTAGCCGGTGACCCCGATCACGAACTGGCGAAAGGCGTTGTGACTCACTCCCCTGGCGAGGGCGGAGAGGGAATCGATCGCCATCCGTGAGGGCTTGAACTCGCTGATCTCGGTTTTGATGATCTGGAGGTGATCTTCGAGGCCGGTGGATTCCGGATAGGCGCAGATGATTTTCAGCAGGCCATCCTGCTCCATCTGCTCGAAGTCGATGCCCCAGCTGGTGGCGTTGCGGAGCAGCTGGGCCCGCGATTCTTCGTAGGCGAACAGAATGGCCCGCTCCTTGCTGCGGCAGGCATCTTCGATGAACTTGCTCACCAGCAACGTCTTGCCCGTGCCCGTGGCGCCGGTGGCCAGGATGATCGAATCCTTGAAGAAGCCACCGCCGCACATCTCGTCCAGCTTTGGCACGCCGGAGCTGAGCCGCACGTTGGAGGAGCGCTGGGTGAGCCGCATGGCGCCCAGGGGGAAGATGTTCACGCCGTGGGCGCCCATGGTGAAGGGAAACTCCCCTTTCATGTGGGTGGTGCCGCGCAGCTTGAGAATCTCCACGGTGCGCCGCCGCCGTTCGCCCTCGAGCACGTTGCGGAGGATCACCACGTTGTCGCTCACGAACTCTTCCACGCCGTAGCGGGCGATCGGACCGTATTCATCGATGCGCTCCGTGGTCATCACCGTGGTCACGCCGATCTCCTTGAGTCGGGCGATCAGGCGGAAGATTTCGCGGCGCACCACCGAAACGGCGTCGTACTGCTGGAACACCGCCGTGATCGAGTCGATCGCCACCCGACGGGCCTTGTATTTGCGGATCGCATAGTTGATGCGCTCGATCAGGCCGGAGAGGTCGAAGCTACCGGCCACATCCTGGCCATCGGGATCGGGTGAGGCATCGAGAATGAAGAGCTTATTTTGCTCCACCATCTCCTGGAGATTCCAGCCGAAGCTGGCAGCATTGCGCAGAATGTCGAGGGGTGATTCCTCGAAGGTCACGAAGATGCCAGGTTCGTTATAATCCCGGATTCCGTTATAGATGAAGTTGAGCGAGAACACGGTCTTGCCCGTGCCGGAGGTGCCGCTGATCAGCGTCGATCGGCCAATCGGCAGACCGCCATGGCAGATATCATCGAAGCCCTCGATGCTGGTCGGCAGTTTCTGCACCTGCATCAGCGGTGTGGCGGGGCTGGTGAGGCTGGGGTCCTGCATCGAAGGAGGTCTCGGGAATGCGGTGAGAGAGGTGTGGAGGCGAAAAGGAGAGGGTGGAGCGGAGGTCAGGGATGGGGTGAATCGTCACCACCGCCACCGTTCCTGATCGGTTCCGCATCGAGCGGACCGTGGCTGAGGTCGTCGCCTTCCTCCTCGAACCCATAGGTTTCCTCGCTGAGTTCTTCGTAGAGAAGATCGAGGCCGATCAGCACCCGGTCGCGGTCGGAAAGGTCGCCGATGATCCGCCGCACCGGTGGTGGAAGGATCTTGGCGAGAGTGGGGGTGGCCAGAATTTTATCCTCCTCGGCCAGCTGGGGATTTTTGAGCACATCAATCACTTTGAGTGCGTAGACACCGCGGAACTCGGTTTCCAGGATGTTGCGCAGGGTCTTGAGTGCCCGCATTGAGTTGGGCGTGTTGCCGGCGACGTAGAGCTTGAGGATGTAGGTCTTGCGGGCGGGCATCGCAGTGAGCTCCTGGGGGTGGAATCGATGAAGCGGGCGGGTGGAAGTCTCGGGGTAATGGTTCAGCTCGGATGGTCGGTCGAGGCCGGCACGGTCGCGCTGGTCAGGGGCGGATCGGGGGGCACGGCGCGGCGGTACATCTCACAGAGATGGGCCATCACATCCAGCAGGGCAAGCCGATAATCCTGAAGAAAGTCGTTGTGATGGCCCTCCAGTTGGAGCTGTTTGGCAAAGCCGTCGATCAGATTCATATGGATCTCCACGGCATTGGTGATCGTGAGATCGCTGAAGAAGGCGGTGTTCACGAAGCTCTCCAGGGCCTGATTGGCACTGGCTGGATCGCGGAAGTAGCTCAGCAGCAGATCGCGGTAGGTGCGGGTCAGGGAACGCAGCAGTTCCTTGCGCTCGGCGCTGGGGAGGTTGCGCAGGAAGCGGGCGGGGTCCCGTTTGTAATAGACGCCCAGGTAGCCGAGCCGGCCCCGCAGGCGGTTGGTCAGCTTCCAGCGCTCGCCTTCATCGGCAGGGCGCCCATCCCCCTCTGGTTGGCCCTGGCTGGCCGTGCTGGGTAGGCCCCGGCGCAGGAACCGTGATACCGCCGCATCGAGGCTGTAGCTCAGCTGTTCGAGCTGGTCGGGGGGCAGATGCACCTCCGCATCGTGGAGCTCCACCCGGCCGCTCACCTCGCCGATCACCACGGCCGGCAGCAACAGCCCCCGCTCGGTTAGGGACTGGCGGATCTCGGAGGCCAGCACGCCCTGCTCCAGCAGCAACGCGTCGAAGGATTCGGGTTTCCCCTCGAGGATCACCACCGGATCAGCCAGTGGGTCGAGCGCCTCCATCCGGTACGGACCCTCCCGCAGCCACTGGCCACAGGCCTGGGCCAGGTCGGGGTCGCGCACCAGCGACACGATCGTGAGTGGCTGTCCTGCCATTGGCCGGAACGGAGGGAAACCCTGCTGGGTGAACGAATGTTGACGGATGGCGGCCCGGAATGTGAAAGTCTTTGTTTGTCTTTCGATTGCCACGCGCCAGGCTGAATGGCGGCAGATCCCTGCCGCCAGCCTGGCCGTGCCCTGAGTCCCATGGCTGAAACCACCACCCCCGCGGCCAGCGCCCCAAGCGCAAGCGCTGCACCGGCCACCACCTCGGGTCCGGTCGCTCCAGGTCCCTACGCGATCGTCGAGGCCTCCGGTCAGCAGTTCTGGCTGCAGCCCGACCGCTACATCGACATCGACCGGCTCCATGCCGAGGTGGACAGCACAGTCACCCTCGAGACGGTGCTGCTGGTGAAGGATGCCAAGGGCACCACCCTTGGCGCCCCTTATGTGACGGGAGCCACGGTGGAACTGCAGGTTCTGGCCCACCGCCGCGGACCGAAGATCCTGGTTTACAAGATGCGTCCCAAGAAGAAGACGCGGCGCAAGAACGGCCACCGCCAGGAACTCACCCGGGTGCTGGTCAAGTCGATCCAGGTGGCCGGCAAGGCCATCGCCTGATCCAAGACCTCGCTCCACCGCCCTTATTCCCTTTTCTTTTCCGCAGCACCCATGGCCCACAAGAAAGGCACAGGCTCTACCCGCAACGGCCGCGACTCCAACTCCAAGCGCCTTGGCGTCAAGCGTTTTGGCGGTGAAGTCGTGAGCGCCGGCTCGATCATCATTCGCCAGCGCGGCACCTCCGTGCTGCCCGGTGTGAATGTGGGTCGCGGTTCCGACGACACCCTCTTCGCCCTGGTGGATGGGGTAGTGAATTTTGAATCGATCAAGCGCGGCCTGCGCAACCGCAAGCGGGTGAACGTGGCCGTGGCCTGAAGCCCCTCCGCGGCGGCGGCCTGTGGCATCAATCCTCTCCCCAGCTCCCGCGGAGTGCCCAACGGGGCTCTGCGGTTTTTTGGTGATCGATAAACCTGCCGGCCCCACCTCCCATGGCTGCGTGGCGGCGGTACGGCGCGCCTATGGCCTCAAGCGGGTCGGCCATGGTGGCACCCTGGATCCGGCCGTCACCGGTGTGCTGCCGATCGCCCTGGGTCCGGCCACCCGCCTGCTTCCATACCTCCAGGGCGACAAGGTTTATCGCGCCGTGGTGCAGCTGGGCGTGCGCACCAGCAGCGATGACTTGGAGGGGGAGGTGCTGGAGCGCCGCACCCCACCGCCGTTGGACATGGTCGCCCTGGAGGAGGCGCTCGCCAGCTTCCGTGGCGAGATCCTGCAGCGTCCCCCCGCGGTGTCGGCGGTGCATGTGGGGGGCGAGCGGGCCTACGCCCGCGCTCGGCGGGGTGAGGTGGTGGAGTTGGCGCCTCGGCCCGTGACGATCCACAGCCTGCAGCTGCTCGCCTGGGACTCAGCTGAGGCCCGATTGGAGCTGGAGGTGCGCTGTTCGGCTGGTACCTACATCCGCTCCCTGGCCCGCGACTTTGGCGACCATCTGGGCTGCGGTGGTGCCCTGGCCCGCCTGCGCCGCACCGCAACGCTCGGTTTCGATCTCTCCACGGCCGTTGATCTGGAGCGGCTGACTAATGGCCCGCCGCCGCTCCTGCTTGATCCGTTGGCGGCCCTGGCCCACCTGGAGCGGCGCCAGCTGCTGGAGGAGGAACTGCCCGGCTGGCGGTGCGGGCGCTCCCTGCCGTTGCGGGGCGGCGAGGCCATCCACGATGCCATTGCCGCAGGCGCTGCTGCGGATGGGCCAGCAGGCCCCGCCGAGTCGGTAGCCCCGGAAGGCCCGGCCTACGCCATTCTCAATCCCGATGGCAGCCTGGCTGGGATCGCCCGGCTGGATCCCACTGGGCAGCTTCGGCCCCGCCTCGTGTTCGATGCCGCCGGCTGAGGATCGCAGCCCTCCAGGGTTGTCCGCCACACCCCGCCTGGAGCCTTTCGGCTCCGCCACCCCGTTCCGTTTCCCTCTGTTCCCCTGATGGCCGGCCACAGCAAATGGGCCCAGATCAAGCGCACCAAGGCGGTGGTCGACGCCAAACGTGGGGCCGTGTTCACCCGCCTTGGCCGCGAGATCACCGTGGCCGCCCGGGCCGGCGGCGATCTCGCCGGCAACTTCCAGCTCCGCACCGCGATTGAGAAGGCCAAGGCGGCCGGGGTGCCCAACGCCAACATCGAGCGGGCCATCGCCAAGGGCTCCGGCCAGGCTGGCGGGGAGGGCGATCAGTTCGAGGCGGTCCGCTACGAGGGCTACGGACCCGGTGGGGTGGCGGTGTTGATCGAGGCCTTCACCGACAACCGCAACCGTACCGCCGCTGACCTCCGCCTGGCCTTCAGCAAGCACGGCGGCAACCTCGGCGAAACCGGCTGCGTGAGCTACTTGTTCGAGCAGCGCTCCGTGGTGCGCCTCGAGGCGGGCGATCTGCAGGAGGAGGCCCTGCTGGAGCGCCTGCTGGAGCTGGAGGAATCCGGTGGCCCGGCGGTGGTGGGCTACAACCTCGATGGCGAAGGCGCCGATGTGCTGGCCGCCTATGCCGACCTCGAAGCCCTGCAGGACGGCCTGCGTGGTCTTGGCTTGCCGGTGGCCGGCTGGGAGCACCGCTGGATCGCCCCGCTCCCCTGCCGTTTGGACAGCGAAGATACCCTCCGCCCCTGCCTGCGCATGCTCGATGCCCTTGAGGATCTCGACGACGTGCGCAGTGTGACTTCCAATCTCGAGGCTGATGAGGAACTCTTGATTGCGGTGATGGATTGAGGGGGTGGGCTGGTGGAGGCTGTGACCAGGGCGGGCGTATGTGCAACAGGTGAGGGGGCTCAACCAGCCGCCACCAAGTCACTCTCTTCTTCAGAATCCACGCTGCTCAGCTCCAGGTCCCCGAGCATTTCCTCCATCTGCTCCAGCACGCTGCGCAGGTCTTCCGCGATTTCGGACGCAATCACGTCGGGCTCCGGAAGGTTGTCGGAATCGAGCAGGCTGTCGTCTTTCAGCCAGAACAGATCGAGGCTGATCTTGTCGCGGGCCAGCAGATCTTCCAGCTCATAGCAACGCCAGCGGCCATCCGGGGTTTGCTCGCTCCAGGTGGGCTGGCGCTGATCGAGGGCACCGGGCTTATAGAGGCTCACGAACTCATCGAGATCGGAGCGCTGCAGCGGGTTGGTCTTGAGGGTGAAGTGCTTGTTGGTGCGTAGGTCGTAGACCCACAGCCGCTTGGTGCTGGCCTGGGCACTGCCGGCGCGGCGATCAAAGAAGAGCACGTTCGCTTTCACCCCTTGGGCGTAGAAGATGCCGGTGGGAAGGCGCAGCAGGGTGTGCACGTCGCACTCGTGGAGGAGCTTCAGGCGGATCACCTCACCGGCGCCGCCTTCGAAGAGCACGTTGTCGGGCACGATCACCGCGGCGCGGCCATTGATCGAGAGCAGCGACTTGATGTGCTGCACAAAGTTGAGCTGCTTGTTGGAGGTGGTAGCCCAGAAGTCGTCCCGTTGGTAGGTGATGGCTTCGCTGCCCACATCGCCCTCCTCACCGATCACTTTGATCGAAGACTTGCGCCCGAAGGGAACATTAGTGGCCACGATGTTGTAGCGCTTGGATCCCAGCTGCCGCAGGGCATCGTCCGTGCGCACGGGGAGCAGCTCGTCGAGCTGTTTGTCCACATCCCCAGGCGGCACGCCTTCGGCCAGCAGTTGGCGCCGCACCTCGTCGATCTGTACCGCCGTAGGCCCCACGTTGTGAAGTAGCAGGTTCATGGCACAGAGCCGAATCACCGACTGCACGATGTCGATGCCGTGCAGGGCTTGGTGGCGGAGATGATCCCGTTGCTCCCGGGTCATCTCGCGGAAATGTTCCACGATGTAGAGGAACATGGCGATCAGGAAGCCGCCGGTGCCGCAGGCAGGATCGATCATCGTTTCCCCCGGCTGTGGGGCCAGGCATTCGATGATCCCGTCGATCAGGGGCCTGGACGTGAAGTATTGGCCGGCGCCGCTCTTGGTGTCGCGGGCATTGCGCTCAAGCAGGCCTTCGTAGGCATCGCCCTTGATGTCGGCGCTGAGGATCATCCAGCGCTCTTTATCGAGCAGGTCGGAGATCAGTCGCTTGAGTTTGGCGGGATCCTGGATCTTGTTCTGGGCCTTGCGGAACACCAGCCCGAGCAGGCCGTGTTGTTTGCCTAGGTCCTCTAGCACGCGGCGGTACTGGGTTTCCAGCTCCACGCCGTCTTTCCCCACCAGAGTGCTCCAGTCGTAGCCCTCGGGCACGGGAGATTCCTGGTTCCAGGGCGGCTGGGTCTGCTCATGGGCGAGCTTGAGGAACAGCAGCACGCTGAGCTGCTCCAGGTAGTCGCCATAGGAGAGGCCGTCGTCGCGGAGCACGGTGCAATAGCTCCAGAGCTTCTGAACGATGCGGTTGGCTTCGGTGCTCATGGGATGGTGTTCTTCATTGATGCGGCGGTGGGCTAGGCAGCTCAAGGTACTCACAGCACTCGCGAGCGAAGACAGGCGCCTGGGTGGTGAGCCCTCTGCAGTGGAGTATTTCTTCGATAGTTTGGGGATAGCGGGTGTTCCTGGCTTCAATTCGTCTTAAACAATCGACCACCTGAGGGCGATCGAGATGAAAGAGATCAAGTAGGAATGTGCCAGGACGTACCGCTCTGATTCCAAACGGCTCTGTAGACGACCTGGGGAAATCCTTCGTGTTCTGGGTGACGATGACTTTGCACCCCCCAACGATCGCAGCTGCAAGCACATGCCTATCTTTCGGGTCGCAGGTCAAGCATTGTTCGAATCCCAACGGAACTTCAACCATGGCTTCAGGGAAAGAGTTGTGCAATTTCTCGCCTAGATGGTTGATTCGTCCGTCATCCCAGCCTTTCTTCCTCAGATTTCTCTCCAATTCCGCCAAAATCCCATTCGACCAGTGAGGGCGATACATTCCGTCCCAAGCAGCCTCAAGCAGGACATCCCGCAGATTGGGCCCGAAGAGTGCGCATGTGTCTAGTAAGACCGGGAAAACGCCCGAAGCCCCAACGACGCTGGTAAACAGTGAAGGCGTCACTCTCGAGTTGTTTCCCCATAATCATCGCCATAATCATCACATTCCTGATTGAGTGCGGCAATGGCATCAAGGGCTTTCCTGCTCTCGGCACGACGACGCTCACGAAGCGCTACAACGTCAGCCAAGCGTAGCTTGCGATGCGTACCTACTTGAATGAAGGGAATTTCGTGCGCATCCAGCAATCTGTAAAAATAAGGCCTGGAGATGTTGAGAATCTCTGCCGCTTGCTGCGTGGTGAGCAGGGTATCATCAGGAATCAAAGAGATCGCCTGACCATCCTTCAGATGCTGAAAAACTTCCCGCAGCACTGCGTATATCTCTACAGGAATATCCTCTGCAACACCATCAGGTCCAACCAGCTTAAGATGATTGACTGGCTTAGCGTCAACAAAGAATCTGCGAAATACATGGCTGACGTACTCGGCTCTTTCTGGAGTTGGCTCAAGTCTGCGCACGGAAGGAGACATCCTTCCCTCACGTGGAGGATTCTGAGTGGCCATGATGATTAACCCCAAAGCGGGGCGCCAAAGGGACAAAGAGCGGGCTGGGGCCCAGGCGCACTGACGAGAGCGTCTCGCAACTGAAATAACAGTAACGCACGGGTTACGGCAGGTGCGGGATGGTGTGCATTTCGTTGCAGCTTGCCGAGAAGCCAAGCGCCGCAGGGGTTCTCAATGATCAGGAGGGCATGTCGGCTGGGTCTGCTCATCGGCAAGCAAAGCACGGTGCAATAGATCCAGAGCTTCTGAACGATGCGGTTGACTTCGGTGCTAATGGGGTGATGTCAGGGGTGGCGTGGTTGAGCTCACGGTTCACTCATCGCTGCAGCACCGGATCCAGGCGGCTGTAGGCCTTGGCGGCTGACCGGACGAATTCAATCCGGTAGGTCAAGACTCATGCGCCTGAGTTGGCGAGGCAGAGCCGGCTTTGAGCTCCTCCCAACTCACGCGGGGTTCGTTGGCTCTCAGGATCGCTTCGGCCTCGGCGGTGTCCTCGGCATCTTCCAGAGCCAGGGTGAGCAGGCGGCGCAGGGCGTCGCTGCGGCTAACCGAGAGATGCAGTTCGCCCTCTAGCCGGGCGGCGTAGCGGTCGATCCGTTCCAGCAAATCCTGTGAAAGCCGTAACGCCTGGGGCGTGCCGGCTGCTCGCGCCCGTAGCATGTGATGACGTCATCTATAGTTCAATTTACTACGGCCTGTCTGGTCTGCGTTCTGCTCTCGATCCAGCAGGGCCTGCAGCAGAACGGCCGGTACGCGCATCAGTCGGGCAAGCGGATCCGATGGCCGATGGTGCGACTTGCGCCGATCGGTTCATGGACCCGACTTGCAATCACCTCGGCCAGGTCGCGCCAGGCGGTGGCTTGTGCGGGTGAGTCCCATCTCTGCGCAGGCTGAGGCCACCAAGGAAGGCTTCGGGCTCGGCGTCTACCAGGCGTTTGAGCAATTTCTACACCCGGCATTGAATTGGCTGTGGCGGTGGTGCCCAGGCTTTCACGGGCCAGCAGGCAGTCACGGCGACCTTAGACTTGGGCGCTCAAGGACTTCTGTTGCTACAGCACACGGTCTTGATCGGCTCGCCTCGCCAGATTCTGCAGGCGCTCTTGATGCAAGCGGCAGCTGTGGACCAGACGGGCTTTTTCCGGATTCAATCATGGGGGGTTCGGAGAGCCAGGGAAAAGAGCTGGACTGGATGCCGCGCCAAACCTTGCATGGATGAGGCTGGCTAAAGCTCGTCAACTCCCCAGAACCCCAGTTGTTGAGATTCTCTAGTCACAGGTGCTTGCAGATGGTAGACTCGGACAAGCCAAATAGACCTTTTGAAGGTCTCATTCCCTCTGGCCAGCCCTTCAGCCCTTTGCAATCATGAGTGGATCGCAGATTAGGCCGCCGAATGCCAGAACCTATTCCCTGGATGACTTGGTAGCAACTATACTAAAAGGCGGCGTGCGCATACCAGATTTTCAGCGCAGATTTCGATGGCAGTGGGAAGACGTAAGGCGCCTAATGGACAGCATCGTCAGGGGGTATCCTATTGGCAGTATTTTGCTGTGGCAGAGAGCAGCAGTTAGGCAAAAGCTTGTGATCGGAGCAATCCATATTGAAGCCCCCAAAGACGATAAAGCGCTATGGGTTGTCGACGGCCAGCAGCGGTTAACCAGTCTGGCGAATGCGCTCAGTAGTGAAGATAGCGGTGACCCGAGGTTCAGCTTATCTTATGACTTGGCACGCCAGTCTTTTGCAAAGCCAGCAAAAGAGCAATCACATCTTATAGAATTACCAGTTATCTTCGATCTCCAGAAGCTTTTGAAATGGTTCAGCGAACACCCTGAGTCCATTCAATATCTAGAAGAGGCTACTCGAATCGCTAAAGCCATACGACAATACACGATACCCGCTTATATTGTAGACCAGGAAAACGATCAGGCTTTGAAAGAAATTTTCGATCGTGTTAATAACTATGGCAAGCGCATGACGCACGCTGAAGTGTTCCACGCACTCTACGCCTCAACTACTGGCAAATCAAAGCCCAAGAATCTCGAAGACATATCCCTTGACATTAATGCAGAGTTTCTTTTTGGAGATATAGACAGTGACACCATACTAAGATCTATACTTGCTAGGAGAGCTGCGAATGTCACTCGAGATATCAGAACTGAATTCGACGATTCTGTATCTCGAGACTTCCCGGGCGAAACCCCAGAGCAAGCCTATGTAGAAGGTGGTAAAGCCTTGGAAAGAGCAGTAGCTTTTCTGCAACAAGAGGCAGGGGTTCCTCATTTTAGTTTCCTCTCATATCGTTATCTTTTGGTTGTGCTTGCACGATTTTTTTCACATCATCCCAACCCTTCCCCTCGAAATGTCGAGCTGCTTAAACGTTGGTTCTGGCGTGCTGCTGTCATTGGGCCTGAAGTTTTTAGTGGATGGACACAAGCCAGTAGAATCTTGTGCGCACAAGTCACCCCCGAATCCGAGACAGATTCTGTTCAACATCTATTAGGTTCTTTGGCTGAGTATAAGCTGGCTTTGCCAAGTATCAAAAAGTTTAAGAGCACGGCTTCTGGCTCGCGTATCATTCTTTGTGCGATGTGGTCGTTGGGGCCTCGGTCGTTCCTCGATGGCAAACCATACACCCAAGATGAAATGGGGCAACTGCTTGAGGACAGGCGGACTGCAAGAAGCATCGTATCTACAATCGTGCCAAGGAATGATCCCGCACTAATAGCCAATTGCTTTGTATTTTTCGAGGAAACATCGATTGAATCTGCCCGTGAGTGCTTTTTAGTCAAACCTCAATGCATTGGCGAGCCAACTTGGCATGAGCTACTTAAATCCCATTCAATTAGTGAACAAGCCATGATTAATCTCGCTAGCAATAAGATTGATGGATTTTTTGAGTGCAGGGAAGAAAGCCTAGGGAGGCAAACTGCTAGCTTTCTTAATAGCATGACTGCAGCAGATTTTGAAGATACGCCTCCCTTGCAATCCCTGGCCATTGATGAGGATATAGAGGAGCAAGCAGATGACCTTGCCGGTGAGGGCCATGGCTGAGCGTCACTATGGTGTATGGCTCAAATCTCGTCGAATTGGCGGGATTACATTATCTGAAGGTGTTATCCGGTTTAAGCTACGGGATGATTACATCCATGACGCAAGTAGAGAGGTTTTAGGTCTGTTTTTTGAAGATAGACTGCCTGCCATTCATAGGTCACAAAATCGATTGCCCCCATGGTTCTCAAATCTGCTACCAGAAGGAAAACTGCGCGAATGGATTGCAAGAGAGCAAGGCGTTAATGTTTCGTACGAGCTTGGGCTTATCGCAGGTGTCGGCCATGATTTGCCGGGGGCTGTATCTATTTCCGAAGCGCCTGAAGATCAAGATGAGATCACTGTATACCGGCCCGAAGTTGAATCTGATCTCTCGGGCCTTCATACGCAGGGAAATTTGTGGCGTTTTTCCTTGGCTGGAGTTGCCATGAAATTCTCAATGTTACAGTCTGGGGATAGATTCACATCTCCAGGAGTTGGAGGAGGTGGGGACTGGATTATCAAGTTACCTGATCATCGATACTCTAATGTTCCTCTCAATGAATACTCAATGATGCGGCTTGCCCGCCATGTTGGCCTTAATGTCCCCGAGGTACGTTTAATCCATCGCGATCAACTGCCAGATATTCCAGGCAGCCTCTGGCCTGCCTCAGAGAATATGGCCTATGCCATCCGCCGGTTTGATCGTACCGAAACAGGAGAACGCGTGCATATAGAAGACTTTGCCCAGGTCAGAGGTTTCTATCCAGAAAACAAGTACAAAGGAAGTTTTGAGACTCTTGGTGCCCTAGTCTATCGGCGGCGCGACAGTGATTCGCTGGTTGAGTTCGCAAAAAGACTAGCTTTTAATGTAGTCATCGGCAACGGTGATGCTCATTTAAAAAACTGGTCTCTTATCTACACGGATCCTCGAAGGCCCGTGCTCGCACCAGCTTATGACTTAGTGGCAACGGCAATCTACAGACCTCAAGAGATGCCTGAAGACTTAGGGTTGAAGTTTGCCAAGTCAAGGCAGTTTGCATCTGTTAGTCTTCAGAGCTTTGAAAGACTAGAGCGAAAGATTGGAGCATCGGATGTTAATTTGCGAGATGAAGCATTGGATGTTATACGGGCTACGCGTTTAGGCTGGCAAGAAATTGCCGATGACCTTGCGCAGAATCCCTGGCTTAGAGAGATGATTGGTGCTGGCATAGACGAACGTTCTTCGCGACTGATGGATGACCAAGGTCAGCAACCACTATTCTGATATCTGTAACTCATCTCACGCGTACGTTGTCACGCACTATTAGCATCACCCCCCAAACGCTCGCTTCAAAATCGCCTCCCGCAACACGCCGCAGCGGGCGAGGCTGGTAGTGACAGTGGCTTCGACTTGATTGAGGACGGAGAAGCGGCGTTGGGCCTCCTGGATGATGCGTATTTGTTCCTCGGTCGGTGGCACGGGAACTGGCATTGATTTCACATCTTGGCCTGAGATGCCGGCTTGGCCAGCAGTGGTCCGCACTCTTTTCTGCAAGAGTGAACGGGTTAATCCAGTATTAAATGCAATTTCGATCCATTCAGGTCGGATCATTTCCGATGTTAGTTCCACGCGTATCAATTTATCTGGATGCACGACCAGACATGACGCCAACCAGGTTGGGATTGCCATTGTAGCGCGTAATCAGAAGACATCCGTTTTGAGCTATTGCTTTCCCGTAATCACTGATGATTCCTGGTAGTGATCGAGTGTCTGTGTGATCTACGGATAAAGGCCGCACTGAGGAGATCCTGAGGATCTTAACTGGCCCCTGGTCGGTTGGCTTGCCGGAATATCCATTGCGTACCGTTGAAGCAATGGCGTTCATTGTGGTCCAGGACCATCCCTCTGGCGGTATTGGAAGTGCAAGACCGTCAATTTCCAATTGTTCATCATGGCCTGACGCTTCCATATTCATTCCTTGGTTTCTTCTCTTGGCGATGCTGCTGATTTCGACCAGTAGTTGCCCGCCGCTCTTGAATTGGATTCCATTCACTCTCGCCAACTCCGCCTCCGTCTTCACCAACCTCCCCTCCACCGCCGCCTTCAGGATGCTGGCGCGGGCCTGCTTGAGTTTGGCCTGGATGCCCTGCAAGATGGTGACGGTTTCGTCGAGGCGGGAGAGTTGTGTGTCGATCTCAGCGACGATGGACTCCTGAATATCAACAGGTGGCAAGGGAACAGGCAGAGCGCCTAGGTTCTTCTTGCTGATGGAGGCTAGATTCGTAGACTGCTTTCCCGTCGCCAAGAAATAGGCCCGAGCTTCGTTAGTGTTGGCGTAGTAAGCGATCCACTTCGGAATAGCTTTGCCATTGCGAATGCGGGCGCGGAAGACATGGTTCTGATGGATGCACTCGCTGATCTGCCCTTGCCAGATCCAGCCCCGGCCGAGTTTGTCGCGGTCGCCTCCCTCATTCAGCAGGATGTCGCCAGGCTCCAGGCGGTAGCTGGCGATCGTGCTCTCCTTGGCGGGGATCGTTTTCACCTCCGAGAGATTCAGCTGAAGCCGCTGCACGTTGGCGACTCGCAGGTAAGGAACTTCACGGTAGTCGTCCCCCTGTTTTTTGGAATCCTTGGTGATCCCTGAAACGATTTCGCAGATCGCTCCCAGCGGTTCAATCGGCCAACTCACGCCGCCACCACCTCATTCAGCTCCCGCACGATCGCGCCCAGCTCGTCGCCAAACAACTCATACATCCTCCCCAGTCCGCCTTGCTGCGCAAACGGCGGCTCATCAAGATCTTCCATTCTCACCTCCAGGTCCACCACGATCTGATCGCGAATCAGCTCCAGCCAGCCCAGCTGCTCCGCGCTGAACAGCCGCCCCCGGTTGGCCTGCTGCGCCAACCAGCCGGCGAAGCGCTCGGCGGCCTGGTCCTGGAAGCTCACCAGCTCCTCCTCCACCCCCAGGGCATGGCGGGCCAGGGAGATCAGATCCGTGAGGTGCTTGCCCTTGCTGGCGCCCTTCACCCGGTTGGCCTCCACCTGCTCGTAGGCCTCCCACAGCGCCTCGGTGGTCCACTGGCGCGGTGGCCGCTGGATCGCCTGAGCCAGCTCCACCAGCTTCGCCCGCGTGATCCGCTGCTGGTAGGGCTTGGCATACAGCACGCTCAGGGCATCCAGCTGGTCGCGGTTTTCGCGGCAGTAGGCCTCGAATTCACTGGTGAGATTCTCGGCGGCGCTCTCGTAATTGAGGTTTTGGTCCGGCCGCGCTCCGGCGAAGGTCAGCTTGTCGGCGGTGAGCACATCCACGGTGATCTCCTGGGCCTGGCGCACCGTGAGCAGCGCCTGGCAGAGCTGGGGGTTGCTGGCCAGGGGCTGGGCCGCCTCATTGAGCAGCTGCTTGCGGGCCTGTTGCCGTTGCTCCTCGGTGGGGACATCCATGGCGGGCACCGCAAACAGTTCGCGGGCCCGCTGCTCTTCCTGGTCGGGATCCAGGCGATCGAGCACATGGCCCACCAGCTCCCGCAGGGGTGGAGCGCCGGGCACCTGGGCTAGCTGGGTTTTCTGGTCAGCCGTGAGGCGTCGCTCCATCCGATCCAGGCGGCTGGCCAGGGCCGAGAGCACGTCTTCGTCGCGGTTGCCCATCCGCACCAGCTCCAGCAACGTCGCAAACGGCACTGAGGGGTCGCCATCCAGCGGCGGATCGGCCTTCACCGCCTCCATCACCCCTACGCAATCGATCACCACGAACTCGCTCTTGCTGCCACCATCGGGGCTGATCGCCTGGAAGTCGGCATCGGGCATCACCCGCACAGCTCGGCCCTTCATCTGCTCGAACAGGGCCTTGGAGCGCACCATCCGCAAAAAAACCACACCCTCCAGTGGCTTGATGTCGGTGCCGGTGGCGATCATGTCCACCGTTACCGCCACCCGCGGGTTGTAGGCGTTGGCGAAATCCTTGATCAGTTGCTCCGGCCGGCGTGACGGCGCCACCTTGCCGGCACCATCCAGCTCGGCCTTGTAGGTGATCTTCACCGCCTGCTCATTGCTCAGGCTCCACTCCTGGCGCAGGATCCGCAGGATGTCTTCGGCGTGGCTGTCGCTCTTGGCGAAGAACAGCAATTTGGGGATTTCCGTGCGGCCCGGGAAAATCTCGGTGAACAGTTTCTGGCGGATCGTGCGCAGCACCGTGCGGATCTGATCCGGCGCCACCACACTGCGATCCAGCGCCGTTGACGCGTAGGTGAGGTCGTCCTCCAAGGCTTCCCAGCGCTCCTCCCGCGTTAGCCGATTGCGCTTGTACACGCCCAGCCCTGGCCCCGCCTGCACCGTGGCGCCCTGCTCGCCCACCTCGGTGCGGATCTGATACACCCAGAAGGGCACGTTCACCTTGTCACGCACCGCTTCCTCGTGGCGGTACTCGCTCACCACGTTCTGGTGGAAGTAGGCGTAGGTGTGGCCGCCGGGGGTGGCGGTGAGCCCGATGATCGAGGCGTCGAAATAATCGAGAACCTGGCTCCAGAGGCTATAAATCGAGCGGTGGCATTCATCCACCACGATCACATCGAAGAATTCCGGTGGGATCCGGGGGTTGTACACAACGGGCTGCGGCCCCCGCACCAGGGCAGCGCCATGCCCATCAAACGCCGACTCCTCCTCCAGGGCCGGATCAAACTCGGGCTCTCCCTTAAGGATCGAATATAGGCGCTGAATGGTGGTGATCACCACCTTGTTCACTGGGTCGATTCGGTTGTTGCTCAGGTTGACGACGTTGTACAGCTCGTGGAACTTGCGGCCGTCATCGGGCGTGGAGTAAGCCTGGAACTCCTTGAGCGCCTGACGGCCCAGGTTGCCCCGGTCCACCAGAAACAGCACACGCCGCGCACCGCCCTGAGTGATCAGCCGGTAAGACGCGGAGATGGCGGTGAAGGTTTTGCCACCGCCGGTGGCCATCTGGAGCAAAGCCCGCAGCCGCCCATCGCAGATGCTCGCCTCCAGGTTTTCCACCGCCCGGATCTGGGCCGGCCACATGCCGGCGCGGTAGAGCTGCTGGGCCAACCGCATCCGGCCCTTGAGGGTTGCCGCCAGGGGCGCGTCGGCCTTGCCCGAGCGGCGCCGCACCTCAGCGCTCAACCACCCGCCGAGGGTTTCGGCCCGATGGAAGCTGAACACCCTTCGTGAAGTCGGATCAGGGTCCAGTCCGTTGGTGAAGAACGTTTCGACACCCGTGCTCTCGTAGCGAAACGGGAGCGGCAGGACCGGCACCTGCAGCCCCGGCAGGGTTTCGCTGGCATAGGCGAGGGTCTGGGCTTCCACCCCGCCCAGGGTGACCCCCACCTTCTTGGCCTCCACCACCCCCACCAGCTCCTGGCCCAGGAACAGGCCGTAATCGGCTTCGCCGCCGCTGGTGGGAAGTTCCCGCAGGGCCACCCCGGCACCTGCGCTCAGATTCACGCCGCTGCGGTCCTGCACCGTCCAGCCGGACGCTTCCAGCAGGGCGTCGATCCGGCAACGGGCCTGGGCTTCGGGCTGGGATGCGGCGTCAGGCATTGCCCAGAGCGTGGTGGAGTTGCGGTGGATTGATTATGGCTGATTGGTCTTGTTCCTATAGCTTTTCCCCATCAAGTTCAAGTTCGTCTTCAACTTCGCCTTCAACTTCGCCTTCAACTTCGCCATCAGGCAGTGTCAGCCGGACCAACCTGCGCGCGCACAGAACACCTAAACCGACGACTCCCCTTCATGGCAGCGGGCATCCAGTAGCGCCGCCGCCTCCCCATCCGCCACCACCAGCGCCCGGGGGTGGAGCTGAATCCAGCTGGCCGGCAGCTCCGCCGTTGGCGGTTCCTGCAGCGCCCGGGCCAGCACTTCGGCCTTGGCCGCACCCGTCACCACCAGCAACAGGCGATCGGCGGCCAGAATCTCCCGCAGGCCGAGGGTGATCGCCCGCTCCGGCACCGCCTCCGGGTTGCCGCCGAACGCCCCGGCGTTCTGGTGGCGGGTGGCGGTGTTGAGCTCCACGCAGCGGCAGGGTGCATCGGCGTTGCAGGGAGGTTCGTTGAAACCCACATGGCCGTTGAGGCCGAGGCCCAGAAGTTGCAGGCCGATGCCGCCAGCCGCCGCCAGCTGGGCTGCGTAGCACTCCGCCGCGGCATGGGAATCCGCCGCCTGGCCATCGGGGAGATGCACCTGCTCCGGATCCAGCCCTAGGGGGGTGGTGAGCCGGCTGGTCATCTCCGCCGCGAAGGAGCGGGGGTCGGCGCGATCGAGCCCCATGTAGGCATCGAGGTTGAAGCTGCACCAGCGCTTGCGCAACTCCTGCTGCTCAGCCGGGGTCAGCCCCTTCACCTGGCGCACGAGGGAGGCGTAGATCGGTTCCATCGTGCGACCGGTGGCCAGGCCGAGGGGGCGCTCCGGCCGCAGGAGCCTCTCCCGCAGCAGCAGGGAAGCCACCCAGTCGGCTAGGCCGGCTGGATCGGAGAACCGCACCAGGGTCGGACTGTTCTGCCCCCCAGCGTCCGCTTCCGGGGCATGCAGCACCTCACCCGTGAACCGCACCAGGGCCCTGTCCCAGCCGGTCGGTCGGTCGGCAGACGGCTCCTGCTCGGAGGCGCCGGGTTCACAAGGAGCCTCAGCGGGAGGGGTCAGCCACCAGTTGGGCGCCTCGGTAGTAGTGACGCAGGATCTGCACATAGCTCACGCCTTGGCGTGCCAGGCCATAGGCACCCCACTGGCTCATTCCTACTCCATGGCCGAAGCCCCGCCCCACCACCTCCAGGGCCGGCAACGGCATGGCAAGGGGCTCCTGGCGGAGCTGGGCGGTGATCGTGGGCTCCAGTGCCACTGCTGCGGATCGTTCTCCCCGCCCGTCGGCTCCAGGAAGGGGCGGCGGCGGGCCTCCAGCGGGCAGACCGGCGCCCGATGAGCCAGCCGGAGCTCGGTTGCCCCCGCGGTACCAGGAGGCTGTCGAACGGGCGTCACCATCGCGCCGCTGGCCGTCGTAGCGGCTCAGGGCCGCGGCCTCGGCGTTGGCCTCGGCCGTGGCGGTGGTGATGCCTCCCGCCGGGCCCGGTGCCAGGGGGGGCTCGAACCGGAACTGCACGAGGGTGCTGCGCAGGCCCAGCCGCTGGCGCAGTTCACTGCCGCTCAGGTCCAGGCTGCCCGCGGGGCCGATCACCCGGGCCCGACGCACCCGGCCGGTGCTGGAGGCGGCCAGCACCTCGATCCGGCTTGCTCCCCCGGTTTCCCGGAAGGCATTGCGGAGCTGATCCGGTTCGAAGCGCACGCTCCACTGATGCCAGGGGGAGAGCTTGTCCTGGTCGGGCACGCTCACCAGGTAAGGAAGCTGGCGGTTCCACAGTTCGCCGCTGTTCTCGGTGCTGCCGCCGCTGCTGCTGTGGAACACCGCATCGATCAGCGAGCCGCCATGGCGAAGAACCTGGGATCGGGTGGCAGCTACGGCAGAGCGGGTGGAGTCGGTTTCGGCCTCGGTGCCCAGATAGGCCTGGCTGGCCACCGTGGAGCGCAGGTCAAAGGGGGCTTCAGGCTTCAGCTGGGCCAGGGCGTAGGTGCGAGCCGCCACCGCCTGGGCGCGCAGGGCCTCCGCGGGCCAGCTGGCGGGCATCTCACTGCCGACCACGCTGGCTAGGTAGTGCTCCAGCCCGAGCAGGTTCACCGCCTGGAGCCGGTCCCCATCCGGCAGAACCCGCACCATGCCCCGGTAGCGGCGGCGGCCCAGCCCCACCAGGGGCAGGGAGCGGCCCGCGCCGGTTGGCACCGTGCGCCAGGGCAGCAAGGGGGTCGCCTCCCCCCGAACGTCGCCGCCCCCCGCCGCCCCCGACCAGGCTGCGCTCAGCCTGAGCTCCTGGAGCACCAGCTGCTGGGGCGGCGCCAGGCTCCCATCCGCGTCGGGTCGCTCCAGCAGCAGCAGGGGGCCCCGTCGGCTGATCCGCAGCCGCTCGCCCTCCGGGAGAATCGCCAGCAGCAGGCCCTGGCCATTGCGCAGTTGCAGTGGACCCCCCACGGCCGTGGGTTCCAGCACCCCGGCCTGCGCCAGCAGCACCCGCACCAATGGTTCCCGCGCATCGAAGCGGGCCAGTGCGACCTGCTCAGGGGTCCCGCCGAAGGGGGAGGGGCCCGCCATCGCCACCAGGGCCGCGGGGGTGGCGCTGGCGCCGAGCAGGGCCAGCAGGCCGGCCCCCCGCCTCCAGAAACGGGTGGACGGGGACCAGGAGTGGCCGCGGCGGATCGGCACAGCTGGAAACCGGGTGAAAACGAATCCCATTTTGGCGGGCCGGCGGCTGGCCCGCCAGCCCGGTTCCCCATGTCATCTCGGCTCCCGTGGCAGCATGCGGGCTTGAGGCCCCTCCCCTGTGCAGGTCACGTTCCTGGGCACCAGCTCAGGTGTTCCCACCCGCTCTCGCAATGTTTCGGCGGTGGCCCTGCGCCTGCCCCAGCGGGCGGAGCTGTGGCTGTTCGACTGCGGCGAAGCCACCCAGCACCAGTTCCTGCGGAGTGATCTGCGGGTGTCGCAGCTGCGCCGCATCTTCGTGACCCACATGCATGGGGACCACGTGCTCGGCCTGCCTGGGCTCCTGGCCAGCCTGGGCATGGCGGGCAGTTGCTCCGGCCTCGATCTCTACGGCCCCGATCCCCTGCGCGACTATCTGGAGGGTGTGATGCGCACCACCTCCACGCGGATCGGCTACCCGCTGCGCACCCACCGGGTGCGGGAGGCGGCCTGCAGCGGTGCCCTGCTGTTGGAGGACGACGACATCAGCGTGCGTTGCACTCCCCTCACCCACCGCGTCCCGGCCTTCGCCTACCGGGTGGACCGAAAGCCCCGCCCGGGCCGCTTCGACGTGGACAAGGCCAAGGAGCTGGGGATACCCCCCGGGCCCATCTACGCCGAGTTGAAGGCCGGTCGGGAGGTGACCCTCGACGACGGCCGGGTGATCCGGGGCTCTGCCCTCTGCGGCCCACCCCGGCCCGGCTGCAGCGTGGTGTACTGCACCGACACGGTGTTCAGCGAGGCGGCGGTGGAGCTCGCCCGCGGCGCCGACCTGCTGATCCACGAATCCACCTTTTCCCATGGCGAGGCCGCCATGGCGATCGCCCGCCAGCACTCCACCAGCACCATGGCCGCCCAGACGGCCCTGGAGGCGGGGGTGGGCCGGCTCGTGCTCACCCACCTCAGCCCCCGCTACCTGCCCGGCAATCCGATGACCCCGGACGACCTGCTGGCCGAAGCCCGCGCCATCTTCCCCGCCACCGAGATCGCCCGCGACTTCCTCACCCTGGAGGTGCAACCCCTGGAGGAGGATCACGTCGTGGTTTCCGGGCCCTCCGGCTCTCCCTCCATCGCCTGAGATCCAGCCGCGGGCCTGCAACAGTTCGCGTGATTCCCCAGCGGGGGACCCGCGCCCCGTGATACAAGGTCTCAGTCGCGGTCTCACCGCCATTTCACCGGCTTTCTCCATGGCCCCCTTCCTTCCTTCAGCCATCCGCGCCGTCCTCCGGACCCTGCTGGTGCTCCCGTTGGCGCTGCTGGTCTGTTTCGCCGGTCCCGCCGCCGCCGCCCGCTGGGATTCCGCCACCCTCACGGTGCCGGCCCACCCCGATGGCACCACGGTGACGTTCAGCGAGAAGGAGTACAAGTCAGGCCGCAAGCTCTTCAACGACAGCTGCGGCACCTGTCACGCCGGGGGCATCACCAAGACCAACCAGAACGTTGGCCTTGACCCTGAGACCCTTGCCCTGGCCACCCCGCCCCGCGACACCGTGGATTCGCTGGTGGACTTCATCAAGGACCCCACCTCCTACGACGGTGAGTACAGCATTTCGGATGTGCACCCCAGCCTGCGCAGCAGCGATGTGTTCGTGAAGATGCGCGACCTCGATGATAACGACCTGCGTCTGATCGCCGGCTATATCTTGGTCGCTCCCAAGGTTCAGGGCATCCAGTGGGGCGGCGGCAAGATCTACTTCTGATCCGTTCGGCTTTCTGCTGCGATCGGCCGATCGATTGCCAGCCGATCGAGGGGGTCTCGTGCAGACGGACCCCCTTTTTGATGCGGGTCCCTCTGCGTGGGCCGCTCTCTTCCGCCCATGCGTTAGGGGGATCCTGGGTTTGGGGCTGAACCTTGCTCAGCCAGCGGCGGCTCGAGCGTTGCCGGCAGAGGGGTTGGCGCCTCACTGTTGGCCGGCTCCAGGGAGGCGGGCTGTTTGCTATACCACCACTCCTGGAGCGCCGGGCCCAGCCGCTGCGGGAATAGGGTGATCACCGTGCGGGTGGGACGGGCTCCCGGTTGGAGCAGCTCCACCACGTAGGAGGGACAGCGCCGCGCCGCCAGATCCGCCACGAAGCGACGGCCAACCCGGCGCCAGCTGGGTTCCTTGCTGCGCCAGGCCAGCCGGCAGCAGGGCCAAGGCAGTTCCTCCCGGTCGAACAGACGACAACAGGGGCCCAGCACCCGGAAGCTGTACTGGCCGCCGGGGCTGGGGTGAACGCTGCCCGCCTCCAGCAGGCGCTCCGCAGGCCCCCCTGACAGGCCAGGGCCCCAGGAACCCTGGGGGCTGCTGGCCGTCGCCCCGAGGGCCTCACCGGAGGCGTTGCTGGCGGCGGAGTTGGATCGGGAGGACGCGGCGGACAAAGGATCGAACGACGGCTTGGGCACGATGGCAAGCCACGGCCTCAGGCTGCCAGAGAGGCGGAGCGCTGGAGCGCCACATGGCGAAGTGGGCCGGCCCTGGTCGCTGGCCCTGGCAGGACAGGCTGCCCGAGGAGAGCCAGCGCGGGCGCCCATGGCATGCCTCGCCGAGGACATCCCAGAACCGAGGGCCTTCTCCCGAGCCCACCCAATAAAAAAAGCCACCCCTCGGGGTGGCTGGTAGGAACGATGGAAGCGGCGGATGCCGGGCTCAATAGAGCTCTTCTTCGGCGTGGGTCTTGATGGTCACGTCGGAGGTGGGGTAGGCCACGCAGGTCAGCACGAAGCCAGCCTCGATTTGGTCGTCGTCGAGGAAGCTTTGGTCGGACTGGTCCACGGTTCCCGCAGTCAGCTTGCCTGCACAGGTGGAGCAGGCGCCAGCGCGGCAGGAGTAGGGCAGGTCGATGCCCTGCTCTTCAGCCGCGTCGAGGATGTACTGGTCATCGGGAACCTCGATGGTCTTGTTGAGGCCCTCGCTCTCGTTGATGAGGGTGACCTTGTAGGAAGCCATGGAAGGGATTGAAGCTCACAGGCGGCGGGAAGCCAGAACCTGTAGGACCCGCCCTTCCTACATCCTCCCGGGGCCGATCCTGCCAATCCTGGGGCCGCTGGCTGGGAAGGCCAATCAAAGCCTGGGCACAGATCAGCGTGTCTTATGCAACAACCGGCCGTGCCCGGATCACCATCAGCCCCCAACGCTCCTGCCGGGCGGTCAACTCCGCCTGCCATCCTTGCGCCGCCAAGGCCTCCTCCAGGGCCGGTGCTTGGTTCACCAGCAGGCCGCTGAGCAGGCCCACGCCGGTGGGGGCCAAAACGGTGTGGAAAGCGGGGCAGAGGGCCGTGATCACCGGGGCCAGGATGTTGCAGAGCAGTAGGTCGGCCGGGCGGCCCTGCAGCAGCGCCGCGAGCACCTCCACGCTGCCCAGGGCCACGTCCACCTCAGCGGAGAGCTGATTCAGGCCGGCGTTCTCCGTGGTGGCCCGCACCGCCAGGGAATCGGTGTCGGCGGCCACCACCGAGGCCGCCCCGAGCCGCAGCGCCCCCAGGCCCAGGATGCCGCTGCCGCAGCCCAGGTCTGCCACCCGCAGGCCCTGCAGGCCGTTCCCTGAAGCCGCCATCCCCTCCAGGGCCTCCAGGCAGAGGCGGGTGGTGGGGTGGCTGCCGGTGCCAAAGGCGCTGCCGGGGTCCATGGCGATCACCAACCGATCGGCGTACTCGCTGGGGAGCTCCAGCCAGGCCGGCAGGATCACCAGCCGCTCCCCCACCGGATCGGCCTGCCAGTGGCGCTTCCAGCTGAGGCTCCAGTCCTCATCGGGCTGCCGCTCCCAGTGGGCCTCCGGCAGAACCAGCCCGAAGGGCTCCCCAAGGGGCGCCAGGGCCTGGAGGAGTTCCGCCCGCTGGGCCTCGGGCCAGTCGGCCTCCGGCAACCAGGCCAGCAGCTGCCGCTGCTCGGGGGCTTCCGGCCGGTGCCGCACCGCTACCCGGGGGATGCCGAGCTGGGGCAGCTTCCACAGCAGCGATTCCTCCAGCTCCGGCGCCAGGGCCATCTCCAGGCGCCACCAGGCCGGTCCCGGGGTAGCCGCTTCCATCAGAGGGTGACCGGGTGGGCTGCCTGGATGCCGTTGATCGCGTGGATCGTGGCTAGGAGGCTGGGGGGAATCGGATCGTCGACGCTGAGCACCATCACGGCGTCGCCCCGCACGATGCGCCGACCCACCTGCATCGAGGCGATGTTCACGTTGTGCTCGCCCAGCACCGAGCCCAGCTGGCCGATGATGCCGGGCATGTCGCGGTGGCGGGTGAACAGCATGTGGCGGCTGGGCATCACGTTCACCGGGAATTCATCGATGGTGGTGATGCGCAGCTCGCCGTCGGCGAACACCGCTCCGGTCACGCTGTGGCTGCCCTTGGCACCGCGGCTGGTGAGTTGCAGCGAGCCGCCAGCGAAGTCGCGGCTGGCGTCGTCCTTCACCTCCAGCACATGGATGCCCCGTTCCTTGGCCTCCAGGCTGGCGTTCACGTAGTTGATGCTGTCCCCAAGGGCGGTGGAGAGCAGCCCCTTGAGGGCCGCCACCACCAAGGGCTGGGCGGGGTGGGAGGCGAATTCGCCCTGCAGACGCACCTCCAGTTCGCTGATCTGGCCGCCCGCCAGTTGGCTCACCAGCTGGCCCAGGGTTTCGGCCAGCTGCAGGTGGGGCTTGAGCTGCTCCATCACCTCGGCGTTGAGGCCGGGGATGTTCACGGCGCTGCGGGCCGGCAGGCCCAGCAGCACATCGCGGATCTGCTCGGCCACATCGATGGCCACGTTCTCCTGGGCTTCCTCGGTGGAGGCGCCGAGGTGGGGGGTGAGGATCAGCCGCTCCTTCACGCTGCGCAGCGGTGAATCGGCCGCCAGGGGCTCCTTGGAGAACACATCGAGGGCGGCGCCGGCGATCACTCCCTGCTCCACCGCCTCGGCCAGGGCCGCCTCATCCACGATGCCGCCGCGGGCGCAGTTCACCAGCCGGGCCGTGGGCTTCATGGTGCGCAGCAACGCCGCGTTCACCAGGTTTTCGGTGTCGGGGGTGCGGGGAAGGTGCAGGGTGATGTAGTCGGCCTCCGCGAACAGCTCGGGCAGGGGCAGGAGCCGCACCTGCATCTGCTGGGCCCGCTCGGGCGAGACAAAGGGGTCGTAGGCGGCCACATCCATGCCCATGGCCCGGGCGACGCGGGCCACATGGGAGCCGATCTTGCCGAGGCCCACCACGCCAAGCGCCTTCTTGTAGAGCTCATTGCCCACATAGGTCTTGCGGTCCCAGCCGCCGGCCATGGTGCTGGCGTGGGCGTGGGGCACATGGCGCGAGAGGGCCAGCATCAGGGCCAGGGCCTGCTCGGCGGCGGCGATGGTGTTGCCCTCGGGGGAGTTCACCACCAGCACGCCGCGGCGGGTGGCGGCCTTCACATCCACGTTGTCGACGCCCACGCCGGCGCGGCCGATGATGCGCAGCTTGGTGGCGGCTTCGATCACCGCTTCGGTGACCTGGGTGCCCGAGCGAATCATCAGGCCGTCGTAGTCGCCGATGATTGCGATGAGATCCTCGGGCGGAAGGCCGGTGCGCACATCCACCTGGGCCACTTGAGAGAGGATGTCGATCCCCGTCTGATCAATGGGATCGGAAACCAGAACCTTCGTCATGACCGGCACGTGATGGGGGGCCCGGGGGCGCATGGGAGAGCGGCGCCCCGGCGGGGCAGGCCGGAGGTGCAGTGTAGACATCCACTCGCGACAGGCCTGGCTGCTCCAGGCCCCGGATGGGCATCGGCTCAGGTGAGTCCCCTCGATGGGCCTCGGATGCGAGCCTGAGGGAAAGCAGGAGATGAAGGCGTGGCCCTGAGCGTGGTGGTGGTGCTCGAAGACCGCAAGCGGCTGGAGGCCCTGCGCCAGAAGCTCGCGGCCCAGGATCCGGCGCCGCTTGCGGTGGTGGCGATCGGGAGCGGTGAAACCGACCTGGCCGCGGTGGAACGGCTCGATCCGGCTGCGGGCCGCCGCCAGCGCCAGAAAACCATGATGCGCTGGCTCCTGCCCTTCGGTTTTCTGGCGGGGCTCACCTTCACCCAGATCACCGATCTGCACACCTTCTCCGCCCTGGGGCCCTGGGGTGAACCCCTGATCGGCGGCCTGTTGGGCCTGGGGTCGGGCTGGATGGGCAGCTTCGCTGCTGCCGCCAGCGTGACCTCCGAGGAGGACGACCGGATTCGCATCCTCCGCAACCGCCTCCAGGAGGGCAATTGGCTGTTGCTGATCGATCCCGCCCCTGGGTGCGATCCCCCCTGGGGTCTGATCCAGCAGTCGCGGCCCAAGGCGGTGGTGCGCCTCGGTGAGACCTGATCCCCCGGCGCCGATGGAGTCCCCCCGCGACCGGCTCGAGGGCGGCCCCCCGGCCGCCGATTGGGAGCCCGTGCTGGAGGCGGCCGAGCGTTGTTTGCGCACCTGGGAGCCGGTGTGGACCGGTTTCCTCGAGGGCTCCCTGAGGGAGGCGGCCGAAACCCGTCTGGGCACCCTCAGTGACCTGCGCCTGGATCATTGCGGTGGCCATGGGGGAGCCGAGCGCTGCCGGTTGCTGCTCCAGCGCGGCGAGGCGGCCCTGCCCCTGGAGCAGGTGGCCGGCGATTTCGTCGGTCTGGAGATCGCTGGCAACTTTCTGTTTGATCCCGCCGAGCCGGCCGATTTCCGCGCCGCCCTGCTCGCCGCCGGCGCACTCCCCCAGGAACTTGGTGATGTCTGGATCCGGGGAGACCGGGGGGCCCAGGCGATCACGGCCCATGCCCTGGCCTCACGCCTACACGGCACGGTGGGCCTGGTGCGGACCGTGGAGGTGCGCTTCGAGGCCCGCCCCCTGGCGGACCTGCAGCTGCCGCCGCGGCGGGTCGCCCGCAGCCTCACCACGGTGGAGGCCTCCACCCGGCTGGATGCGGTGGCCTCGGCGGGCTTCGGCCTCTCCCGCAGCCGCATGGCGGCCCTGATCCGCCAGGGGGCCGTGCGGATCGACTGGCGGGTGGTCACCACGCCGAGCCGGGAGCTGCGCAGCGGTGAGCGGGTGCAGCTGGAGGGGCGCGGCGAGCTGCGGGTCGAGGCGGTGGAGATCACCAAGCGGGATCGCTACCGCATTCGCCTGCTGCGATCCTGAGTTGCCCCGGCGGGGCCCAGCCCCCGGGATTGGCTGGGCTGGCCTTTGCCAATGACTGGGGCTGCTAGGTTCGATTCATCGGGATCGTGTGGTGCATCAGCCCATCCGAGTCCGCCTGGAGTGGAAGGCAGGTTTTCGGACCGCCTGAACCCCCAGCCCCCGTACCGCCGCTGCGGGATCGGCAGGGCGATTAGCTCAGAGGTAGAGCACTACCTTGACACGGTAGGAGTCACTGGTTCGAATCCAGTATCGCCCATTCATTGTTGAGATTTCTAAGGTTTCGATAGCGATTCGCTTCGATCCAGCGAAGGCCGCCTTTCAGGACCAGTTCCTCCAGGTCCGCCCAGCTCCCCGCCCCGTAATCTGCGGAGTCGATTAGGCAGGACCTCCCATGGCCACCCCGGAACGGCAAGGCACGGTGGTGGTGGGCCTCGGTCGCTCCGGGATCGGAGCCGCCCGCCTGCTTCACGACCTTGGTGAACCGGTGCGCCTCGCGGAAAGCCGCAGTGGCGGTGCCCTGGCTGAGCAGGCCGCGGCCCTTGAGGCGGAGGGCATCGCGGTGGAACTGGGCTTGCCGCTCGATGCCGACCGTTTTGATGCCCTCACCCCGCCGCCCGCCACCGTGGTGGTGAGTCCCGGCATCCGCTTCGACCATCCGGCCTTGGAGGCGCTGCGGGCCCGGGGGGTGGCGGTGCAGGGAGAGCTGGTGGGGGCCTGGAGGGCCGGCAGGTCCGTGCCCTGGATCGGCATCACCGGCACCAACGGCAAGACCACCGTGACCCATCTGCTGCATCACCTCCTGGTGGCCGGTGGGCTGGATGCGCCCCTGTGCGGCAACGTGGGCACCTCGGCCGCCGATGTGGTGCGCCAGCGGATCGTGGCCGCCCAGGCCGCTAGCGGCGGTTTGCCCTCCAGCGGTTCGCTCTCCACAGGTGCTTCGAGCCCTCCTTCCGGCAGCGAGGCCCTGCCCGACTGGCTCGTGGTGGAGCTGAGCAGCTACCAGATCGAGGCCGCCCCCGAACTGGCGCCGGCCATCGGCATCTGGACCACCCTCACCCCCGATCATCTGGAGCGCCACGGCACCATCGAGGCCTACCGGGCGATCAAGCGCCAGCTGCTCGAGCATTCGGGCCTGCGCATCCTCAATGCCGACGACCCCGATCTACGCAGCCGCGCCGCCAGCTGGGACCACGCCCGCTGGATCACCGCCGGGCCGCGCCAGGGCGCCCTTGATGCCGGCATCGACCCCCACCTCTGGATCGAGGCCGGTGAGGTCTGGAATGCCGAGGGTCCGCTGTTTCCCGCTGCCGCCCTGGCCATGCCGGGCGACCACAACCGCCAAAACCTGCTGATCGCCACGGCCGCCGCCCTGGCCGCCGGCCTCACCCCGGCCGTGATCGAGGCGGCCTGCCGCTCCTTCCCCGGCGTTCCCCATCGGCTCGAGCGCATCCGCGAGCAGGGCGGCCTCACCTGGTTCAACGACAGCAAGGCCACCAATTACGACGCCGCCGAGGTGGCCCTGCGGGCCCTGGAGGGGCCTTTGGTGGTGCTGGCCGGCGGGCAGTCGAAGCAGGGTGATGCGGCCGGCTGGATCGCCCAGTTGCGGCGTCAGGCGGCGGCGGTGATCCTCTATGGCGCCGCCCGGCAGGAGTTTGCAGGCCTGCTGGCGGCCGGCGGCTACGGCGGACGGGTGGAGAGCGTCGAAGGGCTTGATCAGGCGGTGCCCCTGGCCCGGGAGCTGGCGGCGGAGGGAGCCTGCCCAGCCGTGCTGCTCTCGCCAGCCTGCGCGAGCTTCGACCAATACAGCGATTTCGAGGCCCGCGGCGACCACTTTCGCCGCCTCGTTCTGGCACTCTGAGGGCCGCGATCCCCGGCGCAGCGCGCCAGTCCCGATGGCCCACTGGCTGATGAAGAGCGAGCCGGAGGTGTACGGCATCGCCCACCTAGAAGCGGAGGGCACCACCCTCTGGGATGGCATCCGCAACTACCAGGCCCGCAACTTCATGCGCTCCATGGCGCTGGGTGATCGGGCCTTCTTTTATCACTCCAATGCCACGCCGCCGGGGATCGTGGGGCTGATGGAGGTGGTGGAAACGGGCCTCACCGATCCGAGCCAGTTTGATCCCGGCTCGAAGTACTTCGACCCCAAGTCCAGCGCCGCTGCTCCCCGCTGGGATTGCGTGCGACTGCGGTATGTGCGCACGTTCGGGCGGCTGTTGAGTCTTGAGGAGCTGCGCGAGCAGTTCGATGCCGAAAGCCTGTCGGTGGTGCGACGCGGCAACCGCCTCTCGATCCTGCCGGTGGAGGAGGCCAGTGCCCTGCGGATCTACGCCTTGCTGGGTGAGACCCCCTGAGGCTGGAGCGGGCTGCGGCAACGGCCCATCAGGCGGCGTGGCGCCGGGATCCGCCGCGCCGGTCGCTGGCCCAGGGACGCTCGGCCCCGGGCACACCCCGCCGCGGCAGCGGTGTGGGGCCGCTCCGTTCCTGGCTCGCCGGCAGAGGATCAAAGCCCGAAGAGCCGGGAAAGAGGTTGGCCAGATAGCAGCGGGTCACGCCCCGGTTCTGAACGCCGTTTTGCACCAGAAAACCGGCTAGGGCGGCCTGAAACAGGCGGTATTGGTCCCAGTTGGGATGGCGTTCGATGAACTGGCCCATGGCCCGCAGCAGATGCTCCGGCACCTCCGCCATCAGGCTCACCGTTCCGCCTTCTGCGGCTCCTTCCGGCGAACCCTCCCCGTCGCTGCCTTCGTCGTGGTGGCCTTGTCGCCAGTCCTTTGCCATCGGCGGAACCTTTCCTGCTCTTGGCCCCCAGTTCCCCACACCGAGGGGGGGGCGTCAAATCCTCTGCGTCCCCGTCCTGGTCAGCCGTCCCACGCTGAGATCCAAGACCGCACCGGCGTTCTGCCTGGTCTGGGCGCGGCCTCGGGCCCGGCGGCTCCCCGGGCCGGCAGCGTCAAGGGTGGAAAGTGGAGGTCCTGGCCTTCTCCCCGGATCCGCGATTTCCGGGGGTCGGGTTGGGGAAAAACGGGGAAAAGGCGGCCTACGGTGGGGAATCGGCCGGGAAAACGGGCTCGATCAGCATTGCTGATCGCAGCCGATCGGCGCAGGGGTCTCAGGCCGGGATGCCGCCGGCCCAGGCCGGTTCACCGCCGGGCTCCGCAGGGGTGAAGGTCTGCAGGGCCGCGGCCAGGGCCATGCTGGCTTCCCCTCCCCAGCTTCCCTCCACCCCCCGCTGGCCAGGGGCCGGGGTGAGCACAAAGCGCAGGCACCAGCGGTTGCGGTCGCCTTCGAGGCAGAGCCACAGTTCGCCCCCCTCGCAGGCCAGCTCCATGGCCAGCTCGATCGCCTCCTCGTCCATCAAGCTGCTGACCAGGGCTCGGTGCTGCTCCACCAGGGTTCCCACCCCTCGCCGCAGTGCCAGCGCCTCAGCCAGGGTGAGTTCTGCGGCCCAAGCTCCCGCCTCGGCGTCCCCTCCGCCGATCAGCATGCCAAATGGCCGGCGGTCGGGGTCGACCACCAGCCTCCAGCCTGAACCTTCCCGGACCTCCATGGCCCCGTGGTCGTCAGCCGGGCAGCAGATCCGGCTGATCCTGCTCATCGGAGAGTTCGATGATGGCGCGCTGCACCGGTTTGATCATCGAGTCGTCGAGGAGTCCGTCGAAATCATCGAAGCGCCGCTGCTTGGCCCGGAAGGCGATCCGCACCGTGGTGAGGTAGCGGTTGTTGGAGTGGCGGATCAGGCTCTCGGCCCGCTGGGCCAGATCCTTCGGATTCACGGACGGGCTGCTGGGCATGCGCAAGAGTTCCAGTGGTCACGGCCATCCGCCACCCTAGGCCAGCACAGGTGCCCTCCTTCTCCCATGCCGGGAACCCTCGCCATCGACCTGGGCAGCACCACCACCGTGGTGGCCTGGCAGGACGGCAGCGCCAGCCCGCCGCGGCTGCTGGCGCTCGCCCCCTTTGCCCTCGACGATCCCGCCGTGGTGCCCAGCCTGATCTGGCTCGCCGTTCCCGATGGCGCCGAGGGGGCCCTGGTGGGCCGGCAGGTGCTGGATGCGGGTCTGGCTGATGGCCATGGACCGGGCCTGTTGCGGGATTTCAAGCGGCGCATCGGGGCGCCCCCCGCCCAGGCGGGCGGATCTCCAGCGGCGGATTCGGAAGATTCGGAAGGATCTGAAGGCCCGCAGGGCTCTGAGGCCGCCGCTCACCAGCCCTGGCTGACCCCCGAGGCCGCCGGAGCCCTGCTGCTGCGGCGGCTCTGGCAGGCCCTGCCCGCTGGGCTGGCGCCCGACCGGTTGGTGCTCACCGCCCCGATCGAGGCCTACCGCGGCTACCGCCAGTGGCTGCGGGAGGTGAGCGGGTCGTTCGCGGTGCCCGAGCTGGCCCTGGTGGATGAACCCACCGCCGCCGCGATCGGTGCCGGGCTCCCCCCCGGCAGCCGCGTGCTGGTGGTGGATTTCGGCGGCGGCACCCTCGATCTGTCCCTGGTGCAGCTGGAGGGGGGCGAGGGCAGGGCCGCCCCCATCGCCCAGTTGCTTCGCTTCGCCGGCCGCGACCTTGAGGCCAGCGGCCAGGCGCTGCGATGTGCCCGGGTCCTGGGCAAGGCCGGCCTCCGTCTCGGCGGGCGGGATATCGATCGATGGATTGCCGCCGAAATCGCCCCCGACGCCGGGCCCGACGGGGAGCTCCTGCGGACGGCCGAGGCGCTCAAGTGCCTGTTGAGCGAAGCGGAGGAGGCCGTGCGGCTCTGGAGTCCGGCGGGTCTGCCGGCCAGGGAGCTACGGCTCAGCCGCCGGCGCTTCGAGGCCCTGCTGGAGGAGCGGGGGCTGCTCGAGCAACTCGACACCCTGTTGGAGGCGGTCTGGGCCGGGGCCCGGCGGGAGGGGCTGGCCCGGGGCGCCGCCATCGACGCCGTGCTGCCGGTGGGGGGAAGCAGTCGCATCCCCCTGATCCGCCGCTGGCTTGAGGAGCGTTGCCCCGGGGTCCCCCTGCGGGGCGAGCGGCCCGTCGAGGCCGTGGCCCTTGGCGCCCTCGCCCTCACCCCGGGGGTGCGGCTGCTGGATGTGCTGGGCCGGGGGGTTTCCCTGCGCTGCTGGGACCGCCGCAGCGGTACCCATCGTTGGCATCCCCTGTTCGTGGCTGGCCAGGGCTGGCCCTCCACCGCCCCCCTCGAGCTCGTGCTGGCCTGCAGCTGCGATGGCCAGGAGGCGATCGAACTGGTGCTGGGCGAACCGCTCGGGGAAGCCCGCTCCGAGGTGGTGTTCCGCCATGGGGTGCCCCAGCTGCTGCGGCGACCCGCCGGTGAGGCGGCGGTGGCCCCCTGGCGGCAGCTCCCGGCTCCGCTGCCGCTGCAACCGCCGGGTCTGGCCGGCCAGGATCGCCTGCGCCTGCGCTTCGGGATCGATGCCGAGGCCCGGCTCCGGCTGGAGGGGGAGGATCTGGTGAGCGGTGAACCCCTGGAGCCGCGCTGCCTGGGGCCGGTGCGTTGAGCGGCCACTGGGACCAGCCCAGCCCGGGTGGACTGCATACAACTATGGAGATTCCCCACCATCTCCCTTGGCCCGCCGGCCCCGCTTACCCCTCGTCTGGCTGGCCATCACCCTGGGAACGGTTGCCGCCGGGATCGGCTTCGTGTACTGGTGGGAACGCCAACTACCGGCCCGGGTGGCCGAAGCCGCCGCCCGCGGCCAGCTCGATGCCTGTTTGCGCTACAGCGATCAGCTCGATGCCTTGAGCTGGCTTCCCGGTCGCTCCTCCCTCGATCAGGGCCGCTGCCGGCGGGAGAAGGCCTCCCAGCTCTGGCAGCGGGGGAGCTGGGCCGAGGCCCTCGGTCTGCAGCGGCAGTTGCTCAATTCCCCCGCCGGGGGAAGGGGGGACCGGCAGCGCCTGGAGGACTGGCAGTCGTTCCTGCACCGCACGGCCCTGACCCGGTTCCGCGACGGTGACCTCGACGCTGCCCTGGCTGCCCTGGCTCCGATGGGCGAGAAGCATCGCTCCGATGGCACGGCGGTCGGGGATCAGTTGCGGCTGAACTGGAACCGCAACCGGCTGGAGTGGGAGCGGGCCTCCAAGCTGGTGGGCCAGGCCCGCTGGTGGGAGGCCCTCGACAGCCTGCACCGGATTGATCACCCCTGGTGGCAACGTCGGGCGCAGGCCCTCAACCGCAAGGTGGAACAGGGCCTGCAGCAGCTGAAGGGCAAGGAGCGTGAACACGATGGCCACGGCGATCTTCCCCAGTCGGTGCCCGCGGCCCAGCTCGATGCCGAGGTGGGCCGTCGCATCGCCGCCGGAATGGATGAATGGAAGGCCTTCCAGGCCGGATGCCAGGCCCTCGGTGGCCGGGTGGTGGAGGCCGGTCCCGAAACGGCCTGCCAACGCTGACGGGGCCATGACAGGATTGCCAGCCATGTCGGAACGCAACACGATGCAGCCAGGAGATCGGGTCAAGGTCTGCCGCAGTGTGGTGGTCTACACCCATCCCACCCAACGGGGCTCTGCCTTTGATCTAGAGGGCCAAGAGGGGGAGGTGCTGCAGGTTCTGAACGACTGGAAGGGCCGCCCGATCAGCCCCACCCTGCCGGTGGTGGTGGCCTTCGGGAAGTTCCGGGCCCATTTCCGCGATGATGAGCTCACCCTGGCCTGAGGCGTCGGCCCCAGCTGCGGCTCAGGACCGCAGCAGGTAGACCCCCTCCTCGCCGTCGATCGACCGCAGGCACAGTTCGATGGTCTCTTGACGGGTCGTGGGCACCACGCGTCCGCAGAAGTCAGGCTGGATGGGGAGTTCCCGGTGGCCCCGGTCCACCATCGCCAGGAGTTGCACCCGTGTCGGCCGTCCCCAGGTGTGCAGGGCCTCCAGGGCCGCCCGGACGGTTCGCCCGGTGAAGATCACATCGTCCACCAGCACCACGTGGCGGCCCTCCACCGAGGCGGGCAACTGGGTGGCCTCGGCGAGTCGGGTGCCGATCCGCTCCAGATCATCCCGGTGGAAAGTGGGATCGATGCTGCCATGTTCGATCGGATGGCCGCTGAGGGCCTTCAGCCGGCCCGCCAGCACCCGGGCCAGGGCCACGCCCCGGGTTGGAATGCCTAGCAGCAGGAGCGAGCTGCTGTCGCTGACGCTCTCCAGCACCTGGGAGGCGAGACGATCGAGGGTGCGGCCCAGTTCCGGTTCCGAGAGCAGTTCAAGCCGCAACCGCCGATCGGGGTCCGGATCCTGGCCTGGCGTTGTGGTGGACACGGAGCGGATCATGGGACCGGGCGCAGGCCGGAGGGTCTGGAAGCCGCCGATGCTACGGGGACTGAGCGATGGGACCGCTACTTCCCCCATTGCTTCAGTCGGCTTGCATCAACCTGTTCCCAAAGGCTGACCTGCGCCCACGTTCATTGGGGGTCTTCCTGGGCACCGCTGTAGGTTAACTGTGGAACACCGTTGATGCCGCTGGCCGATCGGGTGAACGTTGCGTCCTCGTCCCACCATTCAACTATCGGCAAGGGCCCGACCAACGGTCTGGGGGCGACTTCTGAGCTTCCGCCCCTGCCTGATCAATCCCCCGTCGCCCCGGTGGTGCTGGCCATCCTTGATGGTTGGGGCTACCGCCCTGAGTCGGACCACAACGCCATCCGCAGCGCCACCACGCCGGTGATGGATGCCCTTTGGCATGCCTATCCCCACACCCTCATTGAGGCCAGCGGCGGTGCTGTGGGCCTGCCCGACGAGCAGATGGGCAATTCTGAGGTCGGTCACCTCACGATTGGCTCCGGCCGCATCATTCGCCAGGAACTGGTGCGGATCGGCCAGGCCGTGCGCAACGGCAGCATTGCCGCAAACCCCGCCCTTAACGGGTTGGCCGACACCCTCCTGGCGGATGGGGGCACCCTGCACCTGATCGGCCTCTGTTCCGATGGTGGTGTCCACAGCCACGTCGACCACCTGGGGGGGCTGCTGCGCTGGGCCGCCGGCCGGGGTCTCACTGACGTGTGTGTGCACGTGGTGACGGACGGCCGCGATACCGCCACCAACAGCGCTCCGGGTTTCCTCGCCACGATCGAGCGCCAGATTGACGAGGCCGGCGTTGGCCGGATCGCCACCCTCTGCGGCCGCTACTGGGCCATGGACCGCGACAACCGCTGGGAGCGCACCGAAAAGGCCTACCGGCTCCTCACCGAGGACGCAACCCTCAACCCCTCCACGCCGGGGAAGATCATCGAGGCCTCCTATGCCGCCGGCATCACCGATGAATTTCTGGAGCCGGTGCGGCTGAGCTCCGGCCTGATCCGGCC
>Ga0209597_1000091_pt1 | contig 53440 bp, 47 predicted proteins | sample M_140625_MF_Meta_FD_187316 | JGI IMG/M metagenome (GOLD analysis project Ga0209597, IMG submission 187316) | Freshwater microbial communities from Lake Montjoie, Canada to study carbon cycling - M_140625_MF_MetaG (SPAdes) (version 2) | ecosystem: Environmental > Aquatic > Freshwater > Lake... | reverse complement strand
TTCATCTGAAGACTGCGTTCATAATATTGACAATGAAGATGAGGGATACGGTTTCTACATTGAATTCCAGCAAACCGGACTCCAAAACTTAGCCCCTACACATGTTTTACAACAATATTTTGCGATTGAGGGCCCGAGTATAGATTCTATTGATAATTTGTTAAATACTACAAATATAAATACTGAATTTGTAACCAATGCAGAAACCACTTATAAAACATGTGGTAGTACTAATTTTTTAGATATACAGTTCCAGTTTACAACGGACGATACAATTAATATTGAGCCACAAACATATAAAACTAGTGATTGCGACGAAAAAGAAACTGAATTAGAATTTATAAAATCTGCTTGTCAAATCAAAATATTAAATCAAACTTTAGATCTAGAAATTTTTAAACTTAAAAATGATGAGTTTATTTATGATAATAGTAAGTGTCAAAACTTGGATCCAAGTTATAATCAATTAATAAAAAATACTTTAAAAATTAACTCTCCAAAGAAATTATTATTTGAAATCCAAGAATGGAAAAATACAGATATTGCTACGAATAATGTATTTCCAGATAAATTACAATAATTATTTTTTATTTTTGTTTTTAATACCACTAATAATGGTGAACATAGATAATGGAGAGATGTCTTCTAAAGAATTCCAAGTTTCAGCTCCATTCATTTTTTTTTGAATCGCACCATTTTTGACCTGTTCAAAAGTAATTTTATGCTCATCCATTGTTTTTTGTAAAAGTGCAATGGGTTGGGTTGCAGTTACAGATGGTTCTACTTCCGTATCAATATGGGTTGTTTTACCCATTTCATCATTTCCAACAATATTAATTTTAAGAAAACTACGAACAGCACGAATAAAAGCACGATTTTCGGCAATAGCCATTAAGAAATTTTTTGCAAAATCTTTTGTATTATCAAGATGCGCATCCGCTAATGCGGAAAAAGATACCGCTTCATTAGATGTTTCAAAATTAGGAAGCCAATCAATTATACATTTTACTGCTACATAATCTGGTTGAGCTTGGATTACGTCATAACGAACATTTTTATATCCGCGAATTTGAGCAAGTTCTTTGAGCCCAGCCAGAAGAATCAACAGTTGGTTATCTTGAAGAGTGGACATATCGATTTCTTTAAGATTAATATCTTTTTGATTCTTAAAAGCATCACGATTTGGAACGAGATGTTCTTTATTAATCATAGCGCGCCAATTAATAGTATTGTCTTGATTAAACACATAGTCAATACATTCTAAAAGACCATGAGTGTCCCTTGAAAAATTTTTTAATTGATTGCTATATCTATGTTCTATTTTTGACATAGACTTATTATAGATTAACTTGAAAAACTAGTCAACAAATTATTTAAATAATAAACAAAATTCAGAGTCTTCTTTTAAGAAAGATTCAATATTATTAATATCTTTAATATCTTGATGTGAATCTAAAGTAAAATTATTAATAGGTTTGTTTTCTAAATAAGCGGATTTACTTAAATAAACTTGATTATTTGCAATTAAAAACTTTGAACTTTTATACTTATAATCTTTTAAATCATTTGAAGGTATTTCGGGTATTTTATTTTCAATAATTTCTATAACTTGTAGGTTATCAATTAAATCAAATTTTCTTTGTTCTAATGTTTCTTGATTACCCTCGGCAGTATCAAAAACAAATCGGACTTTTCCACCAAAATTTTCTAATCGTGAAACAAAATTCATATCTATCTCTTTGGTAATATTATAGATAATATTTACAACCCTATCTTTAAATTGTAAAAATGGTTCTAAATTCATTGGTTTATCTGTTATAATAGTACATGGCCTAATATTTAAATTATTAAATAAACCATTATAATCTTCATCTTTAATTTGATCTATATAATCAAATCTAATATTAAGATATTGGTTAGAAAAGGTTTGTGGCGCTAAAACCTCTTTAGGTAAAGACTCTAATATATAATTTCCGTATCTTTGCCCAATAAATATAGACTCTGGTAGTGTTTTAATTTTAATATTTAATAAATTTAAAATATTTTTAGCAATATTTTCTGGTTTTATATTATTAATAGTTTTTGGATTTTCTTGTGGCGCGTAAGATGGCTTTTTACCATTAAGGTCCGCCTCTATTAATCTGATATCTTCGCTATTAGACCAATAAGGTTTGGATTGTGATGAATACATATTACAATATAAAGCTACAATTTTTTTATTATAATATGAGGCTAAATGAATTGGAAAACTGTCTACCCCAAAATGAAGTAAACTATTTTTTAATATAAAAGCCGTTTGATTAAAATTAGTTTGACCCATTAAATGAAAGCATTTTTGATATCCATATTCATTATTACCTCCAATTTGAATAATTTTAATATTTTCTTTTTCTAAATATGGCGTAATAATATCAATAACTTCTTGCCAATAATCATATTTTCTTGATTCAAATTTACCGAATGGATTAAATGTGATATATTTTTCAAATGGAGTCGGATATATTTTTTCATAAATATAGGGGCGTCCAATTTTTAAACCACATGATAAAGCGTATTGTTCTAATATATGCATATTATTTTTTTATTTCAAATTGAATGATATCCTTACCATTATGAAGATAGTTTAAAATTCTTTGTGTGCCAATATATGGAAGAAAAGCAATTTCAAAAAATCCTTTATGATCTCCAACGCCTTCAAGCCACATTAAATTATCCATTTGTGGCACATATTCAATAACTTTATGAATAAATGGGTTCGCCTGTAGAATATCTTTGTATTCATTTTTAGTTGCTACGTATAGATTGTATTCTGGATAGGTTTCTTTTAATGACTCAAAAAGACTTGTTGCCATAAAAACGTCTCCAATACTTTCTGGAATAACAAATAAGATTCTTTTGCCATTATCATCTTTATCTAATAAATCTTCAAATGACCCTTTGTTTGCTTTTTGTTGTTCATCTATTGCAACTTGTCTAAAATAATTTTCAATTTGATCTTTTGGTATTTTTTGTTCTAGCCTTTGTAACCAATATAATAAACCCTCATCTTGGTCTGTAACTTCTCTATCTAAAATTAATTTATATAAAGATTTGATCCACTTTCTATCATCAGAATTTGATTCTACTATAGCTGTAGGGTTTGGACTATTAACATTTTTGTCTGTATAATTAAATACTTCTTCACTTAAAATTCCCTGTTGATCAATAAACTCTTCTATTTTTTTACCATTAACTTCTATTGAATAATTCTCTAAAGCCCATTGTCTAGATTTTTTTTCCATATCATACCTTTTTTGTGAGGGCATTTCGTAAACTTTTTTAAAAATATTTGATAAATCATAAGCTGATGGTTGTGATTTAAGAAATTGAGTTCCATGCTCTGTATAATAAGTGAATTTAATCGGCATACTACCCTTATTTAATTCAATAATATCCTCACCGAATGAGTAACCACAGGTTACAATAATTTTCTCTGTTAATGCCGCTTCTACACACGGTAATTCACATGCCCCAGAAGTCGCTGGGTGAGAATACAATGAAAAAATATTATAAATTTCATTTAATTGTTCGTCAGTAACTCCAAAAGCTACATTCGATGTCACAACTGTTTTACGTTTTGTTATAGGGTTTTCAACATCTTGACCGTGAAATGGAGCAATAAAGTATTGACGAGTTTCTTTACAAATATATGTACATAAAACTTCTCTTGGGTCAACTCCATATTGTTGACATAATCTCGGAATGTCCCATCCCTCACCATAATGCGTATGAGTATATAAAAAAGTATTTTTAATTTCTGGATTAGCTTTTTTAAACATCGCATAGGCTTCAATTTGAGTGTTAATCAATTTACGAAGCTGGTTACGAAAAACAAATCCAATAATAAAAGCGTCTTGTGGAAGACCAAATCGATTTTTAATTTCAGCAATTTTCTGCTCAGGAAGCTTGTAAAAATTTTTAGTATTTACAAGGGGGTATTGATTTTTAACATGAGTATGCTCTAATTTATGCAACTCTTTTCTAGCAAAATCACTCCAAGTCCAATAATGTTTTATTTTTTTTGCATTTTCAACTGTATCTGGAAGCAATGGTAAAGAGTCAAACGTATTCCAACAAACAGTAGGTATTAAATTAAAAAATGGCTCATTAATAACAAATTGTGATCCCCAAGTATCATTAACTGAAAAAATAACATCTGGTTTAAAATCTTTTACAATATTATTAATTTCTAATCCACCATATGCAGCAACTCTTGCTAAATTTGGATCTTGATTAATTTGTTGGATTTTATTTGGGTCATTTGGTAGAACACCAATTGTTTTCCATGGGAATTTATTTAAATGAGGCCCATCTTTCTGCAGGCCTTGTGCTGCGTTTAATATTTCATATTTTCCAGTCTTATGTAAATAAGACAAAAGCAACTTACACTGTTTACCAAACCCAGTAAATGCTCCAGCAAAATCAGATAAAAACAAAACACGTTTTTTACGCATATTAAAAATATTATAAATAAATTTGCTGTAAAGTCAATTTTAAATATTCTTGTAAGCGTAATGTTTCAGCAAAATTTAAAGCAATACCAATACCACCCAATTTAATAAGATATCCAATATGATTTTCATCTTTAATAAATGGCTCTACAAAAATAGGAGTTTTACCGGAATGAACCGTAGACCACTTTTTTGTGCCATTTGATTGTAAAACTAATAAAGTTTCTGCAATATCATTTTCACTTAATTTAATGCGTTTATGTTTTTCTGGATTATTAACATTTTCTTTGAATGTCCCATTTCTTGTTTGGTCGTTCCATCCAGCTTGTTTAAGCATATTTACGTAAAAACCATTTTTCTTTTCTTCTTCATGGTCGATAGCTAACCCAAAGGTAATCCATGACCCATTAACAGATTTTGTTGGCTTACAAAATTCTAATTTTTTCATACGAATTATACAGCTTTTTTCAAAACAAATCTAAGAATAAAATCTAAAACTCGTAATATACAAAATATAAAACCTAAATACCAAAAATTACAAATTATTAAACATATAATTATTGATATCCACATGGTAAAACAAATCACACAAGAAAATAGTTTTAAAAAAAACTTAGTTTTAAAAGATTTAGCTAGAGACCGTTTAATAAATAAATACTCTATATAACTATCAAACATCATATCAGGACTTTTATTATTTAGATATTCGTCTATTAATAACCATTGATATATTTTACATGGAATAAAAAATTTAAGAGTCCTTGCGTAATAAGCAAAAAAATCTGAATAAAACCATGAATGTATAATTAAGGCTCCCCAGCAACAGAGTAAAAATACGTTTATGCTTGACATCTGTGTAAAAAAAGTGTTCATTAAGGTAACTTATCTGTTCGTAAACTCGCTTCGCTCCTTTCCGTTTTGCTCGCTTTGCTCACAAAAGTTAATTATGATTGTTTTTTAAAACGTAAAAATCTAAAATTTCTTGACATATTAAACAATATGTTGTATATAATTATTATGTTAAACCTTAAAAATCTAAAAGATAACAAATTAATAGAAAATGTAAAATTAAATAATTGTAGTGATAGTCTAAATGAATTAGTGAATAGACATAGCGGCATGTGTTTTAGTATTGGTAAAAAATACGCTACATCATGTGGGTTAGATTTACATGATATAAATGAGAATAGACATTGGATTATTTTTAACTCGTTAAGTTCTTATGATTGTGAAAAAGGTTCAAAATTCTCTACATGGCTAGGTAATCAAATAAGATTTTTTTGTTTAAATTTTAAAAATAAAAACGGAAAATTAATACCTACAGATGATAAAATCTTAGAATTTTTTATAAATGAAAATAACCAATTAACAAAAACAAATAAAACTGAAGCAGTAGACACTATTATTGATTTGTTTAATCAAATTTCCGATATTAATACAAAAAATGCTATTTACTATAGATATTTTTATAATAAAGAACGTATTTTAAATTACTCAGAAATTGCAGATATTTTAAAAGTTACGCCTCAAACAGTGCTCAATTGGCATAATAAATTTATTAAACTGGCGAAAAAAAAATTGACAAATAGCAAAATAGATGTTAGTATTTAAAAACTATGGAAAATACAAATGAAAAAACAAAGTTGCAAGAAGCTGGAGCTTTTTGGATTAAGAAGTCTAAAGCCGGAAATTCTTTTTTAACTGGAACTGTTAAGTCGCAATCTGGCGAGATAATTAAAGTTATTGTCTTTAAGAATCAATATAAGACCGAAGGATCTAATCAGCCAGATTATCGTGTATATTTCGATACAAGCCTTCCCCCGCAAAATGCTCAAGATGAGCTTCCAATTAAAAAAACTTCAGAACCTAAAGAGGTCAAAAAAGAAGCTCCTAAACAAACAGAAGATATTCCTTTTTAATTTGTGAGTAAAGTTGCTTTACATTTACCCCTAAATAGTACTTCTCTAGGACAGGTATCATTATCTATCCTAAGAGAACTATTTAATCAAAAAAAAGAAATACTATTATTTCCGATTGGAAACGTAGACCTTTCTACACAAAAACAAGATATTGAATTCGTACAATGGATTCAAGAAGGGGTAAATAAAGCTCCAATCAAGCATTCTAGAAAAAATCCCATATTTAAATTATGGCATTTAAATGGAAGTTTAGAATCTTTTTCAGATAAACAAGTTTTATTATCGTTTTATGAAGTTGACTCTCCGACTCCTATAGAATGTAATATTATTAAAAATAATACTAAAGTTCTTTTTTCAAATAACTACTCTGTATCAGTATTTAAAAATTTAAATATAAATAATATTGAATATCTTCCATTAGGTTTTGATAAAATTCATTTTAAAAAAAATGAACGTAAAAAAACACAAGGTATCCAATTTGGACTTTTTGGAAAATTAGAACCCCAGAGAAAACGTCATTTAAAAACATTATCTTTATGGGCTAAAAAATATGGTAATAATCCTAAATATAGTTTAAATTGCGCCTTATTTAATCATTTCTTAGATCCAAATGCGCAATCACAGATGATTATGCAAGCTCTTAATGGTCAACAATATTTTAATATTAATTTCTTAAATTATTTACCATCGAATGAAATGTATAATGATTTATTAAATAATATAGACATTGTACTAGCAATGAGTGGCGGTGAAGGATGGGGTCTGCCAGAATTTCAAAGCGTAGCTCTTGGCAAACATTGCCTTGGTTTAAATGCTCACGCTTATAAAGATTGGATGAATGAAGAAAATGCTGTTTTAATTGATCCCGCTGGTAAAATTCCAGTTTATGACAATATATTTTTCCAGCAAGGTGCCCCGTATAATCAAGGAAATATTTTTGATTGGAATGATCAAGACTTTTTAGATGGTCTTGATAAAGTTGAACAAAGATTTCTTCAAAATCCTGTTAACAAAGTTGGATTAAAATTACAAGATGCATTTACATATACAAAATTAGTAAATAATATATTAAATATAATGGAATCAATTTAATGAATACTAAAAAAAATCTATTAACCCCAACAGACCTTGGCATGTCTTTATCATTTAAAGATGGTACAAAATATATGCGTATGCCGAATGGTGAATTACGTAGAATGTCACCAAGGGCATTTCAAATTAGAAAACAAAACAAAAAACAAATAGAATAAAGATGCCTTTTTATTTATTCCAAAACCCTAATTCTGGGGAAATTAAAGAAATTTTTTTTAAAATGAATGATATAAAAATGTATCAAGAAAATGGCACTGAGTGGAGTCGTATATACACAGTTCCACAAGCTAGTATTGATGCTAATATTGATCCATATTCCTCACAAGCTTTTGTTGAAAAAACTCGGCGCGCTGGAACTATTGGTGATTTAGTAGATATGTCTAAAGAGATGAGCGAACGTCGTGGTGGGATAAAAAATGATCAAATTAAAAAAAATCATATTAAACAATGGAAAAAAGATAGGAATTTAACAAACAATAAAGGATATACACCCCGTTTCTAAGAATCTTTTTTTTATTTTGATAATTTTTTTAATTTTGTCATCTAATTCATAATGTTGTAAATTTATATCCATAACATGAGTACAGAAATTATTTCAGAAAAGTTTGCAAGCAAATACGCTAATAAAAATCCTAACTGGGGGTTCAATGGTTTAGGTTATATTGTTTATAAAAGAACCTATGCGCGTTTAAAAGATGATGGTTTAACAGAAGAATGGCACGAAACAATTCGCCGTTGCATTAATGGCTCACAAAAAATTGGAGCTAATTATACGCAAGAAGAAGCCGAACAGCTTTTTGATCTTATTTTTAATCTTAAATGTAATTTTGCTGGTCGTATGCTTTGGCAACTTGGATCTCCTACGGTAGATCGTTTTGGAGCTAATTCCCTACTTAACTGTTGGAATGTGTCCATGAATAGTATTAAATCATTTTTATTTCTTTTTGAGAATTTAATGCTTGGTGGTGGAGTAGGTTTTTCTATTCGTCGTGAAGATATTCATGAATTACCACGCGTAAAAAAAGAAGTAAGTATTTTGCATAAAAATACTAAAGATGCCGATTTTATTGTTCCCGATAGTCGTGAAGGATGGATCCGTCTTTTAGATCGTGTTTTTGAAGCATTTTATATAAATGGTAAATCATTTACTTATTCAACAATTCTTATTCGCGGCGCTGGAGAAAAAATTAGTGGGTTTGGTGGCGTAGCTAGTGGCCCACAAATTTTAATAGACGGAATTGAAAAAATTGTTAAGATTTTTAAAACAAGAGAGAGCAAAAAATTGCGTTCGGTAGACGTGCTTGATATTTGCAATATTATTGGGGGTATCGTAGTTTCTGGAAATGTGCGTCGTAGCGCGCAAATTGCAATTGGAGATCCAGATGATTATTTGTTTCTTCGTGCAAAAAACTGGTCTTTAGGGAATGTTCCAAATTGGCGCGCTATGTCTAATAATACTATTTATGCAGATAGTTTTGACCATATCTCTAATGAAATATGGACAAATGGATATATTTTAGATCCAGAAACTGGGTTTGCAAAAGGTGAACCTTATGGATTCTTTAATTTGCCTCTTTCTCAAAGATTTGGCCGTTTAAAAGATGGGGAAATGAAAGATTGCACTTTATATCCAACAGATGAAGATAATGTTGTTGGAACAAACCCCTGTGGAGAAATTAGCCTAGCTTCATATGAATGTTGTAACCTTTCAGAACTTTATTTAAATAATATTAGTTCTAAAGAGGAGCTTATTCTATGTGCAAAACTTTTGTATAAAACGCAAAAAGCTATTGCGGCACTTCCGTTCCTCCACGAGGAAACCAATAAAATTGTTCATAAAAATATGCGCCTTGGATTGGGCGTTACTGGTATTTGCCAATCTCTTGATAAAATTGAATGGTTAGACGCTTGTTATAAAGAACTCCGTAAATTTGATAAAGAGTGGAGCAAAGAGCGCGGGTGGAATCGTAGCATTAAACTTACTACAATTAAACCTAGTGGCACCTTGAGCTTATTAGGGGGTTCTACGCCTGGGGTTCATCCAGCATATTCTAAATATTATATTCGTCGTGTTAGAATGTCTAGTAATGATAAACTTGTGCAGTATTGTCGGGATCTTGGATATCATATAGAGTATGCGCTTAATTTTGATGGATCTGAAAACCATGATACGGTTGTAGTTGAGTTTCCCTGTGAAACTCCAGATGGAGCACTATTTGCTGATGACATGGGTGTTATTAAACAGTTAGAAATGGTCAAAAAATTGCAAGAGGTATGGTCAGATAACGCTGTTAGTGTCACTGCTTATTATTCCGAAGAAGAACTTCCAGTTTTAAAACAATGGCTTCAAGATAACTATGCTAATTCAATTAAGTCAGTAAGTTTTCTTCTTAGACAAAAACATGGATTTAAACAAGCCCCATACGAAGAAATTACTAAAGAATCCTATGAAAGTAAAAAATCTAAAGTAAAATCTCTTGTAAATATTAAACAAAATATTGGAAATGACGCACTTGAAGGTATTGAATGCGAAGGTGGTGCTTGCCCAATTAAATAATGAAAAAAAATAAAGACTATAATAAAGAAATGCGTGATGATTTAGATTCAAATATAGAATTTAAATTTATGCAAAATTTACAATGGGCAATGCTTTTTTTTGTTTTCAATCAGATTGCAAATAATATTAATCAAGAAAACGAGTTTGATGAAGAAAATTCTATGCAAAAACAATTCATTAAAAGTTGGAAAAAATTTGCCCATATTAATATAGTAAAATCTGATTTAAAAATTATTAATGATATATTAAACTCTCCTAAAAATATTTTTTATACCGCACTTCAAAATGATAATGAAATAACAGAGAGTACTGAGCTTTATCAAGAAAAATATAATAAAATTATTAAACAAATAGAAGATTTTTTTTTGAAAACAGTCGCAATTAAAGGATATAATAATCCAGAAGAAGATTCTGAAGATTAATATGAAAAAAGTTTTAATTACAGGTATAACTGGACAAGATGGTAGTTATATGGCCGAATATTTACTTAATTTTCCTGAGTATGAAATCTATGGAATGATTCGTAGGTCATCTACTAATAATTATAAAAATATTGAACATTTAATAAATAAATCTAGGTTTAAAATTGTTTTGGGAGATCTTTCTGATTCACAATCTATTGAAAATTTAGTAAGAGAAATCCAACCAGATTATTTTATTAATTTAGCGGCACAAAGTTTTGTTGCAGCTTCTTGGGAAATACCAGAACAAACTTTTGAAGTTGATGCTATTGGAGTTATTAGATGTTTAGAGTCTATTAGAAAACATGCACCAAAATGTAGATTTTATAACGCAGGCTCTTCAGAGGAGCTTGGAAATGTTGATTACAGTCCACAAGATGAAAAACATCCTTTAAAACCTAGGAGTCCATATGGCGCGGCAAAAGCCGCCGCAAGACATATTGTAAAAGTTTATCGTGAAAGTTATAATCTTTACGCTATTCAAGGACTTCTTTATAATCATGAAAGCGAACGTCGTGGCGAAGAGTTTGTAACTAGAAAAATTACTAAAAATATAGCTAAAATAAAAAAAGCTTTAGATGATGAGAAAATTTTTGAGCCTTTAGAATTAGGAAATATTGATGCAAAACGTGATTGGAGTCATGCTGAAGATTTTATAAAAGGTATTTGGTTAATGCTGAATCAAAAAGAACCAAAAGAATACATCCTTTCTTCGGGGGAAACACACACAGTTCGTGAGTTTATTGAAAAAGCTTTTGGTCTTTTAGGCATAAAAGGTAAATGGGATGGAAGGGGGGTCAATGAATATTTTTATATAGATAATAGTATAAATAATAAAGGTATTATTAAACTCGTAATAATTAATCCTAAATTTTATCGTCCAGCAGAGGTTGATTTACTCTTGGGAGACTCAAGACAAGCTAGACTTGAATTAAATTGGAAACCCGAAGTTTCTTTTAATAATTTAATAAAAAGAATGGTTGACAATGATTTAAATAATATCTAATCTTAACATAAGAATGTAATATAAATTAATCATGAATATTGAACCATTAAACGAAGAGTCTATAAAATTTAATAGTTGTAAATTTAGATCTGAGGAGTCTGTTAAAAATACTATAAAAAGATGTTCTTGTCAAGGTGGAGATTATGAAATAGACGCATTCACTTGTTATGAAAGAGAAATATTCCAAGTCACACCAGACATCTGTAAAGACTGCCCCGTTTACCAATCTAAATAAAAAAGATTTTGTAAAAAAACTCTTAAAAGATAATACACATATTATCTGGCCAAGAGAAATGAAAATAGTTAAGTCTTTAATTACTATATTCCCTGATGAAGTATTTTGGAATACCCTAGACCTTGGGTTTAAATTAAATAGTTTATGTTGGCTTTTGTCTGATGATGGACGTAAGCTTTTAAATAAAGAATATAAAAAATTTAAATTAAATCTACCCGAGGAAAAAAAATATAATATTAAAGAAAATAATATTGCATTTGAAAGTAAAATAGATTATGATGAGAAACCCTTAAATCTAAGGGAATTTTTAAATTTATGGCAAAAGAAAACTTAGGCGGAAAAAGTATCTTATCATCCCATTTAAAGGATAATAAAGATAGTCATTATAACTTTGAAGATGAGCAGATATTTAACGTATCAACGGGATCTATTCTTTTAGACTCTGAACTTGGGGGGTCATTAGAAGTTCCAGCAATTGTTCGTTTTACTGGAGTCAGTGGTGGCGGAAAAACAAGCGCCGCACTTCTTATTATGAATAACTTTCTTAAAACAATTCCGAATGCAAAAGGGCTTTTAGTTAAAGCCGAGGGTAGGCTTAATTCAAATGTAAAAAGAATTTCTGGAGTTGACTTTGTAGATAAGCCCGAAGATTGGGATAATGGAAAGTGTTTTGTATTACGCTCTAATGTGTATGAAAATATTGCGACTCTTATTCTCGAATTGATTAGAAATAATCCAGAAAATACACGCTATTATTTTCTTATAGATAGTATGGATGCATTAATTTCTAAAAATGATTTGAGTAAAGGTTTTGATGATAGTGCTAAGGTTGCCGCTGGAGCAGTACTGACTTCTAATTTTCTTAGAAGGATCATGTTACCATTATCTACTTTTGGACATATTTGTGGCCTTATTTCACAAGTTCGTTCAAACGTGCAAATTAATCCATATGCTAAAGGTGATCCTAAACTCACAAATAGCTCTGGTGGAAATGCATTGCAGCACTATGCAGACTGGATTTTTGAATTTCAACCTAGATATAAATCAGATCAAATTGTAGAAGACGGTAAAATTATTGGTCACTGGTCTAAGATTCTTCTTCGTAAAACTACAAATGAGAAAGATGGAACTGAAGTCACTTATCCAATTCGACATGGGCGTTCAGATGGTAAAAGTGTTTGGTTAGAGTATGAGATTGCAGATATGTTAATTCAATGGGGATTAGCTAAAAAAAGTGGCGCTTGGATAACATTTGACTCTGGGCTAATTAAAGATGTTAAAGAAGATATTGATAAAGATTTTCCAGAAAAAATTCAAGGAATGGATCAATTAAGAACATTTCTAGAAAATAATCAGGAAATTTGTAATTATCTATTTACTAAATTTAAATCTATTTTATCTAAATGAAAATAAAGTTTAGTTTTCCAAATAGTGAAAACTTAAATAACGAAAATTTACCTCCTATTGGCTGTTGGGGCTATAAAAATTTTATAGATATATGTACTTATTTACAATATCAGAATTTATTATCTGATAGAACTTTTTGGTTTGTTAATTGTGACTATAATTTTTCATATCCAAATTTTGAAGCAAATGACAATGATATAATATTCTATGATGGAGATGAACATTATAGAATACCAGATTGGTTTTCTAAATATAAATTTATTTTTAAACAAACTGTTCGAAATGATCATCCTAAAAATATAAATCATTTTCCATTTTTATACTCAAATGATTACTTTAAATATCCATATATTCCAATTTTAAAAAGACCAATAGATGTTTTTTTTAGTGGAACATGGTATAAAGAAACTCAAAGAGAGCATATTATAAAAATATTATCAGAAAAATTACATGATAAAAATATTAAATTTATTTTTGACCGAAAACAAAATGGTGAAAAATATAGTTATTTGTTAGCAAATAGTAAAATTTCTTTATCTTTAGATGGTAAATGGACACCAGAATGTTTTAGATTTTCAGAGTCAATTGCTCAAGGTTGCTTAACATTTTCTTCTGGTTTAAATTATAGTAAATTATATGATAATATTCCATATATTAAAGTTAATTGGGGGGATTTAGATAGTATTGTTAATCATATAGAATATTTATTACTTGAGCACAAATTAATGGAGAATATTTCAATTAGTGCGTATAATTTTTGGATGGAAAATTGGCATCCATCTAAATGGGCTAATAAAATATATAATATCGCAAAATAATATGATTTCTATTTATACATCTGCTTTTAATTTGATAAAAAATAAATTTGATTATAAATTTCATATTCAAAAGTTTTCTCAATTTGCTAATGAAGTAGTTATCGCTATAAATAATAGTGAAGATGATACTTTAGAAAAATTAATATTATATTCTAAACAATTTAATAATGTAAAAATTATTCCAGTAGATATTAGTTATAATGATCCACTATTAGATGGTAAAATAAAAAATATAGCCTTACAATCGACTACAGAAGAAATTAAAATTAATCTTGATATGGATGAATATATTCCATTATGGCAAAAGCCTATTTGGTATAATTTAGCTACTCAACTTAAATATAATAATTATAACTGTTTTATGATTCCATCTATTAACCTCTTTAAAGATAAAGATTCTTATTTTTCAATTACTTCTAAATGGTATTTACATAAAAGTGGACTATTTCGCGGTCCAGTTAATTTTGCACAAAAATCTGATGGAACTATAGATACATCTAAAAGTGATAGTTGTGAACTAATAGATAAAAAAGGAAATTTAGTATCTTCACAATTAACACCTTCAGATATAAAAGAATTAAGAAAAAATATTTATCCATTTGTAGTACATAATGGATATTTAAATTTACAAGATAGATTATTGAGAAATAAAAATTTTTGGAAAAAGCACTGGAAAATGGAATCTGGAGGAACGGATCCAAAACACAAAGTTCATGAATCTTTAGAAGATTTTAATGAAAATTATTATCAACATAATTTAAATATATGAGAATAGCTTTAATAGCAAATGATTATGTTCAACAGTTTCCGTTAGAAAGTTATGGTGGAATTGAAACTTGTGTTGAAAATTTAGCGCAAGGTTTATTTGAAAGCAAAATAGATTTTTTTATAGTTTGCCCAAAAAGAAAAAATAAAAAAGAATACCCATTTGAAGTTTATGAAACAGAAGAAGAACCTACGTCTATAACAAATAAGAATAGTTCATATTACGCTTATTCTGTTGCAAAAGTTTTAAAAAATTTAAAATTCGATATAATTTGGAGTCAAAGTAATTGGAGCATAGATCCTCTTTTATCTTTTAAGAAACCAATAATTTCTACATTTCATGATAGTTGCGAAAAACAACACGGATGGATAAAAAATTTAGATAAAGTAAAATATAGATTCATTTCTAATTTTCAATACAATAATTGGGTCAAAGAAGATTGGGAAAAAGAAAAAAGCTTTATGTGTTATACTGGACTAGCAGATTCTGAATTCAAATTAAATGAATCAAAAAAAGATTATTTTTTATGGTGCGCAGGATTAAACTGGGGATTAAACGCCAAGGGATTAGATATTTTTATAAAATTATCAGAAATATTTAAAAATAAAAATTTTATTGCGTATGGAGCTGGGAATAAAGAATTAGAAGAATATCTTTTAAATAAAAATAAAACAAATTCTAATTTTCTATATAAAGGCAAATTAAATAGGGGGCAAGAGCATGAACTAGCATTTTCTAACGCAAAAGCCTTCTTCATGCCAACTAGACTTCCAGAAGCGCTAGGGAGAACAATTATAGAAAGTTTTTCGAAAGGAACGCCTGTATACGGCTCAAGCTATGGATCGCTAAATGAATTAATTATAAATAATATAAATGGTGTTAAGTTTTGTTTAGAAACTTTAGATTTAAACTTGGACCTTAACTTTGACTATAAAAAAATATTTGAATTATCGCATAGATTTAACGTATCCGAAGAAATAAAAACTTTATTAAAAGAAAGTTATAAATTTTAATGAATAAAATAATAAAATTAAATTTAGGATGTGCAAAAGATATTAAAGACGGATATATTAATATTGATCTATATGATCATCCATTAGTGACTAAATCAGATGTAAGAGACTTATCATTTATAAATGATTCTACAGTAGATGAAATTTATGCTAAAGATATTTTAGAACATATGTCATTTTTAGATGGAGAAAAAGCGCTCAAAGAATGGTCAAGAGTTTTAAAAATTGGAGGAAAAATATTTATACAAACAATTAATCTTGACAAACAAATAGAAGCATATCTTAGTGGAATATGGTCAATAAATGATTTTAATTATATGTTATTTGCAGGAGTTAGTTGGACAGATAGAACTCCAAAATGCGAAGATTTTCATAAATGTGCATATAATTCTGAACTTTTAAAACAAATATTATTTTTAAATAATATTAAAATATTAGATATTAAATATGATGAAATTGATGTAGATCTTAAATATAATTCTAAAAGTCATAATTTAAATTTAATGATTTTTGGCGAAAAAATTTAAGATTATGAAGTTTGGCCCATCATTAGAATCAAATGGTTTAGGTGATACACTATTATTTACAAGTATATGTAAATATGAACCTATAAAATATACGATACAATTGCCATTTAATAAAAAACATTTTAAAATTTTATTTAAAGGCCTTGCTAATATTGAAATTACAGATAATCCGATCTTATTAAAAGATATAGGTGATGGGCATTGGGCTACACAAAAATTAAGATATATATATGGCGAATATGCTGATCTATTAGATAATAGACCATTAGTTTTATACTCTGATCAAGAATCTGAAATATGGGCTCAGAATTTAATTAATAATATTAAAAATCCAATTATTTTTGTTCCGCATTGTTCATTAAGATGGCATTCGGTAAGAAGTTTTTCTTCAGAGAAAGCAAACTCTATGATTTCCCATCTTTTATCTTTAAATTATACGCCGATAATTTGTTCCACAAATAGTAACCCGTTCCCTCATATAAATACATGTGTAAATTTATTAAATATAGATTTAAATAAATATATTTGTCTTTTAAGAAAGGTCGGTAATTACATCGGATGTAATACTGGTGATATGCACTTAGCTATTGGCGTAGGTGCTATAACTAAAGTATTTCAACCGAAGAGTAATTCAGATTTTAATGAATTTAATTGGAATTATTACCATCCTACTATAGAATATTATCTATTATGAAAATTCCTTCTATTATTAGTATTAGAGTAGATTTAGGGTATGCTTTTGATTATCTTGCGATTTTAGAAATAAAAAAAGATATGAAGATTTTAGATAAAAATATTTTCTTTAATTTTATTAAAGAATTAAAAGACACTATTGGAGAAGAGTCATTATTACAGATACTAAACTCTGAAGAGTATAAAGAATTAAAAAAATCTAATCTAGACACATTTATTGCGGTTAATAAAGCTAAAAATAATAAAATTTTAGCTTCTGAAGTTGATGATTGCAATTATAAAAGATTTCAAAAAAAGCAAAAATTACATAATAAATTTTGCAATGAAACTATGAAAATAGAAGTTAAAAATTAAATCTACAATTTTATGAAAAAAAAATGTGCAATCTGCTTTTCTGGACAAGTTAGAACAGGCGAACGAAAATCTGTTAAAGATAATTTAACAACAAATTTATTTAACCCACTTATAGAAAATAGTTATGAACTATTTTATTTTTACTCCTGTGAAAAGCCTTTCAATGGATATGAATGGAGTGGAGAATCTATTATTGAAGACAATAATTATTGGGGCAAAAATCTTAATTTATTTAATTCTAGATCAGATATAAATATTAAAGGTGGAGCCTTTAATGTAATGAATCAATGGAAAAAATGTCAAGAAGCATGTATTCAAAAAAGTAACTATGAAAAAAATAATAATATAGTATTTGATTTAGTTATTAGAACTAGACCAGATATTATATTAGAAAATAAATTAGATATGAATTCAATCGATTATAATATATTTAATATACCAAATCATGATAATTGGTGGGGGTATAATGATAGATTTTGTATCGGGAATAGTATTAATATGAATTTATATATGATAAATTTTGTTGATAAAATTATTGATTATTTTATTGAAGATCAAATTCTTTTTCATTCAGAAAGATTATTAAAACATCATTTAGATAAATATAATATAGGTATTAACCATCCCAATATTCATGTTTTATTTGAACGAGAAAAAGGTCCAGCTTATGATGAACTCTGCTTTAATTGATTTAACATTAAATGGTAATACCGATTCATCTCGGCATTATATGACATTTTTTACATTAGTACTGTCTTTAAAAGCGAAAAACGTACTCGAATTAGGAGTAAGAGATGGTGGATCCACCATCCCATTTTTAATGGGTTTGGAATATACGAAAGGAAATTTAACAAGTGTTGATATTAATGATAACGTACTCTTACGAAATAAATTACAACAATATAAAAATTGGAATTTTGTAGTTTCTGATGCAATATCCTTTTTACGAAATGATAGCAAAGTTTATGATATAATATTTATTGATGATTGGCATTATGGAGAACATGTCTCAAAAGAATTAAAATTAATTGAAAATAAAATTAATGAAAATTCTTTAATACTCATGCATGATACAATGTGCTGGAATACTGAACCAAATTATCATTATTATTTAGATAAATATGGAGAGTTTGCGAATGGTGGTCCGTGGGGAGCATTAAAACAATTAGATAAAGACATTTGGGAATATGTAACAATTCCAGTAAGTAATGGCTTAAGTATTATTAGAAAAAAGGGGCAAGAATTAATATATTAATATTATTTACTAATTAAAATGAAATCTATTAATTTATATAATTATTATGCTGATTACTTGGGTAATGGAACTATTATTCCAGATGAGATTGACTATCTTTTAGAAATAGTTGAGCTTGTTACTGATTACTTTTCACATTCAAAATACAACTTCTATTTAACTAATAAAACAGATTTTCAACCAGAAACTGAAAATAACATAATCTTTTTAAGTGGTAGCGAACACCGAACAAAACTTGATACTGATAATTTTTTATTATGTTTTAGCAATTTTTTGATTAACTCTAACGATAAAAGATATTTACCATTCCCACTTGGTCTAAATAAATTTATTAATAAATCTATTAAGAATGGAATTAATCTCCCCCCATTTAATGAAAGAAAATATGACTGTTTCTTTGCTGGATTTATTCATCCCTCTAGACATGAATTTTTTAATGCTATAAAAAAACTTGACGGTAATAACTATTTTCATTTTGCTACTAGTAATAATTTACAGTCTTTTGATCAAGACTTAAGTCCAGAAGACTATTTAGATATAGCTAAAAATTCTAAAATTATGCTTTGCCCAGCGGGTGGATTGCATAATTCTTCTTATAGATATTTTGAATCTTTATATTGTAAAAATATTGCAATTTATCCTAAAAATGATGCTCATTCTATTTTCTTTGAAAAACAAAATCCATTAGCTTTTGCTATTAACTCTTGGAATGATATTAATAATGATCTTATTAAATCATTAATAGAAGAATATTCAAACAGAGAAAAACATCTAGAAATTTATTTTAAATATATTACTTCTAAAATAGGCGTTGCCCAATTTATAATTAAAGCAATTGAGAATTTAAATGAAATTTAAAAATATCTTCGGAAAGGATATTAATAAAAATATTAATAAATATCTTGTTAAATGGAATGAACCATGTAGAAGTAAGGTTCAGTTTAATATTAAAAAATTTTTTGAAACTTATTGGAAAACACATATTGTTGTCGAAGAGTTTCCTGTTTTTGGAAGTAGAATGAAATGTGATTTAATAAATTTTACAAAAAAAATTGCAGTAGAAACTCATGGTCTTCAACATGATAAATTTGTGAAACACTTCCATCGCACACGTACTGGTTTTAAAAAAAGCGTTAAAAGGGATCTACAAAAATATACTTGGTTAGAAATGAATGGTTTTCAAATTATTGAAATTTTTGAAAATGAAACAAGTCTTTTAAACTCTGATTGGATAAAAGAAAAATTTGATATAGAAATTTAACTTGAATCTCAAACAAACTGGGCTATAATGAATAAATGGATCCATTATACATTGGAATTTCTGGAGTTTCCAGGTCTGGAAAAGATAGTCTAGCAAGCGAAATAGAAAAAATTCTTAGAACTTATGTCCGAAGTGCTTTTATTTATAAAAGTTCATTAGCTCACCCACTTAAGGAAGATTGCGCAGCTTTTATTAAGAACTATTTGAACTTAAACGTTTTTACAGATAAAACCGAAGAGAAGTCTATTTTTCGTGAATTTCTTGTTTGGTACGGTAAAGTCAAAAGACAACAAACCGAAGGTAAGCACTGGACAAACCTTTTAGATCAGCGCGTTGAAAATTTTCAACCAGATATTTGTATTGTTCCAGACGTTCGTTATCAACAATATAGGGAAGACGAGGTTAGTTGGTTAAAATCAAAAAATAGAAATGTTCTTATTCACTTGCAAAGAATTGCAATTAATGGTGAAATAGTACAACCCGCAAATATGGACGAATCAATTAACGACTCTATTCTTCAAGACATGGCTGATTACAAAATTGTATGGCCGACGTTCGTTGAAGAGGGCAAAGATGAGTGCATGCGAGAAATTGCTATCAAAGCATTCAATACAGTTATTAAAGAAAAAATTTAATTATGGCGTCAATTCGTAGCGTAGATATAGAAAAACATGTTCTAGCAGGCTTTATTAAGCATCCAGGGGTATTCTTTGAAGTTTCCCATTTCATTAATGAAGGCGACTTTAGTAATGGCCATAAAACCATCTTTAGTGTTTTAAAGGGTCAGATTATGAAGAGTCAGCCACTTGATCCAGTTATTATTGCGGAAAAGATTAAGAGTTTGGGAATTAGTTATAAACAGGATTTTAATATTTTTGATTACATAGAAAGCATTGCCTTTCTAAAGATTAGTCAAAAGTCTCTTTTGGAAGCGTGTAAGAATCTTAAAACAATTACGATTCGGCGCGAAATTGCTGAAACGGCGGGGTTAATTGCAGATTCGATGTCAAATTCTGGAGATAAATCTGCAGATGAAATTATTACTCTTGCAGATAAGATGTATAACGATAAGATTTCTGCTTACGACTTAGAGTCAAATCCAGAAGACCTTTTTTCTGATATAGATAAGCTTATTGAGGAGAGGGCTAATAATCCGATTTCAGAAACAGGATTTTTAACCCCATACAAACATTTTAATAAAATGTATGGCGGACTAAGGCCTGGGGAGCTTTACGCTTGGGTCAGTCGTCCAAAACATGGTAAGAGCACAATTCTAAGTGATATTGCAGCTAAAGCTACTTTAATTAACCCGAATCTACAAGCTTTAATTCTTGATACCGAAATGCAGACTAGCGTTATTAAATTTCGTATTGCTAGTAGTATTACTGGTATTCCAATGTGGTATCTTGAAACTGGTAATTTTAAAAATAATCCAGAATTGTTGGCAAGATGGAATAGTAAAAAGACAGAGTTATCCAAAGCACAGGGTAAGGTAAAGCATCTTCAAGTGGCTGGAAAACCAGTTTCTGAAATCGAATCGATTATTCAGCGTTGGTATCTTGGACAAGTTGGTCGTGGCAATCCAGCTATTGTTGTATACGACTATATCAAACTAACTGGAGAAATGGAAAAGAATAAACAAGAATATCAACTTATTGGCGATAAAGTAGATCGTTTGAAAGAGTTATCGGTTCGCCTTAATATTCCATTGCTTACCGCTTGCCAATTAAATCGTAGCGCAGAGAATGGTGCAGATGATAGCAGTGCTATTGCACAAAGTGATCGTTTACAATGGTTTGCAGCGTATGTGGGTATTTTTCGTCGTAAAACCATCGAAGAGCGTGCCGAAGATGGCGCGCAATTTGGAAGTCATAAAATGATTGAGCTTGCGGCGCGTTATCAGGGTCAAGATGCGCATGGTCATACAGATTTAGTCCGTATTGTAGAGAATGGTCGTCCACAATATCGTAAGAATTTTATTTCTTTTAATGTTGAAAATTTTAATGTAGAAGAAAAAGGCACTCTTCAAGATATTGTTAACCATCAAAATGGTGTGGGTATTAATATTTTTGACCGTGAAAATGGCGTACAGCAACCAGTAGACGGATTACTATGAGACTTCTAGAATTATTAAAAGATTCTGGTTGTAAGCCTAGAAATTATGGAACTTATATTACTTGTGCTGCTAAGTATCGCGGTGGCGATGATCCCACGTCGATAGCAATTTATCTGACAACAAATATTGTTAAAGATTTTGTTACTGGCAAAGTCTTCTCTTTAGAAGAATTTTTGAAAGCGACTCTCCAGCTTCAAGACGTAAAACAGGTTGAAGATATTCTTAAGGATAAGGCTACATATTTTAAAGCTTTTAATGACACCGAAGACCCTTTCACAAAAAGCGTTAAGTATTATTCTAATGATGATATAGTTGATTTAAAACGTGATAGTTTTTATTGGGGTAAAAGGGGCGTAAGCCAAGAGACTCTTGATGTTTTTGAAGGAGGGGTCTGCAAGACTGGTAAAATGTATCAGAGGTACGTTTTCCCTATTTTTAATGCTAGAAAAAAAATACAGGGATTCTCTGGTCGTGATATAACTGGACAATCTAAAATCAAATGGAAACATATCGGAAGAAAGAATGAGTGGGCGTATCCATTTATTTTTAATCATCAAATTATTAGAGAAAAAAGAGAATTAATTCTTGTAGAAAGTATCGGTGATATGCTTTCATTATGGCAAAGCGGCATCAAAAATACTGGAGTAACATTTGGAACCGAGGCTGGTGGAGGCTTGCTTAAGGCAATAATACGTCTCGATCCAAAGCGTATCATCCTTGCGACCAACAATGATGATAACAGGGCTGGGCAGAAAGCTGCTACAAAAATACAATCTACGCTTGTACATTTTTTTGACCCAGCCCAACTTCATATTTTCCATCCATATAAAAATGATTTTGGCGATCAAACAGTAGAAGAAAATCGGGAGTGGTATTCAAATATATGAGAAGCACTTGGGAACAACACGCTATGAATTTAGCCGCTATTGCTATGCAAAGATCAGAAGATCCTTTTCAAAAAGTCGGAGCTTGCGTTCTTGGGCATAATAATGAAGTATTAGCTGTAGCTTATAATGGTCTTGCTGCTGGAGTAAACGTTGCGCCAGAGTTTTGGAAAGATCGTGATGCACGAAGACCATATATGATACATGCTGAAAGTAATTTACTTGCTAGGATTAAAATGGGTGAAGGAAAACTTTTAGCTTGTACTCTTTTGCCTTGCTCATCGTGCGCTACAAATATTGCTGCCTACGGAATTAAAAATGTTATTTTTAAAGACGTTTACAATAGAGACGTTAAATCAATTGATATATTTAAATTTTACGGTATCTATTGCCACCAAGTGGATCCAACATACCCATTATGAGTGAATTAATTAAACTTTCAGCTAGTCGCATCAAGACGCTTCAATCATGCTCTTGGACTTATTATTGCAACTACAATTTAAAGTTACCCCAGAAAAATAACTCTGGGGCAATGCGTGGAACTGTTGCGCATCTTATCTTTGAAGTTCTTGGTAACCCAAGGCATAAACATTATATTAAAAAGATTGTTGGAGATAATACGTGTTTAAAACAAAAACCTATTTTTCATTTAATAATTAAAGCTGCTAATAGGGAGGGTCTTGATCTTGACGAGATAGTAAAACCATTAAAGAAAAGTGGTCAAGAAATTTCAAATCTTAAATGTATTGACGAGATGATTTTAGTTGGATTAAAATTTGATTTTATTGGAGACGCTAAACTAATAGGTACTGAATGGGAATTTGATATAACCAACAAACAGCCAGCATATAGAATTGGCGGGTTTATTGACCGTATTTTTAAAGATAAGAAACAATTAGTAATCAGAGATTTTAAATCAAGTAAACTGGCTTTTAAAGGCGAGGAGCTTGAAAGTAACTTACAGGGTATGATGTACTCTCTAGCTGTAAGGAAAAAATATGTTAAACAAAAAGAAGTTCTTGTTAAGTTTTTATTCCTAAGATATCCAGATAATCCCGAACGCGAATGTCCGCATTTTACAGAAGAAGAACTCGTTGGATTTGAACATTACCTTGAATATTTAAATGGTTATTTAGCAAATTTTGATGAAAAAAAAGGTAAATCAAACTTTGCAGCCAACGATTTTGCAAAAAAATGGATGTGCCAAACCAAATCTGGATGGCGTTGTCCTTATCTTGATCCTATAGATTATAAAGTTTTATTAGATAAAGATAATAGAATTATTAAATCAACATTTGCAGATAAAGAATTTAAAATATCTGATATTAAAAAAGATTATTCCGTTGAAATAAGAAAGTATGAAGGCTGTCCAGCTTGGAGCAAATCAAATAATGATTTTGGTTTTTAATTAAAAACTATAAAATTCAAGTTCTTTTTGCGACCAAGTGTACTCATTATTAAAAGTAAACCACATATTTTTATAAACAGGGTTATTTTTTAAAATTGGTTTATTTGCAATTGGGACTTGTGGATCTGGTAAGTAGCACCAATCTACAGCTACCCATTGATTATCAGATTCTCTTAAATAAGCTACATATCCATGACCACCCTGTGGTGCCGTTGGAGCTGGTCTAACAAAACCAGCGACGACCCTTAATCTAAAAGATGGTACATCCATATTGACAGCTAATGCTGCAATTAATAACGCCCCGTCTTCACAGTCTCCAGTTCCTAATTTTATTGTTTCAAATGGGAACTGCCAATATTCTACTACGCCTTCACTCACATTATCTCCAATATATTTTAAATTTTTACAAACCCAACTTTGGATATTAAACATTTTTTCATCATTACTACCACCAGTAAGATTATTTTTATTAATTACATTTTTAATTACCGAATCATTTATGTCTAGCATTGTTTTGACATCAATCTCTAAAGTTCTAAGAATAATTTGTCCATTAACTTTTTGTGGAATAGAACGTCCTTTGTAAATAACAGGATTTTTAGGATATTTATTATCCCAATAATTTTTAAGTTCGATGGTGTCCATACATCTAATTACACCAGTTAGATATAAATTGACTTCTTTCACAATTAATGATATTTTAAAAGATCATGCTACCGATATTCAGATCAAATTACTCTCTCACCTCAGTTTTAACACTTGACGGCTATACAGATAAAGAGTCCCGCAACACGAATCGTCCAGATTCGATTTTTGATATAGCTAAAGACTATAAGCTAAAAGATGTCTACATTGTAGATAATACTCTTACAAGTCTTGTCGAGGCTTATGAAAATTCAAAAAAAGCAGGTTTAAATCTAAGATATGGTTATAGAGTTAATGTTTGCAGGGATATAGAAAATAAAACTCCAGAGTCAGTTATTACGGAAAGTAAATTTATTATTTTTGCAAAAAAGAATTCTTTTACAGACTTGGTTAAACTTCATAATATATCTACCACAGACGGGGTTTATAATGGAGCGCCGCGTTTAGATTTTAAAACTTTGAAAAAGTACTGGTCAAATAATTTGATTTTTGGTATTCCATTTTATGACTCTTATATTTACTACAATCTTCTTTATGGTAGGGAGTGCGTTCCAGAGATGGATTTTACCGAGCCGTTTTATTTTAGTGAAAATAATGGCCTACCATTCGATGGCCTTTTGAACGATCATCTTAACTCAATAGTTAAAGATAATGAGATCATTCAATCTAAAACTATTTATTACAGAACTTATAAAGATTTTAAAGCTTATATGACATACCGTTGTATTTTAAATAGAACAACATTTCAAAAACCCGAATTAAGACATTTCGGCAGTCAGGAGTTTTGTATGGAGGCTTGGGAAAAATATGCAAAGTAATCTTCTACGTTTTAATAAAAAACAAAAATATTTAATTTTCGATACAGAAACTGAGAGTTTAGCACTAGCTTTAACTCGGCCTTGGCAACTATCTTGGTTAGCGTATGAAGATGGTAAAATTGCAAAAAATGAAGACCATCTGTTGTATTGGAAAGATCTAAATATTTCAGCAGATGCGGCTAGAATTACTCATTTTGATTATAATCATTGGAAAGAAAAAGCCAAAGATCCACTAACAATTCTTAAAAAATTTGAAGAGTATCTTTACAATCCAGAATATTTAATTATTGGCGCGAATCTTTTTGGGTTTGATATCTATGTAATAAATTCTCTTAGAAAATATCTTGGATTAGAATCGGATTATTCTTATATTGATAGAGTTCTTGATATACAATGCATTCAAAAGGGTATATATTTAGGGCTGAAAGAGCTACCGTCAAAAAGAACTGCTTGGCAATATCAAATGTATCACTATGTTAAAAGAGGAGTTAAGACTTCGGTAAAACATCTTGCTGGACTTTACGATATACCTTATGACGAAAATAACGCACATGACGCAAAATATGATAACCTATTATGTTTAGAAATCTTTAAGAAGCAAATTTTAACAATTGAAGTATGAGTTTTACAAAACAGTTTAAAAATATTGAAATGAAGAATGTCAACCTTGTCAGGTTGCCCAACATTTTATTTACAAAAGAAGAAAAGGGCGAGTTTGCCGAAACTGAAGATAACGAGAAGTTTCTCCAACAGTTGGTAAATGATGGGTGGAGAAAGTTTCGTGATAAAATTCCAGAGAATAAAAAGAAGGAGTATCTTGATCGTATCAAAGAGGAATTTGATATTGTTAAAGACTTGGGGTTTATTGATTATTTTCTTCTAGTTTGGCGTGTTATTAATAAGGCGCGTGGCCTTGGGGCATTTATTGATTGGGGTCGTGGTAGCGCGGCAGGTAGTCTAATTTTCTATTTGATTGGGGTTACTGGGGTTGACCCTATTGATAAGAAACTCTTTTTTACGCGGTTTATATCTAAGGCTAGGGCTAAGAAAGAGGTTATTGATGGAGTTACGTACATTCAAGGGGATCTGGCTCCAGACGTTGATATCAATCTTGGCGGCGTTCGTGATGAAATTATTGAATGGTTAAAAGAATGTTACCCAAATAAAGTGTGTAAGATTTCTTCTCTGTCCACATTCTCTGGTAAAATCCTTGTTAAAGATGTTTACAAGATTGTTAACGAAGCAACGGAAGAACAGGCTGGTAACTTGGCAGATACTATTGGTAAAGTGTTCGGTGTTGTTGAAGATATCGAAGATTCTTATAAAAATAGTGAGAAATTCCGCGATTGGGCCGATGGGTACAAGGAGTCTTACGAAATTGCCCTAAAACTTCGCGGATTGATTCGCGGTAAGTCTACCCATGCAAGTGGATATTTTCTTTCATATTATCCATTAGATAAATTTGTTCCGATTGAAAATAACAAAGAAGGTGAGTTAGCTCTCTCTTATGAGATGAATACTGCTGCAAAATTTGGTATTAAGTTGGATTTGTTGGGGCTTATTAGTAATGAAATTATTAAGAATGTATTTGAACAGATCTCAGAGAAATTTGAAGATATTGATCTTGACGATAATCCAGAAGTATATGAGCATTTGCAAGATGACAAATTACTTCCTTATGGTTTATATCAGATTAGTGCAGATTGCGCTTACCGTGTTTGTAAGAACATTAAACCAGCAAATATTAGCCAATTGAGTGACGTTAACGCTATAGCTCGACCTGGGGCGTTAGCCTATGAAAAGCATTATGTTGATTTTACAGGAGAAGCTCCGCATGAAAAATTGCGTGAAGTATTCTTAGAGTCACGCAATCTTCCCTTATATCAAGAGCAGTTAATTCAAGCGCTTGTTACTGTTGGATTTACAGCTGACGAGTCTGAATATATTAGGCGTATTATTGGTAAGAAAAAGCGTGATGAGATGCCCAAGTGGAAGGACAAAGTGTTTGAAACTTGCGAGGCGAATGGATTCGGAGAGCAAGTGGCCGAAGCGATTTGGAAAGTCATGTTGGATTCTGCAGATTATTCGTTTAATAAATCGCATTCATATTGTGTTGCATATCTTGGGGCTTTAACTGTTTACCTAAAGTATAAATATCCTTTAGAGTTTTTTACCGCATGCTTAAATGCTGTCCAAAAACTTGTAGATCCAATGGAGGAAATTCGTCTAATTGAACGTGAACTTCCGTATTTTAATATTAAACTCCTACCCCCGCATCTGTTGAAGTCTGAAATGGGATTTACGGTTGAAGGTCCAAATATTCGTTTTGGATTGAGTGCGATCAAGGGTATTTCAGATAGCGCAATGGAAAAATTAGTTAAATTCCGTGGAGAGTATGATAGTAAGATTGATTGTTTTATGGCGGCTAAACAATCTGGTTTAAATATTGGGGTACTGTCCTCGCTTATTCAAGCTGGATCCTTAGATGAGTTAAATACTAAACGTAGCCGTCTTGTTCTTGAGGCTCAAACCTTTAATATTTTAACTGATCGTGAAAAGCGTTTGGTCAAAACGGTTCACGACGAGACAGATCAAAAAGATATTCTAACTATTTTAACAATTCTTGTTGAAAAGAGCCAAGTAAAAGCTTCGCGCTTTGAAACGATTAAAAAGAAATACAATCCATATAAAGAAATCTATATGTTGAATAGTCGTAATGAAGATCTAACAAACTATTTTTATGAGAAGAATTGTTTAGGGTTTAGTTATAGCCAGAATTTAACTAAGATCTTTAAGAATATTAATCCTAATTTTAAAACTATTCGATACGCATTTGAGAATTGCGAGGAGAACGATCAAGTACTTATTATTGGAGAAATTCTAGAAACTCGTCAGTCTAAGTCTCGTAATGGTAATAAATTCTTTAAAGCTGGGGTCGCTGACGATACTGGAAAGGTTTCTGTATTACTTTTTGATGGCCAGCGTGGGCTATTCCAAGAATGTAAAGATGAGAATAAGGGTAACTTCCCAGAAGAGGGTGATATTGTAATTATTAAAGGCCGACTTAAAGGTGATGACGCTATTTTTGCTGATAAAATTGTAAAACAGGATTGTAAGATATATAAGAATATGCGTGATTTGAAGTAAATTATTATTTTTTAAGTGTAAATTATATATATTAATGCCATTAATTTTAGAATAATTAAAAATATGAAAATAAAAGATTTCATTAATAAAAAATAGCTTTACACTAAAATAAAATACTGTTACTATAAACATTATGATAGTAACATGGACGGTAAAAGGCTCGGATTGGCAACAATCCATTAAAGCAAATATTGACTCAAATCCAGGGGAAATCGCCACACAATGTGTGGAAAAATTAATAAACACTCTTAAAGAGGAAGGGGATGAAGCTAGTTTTGGGGCAATACTCGGTATTAGCCATTCACAAATGAAAAGTGATGAAGAGCATTATTTTATGTACGCCCCTTTAGTACTTGCTAACGCTGGCTTTTATGAAGATGCAGAGGCTTTAGAAAAAGCCATAGATTTAGACTCTAGTCTCAAAGAATGAAAGAATCCTTAACCTATGATGAGTATAGAGAGATTATGGAGTCTCTTATAGAACATCATGGGATATTTTACCAATTCTGGAGGATCTGTAAACCAGTATTCTCTAATGAAGTGCCTACTGCTTGTGTTGGATTTGATAAAGACTCAAATTGTATTGAATTTTTAATTAATAAAAAGTTTTGGAATAAACAATCCCAACACAATAAAAAATTTGTAATTGCGCACGAATGTATTCACGTTATACATTCTCATGGAAAACGTGCTGGTAAAAAAATGTCACCAGCGGCTAACCAAGCAATGGACATTGTAGTTAATGAATCACTTGTTAAATACTTTGGGTTTGATCGCAAACAATTCGACCCTACTAATCAATATTACTGGTTAGATACAAGTTTCGATAAAGAAGATAATGTATTGCCTTGGAATAATTTTGAATATTACTATAACCTTTTGCTTAAAGATAGTACAAAAATAAAAAATAAACAATTAGTCAGTGATCATGGCGGCCTTGGAGACATTCCAGAAGAGAGCGCTCAAGAAATTATTAATCAATTAAGTGGAGAAGAAACTGAAACACTTAAAAATATAACAGAAGATGCTGAAAAAAATAGCCGTAAAAATGAAAAACAAATCGGAAATACCAAGGGTGGGTTGATTCAAAAATTAGATAATAAAGCGGTTCCTGTAAAAAAGAAATGGGAAACAATTATTAAACGTTTTGAAAAGAAAATGACAAAAGATGAATCTCTTGAGAATCATTGGATAATGAAAGACAGGCGCCTTTTTAATTTAAATTTTGATATATTTTTACCTTCTGATATCGAACAAACGGTAAGAAAAACTGAAGCCAATAAAATTGCAACTTGGTTTTTTATGGATACTAGTGGATCTTGCTGGGGTCTAGCTCCAAGATTTTTCCGCGCGGCTAAAAGTTTAAATCCAGATAAATTTGACGTACAATTTTTTGCATTTGATACTGATGTTTATAAAGTTGATTTAAAAAAGAATAAATTAGCTGGCGGCGGCGGCACCAGCTTTAGATGCGTTACTGATTATGTTTATAAAAAACATGTGCAGAATCCCTATGTTTGGGTTATTACCGATGGCTGGGGAAATGGGGCTAGCATCCCAGAAGATCAACGTAAAAAATGGAATTGGTTTTTAACAGGCGACGGAACTACCGCTTATATACCTAATGGTTGTAAAATTCATTCTTTAAAAGATTTTGAGTAAGTAAACAAATGTGGAAAATATTTATTCCATTCATTATTTTTTGTTTCCCATATAAATTTTCTTCTGGCATTTATAGCTTCATTTAAATTCTTAAAACTGCCGACGCCTCGTAAATAAAAATTTGTTTTATATTTTTCGAAACCAATACCATTAAGCTCTTGTTTTTTAAAAAAATCTGTAGCATATTTAAATTTATTAAATTTTCGGCTTAAACCAAGATTATTATAATCTTTATAAATATAATGCAAAAATTTATAAACATTTTGCTTACCAACTAAATAAAAATGACTATTTGCATGTACGGTTGTTTTATGGGATTTTAAATGAGATTCCACTCCGAGTTTTTTACATAAATTTGTACAAAAGTTCCAATTTTGATCAAAATTAGAGGCAATATATATAACATGTTGACCTGTTTTATAATCAAGATTATAATAACCATCTCCATCTAAATAGCCTCTCCACCAATAAGGATGCAAGTTTTGATTTATATGATTTAAAATTTTAACTGGTTGTGTAGAAGATTTAATTAAATAATCATTATTACATAAAAATTCATATAAAGATTTGTTAGCATAATAAAGTCTAGCATAAATTTTACTATTTTTATTTGCATATTCTGTATATTTCCATTTTCCAGTTTTTAATAATAAATTATATATTTCTTTAGCGTCTTGAATATTAAGATTTATTTTAATATTATAATCATATTTTCTTTTATTTTTTTGAATATATCCGTCTGCCCATAAAAAACCTAAAATATATGCGTGAATTGGTGAGATATTTTTAATGAATTGCTCTGCGTCTATTTTTTTTCTTGATTGTATCGTCATAATAGTCTATAGTTATTACTAGAACTTACACATAAATATGTTAACCGCACAAATCTTAGAAGAAAAATTAAAATTTTATTTAAAATTAAATAAGAATGTCTTATTAGAAGGCCGCCATGGTGTTGGAAAAACAGCAATTATTGAAAAAATTTTTAATGAAAATTTTGGAGAAAATGGCTGGATTTACTTTTCAAGTAGTACTCTTGATCCGTGGGTCGATCTAATTGGAGTTCCTAAAGAATCTAAATCAAAAGATATTCCTTATTTAGATTTTATTCTTCCCAAAAGAATGGTTGATACCAATTTAAAAGCTATTTTTTTTGACGAGTACAATCGTAGTCACAAAAAAGTTCGTAACGCAACAATGGAGTTGATTCAATTTAAAAGTATTAATGGTCGTAAGTTTCCGAATCTCAAAGTAGTATGGGCGGCAATTAATCCCAGTGATGATGACGACGAACTTTATGACGTAGAGACTCTTGATGCGGCTCAAACAGATCGTTTTCAAGTACAAATTAAAATTCCATTTATTCCAGATTATGATTATTTTGTTAAAAAATTTGGACTAGATCATACCAAATCCGCCCTTGAATGGTGGAATGGGATGCCAGATAAAGCTAAAAAAATGGTTTCTCCGCGCCGTTTAGATTACGCTATCGAAATTTTTAGGGAGGGTGGTGATGTATTTGATGTCCTTCCGCTCGAAACAAACCCTACAAAACTCTTGGCGACACTAAAGGTAGGCAGTCTAGAGGATAAATTAAAAAGTTTATTTAAAGCTAAAAATGCTGATAAAGCCAAAGCATTTTTTGAAAAAGAAAACAATTTTCAAGCGGCACTACCTATCATTAAAAGAAATGAGGAGTATCTTAAATTTTTCTTGCCTACCGTGGACAATGAGAGAATCTCCTCTTTATTCTTTAGTGACAATAAATTCCGTGAATTTATTTTAGAACATGCTCCATATTTTAAACCAGCTCTTGAAGAAATTTCTAAACTTAAATCTTTAAATAAGGGTGATTTAGGGCAAATTAATCAAGCCTTAAAACAAATCGGTAATATTACTTATTTTTAACAATAAAAAAGTTCTTTTAGAAAACTCCATCCAGCAACTCCAGCAACCCCTAATTGAGCAGTAAATGCCGCCATATGAGTTATTTGCCCTACTAGTAGTAGGATTGATCCAGTAAGTAATAATAATGAAACAATTCCCAGAGCATTTAAACAATGATTAATCGTTTGTTTCATTTTTTTACTCATGGTATTAATTAATTTTTATTAGTTAAAACAGCTACAGATCTTTCAATTTCCCTGAGCCGTATTTCAATAAGATCAAGAGTCTTATTTTGAGTATTATCAATTTGATTTTTAATTTCTAATTGACCTAAAATTAATTCAATTTTTTGGATTTGATCTTGGCTTTTCTGAAACTCTGTACGGGTAATAAATGTATTTTGTAAGTAAAGGCTTGCCATCATAAAGCCCAAAATAGCCAATTTCCATATATTATCAAAAGATAAGAGTTCGTGGAGAGTAATCGGTTTCGGGTTATTATGCATTTTTATTTTATTAGGGGCAACCATATTTTGTGTAAGTAATATTACATTTAAAATTCTGAATATAGCCTATAAATAACATTAATATTGATTTTGGAATCATATATATTTACCATGTATTCATGGATAATACGGTAGAATTACTAGGTTATTATGGTTCAGATGACGTTCACGCTTGTTCAGCTTGGACTTCAACAAGCAGGGAGATTACAGAAGAAAAGCGCGCGCGAATTCCAAGTCTATTAAAAATGCTTGCCGAAGCTGGTCATCACACTCCATTTGAAAAGTCTTCACTACATTTTCTAGTTAATTGCGATATCGCTAGCCATATTCATTTGATAAAACACAGGGTTGGGGTTAGTGTTAATGGTGAGAGCGCAAGGTATAAAGAAATTAAAGAGGACAAGTTTTATATTCCCAATGATTGGATCGCACTGGATAAAGCAGATCCAGACGGATGGGCGGGTAATTCACATGAATCCATGTCTGTTTATAGTTGGGCTGGAGTACTTAAAGAATATACAGAAGAAGGAAATAAGCTTTACCACCAATGCCTTAAAGATCTTGAACCTATCCTTGGCAGGAAACGCGCTAAAGAATCAGCCAGATTCTTCAAAACATATAATTCACAAATTCAAGCAGACGTAATGTTTAACTGGAGATCATTCTATCATTTCCTAGAGCTTCGTAATAAAGAAGATGCACAGAAAGAAATTAGAGAAATTGCGACAAAAATGCTAGATTTCGTAAAGAATATTGAAGGTAATCCTTTCAAATATACCCTTGAAGCTTTTGGATATTAAAATTAATTTTTAATTATACTTATTTTATATTAAATAATATTTATATTAAATAATTTTGCATTAAACACCACTGTAAGTCCAAATATTTGTATAATTTGGGGAATAGTTAAATGTTGCTAAATAATTTTTATGAGAAATCATAAGTTTGTCAGCATATCTACCGTCTATATACATCCAATCCCGCTGTGTCCATCCCAAATCTTTAGATCCTGTAAATGAAAATATTTTATTTTGTGTTTTAGTATGATTATAATAATCATTACTTATTAAAACTATTAATTTACCATCATCACTAATATTCATGTTGTCTATTGGATCAGAAGGAATAATTGTTTGTTTAAAATTCCATCCATTATTTTTAGAACCAGTAAAAATATGTATAGGAGTTAGCGGAGCAACAGAATAATTTTGATACTCTTTAAATATTATAATATCTTCATTTTTTATATAAAATGAGTTTGAACCGTAAGCGATTCGAACACCATTTACTGATAATGAATTTTTAAATTTCCATCCATTATTTTTAGAACCAGTAAAAACAGCTAACTCATCTGTATAACCCAAAAGATGTTTGCATCCAATAATAACTGAACCATCATTACTAAGTATAAAGTCACTTATACCACTACCACTTATATAACTATGTATACTCCAGTCTGAACTCAAAGATCCAGTATAAATGACTCCAGAACCATTGGAATTTCTTCCGAACAATATATCTCCAGATCTATTTAATATATATGGACTTTGATATCCAGTTAAACCTGTAATTATTTGTTTTAATTTATAACTTCCAGTAATAGTTGGTACCCCTGTAAAAATAGATATTAATGTACTACCATTTGATTGTTGAGGATAAAGTGAAACAGCGATTAGTGATCCGCTTCCATTCATTTGTACATCACTATTATAACCAGTATATGTTTGTAAAAGATCGTAATTATTAAAATTAAAAATTTTTAAAATTGAACTATTTGCTGATTCCGAAAGGGATGGTGTGGACATTAAAGCTATTATTTTCTGATTATCATCAAAGTCACAACTCATAGTTCCAGACATCCGCAGACCATTTGGGCGAACGGATTGTAAAAATGACTGTTGGGCTGGTGGCACATATGGATTATAATTACCAATTCCAGTGTTATAAGATAAAGCAGAAGTCGTACCTGTAGATCCTATTTTATAAACTCGCGCATCAAAAGAATAAGCAAAACCTGTAGTTGGCATTTGCCCAGCAAAAACTTTAAATTCTAAATTATTTACTCCTGCGCCAGTCGGTAATATAATATCTCCAGAACTATCAATTAAAATATATGGGTAATTATCTGCTTTATATAAAATCCCTGTTTGATTATTATTTGAAGTAATATTTAAATTATATGTATTTCCATTTACTAATTGTGGAGCGGATGGAAAATTAATTTGAGCTTTAGGTCGGTTACCGAGAATAACAAAATTATTTAATAATCCATAATTTAATCTATCACTTGTGCTTATATATATTTTTTTATTGTTATTATCAAAATTTATACCACCAGCATAACTAATTGCGTATGATAAATCAATAATTTTTTCACATTTTTTCGTACCAGTATTTAAAACAAAAACTAGTGGCAAATCTGAACCTATAGAGTAAATTTTATTATCGTAATTATTAAAAATCATAGCATCAGATCTTAAAACATAAGGGCTTGGAATAAAAGTTGAAAATCTATCTGGGACTTCTATATTAGATACAAATCCAGTAATGCTATTATCCAACCATCTATCAGTATCTGCATTTATAATTTGAATCCCAGAGTCACTTCCAATATAAATAGAGTTAGTTTCTACAATTTTAGAAATACTATAAGGTTTTTGTGCGCGTAATCTAGTGTATCCTGTATTTGAATATGTATTATATACCCCAGTTCTACTATTTATTCCAGAAATTATAACTATATCGTTATAAATACTTACGGTACTTGTAAGTGTATACAGTTTATCATTTAATATTTCCATCTTTATAGGATACTCATTTTCATAAAAATTAATAACTCCTGTTAGAGCATAAGGCTGGGTAAAATTTTTATTATCAAAAATTGAAATATAATTCTGTGAAGTACTACCAACATAAAGCCTATTACCAGAATCTAATATCATTGATACTGGTGATTCTACACCTGTAATTATAGCATTTAAATTTTCAGTTAATTTATTAATAACATATATTTTATTTTTAAATGTATTTAATAAATATATTCTATTATCTGTTACTATTAAATCTTCATAGCCACCATCTCCATATGCACCATCATTTAAACTTAAATTATAAGTAGTACACTTTGTGTCTAAATTATATTTATAATAACCAAAAAATGGAGCTAAATTATAAACAAGATTTGTTCCGCTATCATATATTATTTTTGAAGGGGATCCCTGTAATCCATTTGGATTAGATGGATAAATATAATCAATATCTTCTCGAAATAAACCCGTATCAGAAATAATTATTGGATTTAATATTTTATAATTATTTATTATATTGTACATATCTAAACTAGTATTTCCTAATGACCGTACAATAATAGAGTTATCACCTGAAATTGAAATTATTCCACTATTAGATATTTCAGTTGTAACATATCCACTATAATAATTTATATTTTCAGATACTGGTGTAGTTAAAATATATTTTGGAATACAATTATTTGGATCTATAAATTTTTGTATTCCAGTTTTAATGCCAAAATCATCTAAATAATCTACCATTTTCTTATATGGATGGATAAATCCGCCAGGATTTTTACCAGTTGTCAATATACAATAGTAATAACTTTGGTCATGGTCTACAAGAATCCCGGCGCGGTCACAAGCAATCCGACCGGCGTAATAATTTTGGTCATAGTCTACAAGATTTGAAACAGTTGCAGTGAAATTAGGTTCTGTTGCAAAAATTTGTTTGCCATCTATATAAAAAAGTGGATGTTCATGTATAGTCGTATCTATAAGTGGGTAATCAAATAGAATTGCTTGAAAATTATTTGTAGCCTCTTCCTGTGTACTAAATCGATATAGATAAGAATGTGGAGTATAAGGTAAATTTAATCCAAAAGCTCCCATACCATAGCTATCTATATTTGCTGTAGTGTAACCCAGGGCCCCGCCAATAGGTGATTCTCGATGCTGTGCCTCTTTAAGTACAACTGTATTACCAAGTGCGTACACCCCTTTAGAAGTATAACCGTTTCTTCTTCCCATACGTGGTGCAAAACACGGCTTAGGATTATTATTTTTATAAAAATTCTCATTTGTAAATGCTGTTACTCCACATAATCTATTTATACCCAAAGCGCTGAACTCTAGATCAGTACTTTCTACCCATTTGCATCCAGTTCGAGTGTTCAGTTTTAACGCAATTAGATCCGCCGAATCTTGATCAGGAAAACCGTAACTATGAGCATATGCATTATACAAACCTGAATATGGACCACTCGTCTCTGTTACTCCCTCAAAATATTTAACAAAATCGTAGACTAGACCAATCTTTTTTGGATTCGATAAATATTTAGACTGATTTAAATAATTTAAATCACCACTTGAAACGTTTATACCACGACCCCAATTTAATGAATAGTCATGTAATCTATATGGCCCATATTCTTGAGGTGGTTTGCCATAATTCAAGAATTGCTTTTCATTATAGTATAACCCTAATAAACCTTTTGGATGACCGAATCCAGCTACACTAATAGTTGCTCTAATTTTTTGACGTGGATCAATATTATCGTTACCCTCTTTTTTTACAAATGCAAAATACCTTACATGTATATTATCATGCATAGCACCGTCACTATTATCACTATATAAATTAGTAGCTTTACCACGAATATGAAAACCTGGTGCTGGACCATAAACAATTAACTCATTGCTAACATTTCTTACAGCACAACTATCAAAAATAAATACGTTCATAGGAAAAAACATAGCGTCATCTAAAGAAAAATGTGTATTAAAATTTTTATATCCATAATATAAACTATAAGTATAAGCATTAATTATACGGTCTAAATCATTCTCATATTGTAGCCACTCATAGTCATAACCATCAAAATCAGTATTAGTTTCAATATCTTGATTAAAAACCTTTACCATAGTAAAACCAACGACTAAACGTGCATAATTTTTCCCCTTTATAGCATATTTTACATGAATTTTAGCACCATTAGTATCCCAAAATGGAATCGTATCACCGCCAGCTTGATCAGCTGTCGCACCAATAACATCTAATTGTGGTCCAAAATATTTAAATGGCTGAAAATTAGCTATAGCATCTGTGTAAGGGTTTAATACTGCCATGCGGCCTTCCATATATACATTTGGTTTAAACCAAGAAACATTTAAACCTGTTTGTAAATATGGTATACGAGAAACAATATTAGGGTCAAAAGTTGGATAAATACTTTCCCATTCACTAGGTAAATATCTTGTATTAAACAGTCTATGCTCTAAATATTGTGAATCTGAAGCTATTTTAGGACATCCAATACATTGACCACTTCCAGAAAAAATTCCAGTTGGAGGTCTAACTGGTAGTAGGCCAGTATTTAAATATGGCCATGGACCAATAACCTCTGTAAAACTATATTCATCATCGTGACCGGTAACATATAAATAAGACGGACCCTCCGGATGATTATTACAAAAATTATTAAAACTACCAGTGGCTCCAGTATAATAAAAATCAGAATTATTTACATTAAAGTTTATCATAAACTACATTTAATTACACAGTCCATCCAGAATTAAATCCATAATAAATTAAATTATTTCCACTATTAATAATCAACATGCTTCTACGGCCAATATTGATATCTTTAGCACCATATATAAAACTCGGTACACCACTATACCATGGATTTGCTCCCCAAGTATACACTCCACTTATAAAATTACCACTTTGTATCCCAGTAATGAGGGCTGCAGCGTAACCATTTCCACCATATAATTTTAATATATTACCACTTATACCACTTCCAAATTGGTTGACTAAATAAGGAATATTTAATTGACCAGAACCATAAAAATCTGTTATTATTTGTTGGGTTGTACTTGGTGGAAAGGCACTTAAATTATCGTTAAGTCCATTTACACCCCATCCTGTAATAATACCATTGTCTTTTAGAACTAAAGAATATCCATATCCAGCCGCAAATAATTTAACTTTCCCCAAATCATTTGGAATAGTTGCTGCACCAAAAAAGTTTCCATTAAAATCTGATAGACCTTCCAAATATTCACCAGTAGTCTGTAATAAAATATGAGAATATCCACAACTAAAATCTTTAATTTTTTTGTTATAATAATTACTTACATTTGAATTTGAATCAAAAGTTGAACCAGTATTATTTAATATAATAGCACTTATATTAATATCTCCCCATAAATATACGCTATTATCGTTTCTTTTTGCAATAGCGGTGTTTAATGTAGCCCCAACCTTATGAAATCCATAATTTTCAGTTTCTGCTGGGGGTGAAATATATTTACCCCTTGACGATGTTTCTCCCCATGCAGATATAGTTCCATCGTTTCTTAAAGCAACGTTAAAACCACCGCCAGGAACATTTGTTCCACCGCCAATAGCGATATCAAGATATGTAGAACCATCATATAAATCAATGTCTGGAATTTCTACTAAATTAATCGCATTGTTAAAACCCCATCCAGATAAGAACCCGCTGCTATTAACTAAAAAGCTATGTAAATTTCCAGCAGCAACTTTATTTAAACACATATTTTCAAATTGAGAAGTATTCAAAAACGACGAACTGCTTGACGACGAACTGCTTGACGACGAACTGCTTGACGACGAACTGCTTGACGACGAACTGCTTGACGACGAACTGCTTGACGACGAACTGCTCGACGACGAACTGCTTGACGACGAACTGCTTGACGACGAACTGCTTGAAGACGAATTAAAAGTTATAATATTATTAGGTAGAGAGTCTAACCATAAATATTGTGATATTGGAGCTTGAATATTACATGCGTCATAATATACTTGGCATGTGGAATCCCAAGCAAACCAACAACATGTTGGATTTCTAGTTATTACATACTCATAACAATAACTATTAATATTAACAGACGGTGGTGTTGTAGCACATTGGATACTACTACTACTTGAGCTACTGCTGCTACTTGCGGCACTACTGCTGCTACTTGCGGCACTACTGCTACTGCTACTAAGATTATTTTGATATAAAATACCGCTTTGACTATTTAACCATAAGAAAGTTGAAGGTGGATTACCAATAAATGAAGATGAAGAGCTAGAGGAACTCGAAGAACTAGATGTCGTTCCACCGCCTCCGCCCTCGCAACCTGGAGGGCAATTTCCATTGCATAAATTATAAAGAGACGTACAAACATTATCCCACTCTGTATTGCAACAATAAGTATCGAATTCTATAATTCTCGAATAACAATTACTATTAACATTAATACTAGCAGGCGGAACTACTTTGCATCTCGTTGGATTCTCAAAATTAAATCTAATAAATGGATACCCATCACTTAAAATTAATTCACCAGTTTCAATATCATTAATATTAGATAATTTTTGATAAATAGTAATATAATTTTGATTATTTTTAGATGCCTGTATTTGAAAAGAACCTGGTTTAGAATTAGTGTCAAATTCAATATAAAAACCACTTAATTGGAAACTTGGGTCATTAGCGCGATAACCCAAAAAACAACCATTTGAAGTATTATTATCAATTTCTGAATACGGATATAAATTTTTATCATTATTAAAAGCATGCCATGCTGGATGTGATATAGAATCCTTACTATAAATTACTTCTCCAGAAAATGATTTATTATTAACAACATTATCTAAAGTAGTATTATATCCAATCATATTTGGAATAATTGGATATGAGGATTCGGAACCAACGACATAAACCTTACTACTTTTATAATACTTTATATTTTTAAATCCAATTCCACTTGATGATTTTTCATTAATAAAATTATGATCCCAATTTTTACCAGATTTAACATTTATTCTTGCGTATTCATAAAAAATATCGTTAATAGCCTGATTACTATTATTACATTCTAAAATAATTTCTTTGGGATAAGTATAAAAATTTATAGAATTATTCGGAGATAAAATATTATTACCGCTTCTACTATCAATTGAAATCCAATCTATTTTATTAGTCGATAGTTCTAAATCAAATATATAGGGATATTTATAAGAATTAAAATCTAATTCAAATGAATAATGGGAAATTTTTTGTTTATTAATATTTTTATAATTTTCAAAATAAAAACCAATATTTCCAGTTAAGCCTGTCAAATAAAAATAATTATCACCAGTAAAAGCGTTCTGTGATAATACTGTATTTTCAGAAGAGAAAGCGCTACCACTAACAATAAATAAAAGATCATTTTGTTTAACTCTATCTAATAACAATATACCAGTTCTTTGATTAGTTGTAATGTATTGATTAATGTTCGAGACACCAGAATTATTTTGAGTAATATTTTGAATTAAATTTCCATTTATTCCATAAATTTTACTACCGACTCCGGTATAATCTGCTCCAGTAACTCTATCTGCTTGCCATATTAATTTTTTATAATCTATATTAAGATCACCAGTATAATATCCATTCCCTGTATAAATTTTATTAAGAATTTTAAAACTAGGAGTTCCAATGTAATCTCCTATTAAACGAATATCTTTATTCGTAAAAAATAATCCAGAGCCGAATACAAAACCTGATATATTTTCATTTATAGATCCAGTAGCTGATATTATAGTACCTGGCGGGGAATTTAGAATCCCAGTACCACCATATAATGGCAAATTATAATTATAATTTATTAATCCAGTAGCATATTGGAGTTGACTACTAAAAGTTAAAAATTGTCCACTTGGATAATTATTATAATAGTCCTTCGCAACCAATGAAACTCCACTACCACTAATAGTTCCAGTGATATAATCAAAACCATGTACAAAAGCACTTAATGTTCCTGTAGCCATACCACTGATTTCAAAATCTTTATAAAAAATTTCACCATTATAACCACTGATTTTTTCTAAAAATATATTAACATTTTTTGACTCTGGAAGAATACTTCTTAATTCATAATTATAATATTTTGAATAGGTCGAATCCTCTATAAATCCCAAGATACCTGTATATCCAGTAATAAATTCTAAATAATAAATTGGGGCTGGTATTAAATTAAAATTAATTTTATTAGAAATTTCTCCGAAATTAGTATTTAGAACTAAGTCTATATTAGATAAACGCGGGGAGTATAAATTAGCGACTTCTTCAAAATCATATTTTAAAATAATTTGTCCCGATTTATTTCCAGAAATAGTAAATAACGATAATTGGTCTATGGAATAATCCATATTACTACTAAACATTGTTCCGCTAAAAATTTTTAAAGATTTTTGTGGAATATTTTCGTTATTGGTAATAAAACCGGTAATTTTTTGTCCTAAAAGTACATCATATGGAAAAACTAAACTATAATTTGGTATATCACCTTTAATATAGAAATTATAATCTAAAGTACAGTTTTGGGTTTTAACATAAAAATTATCATAATAAAAATTATTATTAGGAGAAAATAAACAAACTGGAATATCATTAATAAAATAATTAATATATCCAGAACCGATATTACCAGAAAATTTTATTACCTCTCTTGGATTATAAGACCATATATTCTTATTATTAATATCAAAAATACTACCACTTTTAAATTTGAATAAAGAAATAACATTTTCGCCAGAAAAGCCAATTTCTGATATTCCAGAAGAATTACTATTAACAGAATCAAAATAAAAAGAAAAATTATTTTGTGCTGCAAAATTTCTAAATTGTATTCCGGAATAAATAATCATACAAGTTAAGAGGCGTTATACGAGGCTCTATTAAATTGAGATTGAACATATCTTACCATATTATTTACTTTTGATGGTTTTTTGGGTTTTGATGAAAACACAGCGGTAGTAGTAAACCCCTCTGAAGATAAACTAATATCTAAACTTGATAAACCATTTGATGGTGATAAAGTTACATTTGTAGGCTCACCAGCAAAAGTATATTTGGCTTGTTGCTGGGGAGTACTTGATTCTGAATCGGCCGCTCTAATTAAAGCTCCATTTCGTTTAGATTGATAAAAATCTTGATCTGGATCTGTAATATTATCATTAGAAACCCGTATTTCTGCTACATTATCTGCAGAACCCACGGATCCATCTGAAAATATTTTTTGAGGAGTATTTAGAAAAGAAATTTTATTAGCGGTAATATTATACCTATGAACACATTGTAATTGACTATCAGATGGCGCACATATAGTTACAGAACCCCCTTTTAATTTTATCTTACACGCACGAGCTCTTTTTTGAATTAATCCACTTACATAGTTATCAGGAGATTCTTGTGAATTTACAGACCCACCAGCTTTTATAATAGCTTGATTATGAGCAATTTCTTCTAATGACTGGCAAGAATTTTGTTGTAGAGTGGTATCATATGCTGCACAATTTTTTCTATTATTATTGATATTGGCTTTTTTAATATCATCAATAGTTTGTTCTAAATTATTAATGGTACGTGTCAAAGATGAGTCAAAGCCTATTTTACCTTTTACAAAAGTGCCATTATTTGGATATATAACTAATGTATTTATTTTATCATTACCAGATAATAACTTTGCGGTTTTAAAACTATCTAAAAGTCCAGACTCTTTTAAATCAATATGTATGGGAGCACAATTTTGAATATCATTTGTTAAATCTCCATAACCTAATGCGTCTTGAGCACTTGTAGAATCATGACTCATTGTTCCGCCACGATCAATAATTTTTCTTCCCGAGAAATCTAAATTATTAGATTCAAATTGTTGTCCCTCTGGCTCTACAGAAATTTCAATTTCCATTGTATAAACTGAATTGCAATAAAAAAATGAACCAGAAGAGTCAGCGGATCTATAATATTTACCATAATATTGAAGTAGCTCTTGTTCTAGCTCATTCCATTTATCAGCAAGTGTAGGATCTCTATTGATAAAGTCAAAGTTATAATTAGGGAGATCTTTAGCATCAAAAGCTTCTAAATCTGTAATCACATCTTGATATCCAAATTTTTTCAAGGCATTCATAATTTTAGCTTTATCTGTTTTAATACCAGATCCAACTGTATATCCTAATGCTTCCCAATGCTCATTTTTAAAACAATACAAATCCCTTAGACTTCTAGCTACAAATCCTAGAAAAGCGGCTTGAACAAAACCATCTTGACCACGGCTACCACCCCATGAACCCCTATCCACATCAATATCTTGAGCTACTCCTAATTTATTAATAAAATAACTAATAGGATATGGATTTAATTGTGTCAATATAACAAATGATTTTGATCCTGTAAGCGCTTTAACTGGTGATTTTGGCATAGCCGTCCATCCAATTCCATAATGCTTAAAAGTACCCTCCATACTTGACGAAAATTCTTTAGAAATTATATTAGAGGCTGTAACATTAGGAACTGTAGTAATACCACGAGATACATCATAAAATGCTAGCCTATTTGTAGCGTAATTCCAATAATAATCATATCCTATATCTGAGCACCAACTACTTAAAACTTCCCTCAATGTACCTTCATGCGTAGATCTCCATGTATTATTATTTGGAGGATTATCCATATTTACTGGGATTTTAGCTTTTAAATCGTTAAAAGTATAATAAGTATCTGGAATATCACACTCAGAATTAGCAAATTTTTCTCTTCCAGCTAAAATTAAATTATTAATCTTTACTGCGCCATCATTTAATTCATATGAATTTGATTTTTTTGTTATAGATCCTAACGTCTTTTCTTCAAAAGTTATTTTAGAATTTTTATATACTGGGACTAATATTGATTCATCACTAAAATCAAAAATTTTAGATTTACTTTGTAATTTACCAATTTGACCCAATAATCCTCGTTTCCATAATAAAACATAATATCTATCTAATATAACACTATTATCAATTAAAGTTATTTGTAAAGTTTTTTCACCAGCGGTTTCTCTAAGATTATAAGACCAAATAATACCATTAAATTTAAAATTTCCGAATTCAACACTTGAGGCAGTATTTAAAGTTGGTAATATATACGTACCTTTTTCGTTAACTATATCAATAGTTAATTTAGATGGTTCCGTCGAATAACCAACATTTAAATTTAATCCATAAATTACGCCGCCATAATCCGATCCTTTTATTTTGGGTATATTTGAAATTGCCATATCCTTTATCCTTTATCCTTTATCGTTCCTACCTATTTTACACAAAAAAATCATCTGTATTATTATAAATTAGTATATTATTTTGAATTCCTGGTTCATAAAAATTACCAGAAATTAAATCAAAATTACTATTTTCTATATAATTATTATTAATTTTTTGTTTAATTCCATTATAATAAACTTGAGAACATCCATGATTAAATTGTTTATTTAATAATAAACTGCCACTTTGACCTGATAAATAATTAAAATTATTATCGAATTCTTTTGTTAAAAAATAGTCTTCTTCGCTAGAAGATTCTGTCTTTAAAGAATATGCATTCATACCTTGTTCATAATTATATACGACTCCAGCATCTAAATATTGAGATGTATTAGTTCCGTACGAATTAATTGATAAGATATCTCCTAAAGCATTAATTTTTATATTTGATCCGTAGTTATCATAATAAGTTCCTGGTGGAGAAGTAGAAAAGTTTAATGGGGAGTAAGTTTTATCTAATGACCATCCAATATTTTTATTTCCTACGTATTTTAAAACACGTCCTGGCGTAGAACCTCCAGCATTAATTAAAATAATATTACCATTATTTGACATTGTTATTTCTCGCCCTAAATAATCATTAGTATTTCCTGTAATAGATTGTTTTAAATTCCAACCATTATTAATCGAACCTGTATAAATATATGTTGCTCCATTAAAATTTCCACTAGTAGGATTGCTCGTACATATAACACTAGCATCTTCATTAAAACTAATCTTGCCTCCAAAACCAGAGCCGCTGATTATTGAACATAATCCCCAATTATTACCAGATCCAGTTAACATTCTAATATGACCTACATATTTTGAGCTTATGAATTCTCTTTCCGCAATGCCCATAATAGTACCTTTTGTATTTAAATAAAATTGTCTATAACTTGAATCAGTATGAAGTAATGCAGAATTTATATATCCATTTAAATTCCAATTTCCATTATTAGCCGAACCTGTTAAAACTAATATTTTTGAGTCAGCTGTATATCCTGATAAATATGGCGCATTTACAAAAATTGTAGAAGCGTTATCATTCATTACAACTTGATTTTCAGCTAAATAACTAGTACGAAATACACCAAATGTCGCGCTACCATAAATTGAATTATAATTTAATGTTTTACATAAATTCCAATTAGATCCCGAAGATCCTGTAAAAATATCTATACTTGAACTATTTAAAATAACTAATGTATTACCATTTCTATTTAGATACGGTACAAAATTACTACTTACAACCGTATTTGGTCCAATCCATATTACTTTCATTAGTCCAGTTAATTTTTGATGAAGAGTCCAGTTAGAAGTTTTTCTATAAATATCAATATTAGACATAAAAAATCCACCAGTTCTTTCAGTCATCATCAGTATATTTCCGTCATCATTTAAATTTAAATATTCCCCCAGTCTTGCTTGAGTTCCAGTACCATACATTAATTGTATAGAATTTTGTCTATTTATATCATAATCTATTCCACTAATTAGTTTTTGACCATTTTTAAAAACAAAAATATTCGCTCCGCTATTATTAGACTGATACAGAGTTTCTCCAGAAATAATCCCCAGTTTACTAGTATACTTATAATTTCCACTTAAATAGTCATAAAACAAATCGTCTTGTTTAGCAAAAAATTTATTAGTTTCAACCCCTAATCCACTAATAAAATAATCAAATTTTGGATTGATAATTTCTGTATATCCGCTTTGAATTAATTCGTAACCATCATCTATAAGAACTTGACCATTTCCGAACATAAGAACTTCATTTGATTCGAGTTCTTTATCAAAATAAAAATAATTTTCATTTAAGCTATCAAAAATTAAATTTTTATTATACTCAAGAGTTTTATTTTGATATTGCTCTGTAAAGATTTCGGTAATATCATTATCAATATCCCCCATATTCGATATATTCATTGGGGATAATAAACTTATTTCTTTATAACTTAGTGAACTTAAATAATTATTATCATATTCATATTCAATATCACCCGTAACTTCAAAATAATTTTTACAAACATTTCCAGTAATATAAATATTTTTTATACCAGAAAACTTTTCTACTATTTGTACATCAGTAAAACCTGTTATATATTTTATACCAGTCAAAGCAACCGTAATCGGAACTTCCGCAGAAATTAAACCCGATAATGGTATATTTTCAATAATATTAATATTATTAGAACAATTATCAATATATGAACCAATAATATTTATTTGATAACCTGTTACACCGCTATAAGAATAACCAGAAATAGTATTCTGATATCCAGTAATTTCTACGACTCCACTTGTAAAACCTGAAGTATAAGTTCCAGTTATTTCATAGTTATATCCAGATCCAGATATAAATCCAGTGGTATAGCAACTTTCTCGTAAAATTCCTTTATATCCAGTAGGATTTGAAAAAAATCCCTGAGATAATATATTGGCATATGTAAATGGAATATTATTAAATATATAAAATCTATCCATATAACCACTAAAATTTTGTAAATTATTTTCAAACTGAAATGTAGTTGGAGATCCGCCAACATATAGACGACTACTATTAATAAAATTATTTTGATATACTAAAAATTCTTCTGTTTCAAATCTAAAAGTATTATTATTAAAATTTCCTATCGTAATAATTGAATCTGTTTTATTAATTACAATCAAATTTTTATTCGATAAAATTTTACTATAAGTAAATGTAAATAATCCTTCTATATTATTCCAATATTTTAAATATATTTTATTTGCGTCATTAACTCCAACATAAAATCCAGAAAAATTATCAAAAGCATTTCCAGTAAATGATGATAATAAAACTTCGTTACCATTCCTTAATTTTTCATATGAAACAAAAATAGTAGAATTATCTAGCGAAAAATTATTTGTAATATTAAAAAATGTATTTCCATTAAAATATCCAGTACCAGAGTAATTAAAAAATCCATTACCACCAACTGTATTTAATGTTCCAGTAGAAGAATAAGTAGCCCATGGGTCTGGATATACTATATTGGTATTAGTATTAGTATTTGATCTGAATGAAAATGCCGCACTAATATTTTCATAATCAATGTTTAGATCATCTGTAGCAAATTTAATTCCTGATATAATATTAATCATGTCGTTACTGGCCCTTCAAATGTCCATGTTTCATTTATTGTTGCTGTTTTTATATTATTATTTTTTGATACTAATCTATCTTCTAATAATGGATTTTTTGCATTAAGTATATAATTATCTTTTATTCTATTTACTTCTTTCTGAGCTTCACTCTCTGCAAAAGATATCGCTTGATCCATTTTTGCTATAACAGTAGCAGATATTTCTATTTTAGCGCGATTATACGCATTTAAATTTTGTATATTATGCTCTCTAGATGTAAACGCTGAAGTATTTGGAACATTAACGTTCATAGAAGGATTATAACTAACATTCGAAGTTAAACTTAAAATATTTTGATCATAAGACGTTTGTTTATCTGAAAATTGTGCTCCATATTTAATTTGTGCATTAAATTTATCGAATGTAATTGACTCGGTAATTTTTTTAGGATTTAATTTTGTAGAAAACTCTTTATTAAATTCTTGATTTGTTGCTATATTTGCAAAATCTAATCTAACAAATTCTTGATTATAATAAGCTTGTACTTTTGCCCATTTAGTTTCAATATCTCCATATTTACAAGATATTTCAGTACTAAAATTTGCAGTTCTCAAACATTTCAAAGAATCTTCAGACATATCAACTGTATAATTATTAATTATTTCATTTGAATAATCATTATTAAAAGTTATTTTAAAACCTAATTTATTCTCTTCTGAAATTTCTTCAACTGATTGGGCTATCGGTCTATTCGTTACTGTTGATTTAAAAATATTATTAGTAACTTTATTACAAATATCATAAAGATTTAATCTATTATATTCATTTCTTAATTCTGTAATACCAGTACCTTCTAAATTCCCATTTAAAGTCACAGTTAATAAACCATCTTCAATACCCGAATTCAAATCTAATGTGTAACTTAGTATAGAATTATTCGGATTTTCTAAATTTAAAGACTTTTTGTAGTCGCCTTCCCATGTGTAAATTCCATTAAATCTATCAATAGTTTCTATCGATGAGTATAATAAGTACGGACGATTATTTAAGTTACTATTATTATTAAATAATATAGGGGAGATAGTACTAGATTTCCTACTTGCAACCCATAGCTTTGCATTTTGTATTGCCGTGTTATTATTTACATTAATTCCTTTTGCGGAAATCGTACGTGTTAAGGATAATATAGAAGAAGCATCCTCTTTAAAAGAGTAATTATCTTCTGGTTCTACGACCCCATAATAGTCTTTAAATAAACCCGAATCATATACAGATAATTCTATTGTAAATGGCAATATACCATACCATGAAGATTGTGATATATTAATAGAATTAATAACTGTATTATCTGCGCTATATATAGTAGAGCCATCTTCAATAATTAAAAATGTTTTATAATTATCTTTAAAATTATCATAGAGAGACGCAACAGCCTCATTTAATAAAGTAAAAGATTTAGATCCAATATATTTACCAGTCAATTGACCTTCTAACGTAATATTTTGAACTTGATTCCATTTTGTTCCAAAATCAATATAATCATTAGATATGGCAACAAATGGTGTGGGAGCAATCCCGTTAAATGCATCCTTGCCATTATACCAAATTTTTACATTATTATTTCCCATATTATGAATATTTATATGTTGCCTCATAAGAAACTGTTTTTTCAGTTTCCTCTGATGAATAAGAAATAGATTCTAAGTAAGTATCATTTCCTAATGCGGGAGCGCCGCCTGACTCCTGTTTTGATCGTGCAAAATGACTATAACCATTAAATTGTGAACTACTTGTGCAACCAATCTCCATATTCACTTTAACTGTATAAGTACCCTGTTTTTTTAAATCTCTATTTTGATTTAATGCGTATCTACCATTTACTATTAAGAAATCTTTTGTAATAGGCATTAATCCGGTATCTGATTTTTCTATAGTTATTTTTTTTACACCATCGGAATCACTTTGTTTAATTGTCGGATCATCTGTATAATCATAAGTATAATTTATAGTGCTACTATACTTATTTTTATTAATGGTTTTGCTAAGTTCTTTTAATGGAATTCCATTACCATTAGTAGATGCTGATGTATAAAATGCAGTAACTCTACTAGCAATAGAAGTTTTAATAGATGACCAGCCCGCTTCTGCGCTAAGATATTTTTGTTCTGAAGCAATTTTACCCACACCTTTTACCGATCCATTTTCAGATGCAGACCATACTCCATTTTGATCACGATCTAAATTATTTGTATACTCCCATATATAAGAAGAATTTTCTTTTTTAGGATCATTATCAAATGTCACAGTATAGGTTATAGTACCATTAAATTTATTAACTTGAACACCGTTGCTAATAAAATTAGAATTTAAATTTTTACTAATATTAAATTTTGTTTTATAAATTGCAAATACCGCATTACATCTTGATAAAGCTCCGCCTATTTGATCATTATATCCAATCAAAGCGTTATCATACAATGATGGATTATCACTTTCGCCTTTTATGGAACAGTTCTCACTCACTGTAGCCATTCCGTCTTGATTTATTTCAATTGAATGGGTTCTTACTAAAGAATAAGTTACGTCATTATTTAAAGTACTATATGAAAAACTTTTCTTGAATCCACATTTTCCAGTAATAGTATTATAATTTTCAGTATTAAATACTTTATAATTTTGTCTTGTATTATAATTTCCTTCCGCAATATTTGAACTAGAGGGTATAGTTTTTAATAACTCTACAGCTAATGTTTGCGCAAGATTAATTAAATTAATATTCTTATTGTTAGCATCATATTCGATATCAACCGAATGTTCACCGCCTAATACTTTATTTTGGTTATCGAAATCTAATGAAAAATTTTCAGAAAAGCTTTTAATTAAATTAAAGTTTTTATTGTTTAAAGTCGTATTATTAAATTCTTTAGAACTTATGTTAGATAATGGTACTTCTAATAAGACTTCTATTTCAGCTTGGTATTGAGTATATTTAACCCAATTTCCAGAATCAACTGAAAATGATTTAACTTTTCCACGACCAAAATTTTGACCATTAATAATAATATCTTGAAATTCTTTAGTTTCTGTAACTAAAGTTTTAACATTATTAAAAACACCTTTGACTCCATTACCGTTTGCTAAATCAAGAACATACCCCTTAATAGATACATTTCTAGTAGAAGAATAGAATAAAGACTTTTCACCAAAAAAATTATTTTTATGATTATATCCTAGTAATTCTACGTTGTTAAATAATAAAGGCATAATTTTACTTTATCTATGCAGTCGATTTAGGGGGAACTTTCTGACCCAATGCAACCTTAACTTTATCAATAATTGTTGGGATAGCATTTTGTACGGCATCCCCAACAGCTTTTGCAATATCATTAGAACCTTGTGCGTTTACTACTACATTAACTGGGGCATTAGTTGTTGTTTGTTGACCACCCATTTGAGTAGATTGTGGACTTACCACACGATTTACGCTTTCTACAAGAGTATTAATGCTTTTAATTAAGGCTTCAGAACTTAATGCACTAGTGTTGTTAACCGTCTCATTATTTACGACGCCTTCTTTGGTTGGTAATTTTTGCCCAGACATCGTGGCATTAATTTTATCTTCAAATTTTTGTTCTGAAGTTCGTCCGCCAATAGTTTCCAAAATTCCGCTTAAATATTCATTAGATTTATTAATCGCATTAACAGTCGGATCTTGTGATACTAAAGCATTTTTTCCTATATCATCAAGTTCTTTCATTAAGATATCTTGTACTGGTTTATTTCCCATCGAAGAAATTTGTTCTTTAAATTTATCCAAAACGGGATCTTTAAATGACCCCATAATTCCTTTAAATTGAGTTTCATCTAAAGCGCCAGTTCTTTGTGCTATTTGAAGTTTAGCGGCTTTATCTGGAGTAATATCTTTAGTTTGTGCTAGAGCGGAAGTAATTGTCTCTCTAACTAAAGTATCAGTATTTTTGTCTCCAGCTATTTTTTTTAATTCGGTAATAGTATTAGTATAAAATTGAGTTAACCCAGTAACACCAGCTTCATAAGCTTTACCTTTAGTTTCTGGTGTATACCCAGGTAACATATTTTGTAAACCGCCTATTAATTCTAAAGCACTACGACCACGTTCTGGAGCCATTTCTTGTCTAGCCTTAACAGATTCTGGATTTTGATATTTAAATTGATTAGTTCGATTATTATAATCAAATCTACGATCTTTAAGATTTGTACTATTAAATTGGTCGAAACCTTGCACAGCTTTTCTTACTTGACCTAGCGCGCTAGTATCTTCACCTGATGCGTCTGGAGGTTTAAGAAAATTCTCAATTCCACCACCAAAACTAAGTGATTGTCCAATTTTTTGTAAAAGAATTTTTTGGGTTTGTTCTTTTGCTAGTGTTTTAAAAGCCACAATAGATTCTGCTTTTAATTTTTCAATATTTATAGCACCCTTTTTAAATTCCTCTTTTGATTGTAATAAAATTTTATCACGTGTTTTTTCATCAAGTCCTGCTTTAATTAGTTCATCTTTAATTTGCCCCATTATTATTTCTTGTTGTCCAGCATCCTTGGCCGACCCACTAATTAAATTTTTATCTAAAATTCCTTGTATATTATAAAAAGCTGATTTAATATTACCTGTTAAAGGTCCCAATACTTTAGTATTATAAGCTGTAATATCTTGACCTTTTGCAGTTTCTGTATCTGGAGCTTTTACTTGTGTGGCTTCATTAAAATTCTCATTTAAAACCGTCGTTAGAGAATCTATTAAACTTTTATTAGTACTCGTAATACCATCACCTAAAGTTTTCATTATATTTTGAGCGTCTTCTCTCAAAGTTAATTTTTGTGCTAAAGGTGCATTTTCGCCTACAATCGCAGTAGCAGCCTGTCTTGGCCGTTCAAATTGATCAGCAAAACTTTGCTCACTATTAAATTTTGTAAATACCTCTTGCCGAGCCCTTTCAGCTTCAATAGATTGTTGTGCTGCACTAATATTTCTTTGTAGTGCATTTATCATCTGATTTGTAGTTTCAATTGCAGATTTTTTGAAAGAAGCTTCGCGTTTAGCTAAAGCTGTTATTCTTATTTCTGCCGCTTCTTGTTCACGCGTTATTTGTGCAGAATCTTTTCCAGCCATAGCAAGATCAAATAGTCCAGATGACCATTCTGATGTTAACCCGATTAAATTTTTTAAGCTACCTTCTGCATCTTTAGTATTTTGTTCGATAATAGTTTGTTTTTGTG
>Ga0209597_1000090_pt1 | contig 53544 bp, 50 predicted proteins | sample M_140625_MF_Meta_FD_187316 | JGI IMG/M metagenome (GOLD analysis project Ga0209597, IMG submission 187316) | Freshwater microbial communities from Lake Montjoie, Canada to study carbon cycling - M_140625_MF_MetaG (SPAdes) (version 2) | ecosystem: Environmental > Aquatic > Freshwater > Lake... | reverse complement strand
CTTCACCTGCTCTCCGGTCTGCCCCGCACGATCAACGTGCGCGCCGGTGACATCCGCGAGGCGATGGCCGAACCCCTCAACGTGATCGTCGAGGCCGTGAAGCGCACCCTGGAGCGCACCCCGCCCGAACTGGCGGCCGACATCGTGGATCGCGGCATCATGCTGGCCGGCGGCGGTGCCTTGGTGCGCGGCATCTGCGACCTGATCAGCCACGAGACCGGCATCCTCACCCACGTGGCCGAGGATCCCCTGCTCTGCGTGGTGAACGGCTGCGGCATGGTGCTCGAGGATTACAAGCGTCTGGAGCGGGTGCTTGACACCCCCGACTTCGCCCGTCAGTACATCTGAAGCTGATGCCGGCGCCCCGCTGGCTCCGTTCCCTGGCCCTGCCTTCCCTGCTCCAGGCCTGGCCCTGGTTGCTGGTGGCGCTGGCCCTGCTTGGCGTGCGCCTCAGCAAGGGGGCCGGCCTGGCCGATGCCTATGCCCTGCTAAGCCGTCCCTTCTGGCCCGGCACGGCCCAGGCCGAATGGCTTCGCTCGGCCCGCCGCTTCGAGGACACGGCCCGCATCGGTGCGCTGGAGGCCGAGAACGTCCGCCTGCGGGGCTTGATCGGTCTGCAGCAGGCCAGTCCGCAGCGGCTCACGGCCCCGGTGATCGCCCGCGAACCGGCCGGCTGGTGGCAGACCCTGATGCTGGGCCGCGGATCGCTGCAGGGGGTGGCCGAGGGACAGGCGGTGCTGGCCCCGGGTGGGCTGATCGGCCTGGTGAGCGGCGTCACCCCGAGCACCTCCCGGGTCACCCTGCTCACCGATCCGGCTAGTCGGGTGGGGGTGTGGGTGGGCCGCACGCGCCACCATGGCCTGCTCACGGGTCTGGGCACGCCCCGGCCCGTGGTGCGTTTCCTGGAAAAGGATCCGGGCGTTGTTCCCGGGGATGTGGTCACTACCTCCCCCGCCAGCACCCTGGTGCCGCCTGATCTGCCGGTGGGGGTGATCCAGTCGGTGGATGCGAGTGCCGATCCCGCGCCCGAGGCCGTGGTGCAGCTGGCGGCACCGGTCGGTTCGGTCGATTGGGTGCAACTGTTGGCGCGCTGATGGCCCTGCTCTCCCGCCACCCCTGGTTCGCCGCCTCGATCCTGCTGGCCCCCCTGCTGACCCTGGCCGCTCCTGGCTGGCCCAGGCTGGCCGGGGTGGGACCCTGCTGGGCCATCCTTTGGCTGCTGCCCTGGGCCCTGTCAGAGGGGCGCCGTTCCGGGGTGCTCGCCGGTGCCATCGTGGGATTGCTGCTGGATTCCCTTCACCAGGGCGGTGTGAGTGAGATGCCGGCCCTGATGCTGCTGGGCTGGTGGTGGGGGCGGATCGGCCGGCTGGGGTCCCCTGTGGAGCGCAGCTTCAGCCTGGGCTTGCTGGCCCTGCTGGGCACCCTGGTGCTCGACCTGACGCTGGCGTTGCAGTGGGCCGTGCGCAGTGGCCTGGGGGGAGTCAGCCACCTCTCCAGCGGCGCCATCGATCCGGCCCTGCTGGCCCAGCCCGGCTGGCATCTGGATGATCTGGCCGGCGCCGGCCTGCATGGGCTGCTGGCCCGCGCCCTGCTCACCGCGCTGCTGGCGCCGGTGCTCTGCTCCCTCCAGCTGCTGCTGTGGCGGCAGCAGGGTGGCGGCCTCGGGCGGCGCTGAGGGTGGACCCGATGCAACCGCGCCGCCTTCTGAACCAGCTCCGCCGGCCACTCCCGGGCGCCCCCCAGGCCCAGCAGGCTCCGCGGGGCCAGCGGTGCGGCCCAGCTGCCGGTTTTCTGCGGGGCCTTGGGGGGATGACCCTGGCCCTCCTGCTCGCCTGCGGGGGATGTGGGCGCGGCCCGTCCCCCGCCGCTTCCCAGCGCCCCCGCCAGCTCACGGTTTGGACTCTCGATCTGGCTCCTCGCTTCTCGCCCTACATGGGGCGGGTGATCAAGGCTTGGGAGCGCGCCAACCCCGGGGTGTCGGTGCGTTGGATCGATGTGCCCTGGAACTCGGTGGAGCGCAAGCTGCTGGCGGCGGTCTTCGCCCGCACCGCCCCGGACCTGGTGAATCTCAACCCTCCCTTTGCGGCCAACCTGGCCAGCAAGGGAGGGCTGCTCAACCTCGATGGCGTGCTGCCCCCCGAGGCTGCCGCGGCCTACCTACCCGAGGTGTGGCAGGCCGGCCGGCAGGGGGATCTGCAGTTCGCCATTCCCTGGTACCTCACCACCCGGGTGACCCTGGCCAACGGCAGGCTGCTCCAGCAGGCCGGTTACACGGCCCCGCCCCGCCGCTGGGACCAGGTTCCCGCCTACGCCGAGGCCATCAAGCGCCGCACCGGCCGCTACGCCCTCTTCGTGACGGTGGTGCCGGATGACTCCGCTGAATTGCTGGAGACCCTCGTGCAGATGGAGGTGCGTCTGCTCGACGGCAACCACCGCGCGGCTTTTAACAGCGCCGCCGGTCGGCGGGCTTTCGCCTTCTGGACCGACCTCTACCGCCGGGGACTGTTGCCCCCCGAGGTGGTGAGCCAGGGCTATCGCCGCGCCATCGAGCTCTATCAGGCGGGTGACCTGGCCCAGGTGGCCAGCGGTCCCGATTTTCTGCGCAACCTGCAGACCAATGCCCCCGGCATCGCCGCCGTGACCACCCCTTTCCCGCCCGTGGTGGGCCCCGGGGGGCAGACCAACGTGGCGGTGATGAACCTGGTGGTGCCGCGCCAGAGCACCATGGCCCCCGAGGCCACCAGCTTCGCCCTGTTCCTCACTGATGCCTCCAACCAGCTGGCCTTCGCCCGCGAGGCGCGGGTGCTGCCCTCCGCGCGGTCGGCCCTGAAGCAGCTGGACCAGGATCTCGCCGAACCGCCGTTTCAGCCCAAACCACCGCTCCAGGCCAACGCCCCGCTTGCCTCTGCGGTGGATCCGGCCGCCAAACGGCAGGAGGCCCTAGTGCGGCAGGCCCGCGCCATTTCCGTGCGCAACCTCGAGCGGGCCCAGGTGTTGGTGCCGGCCACCCCCGGGATCAAGCGGCTGCAGGCCATCCTCTACACCCAGCTGCAGCGGGCCATGTTGGGCCAGATCAGCAGCGATGCGGCCCTATCTGAGGCGGAATTGCAGTGGAATCGCTACGCCGAGGCCCGCTGGCCCTGAGAGGCGCCGCCAGGAACCAGGCAGCGATTCCGCAGAAAAACTTAAATCTGCCAGATCCCTTGCCCTGGCAGCGATTCGGGGGGGTGACCAGGACGACGCTCTAGGGGTATGGTTGCGATTCTTCATCGCTGTGTCATTGGACACCTCGCCCATGCCCGTCTCCCTGGAGGACAAGCCTGCGCAGTCCCTGCCCACGGGCCTGGCATCCCACCAGGGGCTTGGGGTCGACGAAGGCGTGGAACGGAGTGGTCGTGCATCCGAAGACGGAGGCCCGATCGACGACGGTGGGGCGGATGGGACGGCCCGCTTCCTTTCGAGCCTGCCTCAGGATCCCCCCGATCCCATGACCGATGGCGGAGATGGTTCCTCTCCTGCCGAGCGGGACGGCAATCTGCGCCCCACCCTGCTGGTGGTGGACGATGAACCCGCCGTGCGGAGGGTGCTCGTGATGCGCCTGCAGTTGGCCGGTTATCGGGTGGTCTGCGCCGAAGACGGCGAGGAGGCCCTCAGCATCTTCCACCGCGAGCAGCCCGATCTGGTGGTGCTCGACGTGATGCTGCCCAAGCTCGATGGCTTCGCGGTGTGCCGCCGGCTGAGGGCCGAATCCTGTGTGCCGATCATCTTCCTCTCCGCCCTCGATGCGATCAGCGAGCGGGTGGCGGGCCTCGATCTTGGCGCCGACGACTATCTGCCCAAGCCCTTCAGCCCCAAGGAGCTGGAGGCCCGCATCGCCACCATCCTGCGGCGGGTCGGCCGTGGTTCGGCGGCGGCGGAGCCCCGCGAGCTGCCCAGCGGCAGCGGCGTGCTGCGGGTGGGCGACCTGGTGGTGGACACCAACCGCCGCCAGGTGACCCGCGACGCCCAGCGCATCGCCCTCACCTATACCGAATTCAGCCTGCTGGAGCTCCTGTTCCGCGAGCCCGGCCGGGTGGTGCCCCGCGCCGAAATCCTCGAGCAGCTCTGGGGCTATCCCCCCCGCCGCGCCGCCGACCTGCGGGTGGTGGATGTCTACGTGGCCCGTCTGCGCGGCAAGCTCGAGCCCGACCCCCGCAACCCGGAGCTGATCCTCACCGTGCGCGGCACCGGCTACGCCTCCCAGCGCATGGCGGATGCAGCGATGGCCGCGGCGGGCTGAGCCCTCCTTCGCTCCAGCCGTGCCCATCAGGCCCTGGCTGAGGCTGCGAAGGTAGTGCCGGTGAAGACGCTCCAGGGGATCAGGCCACACGCCAGGGAGTGGATCGGTCTGGCGCCGCCCGCCTGGCCCCCACGCTCCTGCAGGATGGGCCTGAACCCGTTCCCTGAGCTGCCTTGTCGGATCTGCGCGAGACCCGCCTGGAGAAAGCCCGCACCCTCCACTCCCTCGGCCGGGCCCCCTACGCCCTCGGCTTCAGCCCCAGCCATCGCACCGCCGCGCTGCAGCAGGCCCACGCCGACCTGGCCAACGGCGAGGAGCGCGACGCCTCCGTGGCCGTGGCCGGCCGGGTGATGACGCGGCGGGTGATGGGGAAGCTGGCCTTCTTCACCCTCGCCGATGAGAGCGGCCCGATCCAGCTCTACATCGAGAAGGCCACCCTCCAGGCGGCCCACCCCGACAACCCCGAGGTGTTCGCCCAGCTCACGTCGCTGGTGGATGCCGGCGACTGGATCGGCGTGGAGGGCAGCCTCAAGCGCACCGACCGCGGTGAGCTTTCGGTGAAGGTGGTCGATTGGCAGATGCTCAGCAAGGCGCTCCAGCCCCTGCCCGACAAGTGGCATGGCCTGGCCGATGTGGAGAAGCGCTACCGCCAGCGCTACCTCGATCTGATCGTTTCGCCCCACACCCGCGAAACCTTCCGCCGCCGCGCCCGGATCGTGAGCACGATGCGCCGCTGGCTCGACGAGCGCGACTTCCTCGAGATCGAAACCCCGGTGTTGCAAACCGAAGCTGGCGGCGCCGACGCCCGCCCCTTCGAGACCCACCACAACGCCCTCGACCTGCCCCTCACCCTGCGGATCGCCACCGAGCTCCATCTCAAGCGGCTGGTGGTGGGCGGCTTCGAGCGCGTGTATGAGCTGGGCCGCATCTTCCGTAATGAGGGGGTGAGCACCCGCCACAACCCCGAATTCACCTCGGTGGAGATCTACCAGGCCTACGCCGATTACCACGGCATGATGGAGCTCACCGAGCAGCTGATCGTGGCGGCGGCCCGCGAGGTGTGCGGCGGCACGGAGATCACCTACCAGGGCACCGAGGTGGATCTCACACCGCCCTGGCGGCGGGCCACGATGCACGATCTGGTGCAGGAGGCCACCGGCCTCGATTTCACCGCCTTCGAAGGCCCCGATCCGGCCGGAAGCCGGGACCGTGCCGCTGCCGCCATGGCCGCCGCTGGCCTGGAGGTGCCCGATGGGGCCGATTGCCTGGGCCGGTTGCTGGTGGAGGCCTTCGAGCAGACGGTGGAAACCAGCCTGATCCAGCCCACCTTCGTGCTGGATTACCCCGTGGAGAACTCGCCCCTGGCCAGGGCCCACCGCAGCAAGCCCGGCCTGGTGGAGCGTTTTGAGCTCTTCATCGTGGGCCGCGAGACCGCCAACGCCTTCAGTGAGCTGATCGATCCGGTGGATCAGCGCCGCCGCCTCGAGGCCCAGCAGGAGCGCCGCCGCGCCGGTGACCCTGAGGCCCAGACCGTCGACGAGGACTTCATTCACGCTCTGGAGGTGGGCATGCCCCCCACCGGCGGCCTCGGCATCGGCATCGACCGCCTCGTGATGCTGCTCACCGACAGCCCCTCGATCCGCGATGTGATCGCCTTCCCGCTGCTGCGTCCGGAGGGCCGGCCGGGGGCCGCTGATGCCGGCTCCTGAGGCCCTGATGCAGGGTGTTGGGCGGCGATCCCTCGCCCTTCGCCGGGACCCGGGCAGTCGCAATGGGATAATGGCCTTGTCTAGGCATTTTCCCCAGCGGGGCACTCCTTTCCATGAGCGGCGAGCGCGTCGGATTTCGTTTCAAGCACGCCGATGCGGTGGTGAAGCGCAACCCCCAGGGGCGGTCCCGCCGCGGCTGGGTGATGGAGCCGGTGGAGCAGACCACCAGCCGCGGCACCAAGATGCCGGCCTACCGCATCCGATGGCGCGATAGCGAACGGCCCGAGATCGTGCTGCAGCACATGCTGATCGCCGATCCCGACCCCACCCCGCCCCCCGAGGGCGTCAGCCTGGTGCCGGCTGCCCCCAAGAAGTGAGCGGGGCGGCCTACAACCACCCCTTCAGCCGGTAAACGAACAGCCCCAGCAGTTCCTTGAGGGAGCTGGTGGTGGTCGCCAGGGCTCCGGCCTGGGGGAGTAGGTCGAGCAGCAGGCTTTCCCCGGTGGTCTGGCCGGACTGGTTGCGGGCCGCCAGCTGGAAGTCGCAGGCCACGGGCACGATCTTCAGGCCGCTGAGGTGGCGGAAGGTGGCCGTGGCGCGCGGCAGGTGGGTGGCACTGGTCACCAGCAGCAGCGAATGCCAGCCCCGTTCCCGCGCGATTTTCCCCATGGCGATTGCTTCCTCGGCGGTGTTGCGGGGACCTTCGCTACGCACAATTTGCTCGGCAGGCACCCCCAGCTTCTGGGCCAGGGCAGCGGCATAGGTGGCTTCCGGCGGCGTTGGGTCGTCGGCGTTGAAGGTCACCCGGCCGCCTGACACCACCAGCCAGGGCGCCTTGCCCTCCCGGATCAGATCCACCCCGGTGAGCAGGCGGTCGCCGGCATCGCCCACCTCCACGCCCCGTCGCGGGGCCAGGGGTGGAAGGAGGCCACCCCCCAGCACCAGCACCGCATCGGCGGAGGGCAGGGCGGTCGGGGTGAGCCGCACCGCCTGCTCCTCCAGGCTCCACACCAGTTGCCGGCTCAGCCAGGGCATCGAGGCCAGCCACACCAAGGCGAGCCCCGTGGCGGAGAGGCCGGGGCCCCAGCGCCGCCGCCGGCCGAGCAGGCCGACCCCCAGGAGCAGCAGGCCCGCTCCGAGGGGGTACACGAGCTGGGGCAGGAGCTTCGAGAGCAGAAAGCCCATGGAGGCGGCTCAGGATGGGTGGCGGCGGCGCAGGGCTTCGAGCTCCTGCTGCGCTTCGAAGCGGCTCCAGGCCTGTTCCAGCTCGGCCATGCCATCGGCCACCCCGGCGGCCCGGGCCGGTGCTGGGGTGGACGGCGTGGCGGTGAGTTCCGCGAGGTCCCGTTCCACGGTGGTGAAGCGCTCCCCCAGTTCAGCGAGGGTCTGCCAGCGGTTGCGGCCCTGCTCCATCAGGGTGGCGATGTGGGCCTCGGCTTTGCTGACCAGCTCGTCGGCGCCGGTGCCGCGGGCCCGCTCGGAGCGCTCCTGCCATTGGCGGATCTCGCCGGCCAGCCGCAGCAGTCCCTGGCGCTGCAGTTCCGCCTCCTGGCGCAGCTTCAGCCGCTCGCTGAGCAGGCGCTGTTGCCGGTCCCGCTGGTCCTGTTCCGCCAGCAGGGCCTCTTGCTGCGGATTGGTGCGCAGGAACGATTCCAGCTGCTGATTCAGCCGGGCCTCCAATTCCTCTAGCCAGCTGGCTGGGCTCATGGTTCCGGTGCGCGGGTGATCAGGGGAGCCTCGATCTCCTGGTGCAGCGGGGTGATCGCCGCCTCCCGGGAGCGCAGCAGCAGCTGGGTCAGGCGCGCGATGGCCCCCTCGCCCAGGTCCTGCTCGGAGATGCGGTCGAAGGCCCGGCGGTAGAGGTCCTCCAGTTCGGCGATCAGACCCTCCCGCACCGTGCGCATCGCCTGACGCTGCTCCTCACGGCTCATGGTGCATTCCGCAACGGGGTTGGATCGGCATGGTGCTGAATCGGGGTTTCGCTGCTGGGTCGAGACATTCCTGAGTCTGCCTGGGCCAGCAGATGCAGGGAGAGATCGTCGTGGCCATCACACCATCGCCGGATGGCGCTCCAGCCTGATGCGGCCGCCAGGGCCTGGAAGGCCTCCGGGGTGTACTTCACGCTGTACTCGGTGATCAGGGGTTCGCCGGCGGCGAAGCGCCAGCGCCGGCCGGCCAGGGTCACGGTCTGGGCATGGCGGCTCACCAGAGCCATGGCGATGCGGCTGCCTGGGGCTTCCCAGTGGGCCCGGTAGGTGAAGGCGGCGGGATCGAAGTCGCCTGCCAGCTCCCGGTTGAGGCGCCGCAGCAGGTTGAAGGCGAAGGCGGCCGAAACCCCGGCGGCATCGTTGTAGGCCGCTTCGAGCCGCTCTTGCGCCTTGGGCTGGTCGATGCCGATCAGCAGCCGGCTGCCCGGCCCCAGCAGCCGGGCGAAGCGGTTGAGCAGCGCATGGGCCTGGGGGGAATCGAAGTTGCCCAGGGAGCTGCCGGGGTAGAAGCCGAGCCGCGGCCGGCCCTCCAGCAGGGGATGGGTCGGCAGCTGGTCTAGGTCGGCGTAGTCACAGCAGATGCCCAGCACCGGCACGGCCGGATGGCGCTCCTGCAGGGTGCGGCAGGAGGGTCCGAGCTGGTCAAGGCTGATGTCGAGGGCCACGTAGGCTGCCGGTTGCAGGGCCTCCAGCAGGGGCCCCACCTTGCTCAGGTTGCCGGCTCCGAATTCCACCAGCACGGGGGCGGGAGTGACGCCTTCCGCCAAGGAGCGGGCCAACTCCGGCGCCCGCTCCCGCAGCAGGGCGGTTTCGTGGCGGGTGAGGCCGTATTCGGGTTGTTGGCCGATCGCCTCGAACAGGCGGGAGCCCTCCGCGTCGTAGAGCAGCCAGGCGGGAAGTTGCCGGGGTTGCCGTGCCATCCCCTCGAGCACCAGCCGCTCCAGGTCGGCGGGGGCGGGATGGAGGTCGAGCAATTCGGCCTGGTTCGGAGTTGGTTCCGGAGGGCGCTCGGGCGTGGCAACCGGGCGGTCGGCGGGGGGCCTGGAAAGCATCGGGCCGCCGGCAGAAGGTTTCAGTCTCGATCGTATCGAGGGCCAGTTCCTGCTTTTAGGGGAGTTCGCAGGCCAGCCGCAGACCACTGGCCATCCAGCGGCACGCCGGCGGGAAGAAGTTGCGATAGGTGAGCCGCTCGGCTTCGGCGTGGCCCTCCGGCGTGAGGAAGCAGCTGCCCCGCAGCACGAACTGGGAGGTCATGAATTTGCCGTTGTATTCCCCCACGGCCCCCGCGGCCGGCCGGAAGCCGGGATAGGGCCGGTAGGGGCTGCCGGTCCATTGCCAGAGCACCCCATGGGCCTGCTCCAGGCCACCGGCGGCGGCCAGGGTTTCCCACTCGGCCTCGCTCGGGAGCCGTGCCCCGGCCCAGCGGGCGTAGGCATCCGCTTCGAACCAGCTCAGGTGCCGCACCGGAGCCTGGGGATCACGGCGGCGGCGGCCGGCCAGGGTGAAGATGTCGTCGCCCCGCCAGTAGCGCGGCGCCTGCCAGCCACGCTGCTGCACCACGGCCCAGCCCTCGCTCATCCAGAGCTCGGGGCGGCGGTAGCCCCCGTCGGCGATGAAGTCGGCGTAGGCGGCGTTGGTGACCAGTCGCTGGGCCAGGGCGAAGGGTTCCAGCCACACCTGGTGGCGGGGCGCTTCGTTGTCGAAGTGGAAGCCGCCGCCGGCATGGCCGATCGCCACCAGGCCGCCGTGATGGTGGCGCCAGCCGCCGCTGGCCGGGCTGGAATCTCGGCGCGCCGTCGGGCCCTCGCCCCCGCTCCCGCTCGGGAGCTCACAACGCTTCTCAGCCAATCGCCGCTCCTCGACTCCGCTTCCGCTGCCCTCCGAGGCCCGCCAGGCCCGCTCGAAGGCCGCCTCCGGCCCTGCGTCGCTGGCGTCATAGACGGGTTCGAGGGGGTTGCGGGAGAAGCCATCCAGCAGGTCCATCAGCAGCAGCTCCTGGTGCTGCTGTTCGTGCTGTAGGCCCAGCTCCACCAGCTCCAAAAACCCGCTGTCGGCGGCGGGGCGCTCCGTCGCCGCTGCGGCCAACAGCTGCTCGAGGGCGGCGTCGATGCGGTGGCGCCAGGCGAGCACCGCATCGATCGGTGGACGGCTCAGCAGGCCCCGCTCCGGGCGGGGATGGCGGGCGCCGACGGCGTCGTAATAGCTGTTGAACAGGAAGCGCCAGCGGGGCTCCGCCGCTTCGTAGGCCAGCGGCGGGCGCCCTGGGGTGGCGCGGCAAGCGTCGCCGCCAGCGGGCTCCCCCTCCAGGGTGGGCCGCAGCAGAAACTCCTCGAAAAACCAAGCGGTGTGGCCGAGATGCCACTTCGGCGGGCTGGCATCGGCCATGCCCTGCAGACCCAGATCCTCCGCTTCCAGCGGCCCGATCAGGGCCTCACTGCGGCCTCGCACCTGCTTCAGGCGGGCTGCCAGCTCCGCGGAACCCATCCAACCGTCCCTCAGGCGCTGCGACCTTAGGAAGGTTCCCTACGATCCGGCCACGCAACCACGCACCGGCAGGCCAGCAGGAATGGGCGGCATCACGTCAGACAGCAGCATCCCGTCCGGCATCTGTGAGGGCTTCAGCGCCGCCGTGGGCCACACCCCCCTGATCCGCCTGCGGGCCCTGAGTGAGCTCACCGGCTGCGACATCCTCGGCAAGGCCGAATTCATGAACCCGGGCGGTTCGGTCAAGGATCGGGCCGCCCTCGGCATCCTGCAGGAGGCGGAGCGCAGCGGCCAGCTGCGGCCCGGCGGCACCGTGGTGGAGGGCACCGCCGGCAACACCGGCATTGGCCTGGCCCACCTCTGCAATGCCCGCGGCTATCGCTGCCTGATCGTGATCCCCGACACCCAGTCGGCTGAGAAGATCGGCCTGCTGCGCAGCCTGGGGGCGGAGGTGCGCACCGTGCCGGCCGTGCCCTATGCCAATCCCGACAACTACGTGAGGCTCTCTGGCCGCATCGCTGCCGAGATTCCCGGTGCCCTGTGGGCCAATCAGTTCGACAACCTCGCCAACCGCCGCGCCCATTACGACACCACCGGCCCGGAGATCTGGGAGCAGTGCGGCGGCAAGCTGGATGCCTGGGTGGCGGCCACCGGCACCGGCGGCACCTATGCCGGCGTGGCCCTGTACCTCAAGGAGCGGGACGCCCGGGTGCGCTGCGTGCTGGCCGATCCCCACGGCAGCTCCCTGCACAGCTGGGCCAGCGGCGGCGACCTCCGCTCTGAGGGCAGCTCGATCGCCGAGGGCATTGGCAACAGCCGCGTCACGGCCAACCTGGAGGGCGCCCCGATCGACGACGCCGTGCGCATCGGCGACCAGGATGCCCTCGACACCATTTATCGGCTGCTCTGGCAGGAGGGACTGTTTCTGGGCGGCTCGGTGGGGATCAATGTGGCCGCGGCGGTGGAGACGGCCCGCCGCCTCGGTCCTGGCCACCGCATCGTGACCGTGCTCTGCGATAGCGGCGACCGCTACCGCTCCCGTCTCTACGACCGGGGCTGGCTGGAGGGCCGGGGGCTGCGGAAGCCCGAGCAGGACGCTTCTTCCACGGCCGCTGTCCCGGCCCACCAGCAGGGTTGATGGCACACTCCCCGGCAGCTCCTGGCCAGTCGATCGGCGGCCGTTACCGCCTCGTGCGGGCCCTCTCCGAATCCCCGGACCAGGGGATGCTCTGGCTGGCCAGTGACGGGCTGGCCTCCGATGCGCCGATGGCCCTGCGCCAGCTCCCGGCCGTCCGGGATCCGGCGATGGTCCGCAGCCTGGCCTCCCGTCTGCAGGGGGTGCTTCATCCCCAGGTGCCCCGTTTCGGCGCCGTGATTGAGGACGGCGGCAGGCAATGGTTGGTGCGCGATTGGCAGGCCGGCCGCACCTTTGAGCAGTTGCTGGAGGCCCGCCGCGAGCGCCATCTGGTGTTTGGCGCCGGCGAGGTGCTGTTGTTGTTGCGGCAGCTGCTGCCGGTGCTGGTGGCCCTGCATGGCCAGGACCTGCTCCACGGCGACATCAGTGCCGCCAACCTCCTGCGGCGCGACAGCGATGGACTGCCGGTGCTGCTCGACTTCGGCCTGGCCCGCGGCGCCGCTGCCGACCAAGGCGCCGCTCCCCCAGGTGCCACGCCCGGCTATGCGCCGCCGGAGCTGACGCGGGGCGAACCGGCAGCCCCCTGGATGGATCTCCATGCCCTGGGGGTGCTGTCCCTGGTGTTACTCAGTGGTGAGGAGCCCGCCGCCCTGCTCGATCCGGTCAGCCTGGAGTGGCGCTTGCCCGTGGCCCTGGACGCCGAGCCGGCCCTGCGTCAGCAGATTGAGCGGCTCCTCAGCCGCGATTCCTCCCGCCGCTTCACCAGTGCCGCGGAGGCCCTCGCCGCCCTGCAGGCGGTGCCGATGTCGGAGAGCACCGGGCCTGTCCCCCGGGCCGACCGCACCGTGGTGCTGGTGCCCCAGGCCCCCGCCGAGCCCCTGCCCATGGCGCCCGTGACCACGGCGGATCCTGGCGCCGGCGATCCGCAGGCCCGTTCCGCGGGGCCCGCCGCGGCTTCTGCAGTCGCTGCAGCGGTGCTCCAGGACGTTCGCCCGGTCGCTGTCCCAGGGCCGGAGCTGCCGGGCCTGGCCACCCCAGCGCCGGCGCCGGAGCCCGCCTTCCGGGCCCCATCCCCCCGTCCGCGGCCGGAGGACAAGGAGGAGGCCGCCGAGGGAGGGCTCTGGCCGGTGCTGATTGCCCTGGTGCTTTCCGCCGTGGTCGGAACGGCCCTGGGCTGGTTGTGGCTGGGCCGTGCCCGTCCCAACGCTCCCGCGGACACGGTGGGCGAGGTGCCCCTGAGCCTGCCACCGGCGGAGGTGGATCAGCGGCAGCAGCTGCTCAACCGCCTGCGCGCCCTGCAGATCGACCGCGGCTGGTTCCTCAGCCTGGCGGATGCCAGCCTGCTGGCCCAGTACCCGGAGCGGAAGGGGCGACTGCCCGGTGATGGGCTCGAGGATGCTCCGCTGCGCAAGGTCTGGAATGACCTGGCCCAGGAATGGCTGGCGCGGGTGGAACAGTTACCCCTCCCCCTGCGCCGCCGCCTCGGCAGTTTCCGGGCCTCCGACTGGGAGCAGCGTCAGCAGACCCTCGTGGCCCAGGGGTTGAGTTCCTCGGTTCTGGCCCAGCTGGTATCCGGCAGTGCCACCTCCCTGCTCCCCGGCCAGTCCGGTGACCGGATGCCACCGGAGCCCTTCCGCCAGCTCTGGTACGCCGCTGCTGAGCTCACCCTCGAATCGATGCGGATCGATCCGATCGCGTTGCGTTCCCAGGTCACCGAGGTGCTCGCCGCCGATGTGCCGGCCAGTGGCGCCCGCCTCTTTGCCGTGCGCCTGCCGGCGGGCCACAGCCTGGCCCTCGGGGTGAACGGCACCCCCCTCCTGCAGATGGCGGTGTACGCCGCCGATGGTTCCGTCCTGGCGCCGCGGGGTCCGCTGCGGGTGGTGAGCCTGGGCAGCCAGAAGGCCTCCCCGGTCCAACTCCTGGTCACGAACGAGGGGGTGGCACCGGCACGCATCAGCCTGTCGCTGCGGGCCGATCCACCGCCGCCGCCGGCGCCCTCCCCGACCCCCACGTCACCAGCTGAATCCCCGGCAGCGCCTTCCCCTCCTGACCGGCTCACACCGGTGGAGCCCTCCGAGCCCCTTGGTGCCCCTTCAGCTCCTCCCACCCCGCCTGAACCGACGACTGAGCCGGGATCCCCGGGGGCCGGCACCAAACCCACCCCCAGCGGCGCTACGACGGCGCCGACGCAGCCGACCAATCCCTGAAACGGTCGCTTGCGACAACCGCTCAGCGTTGGCTGATTCCAGCTTCGATCGAGGCTGAGGGCTGTTCCTGGCTGTTCAAAGCCGGGCAATGGCGGCCCGGGCCTCCTTGGCTTCGGTCTTGCGTTTCTCCTCGTGACGCTTGTCGTGCAGCTTGCGGCCCTTGCCCAGGCCGAGGGTCACCTTCAGCCAGGAACCCTTGAGATGCAGGTTCAGGGGGATCAGGGTGAGGCCCTTCTGCTCGAGGGCCGTGCGGAATTTCTCGATCTCGCGGCGGTGGGCCAGCAGTTTGCGCACCCGCAGCGGTTCGTGGTTGAAGAAGCTGCCGGCATGGCTGTGGGGTGAGATGTGCACGTTGTGCAGCTGCAGCTCCCCGCTGCGGATCAGGCAGAAGCCATCGCGCAGGTTGCACTGGCCCGCCCGGATCGATTTGACCTCGGTGCCGAGCAGCTCGATGCCGGTTTCGAGGGTTTCGAGGATCTCGTACTGGTGACGCGCGAAGCGGTTGTCGGCCAGGAGCCGGTTGGCCGGATCTCCCTTGGCCTTGCCCCCCTGCCGTCCGGGCCCCTTTGCCATCCTGTCGATCCGCGCCCCGGTGCTCCCTGACCCTAGGCAGTTGCGGGTACCCTCCCAGCATGGCGATCATCTCTTCCGGATCGGAACGGCCCCGTAAGCCGGAAGGCAGCCGCGCCCCTGGATCCAAGGATCCGCAACGGTCCATCGCCGCATCGCACCGCCTGCTCGATCCCGAGGCCCGGCCAGAGGAGGCTTCTGCCGATCAGGGCCGATTGACAGGGGGCGCAGAGCCTGAGTCCTTCCGCGACGACTCCCTCCGCCCCAGCCGCCTAGCCGACTACATCGGCCAGAGCGAACTCAAGCAGGTGCTCGGGATCGCCGTGGAGGCCACCCGTAGCCGCGCTGAGGCCCTCGACCACGTGTTGCTGCACGGTCCGCCGGGGCTGGGCAAGACCACCATGGCCCTGGTGCTGGCCAACGAACTGGGCGTGCGCTGCCGCATCACCAGTGCGCCGGCCCTGGAGCGCCCCCGCGACATCGTGGGCCTGTTGGTGAACCTGCAGCCCCATGAGGTGCTGTTCATCGATGAGATCCACCGCCTCAACCGGGTGGCTGAGGAGATCCTCTACCCCGCCATGGAGGACTTCCGCCTCGACCTCACCGTGGGCAAGGGCACCACCGCCCGCACCCGCAGCCTGCCCCTCGCCCCCTTCACCCTGGTCGGCGCCACCACCCGCGCCGGATCCCTCAGCTCGCCCCTGCGGGACCGCTTCGGCCTGATCCAGCGGCTGGAGTTCTACGAGCTGCCCGATCTCCAGGCCATCGTGGAACGCACCGCCGGCCTGCTGGCGATGGATCTCGATGCCGGCGCCGCCTTGGAGGTGGCCCGGCGCTGCCGCGGCACCCCCCGCATCGCCAACCGTCTGCTGCGCCGGGTGCGGGATGTGGCCGTGGTGGGGGGCCATGGGCGCATCGGAGCGGATCTGGTGGATGGGGCCCTGCGGCTGCACCGGGTCGATGGCCGCGGGCTTGATGCCAGCGATCGGCGGCTGCTTCGGCTGCTTCTCGATGGCTACGGCGGCGGCCCGGTGGGCCTGGACACCCTGGCGGCGGGCCTGGGGGAGGATCCGACCACCCTCGAAGGGGTGGTCGAGCCCTACCTGCTCCAGCTCGGTTTCCTGCAGCGCACGCCCCGGGGCCGCATCGTCACCGAGGCCGGCAAGGCCCATCTGGCCGCCGGGCCGGATGCGGTGGCGGCATGAGCCAGCCCGTCGGCCAGGACCAGGCAAGGGGGTGCTCCCCATGCCGATCGACTGCCGCTCGTTTGGCGGCAGCCAGTCGCCAGCGCCTCGCCGTTGTGTTGCTGGGAGCGCTGGTCTGGCTGCTGCCGCTGCTGCTGGGTCTCGAGCCCGCTGTCGCCCTGGATCGGGTCGCGGCTGGCTCAGTTGCAGCGCGGCTGGTGGGTCCGAGCCTCTCCCCAGCCCTCCCTTCGGTCGCACCCGAATGGCTTGGCGAGATGGGCCCCGCAGTTCTTTCGAGCGATCGTCTCGCCCCCCCGTCGGATTCCGCCGCGTCCGTTCCCGAGCTGTTCCAGCAGGCCCTCGAGGCCAGTCGGGGCGGCCGCTTCGATCGGGCCCTCCCCCTGTGGAACCTTGTGCTTGAACGGGCGCCGGGGGATGCGGCCGCCTGGAGCAACCGGGGCAATGTTCAGCTGGCCCTGGGTGATCCCCTCGCCGCCATCGCCGATCAGGACCACTCCCTGCTGTTGGAGCCCGACAACGCCGATCCCCACCTCAACCGTGGCACCGCCGAGGAGGCCCTGGGTCGCTGGGATGCGGCCGCCGCCGACTACGCCTGGATCCTGGAGCGCAATCCCCTTGATGCCTCGGCCCTTTACAACCTCGGCAACGTGCAGGGCTCCCGGGGCGACTGGCAGGCGGCCCGCGACCGCTTCGTGGCCGCCGCCGACGCCCGGCCAGGCTTTGCCATGGCCCGCTCCAGTGCTGCCCTGGCGGCCTTTCAACTGGATGACCTGGCGACGGCTGAGCGGGAACTGCGCTCCCTGATCCGCCGCTATCCGCTCTTCGCCGATGCCCGGGCCGGCCTCACCGCCCTGCTCTGGCAGCGGGGCGCTTCGGGGGAGGCGGAAAGTCACTGGGCCGCGGCCTCGGGCCTTGATCCCCGCTACCGCGAAACCGACTGGCTACTTGGGGTTCGGCGCTGGCCACCGGGGCCCGTGGCGGCGTTGGAGCGCTTTCTGAAATTAACCAGCTGAGGCTGCCCCTAGCGGGTGGCCTCCACATAGATCGATTCCGCCATCCTTTCCCACAAATTCAGGGCACCGGGTTGCTGCAGGGTGGTGCACCCGGGCTTAAGGGCAATGGCGTCATGGAAGCCGTGGCGTGCGAGCAGCGCGCAGAGGGAGGTTTCGTCGTAGAGCCATAGGTGGTGGCGCGGGCCATTGAACGCATCTCGGAGCCGCGCTAGCAGGGAGCGGGGGCGATCCACGCAGGTGAACAGCGATGCGATGAAGCGGTCACCATCGCCCTGGTCTGCATAGGTTGAAACCAGCTGCTTCAGCCCCGGGGTGGAGAGCCGGATGACGCCCCCAGGTCGAAGCACCCGCCGGGCTTCACGAAGGAACAGGTCAGCATCCTGGCGATCCAGGTGTTCGATCATGTGGCTGGAGTAGATCACCTCTACTGAACCATCCGGCCATGGGATGTGTCGGGTGGCGTTGCAATGGCCGATGCTGTTGGCGCGGCAGAAACTTACGTAGGCGATCGACTGCCTATCCAGCAGCTTTAATCTCCCCGCCAACTGAATCAGGGCTGGGGGAAGCTTGGCCAGTCGGACGCTCGGAGAATTGTCGTAATTCACCCAACCGGCGATAGGGCTCTGCCCGCAGCCGATTTGAATCAGGGTCATCGTCCTGCGCCAATCCAAGTCGAACGTATCACGGGCTCCCTGGATGCCGATGCCCCGATCGTGAGCCATGGGCGTGAGGGCTGCCTGGGGGCGAACTGGGGACGTTGTGCATCGGGGTGCAGCAAGAGAGCGCCACTGCCGCCGCTGCACGGCATGGCTTCGCTGTGGACCTCTGCAGCGCTCCCCTTGGGGGGTGGCTGACGCTGTCGTGATTGGTCGCCGATTTGAGGTGGGAGTAACGATTGACACTGCGTTGCGAATTCGAAGCTGGATGACCAGCCAAGCGGCAAGATTGCCACTCCACTGTCCTTGAGGCTGAAACTGGCTGATCTAAGGATTGATGCAATCAGGATGGCCAGGTCAATGCGATTGACATGCCGCCCCTGCGATTTGTCATCGTTTTTCAGTGTGACTCCCTAAACTCAATTCACCTCACCTGATTGGCTTGTCCCCTTCTGCTGCCGTGCTCTCCAGCCCCCCATGGCCGATTGATGGGCTTGAAGCCACCTTGCAGGGCCTGCTTCCGGATCTGATCCAGCTGCGTCGCCATATCCACCGCCATCCCGAGCTCAGTGGCCATGAACACCAGACGGCGGCCCTGGTCTCAGGCGAGCTGCGCCGTATGGGGTGGGAGGTGCGTGAAGCGGTCGGCCGCACCGGTGTCGTGGCGGAGCTGGGTCCGGAGGATGGCCCCGTCGTGGCCCTGCGGGTCGACATGGATGCTCTGCCGATCGAAGAGCGCACCGCCCTGCCCTGGGCCTCCGCGCACCAGGGCCTGATGCACGCCTGCGGCCATGACATCCATACGACGGTGGGCCTGGGGGTCGCGGCCCTGCTGGCGGCCCGGGGCGAGAGCCTCACCGCCCGGGTGAGGCTGCTGTTTCAGCCCGCCGAGGAAACGGCCCAGGGGGCCGCCTGGATGCGGGCTGATGGGGCCATGGAGGGGGTGGAGGCCCTGTTTGGCGTGCATGTGTTTCCGAGCATCGCGGTGGGATCGGTGGGTGTGCGCTGCGGCAGCCTCACCGCCGCCGCCGGCGAACTGGAGATCGAGGTGCTCGGCGAGAGCGGCCATGGCGCCCGTCCGCACCAGAGCACCGATGCGATCTGGATCGCGGCGCGGGTGGTGAGTGGCCTGCAGGAGGCGATCAGCCGCCGCCTGGATCCGCTCCATCCGGTGGTGGTGAGCTTTGGTCGGATCGAGGGGGGGAAGGCCTTCAATGTGATCGCCGACCACGTGCGGCTGCTGGGCACGGTGCGCTGTCTTGATGCCGCCGTCCACGACCGGCTGCCCGGCTGGATCGAGGACACCGTCCACGCCCTGTGCCGGGGCCATGGCGGCGAGGCCCGTGTCCATTACCGGCGCATTTCGCCGCCGGTGCACAACGATCCCGAGCTCACCCGCCTGGTGGCGGCGGCGGCGGTGGACCTGCTGGGGGAGTCCCAGGTGGAATGGCTCGAGCAGCCATCGCTGGGGGCCGAGGATTTCGCCGCGCTCCTGGAGGGCCACCGCGGCACGATGTTCCGGCTCGGGGTGGCGGGGCCCGCCGGCTGCACCCCCCTCCACAGCAACACCTTCGCGCCCGATGAGGCCTCTCTGGCCGTGGGCATCCGGGTGCTCACCCTCAGCCTGCTGCGCTGGATGGCGGCACCGTGTTGAAGGGCGACCCACCCCGGGCGGCCTCACCGCCGCTCCAGCGCCGTGCGGCCCTGCTGGCGCTCTCCTCCCCCCTGTTGATCTTGCTGTCCCTGGTGGGTCTGCTGCACCGCACCGGCACGGCCCGCTGGGAGGTTCTGCCGGCGCTGTTGATCGGCACGGGCCTATTGCTCACCAGCCTGGATCGCCGCCGCCGGCGCCGCAAGGAGCTGCTGCGGGCGCTCCGCCAGCAGCCTCCGGGCTAGGGATCGGATTCAGCGGCCCCGAAAGATGGCGCTACCCGTGAAGATGTAAAGCAAGACGTAATTGATCACAGCAGGCAGAATTGGGAGCATCACCACCCATGCCGCCGTGGCCCAGTGGCCCAGCAACAGGGCTGCCAGGGCATTGATCAGAAAAAGAATCGTGAGGCCAATCGTGTTGATGCGCTGGCCCTGCAGGCGGTCGGAGAAGGTGAAGCGTTGTTGGCCCACCATGGACACGCTAAAGGCCACCAGAAAGCCAATCAGATTGGCCGGACCCGTGCCAAATTGAAGGCCGACTTTCAGGATGGCTAGGGTCGCTGCATGAACAGTTGTTGAAACAATGCCAACGGCGCCGAAGCGGGCGATCCGGTGTTCGAAGGGCCTCATGTGTGCTTCACGGTCTTGATGACGTAATGGGGTCTTCGCTTGGCCTCAAGATAGGATCTGCCGATATATTCCCCGAGAACCCCAATCCCAATCAGCTGCAATCCCCCCAGGAATGTAACGGCGAAGAAGAGCGATGCGTAGCCCGGAACGTCAATGCCGAAGAAGATCACCCGCACCACGGCGGAGAGGCCAACAATGAAGGCGGCACACGTCACGATCAGGCCGAGGTAGCTCCAGATGCGCAGTGGTGCGGTGGAAAAGTTGAAGATGCCATCGAGGGCATAGTTCCATAGCTTCCAACTTCCCCATTTGGTGCTTCCCGAGCTGCGGGCAGGTCGCTTGAAGTAGATGTTTTTCTGTTGATAGCCGATCCAGGCAAAAAATCCTTTCGAAAATCTCACCCTCTCTTCGCAGGCAAGAATGGCTTGAACCGCATCGCGGTCGATCAATCGGAAGTCGGAGGCATTGAACTGAACCTGGAGTTTGCTGAGCTTCAGAAAGAGTGAATAAAACCCCTCGGAGCTCAGTCGTTTCATCAGGCCGTCACTGGAGCGATCGTGGCGCACGGCGTTCACCACCTGGTAGCCCTCCAGCCATGCCTCCACCATGGTGGGAATCAGGCTGGGGGGGTCCTGGAGGTCGGCGTCGAGGATGATGCAGGCATCGGCCCCGCAATGCTTGAGGCCGGCGAGCATGGCAGCCTCTTTGCCGAAGTTGCGGCTCAGACTGATGATTGATCCGCCCGCCAGGGAGGCGGATCCCCGCATCAGCCGCTCAAAGGCCTGGCAGGTCTTGTCGCTGCTGCCGTCATCAACGATGACGATCTGAAACTGAACTTCCCCTTGCTTGTAGAGATTAAATCCTTGAATCGTGCTGTCTAGGGCCTGGATTAATGCTTCAGCGGATTCTTCTTCGTTATGGCAGGGTATGAGCAGATCAATGGTCTTCACGGCTTGACTGACCAAGGTCTAATTCCTGTTTGGCAAGTATCGCATGGCTAACCGTGGACGCTCCGCCTGCGGTTCGTTCCGCGGCAGCTTTCAATCAGCTGGCGAAGGGCCCCTCCGCCGTCTCCTGGTCAATGCTCCAAAGTGGGGGTGTCGATGCGATCGCCCCCGCCATGGATCCGCTTGACCCTGGGGCCGCTTCAGAACCGGGCCCCGACATCGCCGCGTTGCGCGAGTCCATCGCCTCTGGAGATCCATCCCGCGCCATGCCGGCTCTGGCGGGTCTGAGGGCGGTGCCGGAGGATCGGGCCATCCCCCTGTTGCTGCTGGGGCTTGAGCAAACCGCCTTCATGGTCCGCTCCCTGGCCTGCGCCGGCCTCGGCGTCAAACGCAGCGAGAGCGGCTGGCAGGCCCTGGAGCGATCCCTGCAGGATGACGACGCCAATGTGCGCGCCGAAGCGGCCAATTCCCTGGCCAGCTATGGCGTGGAGCGCTCCTGGCCCTTGCTGCGGGCCGCTTTTGCCGCCGATCCCCATTGGTTGGTGCGTTGCAGCATCCTCTCGGCCCTCGCCGAACAGCCCCTGATGGCAGCGGATCAGCTGCTGGAGCTGGCCCGCATGGCGATTGCCGATGGCGATGGCACGGTGCGGGTGGGCGGCGCCGAGATCCTGGGCCGATTGGTGCGGGAAGGGGATCGCCACGCTGGGGCTGGCGAGACCGGTCCTGCTGCGGCAGGCCGGGAGCTGCTGGTGGGCCTGCAGGCGGATGGGGATCACCGGGTGGTGGCGGCGGCCCTCGACGGGCTGCAGGCCTGATCGCGCCGAGTTGATCTCGCCGACCTGATCGCGGCATCCTGATGCCACCGCTTGTCCACCGTATGCGCTGGGGGTCGCCCTTTGTTGTTACGGCCTTGCTAGGTTTCACATGTCACTAGGGGTGCCCGGTCCTCAGGTTGCTTTGTTGGCAGCCACCCATGAGGGCCCCAGGGCTGAGATCACACCCTCCGAACCTGATCCGGGTCATGCCGGCGCAGGGAAGTGCGGTCGAACTCAGGTCTGCGTGCATCGATAGGTCGTTCCGCCTGCGGAGCGGCCACCAGCCTGTCCTTCGCCAAAATTGTCATGCGCACTGCCTGGATCGAGAACCGTCGTCAGACGATCTCCAGCGGCGGCAATGTCACCCAGCTGCACTATGCCCGCCAGGGTGTGGTGACCGAGGAGATGGCCCATGTGGCGAAGCGGGAGAGGCTGCCCGAATCCCTGGTGATGGAGGAGGTGGCCCGCGGCCGGATGATCATCCCGGCCAATATCAACCATGCCAACCTCGAGCCGATGGCGATCGGCATCGCCAGCAGCTGCAAGGTGAATGCCAACATCGGCGCCTCACCCAACGCCAGCGACATCAACGAAGAACTGGAGAAGTTACATCTGGCCGTGAAGTATGGCGCCGACACGGTGATGGATCTTTCCACCGGCGGCGTCAATCTCGATGAGGTGCGCACGGCGATCATCAACGCTTCGCCGGTGCCGATCGGCACGGTGCCGGTGTACCAGGCCCTCGAGAGTGTGCATGGTTCGATCGAACGGCTCTCGGAGGATGATTTCCTCCACATCATCGAGAAGCATTGCCAGCAGGGCGTTGATTACCAGACCATCCACGCCGGCCTGCTGATCGAACACCTGCCCAAGGTGAGGGGTCGCCTCACGGGGATCGTGAGCCGGGGCGGCGGCATCTTGGCCCAGTGGATGCTGTATCACCACAAGCAGAATCCGCTCTACACCCGCTTCGATGACATCTGCGAGATGTTCAAGCGCTACGACTGCACCTTCTCCCTAGGAGATTCCCTGCGTCCTGGCTGTCTGCACGATGCCTCCGACGAGGCCCAGCTGGCCGAGCTCAAAACCCTCGGCGACCTCACCCGCCGCGCCTGGAAGCACGACGTGCAGGTGATGGTCGAAGGTCCGGGCCACGTGCCGATGGACCAGATCGAATTCAACGTGCGCAAGCAGATGGAGGAGTGCAGCGAGGCGCCCTTCTATGTGCTCGGTCCGCTCGTCACCGATATCGCCCCCGGCTACGACCACATCACCAGCGCCATCGGTGCGGCGATGGCCGGCTGGTATGGCACGGCGATGCTCTGCTACGTGACCCCCAAGGAGCACCTCGGCCTGCCCAACCCCGAGGACGTGCGCAATGGCCTGATCGCATACAAGATCGCCGCCCACGCCGCCGACCTCGCCCGCCACCGCCCCGGCGCCCGCGACCGCGACGACGAGCTCAGCCGCGCCCGCTACGCCTTCGACTGGAACAAGCAGTTCGATCTCTCCCTGGATCCCGAGCGGGCCCGCGAGTACCACGACGAAACCCTGCCCGCCGACATCTACAAGCAGGCCGAGTTCTGCTCGATGTGTGGTCCCAAGCACTGCCCGATGCAGACCAAGATCACCGATGAGGATCTGGCGGGGTTGGAGCAGGTGTTGGCGGAGCAGCAGGCCAGCGCCGTCTAAAGAGCCTCTTCCCCTCAGGCCACCATCAGCCAGTTAGGCAGCGCTCCCCCCGAGGGGAGCGTGAGCGACAGGCCGGTGAAGGTCAGCTTGTTGCCCTCCCAGCTGAGCACGCTGTCGGTGCCAGAGGCCTGCATTGAAACGCTGGCGAGAAGGTTTTGGCGCTTGCCGGCGGACACGCCCCAAAGCTCGATCCGGTCGCGGCTGGGGTCGAAGCTGCTGATGCTGTCGTCGGCCCTGCCCGCCACCACGTACTGGAGCCGGTCGGTGCCGCTGCCGAGCTGGAGGTTGTTGCGGCCGGCTCCACCGAAGATCAGCGTGTCGGCGGCACCGCCCACCACGGTGTCATCGGCGCTGGAGCCCCAGATCACATGGCGAGAGCCCACGGTGTTGCCCGCCAGCACGGTGATCGGCCCGGTGATGAAATCGGGGCTGGTGAGATCCACCAGGCTGGTGTCTCCCGCCGCCCTGCAGTCGCCCAGGCGGATGCTGCTGAGCTGATCGAAGCGCGCCGCCGTGGCGCGGCCCTGGTTGTCGACCTGGGTGGTGAGCTCGCTGCTCTGGGGCGACCAGGCGTCGTGCAGGAAGAAGGCGTGGTTGCCATTGCCCAGATCCAGGCTCACCTGGCTGCCGGTGGCGTTGCGCAGGCTGACGCTATAGCGATCGAGCCCCTGGAGCGCGATCCGCTGGCCCGTGCCTGGTAGCCGCTGTCCTGCGGCCGTGCGGGATCCAGCGTTCCAGGCGGAGAAGCCCGTGCCCCAGCTGCCGATCGGCGTGGCTTGCACCGTCAGCGGCCGGTCATCCGCCAACTGCAGCAGCTCACTGCCCGGTGCCTCCAGCCTGGATGCCGTCCCGAGGGTGAGACCCCAGCCGTTGGAGGCCGTCCCCAGCACGCCGTTGAGGGTCTCCACGCGCGCCGAGAGCACCACTTTCCCAGTCAGGGCGGTGGCAGGCCGGAAGCTCCAGCTGGTGCCGCCGGCATCGGCGCTGGCCTCCCCGATCGCCACCCCATCGGCCAGGATCCGCACCCGCTCATCGGCCTGCAGCGGTGCGTCCAGGCGGCCGGCGAGGGTGGGACGGGCCAGGTCGGGGCTGGCATTGCCGGGGGTGTCGTTGAAGCGGAGGATCGACGCCTGGGTGATCGGCCGGCGCAGCATCTGCAGCTGCAGGGTCTGATCCACGCTCTCCCCCAGCAGGTTGGTGGCGCGGATGGTGAGGGTGGCCTGTTGCTCCCGGTTCGCCAGGGAGCGCAGCTTCAGCTGGCTGCCCGTGAGCGTGGCCTCCAGCAGATCAAGAGCGCTGTTGGCAACCACGGCATAGCTGAGCTCGGCCTGCTGGTTGATCGTGATGCTGCTGAAGCGCAGCAGGTTGTTGACGCTGAGGTTGCCGCTGCTCAGCGGCAGCGCCGAGAACGTCGATGATCCAAGGCTGCTGCTGGCATTGCTCACCGGCAGGGCCGCCATCGCGTCCAGCGTGGCCAGGTCGCTCGCCCCCAGCAGCCTGCCAAACGCGGTGAAGCCGCCGTTCTGGTTGTCGAGATTGGCGCTGTTGTCCGCCAGGCTCCAGAACCACTGGCTGGTGGCGCTGTTGGGGCTGGAGCCCAGCTTCGCCATGGCGATCGTGCCCCGCAGGTTGGATCGGCCGGCGCTGAATTCGTTGACGACCGCGGAAAAGGTGGTGACGGCGGGTAAGGATGGGCCCTGCGCCGTGGTCACCACGTTGTTAGCGCCCCCCTGCAGCACGAAGCCGGGCACGGAGCGGTGGATGAAGGTGTTGTTGTATCTGTTGGCGGTGAGGTAAGACTGCAAGTTGGCGCTGGTCTTGGGAGCTCCCTTCCCCTCCTGGTCGTAGAGCAGCACCTGCAGGCGGCCGCTACCCAGGGTGGCCGCAGGGTTGCCGCCCAGTTCCACCGGCGCCAGCTCGAAGGTGGCCACCTTGCCGGTGGTGAGGGGATCGTCGAAGAAGCTGCCAAGTTCATACACTCCATCGGCGCCCTGCCAGGCCACCTGGGTGCTTTCCAGGGGGCCGGTGGCGATCGGGTTTTCGAGGTCGTTCACGCGGATCGTGAAGGGCTTCTCGAAGTTCCGTCCCTCTCCGTCGGTGACGCGGATCCGCACTCGCAACTGCGCTTGTGTCTCGCGGTCGAACACCTGGGCCGCTTTCAGCTGGCCATTGCTCAGCAGGAAGCGGCTGTTGTCATCGGATCCCTCACCGGCCACCAGGGCATAGGTGAGGCCGGTGGCCGGCAGCGTGCTGCCATTGGAGCCGATCGCTGACAGGTTGCCGACCAACACCCCGATCAGGTTCGTTGATCGTCAGGCCGGACAGCAGCAGGTTGTTGGGGGCGAAAGTGGCCATGGCTCCAGGTGGCGAGGCGCTTTGGCAGCGCTGGATATGTAGGTTAAATGTATAATAACCCTACACGGGTCTGTTTTGGCGCCTCGGGAGGCGCAATCGGTTACCGCGGTGGAAGTCTGATCCAGTCCGCCTGATCAGGTCGGCTTTCGCGAGTCTGCAAAGAAAAGACCCCGCTGGTAGGCGAGGTCTACGCATCGGATCGGCCAGGGCGGCCCTTGCCGCGTTAGCTCACCAACCCAGGGGAGCTGCCTGGTGCATCCAGCTCACCCCAGCGCCTTCGCCTTCGCCACCACGTTCTCCACGGTGAAGCCGAACTTCTCCAGGCACACGGGGCCAGGTGCCGAGGCGCCGAAGCGGTCGATCGACACGGTGTCGCCATCGAAGCCGCTGTACTTGTGCCAGCCGAAGGAGCTGGAGGCTTCCACCACCAGGCGCTTGCGCACGGCGGCGGGCAGAACGGATTCGCGGTAGGCGGCGTCCTGCTCCTCGAACAGTTCGACGCAGGGCATCGACACCACCCGCACGTTCTTGCCTTCGGCGCGCAGCACGGCGGCGGCCTTGGTGGCGAGTTCGAGTTCGGTGCCGGTGCCGATCAAGATCAGCTCCGGGGTGCCGTTGCTGTCTTCGAGGATGTAGCCACCCTTGGCCACGGCGGCGGCGGAGGAATTGGCCTGGTTGGCCATCGCCTGGCGGCTGAGGGCCAGCACGGTGGGACGCTTGCGGTTGGCCACGGCCACCTGGTAGGCGCCCATGGTTTCGTTGCCGTCGCCGGGGCGCATCACCAGCAGGTTGGGGATGGCGCGCAGGTTGGCCAGGGTTTCCACCGGCTGGTGGGTGGGGCCGTCTTCACCCAGGCCGATCGAATCGTGGGTGAGCACGTAGATGCAGCCCAGTTCACTCAGGGCCGAGAGGCGCATGGCGCCGATCATGTAGCCCGCGAACACCAGGAAAGTGCCGCCGTAGGGGATCAGGCCGCTGCCGTGGTAGGCGATGCCGTTCATGATCGCCGCCATGGCGTGCTCGCGCACCCCGAAGTGGAGGTAGCGGTTGGCTTCGGCGCCCTTCTGGAAGCTCTTCTCACCCTTGATGTCGGTGAGGTTGGAGTGGGTGAGGTCGGCGGATCCGCCGATCAGTTCGGGCAGGCTCGGGCCGAAGGCGTTCAGGGCGTTGTAAGAGTGCATCCGGGTGGCCAGGCCCTTGTCTTCAGGGCTGAAGCTGGGGAGCTTGGCGTCCCAGCCCTGGGGCAGCTCGCCCCGCAGGCGGCGCTCAAACTCGGCGGCCTCGGCGGGGAAGGCGGCGCGATAGCCCTCCAGTGAGGCGTTCCATTCGGCCTCGGCGGCGGCACCGCGCTCGATCGCCTGGCGCCAATGGTCATAGGCCTCGGCGGGCACCTCGAAGTCGCCGTAGCCCCAGTCGAGGGCCTGGCGGGTGAGGGCGGCCTCCTCGGCGCCGAGGGCGGCGCCATGCACGCCGGCGGTGTTGGCCTTGTTGGGGGAGCCGAAGCCGATCGTGGTGGTGATCTTGATCATGCTGGGCTTATCCGTCACGGCCTTGGCCGCCTCGATCGCCTTGCGGATGCCTTCCACGTCGTGGTTGCCATCGGCCACGTGCACCACGTGCCAGCCGTAGGCCTCGTAACGCTTCAGCACGTCCTCGGTGAACGACACCGCCGTGTCGCCATCGATGGTGATGTGGTTGTCGTCGTAGAGGGCGATCAGCTTGCCCAGGCCCAGGTGGCCGGCCAGGGAGGCCGCCTCACTGGAGATGCCCTCCTGATGGCAGCCGTCACCCATGATCACGTAGGTGTAGTGATCGACCAGGGTGTGGCCGGGCTTGTTGAAGTTGGCCGCCAGGTGCGCCTCGGCGATCGCCAGGCCCACGGCGTTGGAGATGCCCTGGCCCAGGGGGCCAGTGGTGACCTCAACGCCGGGGGTTTCGAAGGTTTCGGGGTGGCCTGGGGTCTTGGAGCCCCACTGGCGGAACTGCTTGAGATCCTCCACCGTCACCGAGTCGTAGCCGGTGAGGTGCAGCAGGGCGTAGAGCAGCATGCAGCCGTGGCCGGCCGAGAGCACGAAGCGGTCGCGGTTGAACCACTTCGGATTCTTGGGGTTGTGCCGCAGCACCTTGTCCCACAGGGCGTAGGCCATGGGGGCGGTGCCCATCGGCAGGCCCGGATGGCCCGAATTCGACTTGTTGATCGCATCAACCGCCAGGAAGCGGATGCTGTTGATGCAGAGCGTCTCAACCGAGGTGGTGGGAGCGGCGACCATGGGAGCTCGGGGGGGTGGGGCTAGGCGGTAAGGGGTGGGAACGGATTCCCAGGAAGGGAGGGGGCCGCAGAGCGGCGCTCAGGTCATCCGGCGGAACGCCAGACAGACGTTGTGGCCGCCGAACCCGAAGGAGTTGGAGAGCACGACATCGACGGGGAGTTCCCTGGCCTGGTTAGGCACAACATCCAGATCACAGGCGGGATCGGGAGTGCGGTAGTTGATCGTAGGCGGTACGAGGTTGTGGCCAATGGCCAGCACCGCCGCCACCGCCTCGATGCCGCCGCTGCCCCCGAGGAGGTGGCCGGTCATCGACTTGGTGGAACTCACCGGGATCCGGTGGGCGTGCTCGCCAAGGGCCGCCTTAATGGCGGCGGTCTCGTTGCTGTCGTTGGCCTGGGTGCTGGTGCCGTGGGCATTCACGTAGCTCACCTCCTCGGCCGCGAGGCGTCCGTCGGCCAGGGCCAGGCGGATCGCCTCAGCGGCTCCGACGCCCCCGGGGGAAGGGAGGGTGTAGTGGTAGGCATCGCAGGTGACGCCGTACCCCACCAGCTCCGCCAGGACGGTGGCCCCCCGGGCGGTGGCGTGCTCCAGGCTCTCAATCACCAGCACGCCGGCCCCTTCGCCGATCACGAAGCCGTTGCGCTCCAGATCGAAAGGACGGCTGGCGGTGGCCGGGTCGTCGTTGCGGAAGGACAGGGCCTTGGCGCTGGCAAAGCCCGCCACACCGAGGGGGGTGATAGCCGATTCGGCCCCGCCGCACACCATGGCGTCGGCTAGGCCGAGCTGGATCTGGCGGAAGGCATCGCCAATGGCGTTCGAGCCGGCGGCGCAGGCGGTGGCCACGGCGCTGCTGGGGCCACGGGCGCCGAGGGCGATCGCCGCCAGGCCGGTGGCCATGTTGGGGATCATCATCGGCACGCAGAACGGACTCACCCGGTCCGGGCCCCGGTCGGCCAGCACGTGGGCCTGGGTCTCCATCATCAGGAGACCGCCCACGCCGGAGCCGATCGAGACGCCGACGCGGTGGCGATTGCCGCCATCGATGCTCAGGCCGGCATCGGCCACGGCCTGTTTGGCCGCGACCACGCCGAACTGGCAGAAGCGGTCCCAACGCTTCGCCTCCTTCGGTTCCAGCCAGCCGGCTGGATCAAAGTTCTTCACCTCGGCGGCGAAGCGACAAGCATGCCGGGAGGCATCAAAGAGGGTGATCGGCGCCACGCCATTGCGGGCCGTGCGCAGTCCCTCCCAGTAGGCGGCAACGTCGTTGCCGATCGGTGTGACCGCGCCCAGTCCCGTGACGACGACGCGGCGGAGTCCCTCCACCATGAACGCCTCAGGCCTGTTTCTCAAGGATGAACTTGACGGCATCACCAACGGTGGTAATGCCTTCGGCCGACTCGTCGGGAATCTCGATGTCGAAGGCTTCCTCCAGGGCCATCACCAGCTCGACGGTGTCGAGGGAGTCGGCGCCAAGGTCGTTCTGGAAGTTCGACTCGGGCTTCACCTCCGCAGCATCGACGCTGAGCTGCTCGGCAACGATCGAGCGCACTTTCTCGAAGATCGCTTCCTGGGACATGGCCGCTGTGTGGGAGGCCGCATCCTACGGGTCGACCCCTTGCGGGTCCCCGCACCGTATGAACAAGGGTGACGGCCTGGCGCCCCACGGAGCCGCGGCAGGGCGGCGCTCGGTACCTTGACGGGACGCCGGCCTTTCGAGCGCTCATGTCCCACGCCGTCAAGATCTACGACACCTGCATTGGTTGCACGCAGTGCGTGCGGGCTTGTCCCCTCGATGTGCTCGAGATGGTCCCCTGGGACGGTTGCAAGGCCGGCCAGATCGCTTCCTCCCCCCGCACCGAAGACTGCGTGGGCTGCAAGCGTTGCGAAACCGCCTGCCCCACCGACTTCCTCTCGATCCGGGTCTACCTGGGCGACGAGACCTCCCGCTCCATGGGTCTGTCCTACTGAGGCCTTCTGAGGCCCTTGCCTGTCCGCCCCGGTTCCGGTCGTTATCTGTTGGTCCGGGGCTTTTGGCTGGCCTTGGATGCGCCCCGGTCCCGATTCGGACCCGTCGCTTTGTTCTCACCGCCAGGCCCCGCGCCTGGCTTTTTTGCTGGCGGCGACCCTTCGCGGCCCTCCGGGCCCTGGCGTGGAGCCGGGCCCATCTGCCCATAAGCTCAGCTGGCGCCTTTCCTTTGGCGCTCCCCTTCCGCGCCCCCCATCTATGTGCGGCATCGTTGCCCTGATCGGTTCGCGCGAGGCGGCTCCCCAGTTGCTGGATGGCCTGCGGCAGCTCGAATATCGCGGCTACGACTCGGCCGGCATCGCCACCGTGGCACCGGATGGCACGGGGGGTCGCCTCCACTGCCTCAAGGCCAAGGGCAAGCTGGTCAACCTCACCTCCCGCTATGAGGAGCACGGCGCACCCGGGCTCTGCGGCATCGGCCACACCCGCTGGGCCACCCACGGCAAGCCGGAAGAGCGGAACGCCCACCCCCACCTCGATGTCAGTGGCCGGCTGGCGGTGGTGCAGAACGGCATCATCGAGAACCACCGCAGCCTGCGGGAGGACCTGCAGGCCAGCGGCGTGGTGTTCCTCTCCGACACCGACACCGAGGTGATCCCCCACCTGGTGGCGCGCCAACTGGCGGAGCTGGAGGCCGCCGGCGGGGTGCCGTCGGCGGCCCTGCTGCTGCAGGCGGTGCAGGCGGTGCTGCCGCGGCTGCATGGGGCCTATGCCCTGGCGGTGGTGTGGGCGGCGGTGCCGGGTGCCCTGGTGGTGGCGCGCCGCCAGGCGCCGCTGCTGATCGGCCTGGGCGAAGGGGAGTTCCTCTGCGCCAGCGATACGCCCGCCCTGGCGGGTTTCACCCGCACGATCCTGCCCATGGAGGATGGCGAGGTGGCGTTGCTCACCCCCCTGGGGATCGAGCTCTACAACGAGGCGGGCGAGCGGGTGCAGCGCACGCCGAGCCTGCTCAGCGGCACCGAGCACGTGGCCGACAAGCGCAGCTTCCGCCACTTCATGCTCAAGGAGATCCATGAGCAGCCGGAAACGGCGGCCCTCTGGGTGGCGCGCCATCTCCCGCCCGAGGCCCTGGTGGCCCTACCCCTCGACGACGCGGTCTACGCGGGCGTGGAGCGCATCCAAATCCTGGCCTGCGGCACCAGCCGCCATGCCGCCCTGGTGGGGGCCTACCTGCTGGAGCAACTGGCCGGCATACCCACCAGCGTCTTCTACGCCAGTGAGTTCCGCTACGCGCCACCGCCCCTGGCCGCCCACACCCTCACGATTGGCGTGACCCAGTCGGGCGAGACGGCCGACACCCTGGCGGCCCTGGCGATGGAGCAGGACCGCCGGCTGGCCCACGGCGATCCCGCCTTCGCCCCCTGTCTGCTGGGGATCACCAACCGTCCCGAGAGCTCCCTGGCCCGCCTCGTGCCCCACCTGCTCGACATCGGCGCCGGCATCGAGGTGGGGGTGGCCGCCACCAAGACCTTCCTGGGTCAGCTGCTGGCCTTCTACGGCCTGGCCCTGGCCTTCGCGGAACGGCGCTGCCTGGCGGCCGCCGCCCAGGTGGCGGGGGATCCGCCCCCCTCCGGTTCCCCGGGCCGCTCCGAGGCGCCGCTGCGCAGCTCGGCCGAGCTGCAGGCCCTGACCGATGGCCTGCGGGCCATGCCGGCCCAGCTGCAGAGCCTGGTGGACGACCACGACCAGCGTTGCGCCGGACTGGCCCATCTGTTTGCCGAAACCCAGGATGTGATCTTCCTGGGCCGGGGCATCAATTACCCGATCGCCATGGAGGGGGCCCTCAAGCTCAAGGAGATCAGCTACATCCACGCCGAGGGCTATCCGGCCGGCGAGATGAAGCACGGCCCGATCGCCCTGCTGGATGCCCGCGTGCCGGTGGTGTCGATTGCGGTGCCGGGCACGGTGTTCGACAAGGTGCTCTCCAACGCCCAGGAGGCCAAGGCCCGCGATGCCCAGCTGATCGGCGTCGCCCCCGACAGCCCCGACTGCGAAATCTTCGATCTGCTGCTGCCGCTGCCGGAGGTGGATGAACTGCTCAGCCCCCTGCTCACGGTGATCCCGATGCAGTTGCTCAGCTACCACATCGCTGCCCACCGCGGCCTGGATGTGGATCAGCCCCGCAATTTGGCCAAGAGCGTCACGGTCGAGTGAGGGGGTGAGCGGGTCCTGTCCGGGGCCGCGACGCTCGCTTTGCTCGCAGATGCGGCTCCGGACAGGACCCGCTCACCCATGGGGTGGGGGGCGGAGGCTGTCGGGGGGGCTTGCTGGCTTGCTGGTGGATCAGCGGTAGGCGGAGTCGTGATCGGGATGGAGGGAGAGCAGACGGAGCCAGTCGCCGTCGCGCCAGGCCACGGCCCGGCAGCTGCGGCTCACCCGTAAGGAGTAGAGCCTCTGGCCCTGCGGGCCCTGACGGCTCTGGATCAATTCCCAGCGCAGCCCCTTGCTCAACACCAGTTGCGGCCAGTCCATGGCCTGGAGCAGGCGCAGGGTTTTGAGCACCGCCCAGGCTTCGTCCTTCTGGAGGGCCAGCAGGTTGGCCTGGAACTCGGGATTGTTGAGATCCAGGGCGATCACGGCTGGTGGCTGAGGTGCCGCTCCAGGGCGTCGAGGTCGGCCAGCGAGGGTGGTTGGTCGATGGCGGCCAGGGCCCGATCCAGCCGGGTGGTCGCTTCTGGCTGGTGGAGCCACAACTCCGCATCCGGAATGGTGCGGGCGGTCTTGATCAGCCAGACGCCGGGCTCGGTGCTCTCGATCAACACGGTGCGTCCCGCGAATTCCTTGCCCAGGGAGATCTGTCCGCTGGAGCCCACCCGCTTCACCGATGCCGTCATGCGCGGATGAGATTCATGCCTTCATGCTAGGGGTGAGCGGCGCCCGTCCTGGGCCGCGACGCTCGCTTTGCTCGCAGAGGCGCCCCAGGACGGGCGCCGCTCACCGATGGGGGGGGTCGTGTCGCTCACGCTTTGGGGGGGCGAGGGTTCGGTGACGCAGACCCATTGAGGGGGACGAGTGCGGCGTGAGACCAGGGTGGCCGCGGGGGTTTGGGCCGCGGCTCCGGCTTACTTCACGGCCGCCACATCGGTGCGGCCGTAGCGGTCTTCGAAGCGCACGATGTCGTCTTCGCCGAGATAGGGGCCGCTCTGCACCTCGATCAGCTCCACGGGGATCTTGCCGGGGTTGCGCAGGCGGTGGCGGGAGCCGAGGGGGATGTAGGTGCTCTGGTTCTCGCCCACCAGTTCCTCCACGCCGTTCTTCTCCACAAGCGCGGTGCCCTTCACCACCACCCAGTGTTCGGCGCGGTGGTGGTGCATCTGGAGCGAGAGGCTGGCCCCGGGCTTCACCTCGATCTTCTTCACCTGCCAGCGATCCCCCTCCACCACGCCGTCGTAGTGGCCCCAGGGGCGATAGATGCGGCGGTGGGCCTTGCTTTCGGGGGCACCTTCCCGCTCGAGCCGGCCCACGATCGCTTTCACCTCCTGGGCGCGGTCGCGGCGGGCCACCAGCACCACGTCGTCGGTTTCCACCACCACCAGATCCTCCACGCCGAGGCCCACCACCAGCCGGTGTTCGCTGCGCAGGTAGCAGTTGCGGGAGCCTTCGCTGATCACCCGGCCCCGCAGTACGTTGCCCGACGCATCCTGGTCTCCGGTTTCCCAGAGGGCGCCCCAGCTGCCCACGTCGCTCCAGTCGGCATCGAGGGGCAGCACGGCGCCGCGGTTGGTCTTCTCCATCACGGCCACATCGAGGGCCACGTTGGGGCAGTTCGCGAAGGCCTCCCTCTCCAGCCGCAGGAACTCGAGGTCGGGGCTGTCCTGGTCGAGGGCGGCGCGGCAGGCGCTCACCACCTCCGGGGCCAGGCGCTCCAGCTCCGAAAGGATGGCGCTGGCGCGAAAGAGAAACATGCCGCTGTTCCAGGTGAAGCGGCCGGTGGCCAGAAAAGCCTGGGCGGTGGGCAGATCGGGCTTCTCCACGAAGCGGGCGATCGGCACCGGCGCGGTGGGATCGAGCGACTGGGCGGCCTCGATGTAGCCGTAGCCCGTTTCTGGCGCGGTGGGCACGATGCCGAAGGTCACCAACTGGCCGGCCTCGGCGGCGGGGATGCCGGCCGCCACGGTGGCGCGGAAGCGCTCGGGTTGGTTGATCACGTGGTCGGCCGCCAGGATCAACAGCAGGGGATCGGCGCCGCTGGCGGTGGCCTGCAGGGCGGCGATCGCCACGGCGGGGGCGGTGTTGCGGCCAAGGGGTTCCAGCAGGATTCCGGCGGGCTCCACGCCGATCTGGCGCAGCTGTTCGGCCACGATGAAACGGTGATCCTCGTTGCAGATCAGCAGGGGCGGAGCCAGCTCCGGCAGGCCTTCGAGCCGCTGGTGGGTCTGCTGCAGCAGGGTGTCATCGCCCTGGCCGGCCAGGGGCCAGTACTGCTTGGGATAGCTGGCCCGGGAGAGGGGCCAGAGGCGGGTGCCGGTGCCGCCACAGAGGATCACCGGAACCAGGGGAGTGGGGGCCATGGCTGCCGTGGGGTTGGCTCTGGGACGAATGGGCCCCATTCAACCTGAGCCGGTCGCGCCCTGGTGGCAGCAGCGGGCACCTTGGCCCACCGGATCAGGCTCGATCGGCTCGGCTGTGGCGCCCGGTCGGCGCCTAATCGGCTGGTGACGACGGGTCTGCGGTGCTTGATCGGTTCCCTGTGGGCCTCAGAGCTCCAGCAGCCCTGGCGGCGGGGTGAGGCCGATCCAGCCCTCGCTGAGGTTCACCACCGGCACGATCGCCTCCACGAAGGGGATGAACAGGCGGCGGGGGCTGCTGTCCGGGGCTGCGGCGGTGAGTTCCACCTCCAGCAGGTCGTTGCCGGCGTGGATCAGATCGAGCACCCGCCCGATCACCGCGTCAGCCCTGCCCTCCGGCGGGCGGCCATCCGCCAGCAGCCGCACCTCCAGCCCCACCAGATCGAGCAGGTGAAATTCGCCCGGCTCCAGGGGGGGGCGATCGGCGGCGGGTACCAGCAGCTCATGGCCCACCAGGGCTTCGGCGGCGTCGCGGCTGTCGACGCCGGCGATGCGCACCACAAACAATTCCTTACCGGGCAATTGGCGGCCGCTGCGGAGCTCCACGGGCTGGGCGGGCTTGCCCTTGGCCTGCAACCAGCGGGTGCCACGGCGGGTAAAGCGCTCGGGGAAATCGGAGAGGGGCAGCACCCGCAGCTCTCCCCCCAGCCCCTGGGCACCCACCAAGCGGCCCACCACGAGCAGCTCGGGCGGCGCCGCCGCCGCCACACCTGGGGCGGCAGCCGGTTGGGGTGAGGCGGGATCGGCCATGGGGCGGCTTCGGTGGGTTGGATTCAGACGGGGGAAACCGTTGGGCTTCGGATCCTGGATTCGGCGCCCAAACGGCCCAGCCTGCGCCGCGATTCTGGGCCATCCCCTCGATGCAGGTCGACCGGCTCGCCACGATGGGGGTCCTCCGGCCCGGCGGCGGATGCGGCGGGGCGTCCGATCGCCACCGCGCCCAACCACCTCTCGCTGCGGAGCGGTTGGAACGATGGAAGCGGCGGTTGGGGCCGGTGGCTCCGATAATGGCGCCAGCCCACCTCCTACCCCATTCCCGGTGCAGCCATGGCTACCGAGTCTCCAGCCCCGATCCTGCCGGGCACCACGGTGGTGGTGAGTGATGCCCGTTCGATCTACAACGGCTACCGGGGCTTCGTGCAGCGGATCAGCGGCCGCCGGGCGGCGGTGCTTTTCGAAGGCGGCAACTGGGACAAGCTGATCACCGTCCCCCTGACCACCCTTAAGGCCGTCTGAGCCCGGCCAGGGCGGCGCGGGCCGCCTGCTGCTCGGCTTCGCGTCGCGATCCACCCCAGCCCTCGCCGGCACAGCCTTTTGCTTCGGCTTCGGGGTCGGCGGGGAGCTCGAGACCCGCCTGGTCTCCTTTAGGACCGTGCTGCGAGCCGCAGTGAACCCGGGCCCGGAAGCGGCGGGGATCGCCGTGGCGGCGGCTCATTTCCTCGCAGTGGTACTGGGGAAGCCCCAGCCCGCAGCCCTGGCTCCATTCCTGCAGGGCCGTCTTCCAGTTGTGGCGCTCCGGATCGGCGAGCAGCTCGGCGCTGGAGCGCTCCCAGGCCGGCCCCAGCCAGCGGAGCACCAGCTCCAGCCCGCCCTGGCTGCCGCCGCCCAGCCGGTAGAGGGCGCCCACCAGGGCCTCGCAGCATTCCGCCAGCACGGTGGCCCGGCCGCTGGCATCGCCCAGGGCCACCGGCCCGAGCCGCAGCAGGGGGGCCAGCTCCACCTGTTCGGCGAGTTCGGCTAGCCAGCGGTCACTCACCAGCTGGGCCCGCAGGGCGGAGCGCTGCCCCACGCTGAGGGAGGGATGGCGGCGCTCGAGGAACTCGGCGGCGGCCAGCCGCAGCACCGCATCGCCGAGGAATTCCAGCTGTTCGTGGTTACGGCCGCGGCCGGCGGAGGTGTGGGTGAGGGCCTCCTCGATCGGGGCCAGGGCCGTGGCATCGGCCTGCAGCTGGCCAGCGCCGGTCTGCTTGCTGCTGGCGACGGGATCGATCCCGAGGCTGGCCAGGAGTGCGGTCAGCTGCTCCAGGCGCTGGCCGCTGATCGGTGGTAAGCGTGACGCCTGGCCCATGGCGGCGGCGGACGATGGGGAGGTGCGTGCTGCATCCTCTACCCGGCGGGAGCCCCCCGCCCGTTTCCGCTGGGCCGCCTTACGGCCTGTTGGCAAAGCTTCGACTGGCAGGGAATCGTTGCTGCTAACTCCATTAGGATTCCTGCCAACATGGTTGCCAGGTCCATGGCCACCCGTTCGATCAGCGTGTCTCTGGATGAGGACCTTCTGGCGGCCCTGGATGCCCAGGGTGGCAACCGCTCGGCGTCCGTGACGGAGGCCATTCAGCTCTGGCTGCGCCGCCGGGACTTGGAGCGCCTGCAGGAGGCCTACGTCCAGTTGGCTCAGATCCAGGGGGGCGATCTCGACCACGCCAACGCCGATGGGGCTGCCATGGGGACGGCTGTGCTCCAGGGTCTCGATGGCTGAGCGCGGGCGGATCTACCGCTGGGCCCGCAACCGCAGCATGGGCGATGCCAAGGCCAGGCCGGTGATCGTGATCGCCCCCGACGCAGCCACCGCCGTGATGGAGCGCTGGGTGGTGGTGCCGATCAGCAGTGATCCTCGCTTGGAGGCCCATCCCCTGGCGGTGCCGATCAGCCCCGATGGGGAAAGTGGGCTGGCGAGGAGCAGTTTCGCGATGGCCTGGTTGCCCACCACGGTGCTGCGCCAGCAGCTGCAGGGGCCGATCGGCCGGAGCGCCCCTGAGGTGGTGCGGCAGGTGCTCCTCACGATGGCGCGTGCTCTCGATCTCTCGATGCAGGAAGCCTGGAGCGAAGACTGAGGCCGGGGCCCGTGAGCCAGCCGCACGCTCATCCCCGGCTGGGGATGTCAGTGAGCTCTCGAGCCCGCTGGACAAGGCCTATCGATGGAAGGGGGTGGAAAGCAGCACATAAGCCGGGTTCTGTTCACCGCCACCGGGCCCGGGGGCCGGGCGGCGGGGGTGACCATCTGTCTGGGACCGCCGTTACCGGCGGCCTCGAGCGGCACTGGGGATACGGAACGGGAAGATGGCCAACCCTTGTTCCGCGGGCCGAAGCCCTGGCCTTGCTCCCAGCCGGGGTTTACCGAGCCGGCACCTCTCGATGCCGCTGGTGCGCTCTTACCGCACCCTTGCACCCTTACCTGTGCTGGCCGGCGGACCGAGGCCCGCCAACCGCCATCGGCGGTGTGTTTCTGTGGCACTGTCCTCACGGTCGCCCGCACCGGGCGTTACCCGGCAGGCCTGGCCATCGGGGAGCCCGGACTTTCCTCAACCGGCCGGATCGCTCCTGGGTCGAAACCCGGCAACGTTCCACCGATCGCGATCACCTCGGCTGCTTTCCAAAGAGCAGGTTACGCAGCCACCTGCCGGCCCGATGAAACGCCAACCCTGGCGATCTTCTGAAGGAGGGTCTCCGCTGGCGATAGGCTGGGCCCCATGGGGCTGTAGCTCAGCCGGATAGAGCGACGGTTTCCTAAACCGTAGGTCGTGGGTTCGAGTCCCGCCAGCCCCGTTCCAGGCGATTCAGTTTTTCCCATCCGGGCCGAGTCGCAGCAGGTTGCGGGCAATCGGAAGAAGGAACTTCGCCACAAAGCTTTCGCCGCTGAGGGCCGAGAAGGCCATGGCCATTAGCAGGGCCTGAATCGAGTTTCGAGCAAAATCCGGCAAAAAGGCGAGCCATTGGCCCCGGAAATTCTCTTCAACTTGGTTCTGCACAGAGTTGATCTGGCCCGTGATGTTATTGAGCATCCGTTTCTTGATGACCGGGAAGGGGGCCTCAAAAACAGCTGGCAGCAGGGGGGGTTCGGGCAGGGCTGCCGCCCAACTGCGCATCTCCGCCTCGGAAGACAATGCTTGAACTTCCCTCAGCTGTCTCTTCCATTGCTTCAGGGCAACCTTGCCGGCGGCTTTATTTGCTTTGATCGATCTGGATCCGGCGAAGAGGCTGAAGGGAATCAGCAGCAACATGAGCACAGCAATGATGCCGGCCAGCCTGCGAATCAGGGCCGCATTCTTTTTGAGCTGTGAATCCTGAGGATTAAAGAGCTTGGCCAAAGAAATCAGCAGCGATCCAATCAGGATGTTTGCTGAGGCGCCAAAAAAAGCGCTCATGGTGTTGAGCTGCCAGCCAGGCTGGCCAAGCTTGAGGGGCAAGATCGCAAAGATAAATGAGGTGAGCGCTGAGAGGATCACGGTCCATCCTCCTAACGAGAGATAGAGGGAGCCATAGTTCCAGGTTAAATCCTGGCGATCTATTGGGTTCGATTCCATCGATTTTCGCGAAGAATGTGGAATAAGGTAAGCAGATTGTGGCTAGTCGAGCACGCTAGGGAGGTCGGCCAATCATGGATGAACCTGTGCCGAACAAGAGTACCATAAAGAATGTCGGTGGAGACCAGCACAGCTGCCCAGGGAGTGATTGCGGGTTGGCTTAATGACTCTTCGTGGAAGGACTAAAGGATTGCCAGAATCATTAACTCTACGGAGCACATGTTTTCCGTTGAGCTCTGCTAAATCTTATTGTGGCCAAAAAATAAGTCCTCAATCAGCGCTATATAGGCCAAAGGCTGCACCATCGCCCAGGAGGGGGAGAGGACCAGGGGCTCAAGTCGGAGATCGTGCCCATGCGGCTGCTGTGATGGCGCGCTCTTCCGTTTTCTTGCCAAAAAAAAAGCCCTCATTGAGGGCTTTTGGGGTTTTGCCTGATTGCTAAGGCTGATCAGGCGAGGCTGATACGACGACGCAGCTTGCGGGACATGCCGAAGGCTGCACCAGCGCCCAGGAGGGGGAGGGGACCAGGAACTTTGGGGGGGGGGGTGTTCGGAGACTGGGAGACGGAATCACTGATGATATCCATGCGGGGATTGGTGCCAGCGGCACGGGTCACCACGTTTTTAAAGACAATTGGGCCTGGATTGCTAGGAACAAAAGAGTAGCCGGTACCGTTTGCCGAGGAAGCGGAGGCTTCGGTGGACCCAATCAGCGTTGTTCCATCAGCTTCGTAGGCACTCAGTACTTTTTTGAAGCCTGGAGCATTGAGAGAGGTGCTAAAACCGGTATTGAATCCGGCAAAATTCATGCCGGGCTTAACAATTTTCACGGTGTAATTGTAGGTGAAACCAGTTCCCCTGTAGTTGAGGCCTTGGCCTGAAAAGGTGTGGTCACCATTACCACCAGCGAGAGGATCGTCGTACGTAAAACCGTAGTTTCCCTCGGTAATGCCGGTAAAGAAGAAGTTGGAAAACTCCTTATCAGCGATTGTGCAGGCGAAGCCAGCAGTGAGTTGACTGATGGTGTAAGTGCCGCTGCCGCATGCGGCCGAAGCGGCGTTGGCAGCGCCAGGGGCGGCAAGGATCATGCCGGAAGCGGCGATGACTGAAAGCGCAGCTGCCTTAGAGAGGCTCTTGGCTGCGATGGATGGCAGGAGGGCCATAGGAGTGTGGGGAAACATCACCCTTACATCATGGCACATCCACCTACATGGAGCAACCATGTCGCACATCTGTGGCAAAAGCCTGACGGGGCTCCGAAGGGGGGTGGCGCCGGTGGGTGCAGATCCGCTGCTGTAGCTGGGGTTGATGCCCTCAGCAAGTCCCTCGGTTGCCTAGGACACAATGCCAGCTCACCGAGGCAGCCGCAAGTGAGGAGCCAGATTGATGGAGTGCTGGCCAGTGGCTCTGCTGCGGTGTGGATCGCCAGCGATGTTGCGCCATAGCCCTACCCCTAGTGCCTTCCCAGGCCCGCACACCGCGGCTAGTGTGGCTCCAGCGCACCCTGGCCGGATGACCCATCTCCACGACCTGCGGCTGCGGTTGCTGGTGCAGCAGGAGAGCGAGCGGATCGCCGCCAGCCAGCCCGATGAACTCGATCTCTCGGTGGTGCAGGCCCGCACCCTCTGCTGGTTGGCCCTGCTGGCCGAGGCCCACGAGGAGCAGGCCACCGATGCCGAGGGCCGCGGCGATGTGGAGCAGGCGATGGGCTGGTTTGCCGATGCCATGCGCCTGCGCGATGTGATCAACGTGGTGAGCTCGATCGAGATCCCCCTTCCCGCCCAGGCCGATGGCGCCGATCGGGACGATCCCCTCGACGATCTCCAGGATTGGGGCGGCCGGCTGGCGGCCTGAGGTTCTTGGTGGGGTGGGGGGAGCCTCGCTGCGCCGCAGCGTGAATCAGGCCCTGGACTACCGATCGATATCTATAGATAGGTGTCGATAGGGATAGGGGCCATTCAAGGGGCCGTTGCGCTGTCCGCCAGAGAGATCGGCGTCGATGCCTAGGCGGATCTCAGTCCCATGGGCAGTCGCGGTTAGTCCGATGTAGGGAGCGGGTGCCCTAGGGGGGGCTGACTGCGATGGGCTTGGCCTGCAGCGCCAAGTCGATCACCTCGGCCACCTTGCCGACCCCAGGGGTCCGCGGTTTTCGAAGAATCGGGTGATGGCGTTTGTGGACCTTGAGCTCAGGGCGGCCAGGGTTGAAAAGGCGGCCGCCATCAGGATGGCCTGGGCCGTGTTTCTGATGGCCTCTCTTAAGAAGATCTGAGTGGCCTGAGACTTTTGAAGGATAATATTTTCGGATGCGGTATTGATTTGAGCTTGGATATTTGCGATCGAACGCTGCTTGATCACCGGGAAGGCGGCATCAAACTTGGCCGGTAGGCGGGGTGCATTGGGCAAGGAGGCCACGAAGGCGCGCAGCTCGTTCTCGGAATTGAGGCCGCTGAGGCCTTTGGCGATGGACTTCAGCCCATTGATGGCCTGGCTGGTGGTTTTGGATTGGTTTTTGAGTGCGCGTGCGCCAATAAAAAACTGCAAGGGGGTGATCAGCACCAAAAACAGGGCAAGCCACGAGGCTGCGCGGCACATGGTGAGATTCCAGTTCTGCAGGATTTTTTCATGGGGACTGAACAGCGGTGCAAAGGCGATAAGCGTGGCGCCGATCAGGAGAAACATGCTCGAGGAGAGCAGGGCAGCAATCAGGCCCAGTTGCCACTCAGCCGAGACGAGCTTCAATGGGAAGGAGTTGAAGATGATGGAATTAAGGCTGAATCCAATGATTAACCAGCCGATGGTTGCGATCGCTAAGGCGGCTTTAGCCGTTAAGCGGCTGGGCGCTTCAAAGCCTAGATCGGTGCCGAGATCGATGTCTTGAGTAGGCATAGCGCGATTGCTCAATGATGGCCAGATCTTATCGTGTGCGCACGCTTAATTCGGGCGGGTGATGCATCGATGCATCCAAGTAAAAAGCCCCCCATAAGGGAGGCTTGGACAGCGTGAGATTGAAGCTCGCTCAATGTCAGGCGGCGAACTTGACCCGTTGGCGCAGGCGGCGGGAGAAGCCAAAAGCAGCACCAGCGCCCAGAAGCGGAAGCGGACCTGGAACCTTGGAAGAGGGGGGGGCGGGAACCACGTTCACGGTCGAGGTCACCCCCTGAATCACGCCGTTGGTCACAGTCAGTGTGGACGAGAAGGTGTCAGAGGCGATCTTGGGGCTGTAAACCTTGTTGCCGTTGCTGCCGTTTGGGGTGGAAAATGTTGAGCCGGCGATGCCATTGGCACCGTTCACATCCCAGGCGCCAGCATCGCCGCCATTACTGCTGCTAACCGAGCTTGTCAGCGAGGAGCTGTAGTTAGTGAGAAGCTTGCCTGGAGGGGCGGTTATACTGTATTGAAGGGCGTAAGTTCCCACTCCCCAGGTGGCGTCGGAGAGAAGGCCAAGGGTGAAACTAGTGGAAGTCGAAGTGACTGAAAGGGTGTCGTCGGGTAAAAAGGTCGTAGTAGGGAGCAGGTTGAAGGTGAACTGGTTTGATGTATCGCAGGGGGTTAGGTAGACGCTAAGTTTCTCAGAGCTTGCGCATGTTGGATTAGCAGCTTGCACCGCCCCAGGATTGGCGAGGATCAGCCCGGTGGCAGCGAGTACGGATAGGGCTGTTGCTTGGGACAACCCCTTGGCGGCAAGTGTGGCGAACGATTGCAAGGATCCCATTGAAGTGTTGTGAGATATCACCGGCACAAGGTGGCATGTGCTTCGATCTCCAATATGCATTCGGCGCGCATCTGGCGCAGATGTGGTGCGATTCGCGCCTTGCCCGCAGGGGGCCTTTGCTGCCTGTGGTGGCCGTGCCAGACCGCTGGGGTTGTTGATTGGCTGCCTGCCAATTAGCAAGGCAACAAATCACTATCGCGGCCGCTCCAGGCCGCCGCAAGTCCGGGTTCGGATCCGATCCCGGCTGGCCCTGCTGAGAGGTGCCCACGAGGCGCAGGCCACCAATGCCGAGGGCCGCGCAGGGTCCCTCCAGGGCCCATGCTTCCGATCGGAACGCCCCCCGCGACGCTCTCCTGGACCGGGGCGGCCAGAGGGCCGCCGGAGCTCCCTGGAACGCCGCCACCAGCCGATCGGGTTCGGTGCCATGATGGGACCCAATGCACAGAAGGGAAGCGGTGCCCGAAGAGCCCTGCCAATGCCCTGATTGCCAGCGGTTCTATCGAGAACACGACCGGCTGATCCGGGAGAACTCCAGTCTCAGGCAGCAGCAGGAGATCAACTGGGCCGCCCTCCAATCCTTCCGCACCCTGGCCGGACGGGTGCTTGAGGAGCTTCAGAAGCAGCATGGCGACGGTGAGTCCCCCGCCCCTGAGGGGGCCCGGGCCGCCGGCGCCCCATCCCCTGATGCGGCGCGCGGTGCAGCGGCTAGCACCGGCGCTGCCGAGGCCGATGCCATCCAGCAGGCGATGGCCGACCTGGAGAACATCAACGCCCACCTCTTCTCGATCGAAGTGCTGATGGAGCGCATCTTTGATGTGCGGGTGCCCGAGGAGGTGGAACAGAAGTTCCGCGAAGTGGCCGGCGAACTGGCACCCGATCCCCTCAATGCCGATCGCCTGCGGCTCAACCGCCTCCTGCACCAGACCCCCGATCTGCCCGACCGGGGCTGAAACCACGCGCTGCTTCGCTGCCCTGGCCACAGGGTGGTGGCAGGGCAGTTCCTTCGTTGGATGCGGTGGGTTGCCCGCCTGGGCGGGTCAGTCGTCGAGCTCGCAGGTGATGGTCACCGGGAAGGGCTCCGCCTTCCAGATCCGGCTCGCATAGTCGCGGATCGAACGATCCGAGGAGAAGAAGCCGGTGCGGGCGGTGTTCAGTAGCGACATCCGGTTCCAGCGGCCCCGGTCGCTCCAAGCCTGGCCCACCTCCGCTTGGGCGCGCATGTAGTCGGCGAAGTCGGCCAGCACGAAGAAGCGGTCGTCGCCGGTGAGGTTCTGCAGCAGCGGCCGGAACATCTCGCCATCGCCATTGCTGAAATGGCCCTGCTCGATCAGCCGCAGCACCTCGGGCATGGCCTCCAGGGTGGGGATCAGCTCCCAGGGCCGGTAGCCCGACTCCTTCAGGGCCGCGATCTGATCGGTGGTCTTGCCGAACAGGAAGAAGTTGTCGGCGCCCACCTGCTCGCGGATCTCCACGTTCGCCCCATCGAGGGTGCCGATCGTGAGGGCGCCGTTCATGGCGAATTTCATGTTGCCCGTGCCGGAGGCCTCCATGCCGGCGGTGGAGATCTGCTCGGAGAGGTCGGCGGCCGGATAGACCCGCTCACCCAGCTTCACGTTGTAGTCGGCCAGGAACACCACCTTCAGCAGCCCGTCGGTGTCCGGATCGGCATTCACCATGTCGGCCACGCCATTGATGAAGCGGATGATCAGCTTGGCCATCGCGTAGCCGGGTGCCGCCTTGCCGCCGAAGATCACCGTGCGCGGCGCCATGCCGCTGGTATCGCCGTTCTTGATGCGTAGGTACTGGGCCACCACCTGCAGGGCGTTGAGGTGCTGGCGCTTGTATTCATGGATGCGCTTCACCTGCACATCGAACAGCGACTGGGGATCCACCGGCACGCCGGTGTGGCGATGGATGTAGTTGCTGAGGTGCTGCTTCACGGTGAGCTTGGTGGTCTCCCAGCGCTCCAGGAAGCCCGCGTCATCGGCGAAGCGCTCCAGCTGGCGCAGCTGGTCGAGGTCGCTCACCCAGCCGGGTCCAACAGACTCATCGAGCAGGGCGGAAAGGCGTGGATTGGCCAGGGCCACCCAGCGGCGCGGCGTGACGCCATTGGTGACATTGGTGAACTTTTCGGGCCAAATGGCGGCGAATTCGGGGAACAGCTCACTCTTCACCAGGTCGCTGTGCAGGGCGGCCACGCCGTTCACGTGGTGGCTGGCGATCGTGGCGAGGTGGGCCATGCGCACCGTCTTGCGGCCCTCTTCATCAATGATCGACACCTTGCGCAGGATCTGGTCGTTGCCCGGGTACTTCAGCCGCACCTGTTGCAGGAAGCGGCGGTTGATCTCGCAGATCAGTTCGTAGTGGCGCGGCAGCAGGTTGCTGAACAGATCCACGCCCCATTTCTCGAGGGCCTCGGGCAGCAGGGTGTGATTGGTGTAAGAGAGGGCCCGGCTGGTGATGTCCCAGGCGTCCTCCCAATCCAGGTGCTTGTCGTCGATCAGGAGCCGCATCAGCTCCGCCACGGCGATGGCCGGGTGGGTGTCGTTGAGCTGCACCGCCCAGTGCTCCGGGAAATCCTGAACGGGGATGCCGCGGTGGTCGAGGCTGCGGAGCATGTCCTGCAGGGAGCAGCTCACGAAGAAGTGCTGCTGCTTCAGCCGCAGCCGCCTTCCCTCGTCGGTGCCATCGTTGGGATACAGCACCTTGGAGAGGGTTTCGCTGCCCACCTTCTCCTCCACGGCGCCGTAGTAATCGCCGATGTTGAAGGCGTAGAAATCGAAACTCTCGGTGGCATCGGCCCGCCACAGCCGCAGCCGGTCGCAGGTGTTCACCCGGTAGCCCAGCACCGGCACGTCGTGGGGCACACCAATGGCGTGCTCGGACGGGATCCAGCGCACCCGGTAGGCGCCTTTTTCATCGCGGTAGCTCTCGGTGCGGCCCCCGAAGCCCACGAAGCAGGACTGGTCCGGGTGGGGAATCTCCCAGGGCCAGCCGCCCTTGAGCCATTTGTCGGTGATTTCCACCTGCCAGCCGTCGCGGATCAGCTGGTCGAAGATGCCGAATTCGTAGCGGATGCCATAGCCGGTGGCCGGGATCTCCAGCGAGGCCAGCGATTCCAGGAAGCAGGCCGCCAGCCGGCCCAGGCCGCCATTGCCTAGCCCCGGTTCCTCCTCTACCTCGAGGATCTCGTCGAGGTCGGCCACCCCGAAGCGGCGCAGGGCCTCGGCCGCCTCATCGCGGATGCCCAGCATCAACAGGTTGTTGCCTAGCTGCGGGCCGATCAGGAATTCGGCCGAGAGGTAGGCCACCACCCGGGTGGGGGTGGCGTTGATCGCCTCGATGCCGGCCAGGTACCGGGTCATCAGGCGGTCGCGCACGGCGTAGCTGAGCGCCATGTAGAGGTCGTGGCGGCTGGCCGCCGGGGCGAGCTTGCCGAGCGTGTAGAAGAGGTGCTCGGTCATGCCGTCGAACACGTCATCGGCCATTAGGCCGCTGCGGTCGGGGTCGGCGTTGCAGCCCGGCGTGGGGAGGCGCAGGGTGCGGCGGCGGGGTTCGGCGGTGGTCATGGCGCTCTCCGGCGGGGGCCGCTTTGGGGATCGGCGCATGCCATGGGGCGCCACGGCAGACCGTAGCGGTCGCTGCCGTTGGGGGATCGAATCGAGTCCGGCAGATCAGGAAGCAAACACGCTGCAGGGCCGCCCTAGGGTCGGCTGCATTCCGCCCGGCAGCTCCCGCGGTGCGCGCGCTTGCTGGCTTTCGATGTCGTGCCCGTGCTGCCCGCGTTTTTGTATCCGGTTTCTAGCCTCGCTTCCCTCGCTCCGGCGGTGGCCTTGCCGGCCCTGGGCTCTTCCCTGTTGATGGCCTGGCCCGCCTGGCTGCTCCAGGCCGACGCCGGCTCGATCAGCAACCACAGCGTGGAGGTGGCCGAAACCCTGATCCAGGTGGGCCGCTTCCTGGTGATCTTTCTGGCCGCCCGCACCCTGGCCGAGGTGATGGTGCGGCTGCAGCTGCCCACCATCCTCGGGGAGCTGCTGGCCGGGGTGCTGATCGGCGTTTCCGGCTTCCACCTGCTGATCCCGCCGGACAGCGGCGCCCGGCTCAACCACTGGTTGCTGGACCTGGTGGCCGCCCTCTCCGGCGCCACCCCGGACCTGGTGCAGAGCCTTTACAACGAAAGCTTCCCCGGACTGCAGCAGGTGTCGCTGCTGGGTCTGTATGCCCTGCTGTTCCTCACGGGCCTGGAGAGCGAACTCGATGAGCTCGTGGCGGTGGGTCTGCAGGCCACCACCGTGGCCGTGACCGGCGTGGTCCTTCCCTTCGCCCTCGGCACCTTTGGCCTCCACCTGATCTTCCATGTCCCCCTGGTGCTGGCGGTGTTCGCCGGCGCCGCCATGACCGCCACCAGCATCGGCATCACCGCCAGCGTGTTTGGCGAGTTGGGCTGGCTGCGCACCCGCGAGGGCCAGATCGTGATCGGCGCCGCCGTGCTCGATGACATCCTCGGCATCGTGATCCTGGCGGTGGTGGTGAGCCTGGCCAGCGGCGATTCCTTCGCCCTGGCGCCGATCCTGAAGCTCGTGGTGGCCGCTGTGGCGTTTGTGGCTGCCGCTCTCTGGCTGAGCAGCAGAGCCGCCCCCGCCTTCGACTGGGTGCTCGACCGCCTCAAGGCTCCCGGCGAGGTGGTGGTGGCGGGTTTCGTGGTGCTCATCCTCTGTTGCTTCTCGGCCCAGGCGATCGGCCTGGAGGCCGCCCTCGGGGCCTTCGCCGCCGGTTTGATCCTCAGCCGCTCGCGCCACACCGAGGCGATTCAGGAAACGGTGAAGCCCCTGGTGGCCCTCTTCGCCACCGTGTTCTTCGTGCTGATCGGCACCGGCATGGATCTTTCGGTGCTGAACCCCTTGGATCCCGCCAACCGGGAGGGACTGGTGGTGGCCGCCTTCCTGCTGGTGGTGGCGGTGGTGGGCAAGCTGGCGGCCGGCTGGAGCTACTGGAGTGTCCTCCCTAGCCGGCGCCTGGTGGTGGGCCTGGGAATGCTGCCCCGCGGTGAGGTGGGGTTGATTTTCCTGGGGCTCGGCAGCCAGGCCGGCATCCTCACGCCGGCCCTCGAGGCCGCCATCCTGCTGATGGTGATCGGCACCACCTTCCTCGCCCCGATCCTGCTCAGACTGGTGCTCTCCACCCCGGAGACCGGCGTTGTCGAGCAACCTCTCTGACGGCGTGAGTCCGGCGCAGGCGGGGCAGGATCAGGCCCCGGCTGCGTTGGCTCAGGGGGTATCGGTTCCATCGCTCCCCGATCAACGGCTCCCTGATCAAGCGGTAGCTGACGACCCATCGGTGCCTGTTTCATCGGCTCAGTCTTTAGCCAATGGGACCGGGGTCGGGCCTGGGATGGGCACCTGGACCGAGGCCCAGACCGGCATCGTCGCCCTGCTGCACCGCTGGGGTTTCACCCTCGCCGGCTGGCGCGACAACCGCCGCGGTGAATGGTGGCTGGTGGCCCAGCTGCTGCTGATCGCAGCCGAGCTGCTGCCGGCCTGGCCGGCTCCGGCGGCCCTGGGGCTGACCTGGCCGCTGGTGCTCCGCCTGGCCGGGGCGGCGCTGGTGGTGATCGCCCTGGCGGGCGCCGCCCGCTCATTGCTGGGGCTCGGCGCCAGCCTCTCCCCCCTGCCCGAGCCGATGCCCGGCGCCGAGCTGGTGACCAGCGGCCCCTATGCCCGCTGCCGCCATCCCCTCTACCGCCAGATCCTGCTTGGGGCGGCCGGCATGGCCCTGCTGCTGGGCAGCCTGCTCCATCTGGCGCTGCTGCTCACGTTGGCGGCCGTGCTGGGGGGCAAGGCGCGGCGGGAGGAGCGCTCCCTGCTGGCCCTGCATCCCGGCTATCGGGCCTACCGCGCCGTCACCCCTGCGATCGTGCCCCACCTGCCCTGGCTCGACTGGCGTTAGCCGGCGGCGTTCTGGCGAAGGCTGGCTGGTTTCAGCTGTCCTTGCGGGAGGCCAGGGCCAGGAACGGCCCCCAAAGGGCCGCCAGGACCCCCAGGCTTGAGGCCCAGCCCGGACCCAGGGTCCAGCCCAGGAGCAGGTCCACCGCCAGCCCCGCCACCAGGGCCAGGAGCAGGCTGCTGATGGCCAGAATCAGTTCGCCGCTGCCGCCGGCCAGGGGCCCCGATGTCAGTCCTTCCTCCAGCCGGCCCAGCTGCAGGCTCAGGGGCACATAGAGGGCCAGGGCCCAAATGGCGATGCCCGGCAGCAGGGAGCGCCATTCGGCGAGGGCGTCGGAGAGGGGCATCGGCGGGGCGGCATCCAGCCGCTGCTTGGGAGGCAGGCGGTGGTCGTGACCGCGTTCCTAGCATCATTCTCAAGATGACGATGGCTTGGATGGGGGCGGCTCAGACCGGTTCAGCGGCGCAGCCAGGTTCAGTGGCGCAGCCAGGTTCAGCAGCCGTGGCGGCGGCGATGGCGGCCCAAGCTGATGGGGCCCAAGTTGATGCGGGCCGGCTGGTGGCGGGCGCTGTCGGGGTGGGGGCGGCTGAAGCGGAGGTGCCGGAGGCCTCGCCAGCAACTTTCGGCCGCAGCGTGATCCAACCCTGGAGCCACCGAGGCCACGCCGTGCATGCGCTGCGGGCGGCGCCGGCGAGCCCTGAGGGGCCGGCCGTGCTGCTGGTGCATGGCTTCGGCGCCTCCACCGACCACTGGCGCCACAACATTCCGGTGCTGGCCCAACGGCATGAAGTGCATGCCATCGATCTCCTGGGCTTCGGCCGCAGCGCCAAACCCGCCGGCCTGCCCTACGGCGGCGCCCTCTGGCGCGACCAGCTGGTGGCCTACGTGGAGGAACGGATCGGCCGCCCCACGGTGTTGGTGGGCAACTCCCTCGGGGGCTATGCCGCCCTGGCGGCCGGTGCCGCCCTGGGGGAGGGGGCGGCCGGGGTGGTGCTGCTCAACGCCGCCGGTCCCTTCCGCCAGGACCAGAAACCCCCCAGCGGCTGGGGGGCGATCGCCCGCCGCACGATCGGGGGTGCGTTGCTCAAGAGTCCGGTGCTGCAGCGGTTGTTGTTTGAGAACATGCGACGCCCCGCCACGGTCCGCCGCACCCTCAACCAGGTGTATGTGGACCGCACCAACGTGGATGAGGAACTGGTGCAGGCGATCCTGGCCCCGTCCCGGGATCCGGGGGCCTTCGGGGTGTTCCGCACCGTGTTCGACATCCCCAGCGGTGAGCCCCTCGACGATCTCTTCGCCCAGCTGCGCTGCCCCCTGCTGCTGGTCTGGGGTGTCCGCGATCCCTGGATCAACGCCCCCGGCCGCCGCGCCGCCTTCCAGCGCCACGCCCCGGCGGCCACCAGCGAGGTGGTGCTGGAGGCGGGCCATTGCCCCCACGATGAGGTGCCCGAGCGTGTGAACGCCGAAATGCTGCGCTGGTTGGCGGGGCTGGAGGCTGCGGCGGTGTCCTGAGCGGCCGATCGGCCTGCGCGGGTCGCTCCGTTGGTGTGTCTCGTCGCGTGCTGTGTCTCGTCGCGATCGGTGGGGGGTTGCGGCTCCAAGGCCATGGCAAGGGTGGCCATGGTTTCCCGGGCGGCAGCCATCGGGTGGACCTGCTGGCTTAGGAGCTCGCCTTTAAGCCTTGAGGGCCGGCACGGTGGGCCTGGCTACGCCTGGCAAACGGCCCGGGGCCAGTTGGTGCTTCGGGTCGAACTGGGCCTTGATGGCCTCGATCATCGGCCGGGACGGGGCGTCCTCCCAGGCCGGTAGGGCTGCAACTGCCGCGAGATCGGCGCTGGCTGGACGGCGCAGCACCGTGAGGTGCCCGCCGAGGGCTCGGCAGTGGAGCCGCAGCTCCTGAACCTGCTCCGGTGGCAGTCCGGCATCGGCCCAGGCCAGGGCCAGGCCACTGCCGGCGGTCAGATTCACCGGCCGGTCCGCTAGGAGCGGGTGAGAAAGCAGATCGGCGCCCCGGTTGGGGCTCACACCGAGCCGCAGCAGCCAGGCCGCCGGATCTGGGGTCGGGGAGTCGCTGGCGACCTGGCCATCGACTGCCGCCAGCTGTCCCGCCCTGGCCTGGCGGCCCCACGCCAGCAGGCTTGCCAGCTCGCTGGCGCTGCAGCTGCGCATGGCCACGGCACCGGCTCCGTTGTCAGCCCGCCCGCCGGATTCGGCGAGGTTTTCGGCCAGGGCCGCCAGCTGGGCTTCGAGGTTCGCGGCGCTGACGCTCGCCAGGCCCACCAGCAGCAGGGCTGCCCGCTCCTGGCCGGCCGCGGCCGCGAGGGCCGGGCTCCACACATCGAGACGCTCGGGCGTGATCCCTAAGCGCAGCAGAGCGGTAGTCCAGGCCATCAGGGCCGCCGCGGGGCCGCTCACCAGCAGGCCCCGGCGCTGGGGCGGCAGGGGCATGGTGCGCAGGGTGACCTCGGTGATCAGGCCGAGGCTGCCCCAGCTGCCGCACAGCAGCCGCATCAGGTCGTAGCCGGCCACGTTCTTCACCACCTTGCCGCCGGCCATCGCCTCCACACCGTCAGCCCGCAGCAGGCGCAGGCCGATCAGCTGATCCCGCACGCCCAGGTAGCGCTCGCGGTAGCCACCGGCCAGGCCCCGGGCCACCAGGCCGCCGATGCTCCCCTGGCTCGGTGCTGCGCTCTGGGCTGGGTCGGCTTCCGCGACCGCCGGCGAACCGGTTTCAAAGGGTGGATCGAGGGCCAGCCACTGCCGGTGGGGGGCCAGGGCCTCCTGCAGCTCCTCCAGGGGGGTTCCGGCCCCCACCGTGACCGTGAAATCGCCGGGGCTGTGCTCCCGGATGCCGCTCAGGCCGGCGCAACTCACCACCGTGCAGGGGGCCACCGGAGCTCCCCAGTCGAGCCGGCTGCCGAGGCCGGCGGGCAGCCAGGGGGTTCCCTGCCGGTGCAGCTCCCGCACCAGCTCCTGCAGTTCCCCGGGCTCAGGATGGATCACGGCACGATGGTGCCATGGCAACCGCCCTCCGGAGGCGGGGTTGCCGGCTCCGCCCCCGCTCTTTCCATGGTTGAGCTCCCCAGCGAGCCTTTCTCCTTGCCAACCCGCACGGCTGGGCCGCCTCCGGCGCCCCGGCTCAAGGTGATCGTCTTCGACGACGACCCCACCGGCTCCCAGACCGTGCACGGTGCGCCCTTGCTGCTCCGCTGGGACGCCCCCACCCTGGCGGCGGGCCTGCGCCATCCCTCCCCCCTGCTCTTTCTGCTGGCCAGCACCCGCGCCCTCGATCCCGGCGAGGCCCGCCAGCGGGTGGGCGAGATCTGCCGGGCCCTGGTGCCGGCCCTGGCGGAGGCCCGGCAGGCCGGCGTGATCGATCGCTGGCTCGTGGTGAGCCGCGGCGATTCCACCCTGCGGGGCCACTTCCCGCTGGAGGTGGAGGTGATCGGCCAGGAGCTGGGACCCTTCGAGGCCACCTTCCTGGCGCCCGCGTTTCTGGAGGGGGGCCGCACCACGGTGGGGGGGGTGCATCTGCTCCAGGGCGAGCCGGTGCACCTCAGCGCCTTCGCCCGCGACAGCCTGTTCGGCTACAGCACCAGCCGGCTCGCCGACTGGGCGCAGGAGAAGAGTGGCGGCCGCATCGCGGCGGCGGCGGTGCAGCCCATCGGCCTGGCGGAGCTGGAGGCGTCGTCGGCGGCCCAGCGGGACCTGCGCCAGCGTCTGGAGGCGCTGGAGGGGAACCCGCTGGTGGTGGTGGATGCGGAGCGACCCGCCCATCTCGCCAGCTTCGGCGCGGTGGTGCGGGAGCTGGTGGCCGGTTCCCAGGATCCGCCGCGGCGCTTCCTGTTCCAGAGCGCCGCCAGCCTCCTTAATGGCCTGGTGGCGCTGCCGCCCCAGCCCCTTGATGCCCAGGGCCTGGCCGCCCTTTGCCGCCGCGGCGCCGATGGGGGGCGACGGCCGGGGCTCGTCTTGGTGGGCTCCCACGTGCCCCTGGCCGATGCCCAGCTCGCCACCCTGCTGGCCGAGCCTGGGTGCGGCGGGGTGGAGGTGCCCGTGGCCCGCGTGCATCGGGTCCTGGAGGGCCCCCTACCCGACAAGCTGCTGGCCTCCCTGGAGCAGGAGTGGTTGGAGCGGCTCCGGGATCTGCTGGCGGCGGGCCGCACACCGGTGCTGTTCACCAGCCGCGGCGAGCTGGTCTGCCGCCATGCCGCCGAGCGGCGACGGCTGGGCCGGGAGCTGGCCGCTGCCATGGCCCGGGTGGGGGCCCGGCTGGCGCCGGAGCTGGGCTACCTGATCAGCAAGGGAGGCATCACCAGCCAAACCCTGCTGGCCGAGGGGCTGGGTCTCGACTGGGTGGAACTCCAGGGGCAGCTGCAGCCGGGGCTCTCCCTGGTGCTGGTGCCGGCGGCCGAATCCACGCCTGCGGCACCCGCGCGGGTGGAAGGCATCGAGGCGCTGCCCCTGGTCACGGTGCCGGGCAATCTGGGTGAAGCCGACACCTTGGTGCGGCTGTGGCAGCGCCTCGAGGGCGGGGTCTGAGGGGTCGGGGACGGTTCGCTGCGTTTCTAGCGTGGCATCACCCCGGGGACGCCACGCGGCCGCCGCCGGAACCATCGCACCGCCCCCATTCCTTAGCTCGCAGGTCAGGGTGATGGTGGTGCCCTCGCCGGGGCGGCTGCCGATCTCCCTCTCCGTCAAACGGATCAGCCGCCGCAGGGTCAGCCCGAAGCCTGCTCCGCCCGCATGGGGGACTTAGCCGCGGCGCTCTTCAGCCCCCCTCGAGGCTGCGCTGCAGGAGCTGCACCGGGTGGAGCACCGGGATCGGCCTTGGGGTGCCCTCCATGTGGCTGCGAATCTGGAGGGTGCAACCGATGTTGGCGCTCACCGCCAGGTCGGCGCCGGTGCCGGAGAGATCCGCCGCCTTGATGCGCCCCAGTTCGGCCGCCTCCTCGGGCTGCACCAGGTTGTAGATGCCGGCGCTGCCGCAGCACACCCCGGCTTCGGTGGCCTCCACCAGGCGCACGTGGGGGATGGTGCTCAGCAGGGAACGGGGTTGTTGGCGCAGACCCTGGCCGTGGAGCATGTGGCAGGCGTCGTGGTACGCCAGTCGCAGGGGCCTTTCGGTCGTGGCGGGGCTGCCATCGTCGTGGCGTAACGGTTGCAGGGCTGCTCGGAAGGCTTCGCTGGGGCCCACCCGATCCAGGAACTCCTGGATGTCGGCCACCTGGCGGGCGAAAGCGGCGGCCTGGGGCTCGCTGGCCCCCGTGGGCCCAGCCGCCAGGATCTCGCCGTAGTGCTTGAGGGTGTGGCCGCAGCCGGAGGCCGCCACCAGCACCGCATCGAGGGGTTCGGGTCCCGCCGGCCTGCCCTCGCCGATCACCGCCGCG
>Ga0209597_1000089_pt1 | contig 54130 bp, 56 predicted proteins | sample M_140625_MF_Meta_FD_187316 | JGI IMG/M metagenome (GOLD analysis project Ga0209597, IMG submission 187316) | Freshwater microbial communities from Lake Montjoie, Canada to study carbon cycling - M_140625_MF_MetaG (SPAdes) (version 2) | ecosystem: Environmental > Aquatic > Freshwater > Lake... | reverse complement strand
AAACAAGGGTAATGATAAAGAAACAAGGGTAATGATAATGAAACAAGGGTAATGATAATGAAACAAGGGTAATGATAATGAAACAAGGGTAATGATAATGAAACAAGGGTAATGATAATCAAACAAGGGTAATGATAATGAAACAAGGGTAATGATAATGAAACAAGGGTAATGATAATGAAACAAGGGTAATGATAATCAAACAAGGGTAATGATAATCAAACACGGATAGTGATAATTATTGTACAAAAACTATAAACATAACATACAATGCCGTTGACATCTGGTTTTCATACAAGATGTACTCTTTGTATCGATATGAGTACAATGAGTAAATGGACAATATTTACCATCAATATGACCACATTTATTCTTACAAGATGTATATGTGGTTTCATATTTACAATAACTATTATTTTTATAATACGATGCATTATCATATTCCTTATGACCAGGATGGATATAAATACAAGAGGGTTGAAAACATGACGACCCCCACTTGCATTTATATATCAATTTTTTATATTCTGGGATGGGATGTCGATACGATATGGATAATGTGGGAATACATTGTGTTATACTTGGCGTTGTATCTGATTTGTCTAGCAATTCTTTTTGATAATGATGTACAAAATCAACCCAGTTTTTAATTGTTACAAAAGGATATGTCATGAAACATTAGTTAGTTAATAATGTTTAACGTTATTAATCACATCTTTTTCACAAAAACCGTGTATTAATTAACATTCTCTTATAGAAAGTTTTGGGGTAGTAATCATCATAATCGTACCAATTTATCTGTACTAATAAGCGGATTTGATTTTTCAAGTTTTTCTTTTCCTTTACTCTTATAATTAACAGTACAATTGTGTTCTTCTGCATGACGACATGTACTACAAAATACAAACAAACAAGCACATTCATGACCTAGTAGTCCTATTTTTTTACAACATTTTTTACATCGTGAACGATTTGGTTGCTGTTGAACCGATGGAACAACCGATGCTTCCACTTTTTTTTCTTCATACAGCGTGGAAATAGCAGTGGTCATATATTTTTGTACACACGTTGAACAGTACCCGTTATGGTTCTGTTGACCATAAAATCCGCAATTATCTTTACACAGTGACGTCATGAAACGATATTACCATTACACAATATTATTTTTTCATTTTTGAAAACAAGTATGGTTACTTTCATACGTAATTTTTAGTATGAATCAAATACTAAAAATTACCACGAAAAATTTCCTAGTACCTTTTTTAATTTTGCTACTAATGGTCCACTATATTTTTCTTTTCCTCCTTGTTCAATATCTTGGATGATCTTTTTTGAAAGACACAATTGTTTCGCCAAGTCCTCTTGTGACCATTTCTTTTCCATACGTAACGAGGCAATTTTTTTACCCATGGATGACGTAAAATAAGAAATCGGTTTCTCATCATGATCCAACGCCATAGGTGGTAATGGTGTAGTACTGGGTTTTGATTTCATCGGTGTCGTATGGAGTGTTGATTTTTTTTTCAACACGACTGGTTTCCAATCTTGTTCCATAGTTAGCGTATGATATATGAATAACATAATAAATATTGTATGTTTTTCATTTTTTTATATGTATACGATTTTTCAAGGCCTTTTTTGAAAAGGTCTTACCCCGCTCGTGACGGATACCACAAAACTTGCTATAACAGAATGACAATTAATATACACGGCTTTTTCACGAAAACCCGTACCAAAAAATGTTACGATAACAAAATTTATGATGTTACAATAAATGTACTCAGTATATTCATTGAATAAATAGTAAAAGTACTACTAAAAACTGTTATAGCAAATAAAATCACATCTTTTTTACTCTATTTATTTGCTATAACAGAATACAGTAGTATTTATATCATATATTAAGTGAATATACTGAATAAACCATTATATTAATTGACACTCTGTTATAGCAAGTTTTGGGGTAAGGCCTTTTGTGAAAAGGCTTTGAATAAAATTAAATTATAAGACGGTGTTAATATAATGTTTTATTCAGTGAATATACTGAATAAATAAGTAATAATAATTAAAATTATGTTATAGCAAGTTTTGGGGGTAAGGCCTTTTCACAAAAGGCCTTGTTATATTATTTTATTTTTTTACCAATTATACTATATAACATGATATGTTCTTCGCCACTTATTTTTACCAAAATCGGTAATGAATGTCCTACTTCTTTTACTATTTATTCAGTGAATACACTGAGTACATTTATTGTAATATCATACAATTCTGTTATCGTACCATTTTTGGTACGGGTTTTTGTGAAAAAACCGTGTATTAGGTCTTTATACACAATATAAAATATTTGGAAATGTAAAAATTAAATTATTTTGTTTAAATTTTTCATGATACATATTTGGAACAATTGAATGTATTATAGGTGTTTCATTATCTTGTTTAATAGCTGATGATAATACAGAAGAACCAGAAAATCCAGTTATAAATATTGCACAAGAATATATACAATCACATAAATCATATATTGTTGTAATATTATAACTATCTTCATATAAAGTAGATAATGTACGATTCTTTACATGAGAATTTGTAAAATGTATTCGAATTGGTTTTTTATCAGGATAACGATTAAATAGTGTTACAAATTGATTTTGTAATTCATTATCGGATGGGTTTGTACTTACTGATGTTGTATCATAAATCAGCCAATTTTGTAGTTCAACAATTTTTTTTGGTTTATAATAAATAATAGGATATTTAATAGATAAATCAGTAAATCCATGAGATAAATTTACATTATAAACCCAACTTACTTTATAAGGTTCTTTATGATCAACTTTACTTCCTACTCCTTCTGTACCATCTTCGTCAATAATTCCTTTTACATATGGATTTAATTTCCATACAAGATCTAAAATTTCTTTATTACGAAATGGAGTTCTAGATGAAATATAAACATCATATCCTTGTTTCGAATACAATTCTGGTAATCTAGAAAATTGCAAACTATCACCTAATCCACCCCAATGATCATGTATTATAATTTTTTTTTCATTAAATTGTTCTTTTTCTTCTGTACTTGTAAAAATAGACTCGTAGAAATAATAAATAGATTCCATTTATTATTATTTATTTATTATTTATTATTTTACGAAATAATCCAGATAGAATATTTTTTAATGGTGCTACAGAAGGATTTTTACGAATAATATCTTCATAACATCCTAGATACAAACATTCATATCCACATTCTTCAAAAAATGTTCGTAATGATATATCATTAAAATGATATAAATGTTCATTTTCTCTTCTATGATACCATGTTTCAAACCACTCATCTGATAGATAATGACACCATGGAACAGAAATAAATACATATGTAGTGTCTAATTCACGAATTACATTAATATCATCAAAATGTTCTAGACTATCAAAAAAACATACTACATCTACATTTTTTATAGAATTAAAATCTATTTTTGTACATGTATCAGGAGGAGGATAATCAGATAAATCACATCCATATAAATTAGGAATTGTTCCTATACATGTTTTTAAAAAATCTCCATTTCCATATCCTACATCAACTAAACTAGTTGGCGTATGTTTTAATAATCCTAATAATACACCTAGACGTAAATAAGATAGTTTTATACCTTTTTCACCATATTGATTATATTTACTAGAATAATCATAATTATATTGTATCTTATTTACTTTTAATTGTTTAATAACACCATTAGATAATTTTTCATAATTAGACAACATTTTTATTATATTTACTTTTTAAATATAACATTGTTCAATATTATTGTTTAATTTTATTAATAATACGAGTTGATGAAATATCAGGAATGATAGGACATAATTTTACTTCTTTTACAAATTCTTTTCCTATAATGCTATCAATTGTATAATCTCCTCCTTTAACTAATACATCAGGGTGTAATTGTTTTATAACTTCAAGTGGTGTATCTTCCTCAAATATAACTACAAAATCAATTGAACGAATCGATTCAATTACTTTTAAACGTAACTCAATTGAATTAATTGGACGTTCTTCTCCCTTTAATCTTTTAATAGAAGCATCTGAATTTAATCCTACTACTACAATATCACCTTGTAGTTTGCTAAAATCAAATATATGAATATGACCATGATGAATAATATCAAAACAACCATTGGTAAAAACAATTCTTTTATCGTTATATAATTGACGAATCATAGATAATTCTCCTATTGTAATAATACGACGATTTTGTAATTCTGATTGAAACATATCAAGAGGTTGTATCGTATAGGTTCCAGCATACTCAACAGAACGTGTTGCAATATTAGTTGCTTTACGAAGAACTTGAATGATATCGATTTCTCTCCATAAATAATATCCCATAAAAGAACAGATAATATCACCTGCTCCTGTTACATCGATAATATTATGTTTTACAGGAGGTAGTTCGTGAAATAATTCTGTACCATTGTATAAAGAAATACCTTTTTCAGCCAACGTAATAACAGAGTAGACACATTGTACTCGTTCAAATAATAATTGATGCAATTTTAGTATTGGAGTATCTTTAGTAACTTTTAATAATGAACATGCTTCACTATAATTTGGTTTAATCAATGAACAACCCTTGTATTTTTCTAGATTCGCTTTCGGATCAACACACGTAAAAATATTCTTTGAACGTGCTAACCGTATTATTTCATTACATGTAAGTGGACTTAATACACCTTTATTGTAATCAGATAAAATAATTGAATCAATGGCGTAGGTATCTAGTATTTTTTTTACATCAGAAATCCAATCAATATCTTTTATGGTTTCGTTAGGTACTTCATAATCACACCGAAACATTAATTTATTTTCACAAAAAGAACGTTCTTTTGTAATGGTTTGATAGGAATCAATTACCTTTATATGTGATATTACTCCTAGTTTTTCAATTCGTGTTTTTATTTCTTTTCCTTGATTGTCATTACCGATTACAGATAATATGTGTAATGATGAGCAACCTAACGCATGTACATTTTTTAATACATTACCACAACCACCTAACGACATGGATTCTGATACCAATTGATATACAGGTATCGGTGCTTCATTTGCAATATTTCTAACCTTTATCGTACGATGATGGTCAAGCATAATATCACCTATAATAAGAATGGATGGTTGTATTGTACTATTCATTTTATACATATACGATATTTAAACATCTATTATTAAATAAATTATGAATATTTTTGTTGATATTGATAATACAATTTGTAGTACAGATGAATTAAAAGAAAATAAATATAACTATAGTGTTCCTATCCCACATGCTATCAAACATATTAATGATTTATATGAAAAAGGTAATCGTATTACTTATTGGACCGCACGAGGTAATGCATCAGGAAATGATTACACTGATATTACAGTACAACAATTAAAAGAATGGGGTTGTTTATACCATGTACTACGTATGGGAAAACCATCATTTGATATATTAATTGATGATAAAACGATGCACCCACGTGATATTCCTTTACAAAAACAAAGAAAAACGAATTCTGTAATGGTTCCAAAAGGATGGGGGCATGAAATTATTTTTGTAAATAATGATTCGTACTGTGGTAAAATTTTACATTTTCATAAAGGAGGTAAATTTAGTATGCATTATCATTTGAAAAAAAAAGAAACATGGTATGTTGCATCAGGTTCATTTTTATTTAAATATATTAATACATTAAGTGCAGACCTATGTGAAACGACATTAGTAATTGGAGATACCATTACAAATGAAATAGGAGAACCACATCAATTAATTTGCATGGAAGAAGGTGATATTTTTGAGGTATCGACACATCATGAAGATTGTGATAGTTATCGTGTGATGAAAGGTGATTCACAGTAAATTTAATTATAAAAATTTAATTATAAAAATTTAATTATAAAAATTTAATTATAAAAATTTAATTATAAAAATTTAATATAATATAAAAAGTTATACTATACTAAATCGTTACTACACTATTTATATAACTTAAACAATAATCAATCCAATTATTATTTTCATATAATTCATAATAATATCCCTGTCTCACACTGTTATGAAAAAATATTTTATTATCATGATATAAGTAACCTGTATGTGTTTCTTGATGATTTTGGTATGACAACACAGTTGAAACGATGAGATGGTGGATTTTTACTAGAACATCCATATATGATACAGTCATTTTTATTTATAAATACAATAAAATAAAAACGGTCGACAAGATAAAATATGTTTATTTTCAATTCATAATCATTGAAAAATAAGATAGTATAATAGTAGAATAAAAATACTAATCAAGTACCATGTTGTCCTCATATACGATAGATGTAATAAACGTAGGAAAATCATATTCAACCATACGTTGTTCTATATATGTAATTTCGTGTTCTGTGTATGCTTCTTGTAGTTCAAGCATAATATTGTATTTTTCTTCTTGGAACAAATCGTATAAGACTCGTCTAGAACAATACGAATAATTACACAATCGTACCAATAATTGAGTCAGTATTTGATCAGCTTTGTCCATTTGGTGTTGATATATGGATTCTTTTTTTTTGTGTTTATTACTTCATTTTTTATAAGTATATCCCATATGTTTTCTTTTATTTACACAACTTTTTTATTTGCTATCAAGTTTTGGGATGAGACCTTTTTTATTTATTGTAACGCAACATATAATTGCCATAATCGTGTGGTACGACCTTGTGCACATTGACCTAATTGAACCATATCTTGTAATTGTTCTTCGAGTAATGGTAGGATGGATGGATCCTTTTCAATACAATGTCGTGCCAGTAAGACAAGTAAATCTTCTGCGTTTTTTTGATTGGTATGATCTCGATTCCCATCATGATTAATATTCGCCATAATAATACGTGCACCTTGAAGTGCCATTGGATTCGACATATGAGACATAATGGTTGTAATCCATTGACGTTTTTCATCATCTGTTGCAGTAACTACTTCATGATGAGCATCTCGATAACTATAATCAAACGTATGAACATCAATAAAAGAGGAGGAAGTAGATGGTTGATGTAATGATACTAATGGACGAAACGCTTCTATTCGATTTATCGTATCCATTGGTTGAGATGTTGTTGATAATACGATAAGTTCTTCTACTGAAGTATGATTCATGTACTTATTAATATACTAGTTTTTTTAATTAGAAAATTAAATTCAAGGCCTTTTGTGAAAAGGCCTTAGTCCAAAACGTATGGTAATGAATACTAATGGTTTATTCAGTATATTCACTGAATAAATAATATATATATACTACTTACTACCATTCTGTTATAGCAAATAAATAGATTAAAAACGTTGTGATTACATTTTACCTTGTCGACCGTTTTTATTTTTTATTGTTTTTACAAATATTATATCATTATGTATCGTGTTTTTAGGTATATTTTTAATTAAAATAATTAAGAATACTATTTTATTGAAAACGGTCGACAAGTAGGCCTGCACTTATTCTGCTTTTCTAATTTTCAATAAATAATTATCGTGGTTCATTTAACTTAATCATGCTCTTTCTGCTTTTTAGAAAAGCAGAATAAGTGCAGACTAATCGACAAGGTAAACATTGTGACAATCATTGTAAATTGAAATGTATAAAATCACTGTCTTATAAAACTCAATTTTATTTGCTATAACAGTTTTTAGTAGTACTTTTACTATTTATTAAGTGAATATACTTACCGTCTTATAACTCAATTTTATTTGCTATAACAGTTTTTAGTAGTATTTTTGATATTTATTGTAACATATATTCTGTTATCGTAACATTTTTGGTACGGGTTTTTGTGAAAAAGCCGTGTATAAAATATATTTTATTATTTTTTTTACCATGATACTAATAATCATGGCCAGTCAACATACAAACTATAGTCTATGGACAGATATGGAATACTCCACTGTATCACCATATCAAATGATTGAAAATGATAATAAAATACAACATATTCTCTCTACTCATCAACGTCTTGCCGATACAAATGTATCTTTTAATACATTCAAACGATTAGGTGATATTAGTTCTGGAAAAACAATGAAAAGCGCTTTTCATCGTTTGGAATTATATGATGAAACAATTGAGAACGAAGGAAGAACAAACACGGGAGTACACATTACATTATCTGTACCACCACTATAAAAATAAACAAGGCTTTTTGTGAAAAGGCCTTACTCCGCTCAGGGCGGATACCCCAAAACTTGCTATAACAGAAATTTAATTAATATTACTTATCTATTCAGTATATTCACTGAATAAACTATATAAATACTACTATATTTTACCTTGTCGACCGTTTTTTATTTTCTCTTATTTTTAATTGTATTTACAAATATTATATAATTATGTATCGTGTTTTTACTTATATTCTTAATTAAAACAATTAAGACTACTATTTTATTGAAAACGGTCGACAAGGTAAATATTCTATTCTGTTATAGAAAATAAATAGAGTGGAAAGGGTGTGAAAATAAACACATTCTTATCACTCAATTTTATTTACTATTAACAGTTTGTACTATTAATTTTACTATTCATTCAGTGAATATACAGACTACATTTATTGTAACACCATAAATAATTCTGTTATAGTCACATTTTTGGTACGGGTTTTTGTGAAAAAGCCGTGTAAAAATAAATCAATATCATAGGTAGTTGTAATAATGATTTTCTACCATTATTTTCTAACCGTTTTTCCTTTTCGTCCCGATTTTTTTCCTTTTCGTCCCGATTTTTTTACTTTTTTACCAGATTTATGTCCTTTTCGTACCTTATTGGACTTTCTTTTTAACCCGTAAAAATCATTATATTCACCAGGTGGATGGATATCATTAAAATGATCTAGTATACCATCAATAGAAGATCCTTCACCATGTTCTATTCTCTTTTCTATCATCGTAACTAATAACTGTTTTCTTGAATCTCCAGTGCCACTATCTCTGTTACCATAAGAATCAATATTATTAACTAGAAATAATTTATCATCGTCTGTTAACTTTCCCGGAAATACTTGTAGTAGTTTACGAACTCTTCGTTCAGCCATACCTTTTGTTAACCGTTGATCGAGATAGGTAGGTATAGGAAGTATATCATTGTCAGGAAAAATAAGCATAAGTTTATGTAAAAATTCATACAAGTTGTGATTTTTGTGTTCTAACACACCCAGAATATCGGTTGAAAAATCAGCCGGTGTGTATTCTTTTTTAACTTCTTCGCTAGGTTCTTCTTCTACATATTCTATTCCTAATTCATCTGCTTCTTGTCTTGCTGCCATATTCCGCATATCCCTTTTTTCCATCTCATCTTCATCTTCAACAATTCCGGTTTCTTCTTCTAACAATAGATAATGTTCCATTTACTATTACTTATTTTTTATTTTATTTTTTTATTTCAAGGCCTTTTCACAAAAGACCTTAAATTATGATTATATAGTGGAAATAAGGTCTAGTACACATTGATACAATGCTGGTCTACATCGTCTTTCATAGTTAGACAATATCGTTACTCGTTCGTTCGTTGTAGTATCTGAAATACATAATGTGTTTCGTAATGCTGTAGTATAGTTGTTATGTAATAATGTATACATGACTGTACCATGATAAAACATAACATAGTTTTGTTTTGCTTTCCATAGGTTATACAATAACGTACTTTTTTCTATGTAAATACTATCATCATTTATTGATCTTCCAATGTGTTTGTTATCAGAAATCATGCGATAGCATTTCTGATATGCTTCGGCGTATCCTTGTAAACAAGTAACCATAGGCATATGTTTTTTTTAGTCTAGTATTGTTTATTTTATACCTATTTTCATTTTTCTATATAAAAAGTAAACGTAACAGTAATCAAAGAGTACACATAAAAAATATGGCTTGTCTTATCATCACTCGTATGGAACATTTAATCTATGTTATCTTTCCAACACTAGAAGAAGCATATTTTACTGGTGCACAATTATTTAGACACCCCAAAAAATACATGTCCATTATCTATGATATGTCCATTACATCATTGTTTACGATTGGTTTTGATTCTGAATTACGTATGCAAATCTATATTGGTCATGGTTATCCTACAGTGGAAGGGGAAATACATTCCGTTGAATATTTATCATCTACAGAATTTAGAACACATCCTATTTATGTACAACGAATGAATCTCACGGCTTTTTCATAAAAACCCGTATCAAACATGTTACAAGGCCTTTTGTGAAAAGGCCTTACCCCAAAACTTGCTATAACAGAATTTTAATTAATAAATAGTAAAAGTACTACTAAAAACTGTTATAGCAAATAAAATTGAGTGATAAGAAGACAGCGATTCAATATATAAGATTACATTATGTATCATTATGATATAGTAGAAATCATCTAGTATTTTTTTTATCAAACATAATTAGTATCATATGTCCTATCAAACATTGTATTACCAACCTTCTCCACCTACAATCGACTATGGTTATTTATATGATAATCCTACGTCTATACCTCATGGACCAACCCATATCTATCATCATTATGTTTATCATGAAATTTATCCCACATTATATAAAAATCCGTTTAATCCATTACCATTATCGTATTCAGTATCTAGACCATTTCTTCAACCTACATTATCGTTTATTGGATAGAACCAGTAGTTATCACGATTTTTTATTGTTACTACAATAAAAAAAAGTACAAATCTATTATTGATTAGAAAAGGCATCTTCATCTTGCATCGTATGTAGGTGTTGAATATAATGATACTGTGTAATATGATCATACTCTGGATTCTGTGATGCATACCCATATCGATATGACGCTTGTTCAAATCCTTTTTTATTGGCTTTACCTCCATAGGCTCCACGATCGTCTACTCCATTTGTAAAATCAGTTTCAACTGATCCACGTAATCCACTAAATCCCGATCCACGTGGCATTTATCTTTGTAAAGATAAATAAATTTTTAGAAAAACAGTATATTCATAAATATCGATAATAATATATTCGACAATGATAACAAGACTCATTTAATTCACAAGGCCTTTTCACAAAAGGCCTTACTCCGCTCATGGCGGATACCCCAAAACTTGCTATAACATAAATTTAATTACTTATCTATTCTGTATATTCACTGAATAAACTATATAAATACTACTATATTCTGTTATAGCAAATAAATAGAGTGAGAAGGATGTGTTAATTCATATGGACTACATACACTTGGATAATACGTATCATGATAGGAAGAATACGATAGACGAGAAGGGTAACGATAGAGATGAGACGGACTCATTCCGCTTACTGTTAATGGAACACCTCTGTCAGAACTCATTGGAAAAAGACCAATGCTACCTCCATAACTTGAATACCCATTACCATGACCTATATAATATTGTTCCATTACTTTAGTATCATAACAGATTATGAATAGAAATAAAAATAAAAATAATACGATATCAAGAACATATCATATATCGAATATTCCTATATAATCATATAAAAAATTTTTTTGATTCCATTTTTGTATAATTATGTAATTGTAAAAATAATAATAAAAAAATAAAATCTAATGTATTAAATAAATGACAACTCGATGTGAAAATAGATTTAATCCTTATAAAAAGAAAGGTGTTTCTCCTACACAATATCAAATAACAAAATCAATACGAAAAACAACATCTCATCAAAAAGGAACTGTATCAAAAAAGAAAAAATGTCGTTCTGCAGCTTATTTTGATAAACTCCCTATTCGTGCCTACTCAAAAGCAGTTCGTGAATGTGCAAAACCATATACTAATCTGAGCAACACTTCTCCCTTGAAAATGTCTTCGGATGACTTACGTATGTTAGTAACGAGTATGGGTGGTAATACAGATGGTATGGGGAAAGCAGATATGTGTAATTGGGTAATGATGCAAGATAAAAAAGCACAACAACAAGTAGTACCAAGTACTGTAACTGGTGGTGGTGTTACTACTGATGGTGGTAATGGTGATGGTAATGGTGATGCTGGTGGTAATGGTGATGCTGGTGGTAACGTTGGTAATGGTGATGATGATGATGACGCTCCAGATCTTTTACCACCTTTAAATGATAGTAATGGTGGTGGTAATGGTGGTGCTACAGGTGCTCCAGGTGATCAAGATGCTCCGGGTGCTCCAGGTGGTTCAGTTCGTGGTCCTAGCGGTCCTCCTGTTAATAATATGACTGGTCCTCCACCAGCTGTTATGAATGCTATGAGTAGACCATCAAGTGTTGCTCCAGTTCGTGATTCTAGTGATGATATATTTGACTTTGCTCAAAGAGCTGGAGCATATGTAAGAGCAAGAGATAGTAAAAAAGGTAATGATGCTCCTGTATCAGATGATGATTTTAAAGGTAAAAAGAAGTGTAAACGATCCCGTGTACAACATCGCTTTTTATTACGTGACAAAAAAGGTCGTTTCTGTAAAAAAAGTAAAAAGAGTAAAAAACATTCCAACTAATTTTTTATCAATATTTACCTTGTCGACCGTTTTCAATAATATAGTATTCTTAATTATTTTAATTAAAAATATAAGTAAAATCACTGTGAAATAGTTGTAAATAAAAATAAAAATAAGAAAAAGTAAAAACGGTCGACAAGGTAAAATATATTATTTTTTTATCAATATATTATTTTTTTATCAATATATTATTTTTTTATAGTACTATAAAAAAATATAGTAGTTATAAGATATGGAAATTCATCTTGCTTCTACAAATGAAAGTATTATCACTATTTTAACAAAAATAGAGTACCCTTATATTAAAAAAGAGTGTTGTCTATGGTGTTCCGACCCCAGTCCATTTGATAACTATCAATTATATTATATCAAATGGAATAAAGCCTTGTCTCTCACTAAACCCAACCTTCCGGTAACAATTGACACTATCGTTTCTGTCATTATTGTATTTCAGTATGATATCAAAGGTTGGTATACAGAACCTATGGTACGATGTTTAGGATTAGGAACAGTATTATTACAACATATCTGTTCTTTATTCACTCCACTTACCATTACGATTCCCTATTCCATCTATCCCTATTACGAATCCGTATACGCTATTGGTCAAATGTATAAAAATGGATTCAAAATGGTTTTTGAAGATAAGAATGAAATCCGGTTGGTAAAAGGAAATCTTATAAGAAGATGATTAATATATATCATTATACAACCTCGATATGATCACTGAAAAAATGAAAATCGAAAATGAAATTAAAAAGATTCATCTTATCGTCGGCATTTCACGTTCTCCAAATTTCATGTCTCAATTACAATCTTTCATTCAATTGGTCAATACCCGTTTGTTTGACGGTAAAGGTGAGGAACAATTACGTCAATTATGGACAGAGGTTCATGAATCAAACCGTTGTCAAACCATCATTCGTACTGGTGAACGAATGGGTCAAGTTTGTAACAAAGGTTGTGTAAAAGGACAAGACACGTGTATGTGTCATCAAACTCGGGCTCGTGTCAAGAAAGAACCCGTGGAAGAAAAAGAACGTTGTGGTGTTATTGTATCAAAGGGTACTTGTAAACGATTTCGTATCGAGGGTCATGATATGTGTAAACTTCATATGGAAGTCGTTACGACGACATGTTCTTTTGTGTTGGAAAAAGGAAAACGAAAGGGAATCGTATGCGGAAAAAAAACGGTCAAGGGAAAGGGACAATGTTCACAACATGTTTGTAAAATTATTGAACAGGAACAGGTTATTGAACAGGAACAGATCATTCAACAAGAACGTATTGATGATCAAAAAATGGTAGTTGATCCGGATATGACACAAGATGAAATGCCGGCTTTGGAACAAGAAGAAATTATTATTCAAAAAGTTAAAGTGGAACAAGAAGAAGAACTAGTTTCGAGTGTACAACCGGTAGTTCAAGAGGTACAACCAATGATTCAAGAGGTACAACCAGTGGTTCAACATGTACAACCGGTGATTCAAGAGGTACAACCAGTGGTTCCAGAAGGATGTGCGTTTGTACTCAAATCAGGTATTCGTGTTGGACAAGAATGTAGTAAAAAATGTGTCAAGGAAAGTATCTTTTGTTCTGTTCATGCTAAAAAATAATAAAATTAAAAAAAATCTTGTATTATGTTTATGTAGTAGTATTACTACATAACAGTACCTTTTACCTTGATGTTTAATTATAATTTCACCGTCTTATAACTCAATTTTATTTGCTATAACAGTTTTTAGTAGTAATTTTATTATTTATTCATTCAGTGAATATACTGAGTACATTTATTGTAACATCATAATTTTTGTTCTAGTAACATTTTTGGTACGGGTTTTTGTGAAAAAGCCGTGTTATATGAAGTTTTGTGGTAAGACCTTGAAAAAATGAAAACAAGTAACTAGACATATCAGATTGTATTATACTACAACATATCATGACATTTTCTGACGCATTACTTCATTATCGCAAGACAAAGGGTCTTCGGTACGAAGTCATTCAAATCTACAAGAATGATCGTTCCGAAGAAGCGCATATGGTACGGTGCGCAATTGCACAAGCTGTTTATTTAGCCAAATTAGAGTGTGCCAAACAGTATCATGGACCTCATTTTGATGAAATATGGAAACGATTTCAAAAAGCGAATCATGAATTATTTATTCATTCTTATTCCAACCGTCGTCATACACGTACGTTTATTAAAGAAAATATCAAGTTGAATATAATTCGTGATGATGCCGAACGGGACGTTTTTTTAGGATTATAACACGGCTTTTTCATAAAAACCCGTACCAAAAATGTTACTAGAACAGATTTTTTGATGTTACAATAAATGTACCCCCCGTATACTCACTAAATAAATAATAAAAGTTTACCTTGTCGACCGTTTTTATTTTGTTTGTATTTTTGATTATATTTATAAATATTATATAATTTTGTATCTTGTTTTTACGTATATTATTAATTAAAATAATTAATAATAATATTTATTAAAAATGGTCGACAAGGTAAAAAGTACTGCTAAAAACTGTTATAGCAAATAAAATTAAGTTATAAGACGATGGATTATAATGTAACTAACATTTCAATTATACATAATTGAAATAAACCCAAGGTCTTTTCACAAAACTTGCTATAACAGAAATTTAAATTATTACTTATCTATTCAGTACATTTATTGTAACATCATAAATTCTGTTATCGTATCATTTTTGGTACGGGTTTTTGTGAAAAAGCCGTGTATTTATTTTTTACCACTACGTTTACGTGTACTTTTTTTACTTTTTTTACGCAACATTTTTAATATAGGTAAGATTACCTTTTTTGCTATTTCGTACTCTTCTGTACCTTCTTCCAAATCACTTAACATATACGATTGTAATATTGTAATTAATATATCATATGAATCACGTAGGACTGAAAAACCATATATCTGTTTAAGTTCACGTCCCATTTCTTTAATGACTCTTTCAATTTCAGTCGCATTCTTCCCCGAATCAATTAAATCAGAAAAACGTTCTTCCATGTCATTGTAAATTTCTTTATTCATTTATAAAAAAGTACTTATTTTCTTTATTTTTTATTTTTATTTTCAGTTTGATGTACATCTTCTTATTACCGTATCATATCCGTATCGATCTGAATATAGTGTAAACGACGATCTCGAACCGTTGTAATCATCGATGCTACTTGCTCTGGATCAAAAATACATGGAAGGCATACGAAACCACAGCATTCCGATTCAACTTTATTGTGTTTAGTAGAACATACTGAAGAGGACGTAGAAGATAAAATCACACTAGAACATATCGTCGACGTCGTTACCTGTTGCATAACGGACCGATCATAATAAATCACGTGGATATTATCATAGATGACGGGCGAACAACAACACGATAAACATGAATAGGGATAATTGTATTCAATCCGATTTTCCCATACGTATACATAGGTTGATTCACGTATGACTTCAGAAACGGAAGGCACACACATACATGTCCATGGGCATAGTACTCCAATGCAAATATGTAAAGATGATAGACGTGGTGACAAGGTTTCATTGTACCGAATCGATAATTTTCCTTTTTCATACGTGGAATAGATGGATCGAGTCATGATTTTTTATAACGTATCTTGATTTTTTTATTTTTTTATTTATTTAGAAACAGAACACAGTATAGTGCATACCTACTAGACATGAATGTAAATAAAACGATGAATAAATTTTCGGTATCTGAATTACCCCAACAAATACGATTATATAAACTTCCTTATCCAACCTATAGTCCATGTACCATGTGTCAAAGTTATATTAATGATGAATATACAGTATATAAGTATATTGGCGAAGACGATCAATTGTTTCAAGCATTATCAGTTCAATACGATCCTCATGTCTATACCGTATTTATTATTCACGAAGATTGTCCCGGAATTGATCACATCGGCATTGTGTATTTTTTAAGTGGTTTATTTACCAAAGCACACATTCCCTTGCTCTATCTTAATACCTATTCCTATAACGTCATACTAATCGGGGATGATTTTGTCGAACAAGCACGGACCGTCATGAAAGCAAATGATCGTATATTATTTGATAAGAGTGAGACATAAAAGTATGACTATGTAAATATTATTGAAATATAAAACTGTTTAAACAGTATACTAGATATGGGGAGGTAGAAATAAATTAGTTTGGATAATCTGGAAATTATTCTGAAGTGATTTATTTTATACCTAGACTCCGTGAAAATACGTACCATTAGTTTAGCGGAATAACAACTGTCTTATGTTTTTTAAGGTAGCAGTAGGTCGTGAGTTCGATTCTCACATGGTACATTTTGTTTTATAATTAATTTAATTATAAAAAAATGAAATAATAACGTAACTAGTTGTTATTACAATAAAAATATGACTTTATTTACTAAAATAATATTATTTTGTAAGGAAATAAATCAAGAAGTACTAACACCACAAGTTAATTTTATAAATAGAAATCAATTACTTGATATTACATGTCATTGCGGAGTTGAGTATAAAGTAACCTATCGTAATGTAATAAAAGGTATTGTTCATTGTACAGAACGATTTGAAGCATATCAAAAATATAAATCTATTCGAAGTGGAAAAATTATAGAACCTAATCCTATTATATGTGCTAATAAAAGTTGTAATAAAGAATTTTTTCATAAAACTAAAAAATATTGTTCTATTACTTGTTCTCTTTCCATTAGAAAAACGGAAGAATATAAAAAAAATATGAGTAATAGTATTAATGAAGTTAAAATACGAAATAAGACAAAACTAGAACCAATTATATGTAAAGTATGTACTATTGAATTTAAACCAAGTCAGTCTACAGTTACCATGTGTTCACGTAAATGTGCTCAAGAATACAGTAGACGAGAGGAATATAAAGAAATTGCACAACGAAATGGTTCTGCTGGAGGTAAGATATCAGCAACAGTACAAGGTCGCCGAAGTCAAAACGAGATTTATTTTGCAGAAAAATGTGAAACCCATTTTGGTAAGGAACATGTTACTACTAATGATCCATGTTTTGATGGTTGGGATGCAGATGTTATTATTCACAAGGAAAAACTAGCGATTGCGTGGAATGGACGTTTTCATTATAAACAACTCATGAAATCACAATCATTAAAGCAAGTACAAGCACGAGATAAAATAAAAGAATCCATTATTACAAAGAAATATGGTTATCAATTTTATGTGATAAAAGACATGGGTAAATATGATAGAGATTTTGTAGATCAGGAATTTGAAATTATGTTGTTGTGTTTGATGGATATGACATGACCTTTATACACGGTTTTTTCACAAAAATCCGTACCAAAAATGTTACGATAACAGAATTTGTGATGTTACAATACATGTAATCAGTGTATTCACTGAATAGATAGTAACAGTACTACTAAAAACTGTTATAGTAAATAAAATTAAGTGATAAGACGGTGTCCTTATATTTTCATAATATACTAATATTATGAAACATACTACTTGTAAATTACTTATGTAAACAAACTTCTATGTAATTTTCGTAATTCTCGTACTTGATACAATGTCAAGTTATATTTTGATTGTAATTTATCAAGTGTTATTTTTTTCTTACAATCTGCAATAAAATTGTCTAATGGGAATGAATCTTGATTTAATTCTTCTATATCACCATCTTGAATATGAATTTTACGTAACACTCGTACTTGATAAATCGTTAAATTATGTTTTTTCATGACCTCATTAATTATTGTATTATTTTTTACATCATCTAGAAATTCATTTAATTTGAATGTATCTGGAAGTGTAGATGCTTTTTCTTGATCTGATTTTGTACCATATAGTAATCGTTTGAATTTTGTGTCTTTTGGTCCACTTGGTTTTTTAAACCCTTTTTTAAATAATGAATTTTTTAAGTTGTATTCATTAATAATTTTATAATAGCGATATTTAGATATATTGTATTTTGTCCATATTTGTATTGACCGTAATTTACCTTCTTGTATATCAGTAATAATACTATTCATATTACTATCACTTATATCATCATTATTACATTCATTAGTAGTACCATCCATATGTAAATTACTTATATTAAATATCTTTAAGATTATATTTTTAAGAAATAAAATGATGATGATGATTAATGGAAACGATTTTTAATAAATAAGCAAATATAAAAAAATAAACGGAAAAATATAATATTTCGATAATAATAATAAAATAAATGGATTCCATTACATTATCCGACGTCAGTCAACTAGTATCTATGCTATCCGAAAAACGTTCTTCTGAATATGATTCGTGGTTTACCATTGGAACGATATTCTATCATGTTTCTAACGGGAGTGAAAAGGGAATAGAAGAATTTATTGATTTTTCAAAACGTACGGATACGTTCTCGGAAGAGTACTGTAGTAACAAATGGTCCTCTATGAAACAATTTCCGTATTCAATTCGTGTATTGATTACGTTTGTAAAACAAGATAATATGGATGAATTTATTCAGTGTAAACGACGACTTTCTAAAAAGAAATTGTTACACACGATTTCATTATATCAGACAGATATTCCTGAATATCAAATTGCAGAATCACTACATATGCTTTGTATGGATGAATTTGTGTACAATGATGAGGGTTGGTTTCATGACGTAGAAGGTCAGTGGGTAAAAACAAAGCACGCAATGGAATTAAAAAAATCCATACAACAATTGAAAGGATTTCTTCAAGAAGAAAATAAAATACTAAAAAATAAACGGTCTGACGTTAAAAATAAAGTACGAGATTTAGAAGAAATAGATGTACAAGATAGAACAGATGAATGGAAAGTTTACTTGGAAACAGTTCAAAAGGAGTTAGTAACATTAGATCATAAAGTGACGACATGTACAACTGTTCAATTACAATTAGATAAAACTGCATTCAAAAATGGCATTTTGTTGGAATGTAAAGAATTATTTTATGATTCACATGTAGTAGTAAAGAAGGAAAGTAACATTAATACAAAACATGATCATCCAGATAACTATATGAAAATGTTACATACTACTAATGATATAGATACTACGGATGAATGTTATGAACAAATGAAAGATAAAAAATGGATAAAAAGTGATACAACATGGAAAAGAATACGTGATATTATAAATGATTTTGGATTAGATAAAAGTAATGCAACAGCAAGGAGATTATATAAGTATTTTTTAAATAAAAATGTCCAAATTTATAAAGATGATAAACATGGACATAAAATATTTATTCAATATTAATTTATACTATTACTATTTCTATAAAAACTCTCCCTTATCACTTTGCTCATTACTTTCCTCAATTTATTATTAATTAACTACGAACTAGACATAAATTAATTTACATGACTTAATAACTTTCCTCAATCCAATATCACTTTCCTCAATTTATTATTAATTAACTACGAACTAGATATAAATTAATTTACATGACTTAATAACTTTCCTCAATCCAATATCACTTTCCGTACTATTTATAAATATAACATAAAACGTTTCATATTAAAAATGAAAAAAACATAGCATAATTATACTATTAAAAATGATATTAGTATTTATAGATACAATTTACTTACTACAAGAAAGAGAATTTATAGGAACAAATGTGTTTAAAATTGGGAGAACAAAAAATATTAATCAACGAATGAAAAATTATCCTAAAAATAGTGTACTATTATATTTTGCCACTTGTTCTGATTGTTACACAGTAGAAACTAAAATAAAATCAATGTTTATAAAAAAATATATACAACGAACAGATATTGGATCAGAATATTTTGAAGGAGATTATAGTTCTATTTTACAAGATATGAAACAAGTATTATTTGATGATACTCCAATATACATTTCAAATAAAATACAACATAGTGAAAAAGTTACTACAGAAAATAATTCTTTACAAAATAATACAGAATTTGAATTACTTATGAAGGCAACATTATGGAAACCTAGTACAAAATGGAAAAGAATAAAAACTATAATAAATGATTTTAATTTAAAAAAATCAAACGCTACTGCTATAAAAGTAAGAGAATATTTTATAAAAAAAAACATAAAAATTGTATTAGATGATAAAAATGGACATAAAATATATATTGAATATTAACTTTTTTATATTCTAGTTGTTTACTATTTCATAATTTTTATTATGAAATGATACTTTATATCGTAACTCGTACAACTATATTATATTAATTACTAATAGATTTATATTTTTTTATTTATAAAACTATTTTTTTATAACAAACCTTTATTTTTATAACAAAAGTTTTTATTATTGTATTACTTTTATTTTATTTCATTACTTATTTTTGAAACAATCATTTAATTTTATTTACATCTGTACTTGTAGGTAGCGTTTCAGTTACAATTACATTGTATCGTTTCATATTTTTCAATACTATAGAGTTAGTGTCTTTTGAAGAAAAAATATTAATGATTCAAAAATATAAATTTATCTATCATTATAAATAATTTATCTTACTTTTACTTTTTTTATGCTTGTATAATATAAATGGATCATTCACGATTACTACAACAGTTGTCGATTGTCTATCCAAAACCATTTCGACCAGAAGAGATAGATACGATACCTAGTCGATGGTATAAGGAATTATTTTCAACAAGACGTGATCAATTTTTATCCGGTGAGGAATGGAGAATGGCTAGAGAGAAAGCAGGATTACCTATACCCACGATATATTATGGAACCACAAGTAAACCAATTGACACAGCACATGGAATAAAGTACCCAGAAGTACCACCCATGATATGTACAGAATATCAAGAACACAATCATAGTACTGATTTGATGAATGATATTCTACCTTTTATCAGACCTGCAGATCAATTACTTGTACGTCGTCACACACGTTATTTATTTCCTTCTCCACCGATGATCATTTATTCCTATTATATTGATCGTATTGGTAAAAAAATCATAACCGGTATCCTTTGTTTAGAATACATTCCTCATGATCTACCTTTAGGAAAATATTCGGCATTACAAGTAAGTATGATTCCTACTGATCTCCATATTCAATTGCTTTATACCGATGGATCCATTCGAAACATTGGATCGGAATTACTATTTCGTGCGACATGTATAGTTCTCTTATCAGGTACAAGTGGGCGATTGTATAAAACTGTGACAACTACAAAAGAAGAATTATACTATACTAAGCATGGGTTTAGTTTTGGTAATACGGATGATTCCAGTCTCATCGTCTATCATCCACGTGCACAAGATATTGTATCGCTACTTGATCATTTTCCAAGCTATTATCATCAACTAAAAAAATACTATCCACATGTAGTTATGGAATATGATCAGGATGCGGAACGAAGAAAACATATGAAGTTGCAAGAAGAATCAGAATATAGTGATTCGTTTGGTGGTACTCGAAAGCATAATAAAAATAGAAGCAAGACAAAAAAACACAATAAACGTACATCTACACGCTATTCGAAAAAAATACGATATGCTAGTCATTCATAAAAAAACACAACTCATTTTATAGTACATTAACTATAAAATAAAAATATAGATATAGATAATTATACCACGGTTTTTTCACTATATTTATTTTCTATAACAGAATACAGTAGTATTTATATAGTTTATTTAGTGAATATACTTAATAGATAAGTAATAGTAATTAAATTTCTGTTATAGCAAGTTTTGGAGTAGGCCTTGAATTATACAATACGATACTTGTCGATTAGTATTTCATTTCCATGTACATCCGTACTCGTCGCTGGGTCTCCTTTACATTGTAACCGCATCGTTGCACATTTTCGATTGTAGTGCGGTACCTTGTAATGAATAAAAAGATGTGTTAACGCATTGTATTTCATGACATAGGAATCGGTACCTTGTTTTTTTACAAAAATAATCTTTTCTGGCCACGGTTCATCATAAAACTCATCTTCATCACTGTATACCAGTCGTGTCAATGAATGTACGACTTGTTCTTCCATACGTTCCCAATCCATTTCGGTGTCCATTTGTCTTTATTGATACACTCTTATTACTGTAGTGATTGTCTTTCATTTTTTTACAAATATTATATAAATATGTATAGTGTTTTTACGTATATTTTTAATTGAAATAATTAAAAATACTATTTTATTGAAAATGGTCAAGTTATAAAACGGTGATAAATTCTTAGTGTTATCGTAACATTTTTGGTACGGGTTTTTGTGAAAAAGCCGTGATATTTATTTTGAAAGAAATAAAATAGTACAATGTATATAGAATAACAAATGATTCGTAATAGTACAAATCCAAAACAATTACTAAAAGCATTAGAAAAGTACTATCATGGTCCAGAAAAAATACTGGTTCATGAATTAACTACCTTTCTTACTACGGTTGTTCAAGACAATGCATGTATATTAGGTTCACAAGAATCACAAGAACTAACATTACAAGATATATTATGTTCAACATCATTAGCTTTTGTACCACGTCCAATTACAAAAACAGAACTCGAACACAATGGATTATTAATTAATGGATCCGATCCATTAGCAAGCGGTACATATGGTCGTGTGTATGAACAAGTTATGAATAATCATCCGATTGTCGTAAAAACACCATTAGCATTTCGTGAAGATTCAATGAGAGAATTATATTTACAATACGTGGTAATTAATACCATATTATTACAAGAAAAATTGACAAATCATTTAATACCAGCATATGGATTCTTTATGTGTTCAAGTGATGTATCATCACAACATAAAGACGATAAATCAAAACCCTTGTCTATTTGTGATCAAAAAGGAGGAATGCTTCATACCATTCAAAAGAAAATGGAAGGTGTATCATTTCCTATATATTTACTAAAAAAAAAGATGTCATTTGCACCGTATCGTGCGATGATGAAAGAGATATTTAGCACATTGATTTCATTAGAATCAAGTCCCTATTGTATTCATCATAATGATCTACATACAAGTAATATTATGATTGTGAAAAAACATGCTGTGATTTTAGATTGGGGAATGGCATCTTTTATTGTAAAAGATCAATCCTTTTGTCCAACAAAAGAACATAAATATCATGAAGGGGCTTCACTCCACACAGGAGCATGTGATGCATATTTATTACTGTATAGTATTCTTCAGCATGTTATGAGATTTAGTTTTTCGGAAGCAAATGAAATTTCCATGGATGTATTACATGTACTTGATCAACTAGGAAGTATGTTTTATGAAGAAAAAAATGGTGAATTTAAACCGTTACCATCTCATTTAAAAAAATATGTTCATTCATTTGAAAAAGGAATTACACATAATGGGAAAGAATTGTTTGTTCCTAGCGAACGCTTATCATTTTATAAGATCATTCGTGATTTAGAAGAACATACCTCTTCAAAAGAAAAAAAGAAAACGTTACATGATATGCATGTGGCGCAATTACGAAAAGCAACCTATGCGCATATTAGTACGTTATTTGATCCACCATTATTAACAATAGATGAAATTGAACACGCTCAAGATGTATTGTTACATATATAACAAAGCCTTTTCACAAAAAACTTTACTCCAAAACTTGATATAACATAATTTTTAGTAATAGTAAATTGTTTATTCAGTATATTTACTCAATAAATATCATAAATACTACTATATTTTACCTTGTCGACCGTTTTTATTTTCTCATATTTTTCATTGTATTTACAAATATTATGAGAAAATAAAAACGCTCAACAAGATAAAAGGTAGGTTCTACTTACTTTCATCATGATGGTTTTATTTTTTTTAGTAATCATAATTTCTGTTATAGTAACATTTTTGGTACGGGTTTTTTTGAAAAAGCCGTGAAAGAATAATGGAAAAAAAATAATTTTAATTTTATTTAAATATACATGAATTACTAAATATGAATAAACTCCTTTGGGTATTGAGTGCTTTTATCCAGAGTTATGTACTTGTTTCGGCAAAAACCACTATGGTATCATCAGCTTCACACGGAGCAATGGTAAAAACGAATGGTTTACCATCCAGTCATAATGGAGTGATACCAAAGGTAATGCATCAGAGTGTGGTGCATGAAATCCCTTTACATGTAACACATCATACAAAAGTACATTATAATAACGTAAACAACACATTACACAACAAGGTACAAAACAAGGTACATAATAAAGTACATAACAAGGTACAAAACAAGGTACATAATAAAGTACACAACAAGGTACAAAACAAGGTACATAATAAAGTACACAACAAGGTACATAATAAAGTACACAACAAGGTACAAAACAAGGTACACAACAAGGTACAAAACAAGATACAAAACAAGATACAAAACAATATACAAAACAAGATACAAAACAAGATACAAAACAAGATACAAAACAAGATACAAAACAAGGTACATAATAAAGTACACAAGATACATAATAAAGTACACAAGGTACATAATAAAGTACACAAGATACATAATAAAGTACACAAGGTACATAATAACGTACACAACAAGGTACACAACAAGGTACATAATAACGTACAAAACAAGGTACAAAGAAAAGCGACCGACAAGAAAATAGATCATCGAAAACAGACTGCTTCTGTTCGTATCATGAGTAATCTACATTTACATAACGTGACCCTTGTACGAAACAAAAGAAGAGGGCATGGTACTAAAAAACATGGTATTCATCCAAAACCAAACTCACGTGTAACACGTTACAACCATAGCGTAAAAAAGAATCCCGTACATGAAGCAATAAAACGTTCCGTTCAATTAAAATCTAGGGTGACTCGTGCTCATATAACTGTTATGAAGGCTACCGAAGCATTTATTAAAGCAAAACAAGACATCCAGCTTGCAAAATTACGTGTACAAACAATGAAACAAGCGGCTATTCAAGCGGTTGAAGAAAAAGCTCGTGTTGCTCAAAAGCAAATGGTACAAGCTAAACGTATGGTTCAACAAGCTAAAGAGTCTTTCCTTCAAGCAAAAGTTCATATTACTAAAGTAAAACAAATGGTAAAAGCAGATGAACTTCGGATCCAACTAAAAAAAGAAAAACGTTTTCGTATGATGAAACAAGCCCGTTTACAAGCGATTAAAGAGGCGTTAGAAAAAAATCAGCGTGTACATGAAAAAGAATTACAACAAACCATTGCAAAAGCAGAAACAGAGATGGAAAAAGCCGTAAAAACCGCCGTAGCAAATGTCCACCGTCAAGAATACCAGAAACGACTTGCAGCTGTTAACGAAGCGATTCGTAAGACAAAACAGAACGATACGATACAATTACATATCATGGAAAAAGAATGCACACGACGTTTGGCAGAACTAACAAACCATACGGAACATCGTATCACACTGATTCGTGCAGAGGCAAAAAAAGAGATTCGGGAAGCGGAAGAAGAAGCGGAAGACGAGATGGATGAGATGAGAGAAGAAGAAGCACGACGAATCCGTTATATGAAACTACAACATGAACGTTATATTACATTACAAAAACAGAAATATGCATTGCTTCATAAAAACCATTTGATACAAGTACAACATAATCATACATTACATGTCATACAACTAGGAAAACAACATACAAAAATGGTAACGGAATTAAAAGCAGATCACAAGGAAAAAGTAATGGAATTAAAAGCAGATCACAAGGAAAAAGTAATGGAATTGAAAGGAGACCACAAGGAAAAAGTAATGGAATTAAAACAGAAAGCAGTATTGCTTCATAAAAATCACACACTACATGTTGTACAAGTAGCAAAACGTAATAAGGAGAAAGTAATGGAATTGAAACAAGATCATAAAGAAAAAGTAATGGAATTGAAACAAGACCATAAGGAGAAAGTAATGGAATTAAAACAAGATCATAAGAAAAAGATAACAACATTACAACATCATATTGTAAAAAGTGCATCTACGAGTGGATATAAAACAAAATCTATACCTAAACTAGTTATACGAACTGACTCTATGAAACCTGATGTAGTAGTAAAACCGGTAACACGTGTTACTCCTGTAAAAACCATAGAGGTAGTAAAACCTATCGTACAAGTTACACCGGTAAAAGTTGCTAAACGAACTTCCTCTGTAAAACCGGAATCTATTTCCAAACAAATAGCACAAGTTGTTCCTGTAAAACCTGTTGTAATATCGAAGTCTATCGCACGTGTTGCACCAGTAAAAGTTGCAACACGAACTATACCTATGAAACCGGAGTCCCTTTCCAAACAAATTGCACAATCTAGACCTATGAAACCGGAGTCCCTTTCCAAACAAATTGCACAATCTAGACCTGTAACAGTTCCATTTACATTTCGTACCGCAACAGCCTCGGGTGATCCTCATACAGATACCTTTGATGGACTTCATCATGATACAATGGTTGCGGGATGGTTTACGTGGGTCAAAAATGAAGTCATTCATGTCCAAGCGTATACTCAATTAGGATGTATGACTTCCTCCGTACCAAATACATGTCTTCGTGCTGCTGTCGTCCAAATTACTCCTCCTGGTACCAATGATAAACTCATTGTCTCATGGGGTATGTGGGCGCCGACACATTCTACACAAAATATTATGATCCATGATTCAACGGGTACGGATGTAAATAGTCCACCAGCAGCATACAAATCCGGTACATATTTACGTGGTCAATATCAAATTGTCAAGAATGGAAAAACATTGACTGTGAAACCAAGTGGGACAACTGTATCTGATCCAGCATTGGCAGTATCAGTTACGATCGGGGAATACTTTTTAGCCGTAACCTTACCTACTAGTGAATATCATAAAGGTAAAACGAATGGATTAATGGGTACATTAAGTGGAACCAAAGACTATGCGATGGTGTTTCGTAACCGAGATGGAACTTCGTCGAAAATTACTAAAAAATCCTTGTGTCAAGGTAACGTAGGATCATGCGGATGGGGAAGTCAACAAAAAAAAGAAATTGTAGATTGGGCAGTCACGCATGTGGTTACTGATGCTTCTGGTGTAAATCCACCCATTTCTTTTCCTGGACATCAAACCATTATGAAATCATATGGTCAACGTAAATTACATAGTCTTAATGAAGATACATTTTCACCGGTACCACATCAATCTAAACCAGTGGTGTTACCATCGTACATATCAAAAAGTAACCCCAGAAAAATCGCTTTTTGTAAACGAATCTTAAAAAAAGCGGTAGACGAGAAACGAATGAAGACACAAATGAATTCATGTCTTCAAGATGCAGATTCTCCCTATGTTGCTCTTTCTATTGCTAAAGTTAATGTCGTTGCTAAGATTCAACAACTTCAAGCAAAAAAAGCATTAGTAAGAGCAGTACGTAAATTACAACAACAAGAGAGAATAATAGAAGAAGAGGAGGAAGAAGACGATGATGATGAAGAAGAAGATAATGATGAATAATAGTAATCAACTAGTTATAAAATACAAAATACAATTTTGTTTACTTTCATAATTAAATTATTATGAAACAAAAAATAATAATAATAATCATTAAACTATTCTTTGAAAAACACATCGATGGTATCTGCTTGTTTATATTCTTTTGCTATTTTTACTAACGTATCACTTATTTTTTCTAATATGGGATAGTTATGGTTATCAATATATAAACTTGGTACAAATTCAATTTCATTCACAAAATAACCATTATTAATTGTTTTATCTAGACCTGAACCTATATCAATACGTGTTAATACCGGTTTACTATGACGTATAGAAAATGTAGGTAATGTGCGCATTACTTTTTTAGCAAATACCATAATAAAATCCCATTCGTCCTGTGATAGTTTTTTATAGGTTCCGCCTTCATAGATGGATTGAGCATATAATTTATGAGTGGTAATAATCGAGTATGCATAGACACCATTAATAAAATAGGTACGTATTTCAGGATTATCAAGATCAAATCCTTCAATATATTTTTGAAAGACAATTGATTTATATAATGGAATATTTTTTTTCAAATACTCTTCTGCTTTACGTAATTGACTAGGTTGTTCAAATACATTTATAAATTTGGAAAATCCAATCGCTTCTTGTCCATATAATGGTTTTGTAACAAAAGAAGACCACCCATGTTCTTTTACATTGTCTAGTAACTTTTTAATATAGGTATCAGGATTTTTTGTAAATTGAGCAGGTTTTTCAGAACAAAATGTAGGAGCAATCGTAATACCATTTTTTTCCAAATATGTGTAGTAGGAACATTTACTATTAACGAATCGTTGATACTCATATGGAGGGTAAACGTTGGATGAATGTTGTAACGTATATTCATAGTTTTTAAATATTTCTGTATCACTTAAATGAAATGCCTCGAGTAAATCATAAATAATCACAAATACGAGATCATTCTCACGAAATCGTTGTACAGAAATTTCGTCGGGGGTAATGTAATCAACCTTTACTAATGGATAATACGATTCAATATATAAACCAATCGCTATATCGGAGGCAACATACGTTTGCTCCACACCACGTATGGTGGTATGATGAATAACAAGTGAATTATATTTAGGATCTTCTGCTCGTGCTAACCACGGCATTTTTCTGGAACGTATATTTAGTAATTCTTTTTTTTTACGTTCGGCCGCTTTATAATTGACAACAATACCAATATGTATGAATTCTTTTGGTATGGCGTGTTGTTTTGTAGAACTACATCTCTTTTTTTTTGTAAGAGAAGAATACATATTATTATATATAGTGATACATATTTTTTTATTTTTATTTACACGGCTTTTTCATAAAAACCCGTACCAAAAATGTTACGATAACAGAATGTATGATGTTACAATAAATGTACTCAGTATATTCACTGAGTAAATAGTAAAATTACTACTAAAAACTGTTATAGTAAATAAAATTGCAAGGCCTTTTCACAAAAGACCTTACTCCGCTCAGGGCGGATACCCCAACACTTGCTATATAATAGAATGTCAATTAATATAATGGTTTATTCACTATATTCACTGAATAAATATAAAAAGTAATACTATATTTTACCTTGTCGACCGTTTTTATTTTCTTATCATTTTGATTGTATTTACAAATATTATATAATTATGTATAGTGTTTTTACGTACGTATATTTTTAATTAAAAAAATTAAAAATACTATTTTATTGAAAACGGTCGACAAGGTAAATATTGTTATAGTAAATATAGTATTATTTATATAGTTTATTCACTGAATAGATAAGTAATTTTAATTACATTCTATTATAGCAAGTTTTGGGGTAAGGCCTTTTGTGAAAAGGCCTTGTAATTACTCGTACCTACCATGTTATATATACTACTTAAATACAATGTGGGCAATGTCGTTGGCAATCTGGACGTGGACAACAAAAACTAATAAATTCCATCGAATCATGGGAACAATGTAAATAAGGACAATATCGTCCATTGGCTTCTCCACATTTTAATCTACATGCTGAAATATCTGTTTCATAATGACATGGTGTCATACTTTGATAATAACCTGATTTACGATATCCGGCTTGACCAGGATGAAGAAATGTACATTGTCCATCTTCACATGTTCTTCCTTTACGACATTTATAGGTTACAAGAGATGCTGTTGATAACCATTCAGGTAAATATTCAGATTCCATATAAGCTTCATAGACATTCCATGATGGATGAGTAGAATAAGCCATGAAAATAAAGTAATATGATTATTATATGGAATCAAAGACTATTCTTTCATTTTCATTTTTTTTGTAACAACTATATCAAACTTAGTATTGCATTATTCTATCATTATCATCTTTTTGTTGCTCTTCTTGTAGTCGTTTGACCACATCAAATTTTCCAAATTGTGTTGCTAGTACAATTCCTTTATTTTTATAATATGTTATTTGTTTGGAATTGTATTCCCATGTTCTACGTTGATATTGTAGTAAGAGTTGAATAGCTTCTTCATGATACAGTAAATACGCTACTTCAAGCAATGTCAAGTCATTCCACAATAGATTCATATACTGGTTTGGTAGTTCTGACATAGGATCACGAGGATGACAATAGCATAGCGCAAACGATAACGTAAATTCACATTTACTCCAATCATAGACATACCTCGTTATATCAAATTCCATTGTAAGCATGTATTCTAATTGTTTCATATCATTTGAAAATAAATAATAAAACGGTGAAGTAATAGAAACTGTCTCTGTTTTATCATAAAAATAGATGGGATACACTATTGTTTCACCATATACTTCTTGTAATGGTTTGATCTCGCCCAACGAAATAAAAGGAATAATAGATCTGTTGGATTCCATCGTAACTAATGAAAGAAACCGATTCATTGATATGATTTTATTTTGTATCGTACACACGTATGTTTCATTTTTTACGGTTTTTTCACAAAAACCCGTAAAAATGTTACGATAACAGAATGTATGATGTTACAATAAATGTACTCTGTATATTTTACCTTGTCGACCATTTTTATTTTCTCATTATTTTGATTATATTTACAAATATTATATAATTATGTTTAGTGTTTTTACGTATATTTTTAATAAAAATAATTAAAAATAATATTTTATTGAAAACGGTCGACAAGATATAAAATATGTTGATGTAATACAATTTAATTAATTATATTTTTTTAACTCATTCATCCATTGGTGAAGAAGAAACGGATTTCATGGGAGAAAGTTGATGAATAGCATCATCATCAAGATCACTATAATTTTCTTTTACCTGTGGATGAATATGATTTGTTGTATTCCATGTTAGTTGATGATTTTTGATACGATATTGGTTAGGAAGGTACTTCATGGTATACGGTGAACTAGTTGAAGTAGATGGTGTAGTTGACTCTTCTTGCTCACTTGACACTTCTTCTTCTGAAGACATACTACTTGTTTTATAACCTTCTTCATTTGTCTTTTCAAATAACACTGTATTATTTGGTATGATAAACAATGAATAGGAATCTAATGGAATATAATTCATTTATACAATATAGTACTTATTACTTTTTTTTATTTATTTTTACTACTATACAATATTTTGTTCTTACTATAGTTTACCTTATCGACCAATTTCAATAATTAAGAATATTATTTTATTGAAGTATAAGGAACATTATAAATAAAATTAGCTGCTTTTACGAAACCAGGTACCCAAGAATAATTAGAATAAGTATAAATATGGGAAGCTTTGGATAACACAAAAAATTCAAATAATGTATCTTTAATATCATTATCATATCCTATATGAGTAATTTTTGTATCAAATACAGTAATAGATATATTTGATTGGCGAACTGCTTCTTTGAAAGATTTAGAATCACTAAGTAGAATTCCAGTACTATTTGGTTTTAAATGATTGGTTAAATGAGTAATAGAAGAAGAATATTCCGACTTCTTTCCACGAAGCATTTCGTCATCACCAAAACGATAATGATATACTACATAATTAGAAGGAAGTGAATAACTATCTATATATGATTGAAATGTACCATTTGGTACAAAGATAGAACTTATAAATTGTCTACAATTATCTGTTATTTCTTGATCAAAAGTAGCATTAGTTAAAAAATAAATAATTTCATCATCATTAGACTTAATATAATGTTCTAACTCGTTAGACATTATAAAAGGTATATTATCTTTTTTTAAAATAACTTCATTAAGATATGGGTGTATAACAGGTTTGAGATAATGTACTATTGGATGTGTTTGAATATCAATATAAAAAGTAGCATTATATTTTTTTGACAATTGATATGATCTTATCATACCACGAATAATATCACCAATTCCCCAATGGTTTAAAGTTAATGTTTGATTCACATTAACTACATGATTTGTCCATGTAAAAATAATTGTTCTTTCTTTAAAATGTTCTTGAATAAATTTTTTGTTTATTATTATTTGACTTACGTCATACTTATTTCGTAAATATAAAACACATGGAGATATTATACTAGTTTTGCTAAATAAATTATATTTTTTTGTCAATAAACTAAATATGGATTGATCATGTCTATGTTCTTTAAAACAATCCAAATTTTTATGAATAGAAGGACTATCATCTATCATATGATAATTACATCCTATTTCATACCATTCATTTACTAATTTTCTTGTTTTATCACAAACCAGAAGTAAAAGTGCTCCAGCCTGATGTTGACTTGTATTTAAATATGTTGGAGTATTCATATCTAGATAAAGTAGTAAATCCATTTTTGTCCATTCTTTTTCTATAGAAGCTAAAGATCCAATAATATAGTCTTTTTTCACTAATTCAAACAGATCTTCTACGTATGATTTTTCTTTAGGATTAATTTCACAACCACAATCAAGATATAATAATATATCACCATCTTTCATTTGATCCATTGTTTTTTTAATTAGATAAGGTTTCCATAACCAATAACCATATCCTCGTTTATTATTTTTAATAAAATCATTATGTTTCTCAAATGATTTGTCATTCTGTAAATCTTCTCCAGTATACATAATTGTTTCATCAAATAATTCCGTATCTTGCGCTTGATTTACTAATTGTTTTGCATCATTAATATAATTGTTATGACTACCAAATGTAAGAAACTTTGTTACGTGTTCATATGTATTGTGTATTTCATTATCATTATCATTATAATATTCAATATCATTTGAAATAAATGATTTATAACTAGAAGGTTTTAATAAAGAATACATTTTAATATTTATAATATTTTTAATAAAAATATTATAAATATATTTAATTTTTTATACAACTTATTCATTCTATAATAGAATATTTTTTACCTTGTCGACCGTTTTTATTTTGTCCGTATTTTTGATTATATTTATAAATATTATATACTTATGTATCGTGTTTTTACATATATTTTTAATTAAAACAATTAAGAATAATATTTTATTGAAAACGATCGACAAGGTAAATAGTTGTACTATAATTCTTTACTTTATTACTTTTATTTATAATAATGGTAACATGACTTGAATAATTGATTTGTCTTCTTCAATAGGAATAATAGATAACATAGTAATGCTAATGCGTGAATCTTCTGTTTGAAGTTGTTTTGTCTGTGTATAACAACGAATCGCACCACAATCTTTTTCTTCTGTGTTATCATCTAGATCAGCACCATTTAGTTCAATAGGATAAAAATCATATTCTGTTTCATTCTTCCATATGACTTGATGGAACGAAACATCGTCTCCTTCCCATTCTTCTTGTTCCAACAGCACATTAACACGATTTTCTTTCCAGTGAGCAAATCGAAGTAGTGCTTCTTCAACACTGGACACTGGTTGCATCAACCATTTTTTACATCCAAGTAATTCTTGTTGGACATAAACTATATAGGGAGACGTTTGATACGGACGAACAATCGTCGAGGCATGATCAATTGTATCCGTACGATGTTTCGCATAGGTAAGGTAATCCGCTTCATTGGTTACAATATAATGATGGGGATACGAAATACAATCCCATGGATAAACATAAAAATGTCTCATTTTTTTTTCACTATGATAACGAAGTAACGATTCTTTTTTCGTATGGTATTCATTTAATAAATTATACATGAGTTTTTTTTTAATAAATTCTGATGAAATACGTAATGTTGTACCATCATAGAAACGATTGTATTCAATAAGTTCTCGTTTAATATTATCAGACCATTGAATATAGTCTATTTCTTCTATGGATAGGATCGTAAAAAATTGAGACGAAAAGGTAATCATATGATTAATAATCGTCTCGTCAATTTCTTCCCGTGACGGTGGGTGCTCCTCTTTTTCATCGGGTTGTTCTAGCATAGTATGAAGATACTTGGAAAATCCATAATAAACATATTCGAGTACATAACGAGCTGTTTTTTCAAATAAACGATATTGATGCAAGGTAGTCGATACCTGTTCTGTTAATGGAAAAAAATAATCCATACCCTGATGATGTAAACGATATCCCGTATAATTCGAATAGGATTCATTATGAATATCGGGTGAAATGATTCCACGTTGGATGAGTTCTCGGAGATCCGTTTCTGTCCAACATGTAATCGATTGTGTACTACAAGGTAATAATTGACTATGACATGGTGTTTTACATTGAATGGATCCTTTTGTTGTATGAAACCACGATACCAAACCAGATTCATTTATGGTTTGTGAGATAATCGTATCGAGAGGGAGTGGATTGTGTTGTTGTGTACCATACATGTCTGCTTCTGTGGTGTAAAGATAACGTACCCAATCGGATGTACTATCCCATTTGACTTGGTCTACAGTGAGCGCAGCTGGAGGTATTGATGTTACAATGGGTTGAATCAATAACGTTTCACATAATGGAAATTTATATGGATTAAATTCATTACCTTGATTAAGTACAATACCAATTGTATGAGGATATGGATTGGTACGAATAGGAATCATATGATAACGAGGTAAAGACAAGTAAAAGTAATCTTTATTTTTCAATCCTTTTTTAGTAAATAATACAATATTCATTTTATAACATCGACATAAAAATGCATGATAGATCATGGGATCAATATATCCAAATTCAAATTGATGTATGAGTTCCTCACGTGACATACCATATGCTTCTGTCATTACTTCATTTGTATACTTTTCTGAACTACGAAGAAGCGCAACTAATTCTTTCTTTTTAGTTGCAATACGTGTTTCATCGGGAATGCGTACATCTTTTGTTGTCGTACATTCTAACGCATACAATACACTATCCAATTGACTAATGGATACCCCCCGACGAAGTAATTGAGTAGTGGTATCATGTAATTGATACCAACGTTCCATCCATGGTTGAACGAGACCCAATTGCGTGACTTTTAATGTTTTTCCAGTTTTTATGGGTCGTGAACCTATTTTTTCATCTGCTTCCTCTTCGCCTGTTTCATATAATGTTATATTATTTTTATCTTTTGGAATTTTTTTAAAACAAGAAGGAGCATATACATTCATGGAATCATCATCTTTAAATTTTTTCAAATTAACATATGGATATTTTTTATCCGAATCACATACATAAAAAAATTGTTCTTCTTCTTTATTTTTAGGAAAAATCATCACATGTGGTTTTTTATAGATTTTACCATCTGCATCGACTCCTTCTTCCTCATTTTTCTTCTCGGGTGTTTCCCAAGTATATGGTTCTGACCCCATATTAATATGATAGTACTTGGTTTCATTACCCTTCATATCATCAATCGATACTTGAGTCGGAAGATGTTCTTGACCTCGTATGGAACCTACGACTAAAGCCGGATTTTTACTTTTTATGGAACGTTTGGATAAGGGTTCTCGTATCACATCAAGTGGCACACGAGCACGTCGAAATATGGTTTCTAATGTGGGTAACCATGCAACATAACGAGCTAGTAATTGAGAAATCATATGAAGAGTACCGACGATATCACGATACATACTACAGTGACGAATTTTAATACGTATGTTGGTTGGATACATTTTATGTGGTATGGTGCATGGTATGGGTTCTTCTTTGAATACATTACGTATGGTAAAGGTAATATACGTAGTAGTGTCTCGAGGATTAGGATAATAATAACAATACATGAAATTTTTATCTTTAATGGCAGCACGACTTTCTTCTGCAAATAAAAATTGACTGTACACGGGATCTTGATAAATAAAATATAAAAATTGTGAGATACTAATGGCGGGGGCATCCAAATAACAAATTGCTTGAATTCGTTTTTGATTTTTTTCTTGTCGTTGTAATTGAATGGAAAAGGTACGATTAATGTGTTCAATCACATCTTCCGGTGTTTCACCCGTTGCTTGAAATTTACTTTGTACAATGACATTCTCGGGATACATATAAATACAATGGGTATGTTTTTCGCTATTGTCACTTTGATAGTAGACAGTAATATATTGATGACTAGAGGTACTCCATTCTTTTTTGACTGGAAAGGTATCAATCATCTTATAAAAAGAAGAGTACGTCGCCATGGGGAGCAATGGTGATAATTGTGCAGCATCAAACATACCCCATAAATCCGTACTGGGTTGATAGTCAATTTCTTCAAATAAATCAGTAATAATGATACACGATTCGGATAAGACGGGTTGGTTTATGATTGTGTCATTCCATTTGGTTACTAGTTCGACAATCCTTTTATCTTTTTCAAGAAAACGTGTTCGTTGATCTCGTAATCGTTCCCAAAATTCCATACTAGAAGAAGGACTTGAATCAAGCATTACAACCTGTTTCTCTGTGAAATACGCAGTCTTACTTTTTAAAAAAGGAAGGAGTTTGTCTGCATAGGTTCCATCACGTATCAGTTTTCGAAATGAACTAGTGGACTGGGCACTTTCATCCATACTTTGTAAGTCTTTTGTAGCATCATACACATAGGCCATATAATATAATCCAAATTCAGTGGGTGGTAGATTGGTATATAATGTATAGGTTTGGTATATTTTTTCCATTTGTTCACGTGATGGTAGAGAGCGTTCGATGTTTTTCCATTCTTCAAATAAACCAATTGCATTAGGACCATTCATACGAATGAGTAATGGTATTTCTTGTTGTTGATGAGCATATGCTGCACGTTTTGTATCATCCATGTGTGTCTATCTTATCTTATGTTTTGTTTTTATTTGATAAAAGTTTTTTTATTCATGGCTTTTTCACAAAAACCCGTACCAAAAATGTTACGATAACAGAATGTATGATGGTACAATAAATGCACGGCTTTTTCACAAAAACCCGTACCAAAAATGTTGCTATAACAAAATTTATGATGTTACAATAAATATACCAAGGCCTTTTGTGAAAAGGCCTTACCCCAAAACTTGCTATAACAGAAATTTAATTAATATTACTTATCTATTCAGTATATTCACTGAATAAACTATATAAATACTACTCTACTATATCCTGTTATAGCAAATAAATAGAGTGAAAAGGGTGTGAAATATACCTAGTTAAATGTTATAGTAACATTTTTGGTACGGGTTTTTGTGAAAAAGCCGTGTTTTTATTGTCTATCATATATAAAAAAAGAGTAACAATGATTTTTTTCATAATGTATTAGTATTATGAAAAATAGTACGTTTTGTGATTCTTGTGATTACTGACTTGCATATTTACCTTTTGTGGGTGCCTTGGTTGGTTTTTCAGTTGATTGAGGTGTTGTTGGTGATGCTCCTCCTAATGTAACAGATGTAACGGTATTACTAGCCCCACCGGCTGATGATGCGGCCCCACCCGATGTAGTAGCACTAACTGACGCAAAACTTTGTGTTTCTTCTGTTTCCTTTTTAATCGCATGAACCTCATCATGTATTGCTTCCACACGAATGCTACGTGTTTCTTTTGGAGATTGACTATAAAACGTTTGCATGAGTACACTATGGGAAGAAACTGCCAAACCAATTCGTTTTTGTTTGACATCAAATACTGTATAATATTTACGTAAAAATGTTTCACCAAAAATCCAGGTATTTTCAGTCGTCGTGGTTGCAAATGCCGGTAAACATACCCCTTGAAAACGTTGCATGTAAAAATAGGGTTCTAATGTAACTTGAATTGTTCCCGTATACGAAGCATCTTTATCTTTTACACCGATTTCAACACGCAGATCAGGTAAGGATTCAATATCATGACAATCAAATGTTGTTTTATTATGATTATAGGCAATTAAAAATGATAATAACATATCAATAGCTTGATACGGACCACGAATCACCGAAGTTCCTGTGTCAAAAATCACCATACATGTCCCTTGACATACTTGTAACGGTGTATGGTCAATATAAATATCATGTAATGGAGTTTGCCAATACGTTGTACCGACGACTTGTGCATAGACTAGGTCTCCCATGTAATTGTCTTCATTAATGGTATTAAATTCAATGGTCGATGGTTTTTTATGTACTTGACTGATAAAATAAGAAAAAGAAGAAAAGTACGGAAGAACTGTCCCTGATGGATTCAAACGAGACAAGGCTGGAAATCCTAGTCCGATGATATTAGACGATAAACTTCCGCTAACAATTGAACCTACAGTTTGTTTAGGTAAATGTAGGGCACCGATCGTTACGGAAAAGGTTTCATTCCGTACAATACATGTTGATGTTTGATAATGGATCATGATCATGGAAGCAAGAGAAGAGGAAGAAGGATGTTGGAATCGTACAACAATATCAGATGATCCCGTATCCATTACTACGGGTAGTAGGGTATTATGTATTTGAATATTTGCGACAAGAGTGGATGGTAGTGAATTCGGTTGATCGTCTGAATCCTCATAACCCTCATATAATTGTTGATGATGCTGTTGTAATATGCTTTTCGTAGATAATTGAGGATAGGGATGTAAGATAATAGTGGAAGCAAACGCTGACATACACGCTGTCAATACCACACCTAACGTTTTCCATGTTTTCCACATTTTTATTATATAGGTATTATTTTAATTATAAATTTATAAATAAATTATTTTGTTTTATGATATCGTATTTTTTTTACATAGTATAGTATTTTATTTTCAAGGCCTTGTAGATATTCATTACTATTACTGTATAATTTCATATTAAACAACTCTTCTTATTGTAATAACAAACGTAACAATGAATCCGCTACAGTCTTTCCCTCCGATTTATTATATTAATTTGAATTCTCGTCTGGATCGTAAACAACATATGGAAAAGATGATCGATACGTATTCGTTACAAGCGACACGAATTTCTGCGGTTGATGGGAAACAACCAGTTGCTTCATATGTTGAACAACTACCTCCTCGACTTCGCCCCGTTGAAATCGCTTGTACCGTCTCTCATTTACAAGCGATCCGAGAATGGTATACAACTTCTGATACGGATACGGCAATTATTTGTGAAGACGATGTTTGTTTTGATGGGGTGGGATCATGGGGATGTTCCTTTACTGACATAATTAATCAATTACCTTCCTATTGGGATATGGTGCAATTGTGTATTATTTACCATCCGTTACATGAAAAAATTATTACACTTCATCATCGTACTACGTATGATTTTTCAGCTGCTATCTATTTGATTCGACGATCCTATGCTGAAAAATTATTGAAATTATATTGGAAAGAAGAACTAGGAAAATGGAATATTAGTGGTCAACGCTTTCCCTTACCATTAACATCGGAAGAAGCCATTTATCGTCCAGGAGTCATCTTGAGTATTCCTTTGTTTACTTTTATGGGAACCATGGGATCAGATATTCAATCAAAAGAACACTTGGATCAATACCATACGTATTCTAAAAATCTATACCATCATGTATGGAAACAATACAAGGGTAATGCAAAAGCATTATTACAAATGATGCCCGCTCAAGTTATAAAATAAATCCACGGCTTTTTCACAAAAACCCGTACCAAAAATGTTACTATAACAAAATCTATGATGTTATAATAAATGTACTCAGTATATTCACTGAATAAATAGTAAAAATTAATAATAAAAACTGTTATAGCAAATAAAATTGAGTTATAAGACGGTGAATAAATCAAGGTCTTTTATGAAAAGGTCTTACTCCGTTCATGGTGGATACCCCAAAACTTGTTATAACATAATCGTTAATTAATATATAATGGTTTATTCAGTATATTCACTGAATAAATATTATAAATACTACTACTATATTATTCTGTTATAGTAAATAAATAGAATGGAAAAGTTGTGGATTAATTATAATTATAATTATTGTACCATACCATACGTTGAACTCTTTTTTTTATTTTAATCAAAATAAAAAAACGATGTGTATTTTTATATTTTTTTTCTATGTTACCATTTTATTTATTATTGTTACGCATTATTGGTAGTCATACCAGCACGAATAATGTATAATGAATTTTCTGTTTCACAAATGACATCGGTTTTATTATTGTATTTTTGGACAATAGGACTAGTATATTCTTCGGGACTCTTGAAAATAATTGTCTCCTTTTCTGGTTCATCAAATAAAAAACAAATCTTTTTTTCTAATGAATCTGCCCAAAATGTTAGAATAATGGGTTTATCCTTTTTTAATGCTAATTGCATAGCGTAAATAATGGTACCTTCTAGTGGTAAATCAATTGGTTTAGAAGATGATGATGCTTCACTACTTTCTTGTTTACGTACAGGCATAGCAGATTGAGGACGCTGTTGACTTGGTTGTTGTTGAACTTGTGGTTGTTGTTGAACTTGTGGTTGTTGTGATACTGGTTTTTGTTGAACGGGCGGTTGTTGTTTTGGTTGAGATACGGGTTTTTGTTGAACGATCGCTTGTTGTTGTGCTTGGAACTGCGTTGGTTGTTGTGCTTGGAACTGCGTTTGTTGTTGTGCTTGGAACTGCGTTTGTTGTTGTCCTTGAAATTGAGGTTGTTGTACTTGTTGTTGACCTTGGAATTGAGGTTGTTGTTGTCCTTGAAATTGCGGTTGTTGATGACCGTGTTGTTGTGGTCTACCAGCCGGTGTAGTACCACGACCTGATGATATTTGTTGCTGTGATGACATTTTTACACTATGTCTCATTTTTAAATATAATTTCAATTTTAGTATAGAAACAGAATAAATTCACGGCTTTTTGTGAAAAACCCGTACCAAAAATGTTACTATAACAGAATTTATTAGTCCCCACGACCTTTTCATTTTATTTATTTTCTATAACAGAATATAGTAGTATTTATATTTATTCAGTGAATATACTGAATAAACCATTATATTAATTTACATTCTGTTATAGCAAGTTTTGGGGTATCCGCCCTGAGCGGAGTAAGACCTTTTTACAAAAGGCCTTGAAATCTTTATGAAATATTTTATTTCTTTAAATGAACATTTCTGTTCTTTGTTTATATAAAAAATGTCTTATGCACATTATTGTCAATTGTATTGGTTATATGAGAAACAACGAATCACGACATATGTATCTTATGATCACGGTCAACACCATAGGACCATTAGGACAACGCTACCTATTACATCATGTTATGCTTTCTTTCATCCATGTTCACCCAGACCAACACGATTTACTCAATTTGTTTTTTCGTATCAACCTTATTTATATCAGAAAACATAACCATTTTTTACATCAATAAGAGTGTTACAACATACGATTAAACTTAAAAACACATATAATAAAAATCAAGACGTCTCTACTATTTTATAGTAAAAGATAACAGTGGTTTTTATTATTACGAGTACTATTTTTTATTTAAAAAGGTAAAATCAAGTACTAACCTACTACCATATTTTTTTTCAATAATATGAATTGAAAAAAATAATTTAATTTGATTATAAAATAATAAAACGATCATGTTAAAAAAGTAAAGAAAAATATTTATTTACACAAGTTGCGTAATTTAAACAACATAAATACACAACTGTTTCCAATATAGTTACCGCCAGCATTCTCAACGGTAGTAACACTTGGTGAGGCAGATAAGTAATTGCGAACTGTAACAACATCGCATCGTTTTAATTCAATAAATTGACGAAGCAGACAACGATTAGCACCAGAATCACGACCAAATGTTGTGTTGGGGTATAAAACTCCGTTTACAAAGATAGAGAGTTGAAGGGATTCATTCGTAGCAACATCAGCAAATAAATCATACACACCACTTTCTTTGATTTCTAATTGATAATCACCTGGACGATAAGCAAGATTCTTTTGTTCTACAGTTGTTGCAAAGTAAAATGGATCATTTTGGTTAACCGTTTGAATAGAAGGATTAATAATTGACAAATAGGATGGAGAACCAGCAATTTGTAATTCATCCTTGTACAACAAATAGGTACGGAATCGTTCATACAAACATCGTAGTTTTTTAGCTACATGGCGAGGAACTTCTTTATGTACGGGTTTACAAATATTGGCAATTTTAAATACTGTCAAGATAGCCGCAACCGTAGATTGTAATCCACCTGCATTTTGACTAATGAAAATAGGTCCTAGAAGAGAAGAATGGTTACGAATCGTAATGACGTCATTCTTTTTCAAAGGTAACAAGGCACGAGAACTGATTTGACCAGCACCTTTGTTAGCACCTTGAGTGGTTGATTCAATAGCAACACCATTAACTGTCATGGCAAATTGAGCAGCGGTATTGGTGTTAAGGACAAAGAATAATTTGTATACACCATCTTCTTTAATAGTAACTTGTGTAGGGGCAACACTGTTCCATTCCACACAATTAACTGCTTCTTTCGTGTCAAATACGACATCCCCTTCTAATGCAACGGTTTGTGATACTTTTGTGAAAAATGTACCAGTAACATTAAACCCTTTCATCATTAACTCGTTATCGCATTCTAATTTTTCTTGAAGTGCTTTGAACAAGCGTTTCTTGGAATGTGATAAGTGGTGGAAGAATCGTTTTTCATTGCATTCTTCTACTTCAGCAGGGCAATAGGGAGCAATTTTCATGAGTACACATGTTGCTGCATTACCTACTTGATTACCACCAGAGTTAGTAACGGAGTAAATTGAGGCTGAAGTGGAAATGTAGTTACGAATCAACACATTATCGTTTTCTTTTAATTTCAACATACAACGATTAACGACTTGACCGGCACCAGCATTGGTACCAACACATGTGGAAGATTGTACCTCACCATTAACAAAAACGGTAAATTGACAAGCTGTGTCTACAGAGGTAACAAAAAAGATAATATATACACCACTTTTTCGTACAAAGAAAGGAGATCCAAGTTTAATGTAATCAACATTGTAATTAACACCATTTGCATTATAGTCAATGACGTGATTTACTGGAATAATGTCTGATATGTTGTTAGTTGTGTTTTCATATGCATTAGAACCAGCAACCATGAGTTGTTCGTCTTTTACGAGACGGTTTTTCATGTAGTTGTAAATGTCACAAAATTCAAAACGACAATGTTCACGAGATGCACAAGACGAGCGACTGTTGCTACGAGAACGACTTCTAGAGTGACTTCTAGAATGACTCTTGGAACGACTTCTAGAATGACTCTTGGAGCGACTCTTAGAGCGACTCTTGGAACGATCGCTGCAACTACTGCTACGACTCTTGGAACGACTCTTGGATCGACTCTTTTCACATTTATTTTTGTTTTTTCGATTTTCCTTTTCTTTACAATCTTTACGATCAGATTCAGAAGAAGATGACTTACTGGAACAACTTCTGCTACGACTCTTTTCACGACGATGTTTGTCTTTCTTGACAATTTTCTCAATTTTTTCTACTTTCTCCACTTTCTTTTCGATGTATTCCCGGTCTGATTCAGACGAGGAAGAAGAGCAACTCTTCTCAACATGTTTTTTGTGATGACGTTGTTTACCGGACATTGTTTACATTATACTGGTATAATATTTTTGATAAAAAACTAGTCAATATCAAGTAGTAACAGGACTGATATTGACGATATAGTATGAAATTAAGATTAAAAAAATTTGTTATCTAGTATCAAATATCATGCCTAATATGAAAAGTAATAGTAACAGTATTACTAGTATGTTTTCGATAAAAAGTGACTCACACTCTGATAAAAAACATCGTAACAAACGTAATAAAAAACGTAATCATAAACGTAATCGTCATCATGATAAAGAGAGTGATCAAGAACAAAGAGTAGTTGAAGAAATTGAAATTAAAACGATTACGAAAAAAGAACATAGAGAAAAAAGACGTAGTCATTCAAGATCAAAATCAAAATCAAAATCAAAGTCGAAATCAAAATCAAAATCAAAATCAAAATCAAAATCAAAATCAAAATCAAAATCTTGGTCACATAGTCCAATTAAAAAATGTGTAAAAAAAGATCATATTTCTCGTGGACCACGTGGGTCTCGTGGATCTCGTGGGTCAAAAGGGTCTCGTGGAGATAAGGGTCCACGAGGAAAAGAGGGTCCACGTGGTTATAAAGGTTCTCGTGGTCATCGTGGTCATAAGGGATCTCGTGGTAAACGTGGTCCTCGTGGTAAAAAAGGTTGTAAAGGTGAAGATGCATGTAATAAACGATGTGTTTCTTTTACACAAAATAACACTGAACTCGGATTGTATACTGTTTATCAAGTCGATTACTTTCCGGTTACTGTATATGGTTATGAAAAGAATGATGTCACACAAGATTTTCCCACCGCATTGGTTTCTACAGAACAAAAAGGATTAGGTATTAAAAAGGTACCAAGTAACGAAATTGATCACACGACCTATATTCAATTTGATCTTTCTTCATTACTTGCAGATTTATCTGTAAAAGGTGTATGTTGTACCGTCGGATTTATTAACGGTGGATTTGTTGTATATGGTTCAAATACGTTGGGTGAATTAGGTCATCATTTATATACTCATCAAGAAACATGTGAACAAACGGTATGCTTTTCGCTTCCATGCTATTCAAAATACAAATACTTTTCTGTTACAGCATCCAACGATTGTGATGACTCCCTCGTAAGTATCTTGAGTTTATGTATTGTACGTGACTATGTTCAAGCGTATGGCTATTTTTACAGTACGACACAAGATGCTTCAGGTGGTACATTTGATGTATCAGGTGGACAACCCGTACTTCTTTCTAATACAACTGTTACGGAGGGGTTACAATTACTAGATCCCTATACCATTCAATGTAATGTAAAAGGTGTTTTTTCGGAAGTACTACACATCTCTGTTACGACTCCAGCATCATTTGCTATATCTCTAAATGGAAATGTTGTACCAGGATTATCGTATGGTTCCAATTCAAACAATCAAGTGACTGGAAACGGACTGTTACAAGTAAATGTCGGTGATACATTACAAATTATTAATCAAGGAACAGCAGATGTCACGATTGGTTCCACGAGCGGTATTGTTCCGTCGACAGAAACAATTGTTTCCTTGCAACTCACACGTATTGTATAATATCAAGGGTTTTTCATAACATAATGTTAATTAATAATTAATAATAGTTTATTCAAGTATATTTATTGAATAAACACCAAAAAAAGTACTACTATATTCTATTATAGAAAATAAAAAATAGTGTTAGAAGGTTGTATATAATATCTTTTTTATAAATAATAAATAAATAATATCATATTTATTTTTATTCATATAAAAAATGTACGTTTATGTATCATTGACATAGGAGTGTTTTGTCATTCAAATGATAATGAAACCATATACTAAATGAGTAAACATAGTAAAGGAAAAGATTCAAGAGAGTATGAATCAAGTTCTAGTTCAGAATCAGATTCTGAATCAGAAATACATACTAAATGCAATTGTGATAAAAAAAAATGTTGCAGTAATGGAAAAAATGGTATGAATGGAAAGAATGGTAAAAATGGTAAAAACGGCAGAGAAGGACCGAAAGGACTAACAGGTTCAACTGGTCCAACAGGCGCAACAGGTCCAACAGGCGCAACAGGTCCAATTGGTCCAACAGGTCCAATTGGTCCAACAGGTCCAATAGGTTTAACTGGTGAAACAGGTCCAACTGGTTTAACTGGTCCAACGGGTGAAGCAGGTCCAACAGGTCAAACAGGTCCAACAGGTCCAACGGGTCCAATAGGTCCAACGGGTGCAACAGGTCCAATAGGTCCAGCGGGTCCAACGGGTTTAACAGGTCCAACGGGTTTAACAGGTCCAATAGGTCCAGCGGGTCCAACGGGTTTAACAGGTCCAATAGGTCCAGCGGGTTCAACGGGTGCAACAGGTCCAATAGGTCCAGCGGGTCCAACGGGTGCAACAGGTCCAATAGGTCCAATAGGTCCACAAGGTACAGTACTAGGTGCTTCTGATTTTTACGCTCTCATGCCTGGTGACAATTCAGCAACAGTCGCTGTTGGCACAGCCGTTTCGTTTCCACAAGACGGTCCATCACTGAATAGTAACATTGTTCGTGCTGGTTCAAGTACATTTACACTTGTAAACATTGGAATGTACATGGTTCAATTTCAAGTCAGTGTAAACGAACCAGGTCAATTATGTGTAGCGATAAATGGAACAGAACTAGCGTATACCGTAGTAGGACGTAGTACTGGATCGAGTCAGATTGTTGGAATGTGCTTAGTACAAACGGTTTTACCAAATTCCGTCATCAGTGTCGTGAATCCGGTCGGTGAACCATCAGCATTAACCATTACAACACTAGCTGGTGGGGCAAATCCCGTATCTGCACATTTGGTCATTCTGGCATTATAATAAGACCTTGAATGAAAACAAAGTGAAAATAGACAAAGTAGGTCTTTGATTTTTTTTATTTAATAAAATAAAAAATTCGTGGTTGTTTACTTTGTTTTTAAATCATATTCTTTTCGTAATTCTCGTATTTGATACAAGGTCAAATTATATTTTTTCATGAGGTCTTTAATGACAATCCCATTTTTACTATCTGTTATAAAATCTTCAATGACAAATCCTTCTGGTAATATTTTAGCTTGACGTTGTTCTTCTTCGGTTCCATATAATAATTGTTTGAATTTGGTATTTTTAGGTAATGTACTACTAGATCTACCTTTTTGTGAACCTATATATTTTTTCTTTGGTACTAAATTATATTCACGAGTAATTTTGTAAAAACGATACGTACTGATATTATATTTTTTCATAATTTCTACAGCACTTAAATCACCCTTTTGAATAATATCAATGATATGATGTACATTATTTTTATCAAAGTGATCAATCACTATGTCACATATTGCTTCTCTATTTTGTCCATTACTATCACTATTATTACATATCGTGTCATTATCTATAAATATTGACATATTTTAGTATAGTATATTTATTATGTTTAACAAATATTTTAATTTTCACAACTAATAATTACAATTTCTATAAAAATAATATACCTACAAAAACTAAATTTCTATAAATTAAAAAACAGTTTTCTTATGTTATTTTGTTTTCAAATCATATTTTTTTCGTAATTCTCTTATATGATACAAGGTTAAGTTATATTTTTTCATAAGGTCTTTAATGACAATACCATTTTTAGTATCCGTTATAAAATCTTCAATTACAAATCCTTCTGGTACTATTTTAGCCTGTAGTTGCTCTTCTTCAGTTCCATATAATAATTGTTTGAATTTTGTATTTTTGGGTTTGTTTTTTCCATTACCATTTTTTCCTGTTAATTTTTTTGGTACTAAATTATATTCACGAATAATTTTATAAAAACGGTACGTACTAATTTTATATTTTTTCATGATTTGACCTGAACTTAGTTCTCCTTTTTGAATAATGTTAATAATATCTTGTACATTATTTTTTACATCATTATCGTTTGTATCATCAGTACAAATGGACATGTTCTAACTATATTTATAATCTTTAACAATTATTTTAATTTTAACAAAATAGTAATTCAAAATTTAGTACTACAAAATTGTAATACTATAAAAATCGTAGATCATAATTACATATCTAAAAATTGTAAAAAATAAAAATATTTAAATTTTCTTATGTATAGTATAATAAATAATGCAATCCGATGAAAATAGTCTAGTTACTACAGAAATAGATTTACATGAACGTATCCTACACACTTTTCCTTCTCTTTCTCCTGTTTCAAAAACCTTATCCTTATTTAACAAAACAACTCGTACCCCATATGAACTCGTACAAGAAGCAGCTCAATTAGTATCCATGTTATCCGAGAAGTATTCTACCGATCATTCATTATGGTTAACCATTGGTTCTGTATTATATATGATTTCTCATGGAAGCAGAGATGGAATTACGGTATGGATTGTATTTTCTAAACGTACATGTGTCTTTACGGAAAAGGATTGTATTAATGCATGGATTGACATGAAACCGTCTCATCATACTATGCATACGTTGTATTATCACGTCAAAAAAGATAATATGATAGCATACAATACGTACAAAACCAATGTAGGAAGAACGACATTCAAACAATTACTTCTTGCAAGTAGTCTTGAACTAACTGAGACAGATTGGGCGGAAATCATGTACATTTTGTATAAAGATGAATTCTTCTATGATAAACATTGGTATACCGGTGAATTGTTTCAGTGGACAATGATACCAGAGTGTATTGACTTGATAAAGTATATTCCGAATTTGAGAATGTATCTTAATGAAGAAATAAAAAATAGAAACATGGTCATTAGTAAAACAAATAAAGAAAGGATGGATGTAGAAGAAAGAGATAAATCAGACGAAAATGATATGATAATTAAAGAACTTGAAGAAGTAACACGTACCTTGCAAGAAAAAGTAGATCAATTACTTGAATCACGAAAACAACTGGGGAGAAGCGGATTCAAGAATAATATAATCAAGGAATGTAAACTTACGTTTTATGATAAAACCATGTTACAATCCGTTACGATGAGTAGAAAGAAGAGTGAATGTAATCTACATAATGAAGTAGAATATGATCATTTACTAGTAAATCATCCTATTAATAAAAGTAAATCATCTTATTCATTATTAGAATCATTTATAATATACATAGTTAATGAAGATACTGAATACAATGATGATATTATACTATTATCATCAAATGAATTACTAAAAAAATCGGTTGAGTTTACTAATAAATATAATATAAATCATACATTTACATTACATTCAATTTTTAAAAATCCAGAACTAAAAAAAATTACAGGTATTACATTAGGTGTTAGATGTACTAAAAAAGATAGTATTACTAATAAAATTATTGATAATAATAAATCAAAGTTTAATAAAACAGAAATAAAAAAATATTTTTGTATATAAATATTATACTTGTTTTCTATTTATATTTTTGTTCCCAATTATTTTACCTTGTGGTCGACCTTTTTCAATAAAATAATATTCTTAATTATTTTAATTAAAAATAAATGTAAAAATACTATAATTTATTTCCCATTTATATATTTTTTACCTTGTTGACCGTTTTTTATTTTCTCATAATATTGATTATATTTATAAATATATTTATATTTATGTATCGTGTTTCTACGTATATTATTAATTAAAGTAATTAATAATAATATTTTATTGAAAACGGTCGACAAGGTAAATTTTGGTTCTCATTTATATATTTTGGTTCCCATTTATATATTTTGACTCACATTTATAGATGTTTTCTCACGTTTATAGATATTAACTAACGTTTATAGATATTGATTCACATTTTTTGTTTTGGCTCCCATTTTTTGTTTTGGCTCCCATTTTTTGTTTTGGCTCCCATTTTTTGTTTTGGCTCCCATTTTTTGTTTTGGCTCCCATTTTTCCGTTTTGATTCCCATTTTATAATCTTTCACCTTAGTTTACATTGATTTACATAAATAATCATTATATTTTTGGTTCCCATTTTTACGTTTTGGTTCCCATTTTTTCCATTTTGGTTCCCATTTTTTCTATTTTGGTTCCCATTTTTCCATTTTAATTCCCATTTTTCCATTTTGGTTCTCATTATTTATTTTTATTTTACAAAACTTTTTTTTATAAATCAATTAAGTTTTTTTATAAATACTTTTTGTAATCAGTAATAAAAATATTATATTTTTCGTAAAAAGTAAAGTATATTATTGATATTTTATAAACTTATGTTATACCTTGATGACCGTTTTTAATAAAATTAGGTCTGAGTTAATTCTACAATTTTCTACTTTTTTATTACACTATTTTTAAATTAAGTACAACTTTAGGTACAATATATAATTCTACAATAAAATTGTAGAATTAACCCAGGACTAAATAAAATAAATACTATTTCTAATTACAATCAAAATTATTTAAAAATAAAGTAATTATTATATTTATAAGATGTCTGCTATAGATTTAACTAGTAAAAAAGACATATTAATGTCATTTGTTAAATATATAATTATGGATGAAAAGTATAGTGAAATTATATTATTATCATCTACCGAATTAATAGATAAATATATTGAATTTACAAGCAAATATACTATAAATATATACATAAATACTACTAATCCAATATCATTAATATTACAATTAAAAGAATTACATATTAATGGTATTATTTTTGGAGTTAGATGTCAGGTTAAATATAAAGATGTTAAGAAAACGTTATTTAACGTAAAAGATATTAAAAATTATTTTTTAATAGATAAAGTACCTATACCTAAAAATATTACTATCTCTTCTATTAAAATATCAGACTTTATATTAAAATCATTCATAATGCATATAATTTCAAATGAAAAATATAATGATAAAATTATACTACTATCATCTACTGAATTAATAGATATATTTAATGAATTTACAAGTAAAAATAATATAAGTATATATAAAAATACTAACTCAATATCACTTATATTACAACTAAAAGAACTAGAAATTGACAGTATTACTTTTAGAGTTAGATGTCAAAAAAACAACATAGACCTTAGAAAAACACTATTTAACGTAAAAGAAATTAAAAAATATTTTTTAATTAATCCATATACTGTAGATACTAATGTACCTTTTAAAATACAAAAATGTACATATGAAATAATTAAACATAAACCTAATAATTTTTGTAGACATGATAAACATAAAAAATATTGCAAAGAGTGTGATGGATCTGCATTATGTAAATCTGTATTATGTGAAACTATTATAAATAAAAAATGTCAAGGTTATTGTATGTACTGTTTTGTTCATTTGTTTCCTGATCAATTAATTTTTCATAATCGTAAAACAAAAGAAAAAATGGTTACTGATTTGATAAAACACGTATTCCCTACAGATGACTGGAGGTTTGATAAAACTATTACAGATGGTTGTTCACGTAAAAGACCAGATGCATTACTAGATATGGGTAGTCATGTACTTATAGTAGAAATAGATGAAAATAGACACTCTTATTATGATTGTATTTGTGAGAATAAACGAATAATGCAATTATCATTAGATGTAGGACATAGACCTATTGTATTTCTACGTTTTAATCCAGATTCTAATGATACAAGTCCATCATGTTTTACATTACATAAACAAACAGGACTTTTATATATACCACATCATAAACAAAAAGAATGGAATAAAAGAATAAATAGTTTACTAGATCAAATAAAGTATTGGAAAGAAAATATAGTAGAAAAAATTGTTGAAGTAATTGAGTTATATTATTAATAAGTAATTATATACTATGTTACCTTGTTTTATAACACCATAGTATTTCAAGTAGGATCATTAAAAATACAAGAACATAAAAAAAGTAGTTCTACAATTCTATTGGAAAATTACAGATTGTACTTAATTTAAAAATAGTGTAAAGTAAAAAAAATTGTAGAATTAACCCATGACTATAAAAAGGTAAATCATAGTTCATAACATATTTTTGTTTACTCCATTATAAATCGTCTTATTTTTTCCCACATTCTCCACAATCTAGGTCCTAAACTTCCCACTTTACCTTTTTCTCTAGTATATTTCATAACCTTTTTTTATTATCTGGATGATTCAATATGATATCACGGATTGCTTCATCGCACCACGGTACACGGTCTTCCTCTTCTTCTGTGTATGCACGCACACGATGATCCGGATGGTTTCGTAGTTCACGATCTAGTTGTAGAAAAAAATCAATTCTTTCTTGTTCCGTCGTGTGTTTTCTTCGTTGTACTTGTTCCATTCTACATTGGTATTTGTATCATTAAACCATTTTTCAACCATAAACTAGCTATATATTTACACACCCTTGTTCTTGATTCTACCGTACACGGCTTTTTCACAAAAACTTGTACCATTTTTGGTACGATAACAGAATTTATGATAATACAATACATTTACTCAGTATATTCACTGAATAAATAGTAAAAGTACTACTAAAAACTGTTATAGCAAATAAAATTGAGTTATAAGATGGTGATAATCGTATCGTATCGTATCGTATTGTATAAAAAAAATGAAAAACAATGGTACTCCTCTAGTAGTGTAGTACCTATCTTTTTTTATGGCGACCAATGTGTGTCAGTATTGCAATCACCGACGGTCTAAAACAAGTAAGGATAATTCCTGTGTGTACTGTTTGGATGGAGCATGCGATGATTGCGGAAAAAAAGACCGAGTTCATCAGGTAGAGGCATGTGTGGATGGTGTCGGATGTTGTGGAAAACAGGTATGTTATCCTGAGTGTGCGTTTACGTGCGATGTGTGTCAAAAGATAGACAATGGTAAATGGTGTGTATATTATGGAAAAGACATATGGTGTACAGAATGTGTGGTGGAATGGACCAAGAAACACAACAAAGAATCAGAACGATTTTTTATTGAGGTTACAAATAAAACCTATTGGTATGATAATATACTACAGTTACCAGGGCTACCAACGTTTCGTCATACGGCAGATGGTATTCTGAATTGGAATGGGATGTCAGAGTATGGTCACGATAAAAAATATTATCCGTAATTATTATTGTTATCGACCCCAACACTTGCTATAACAGAACGTCAATTAATATAATTGTTTATTGTAACACCATAAATTTTGTTATCGTAACATTTTTGATACGGGTTTTTGTGAAAAAGTCATATTATTCTTTACTTGTGTATCATATTTTTATGTTACTACATGATTTTTTTATTTTATTTTATTTTATTGTATCATTACTAAACATGTCTGTTCTTTATCGTGAAATGCAAGAAAGAATAAAAGAAGAACAAGAAGAAGAAGAACGCAGTGAAATGATGACAAAGATAAGTATTATTGTATTATTGATAATAAGTACAGCACTATCATTATTATGGTGGAAACTTACGTTTTTTTCTGGTAAAAAACATCATCGTACGTCACATAAAAAATATCATGGTAAAAAGAATAAAAAACGTACATCTAACAAACATCATACACCTTCCAAACAAACATCTACATCTGAAAAAATAATGGAAAACATGTCATTACTAGAAAAAGTAATAAAGTATTGTACTAGAATCATTACTTCGTCTACCTTATCAAGTGAAACCAAAGTTATGTTACTTGAATATACACAAAAAATTAGTTCACACTCCATTCCTATACGTGAATCAATATCGTTTATGACATCCATACGAAACATATTTCCAGAAGTTACCTCTATGGATATGGTATCATATCTACAACATACAAAAGAAACACTTACATTTATACCAACTTATGTGTATACGTATGTAAAAAATATTGTGTCAATGATGTCATAAACAATAGAATATGATACTACAAAAAAAATGAATAATGATATCACGATCTAACCAATAATCAAATACATGTGGTGGATTATTTTTACTTTTTTCAGTGCAGCATGTGGATTTGTATGTACGTACGATTCCACATCCTATTCGTATCCTAGTGCGTCCGATACAATTGTATGGAATCGTGTCTCGGCACGATATGTAAATTGTACATCATTAGTCTATTATCATGAACCGAGACCTATTCAATTTGAGATTACGTGTTTAGAAAATCCAGTTCTTGCAGGATTTACAGCAGTACATAACACCATAACCATTACATATAATGATACACTAGCTACATTACGCCATTCACCACCCGGAGTGTATCAATTTGTAGGAACCTATCCCATCGCTCACTTGTATACAGCATGTTTGTGGTGGCGACGGGGATACCCCCGTC
>Ga0209597_1000088_pt1 | contig 54642 bp, 76 predicted proteins | sample M_140625_MF_Meta_FD_187316 | JGI IMG/M metagenome (GOLD analysis project Ga0209597, IMG submission 187316) | Freshwater microbial communities from Lake Montjoie, Canada to study carbon cycling - M_140625_MF_MetaG (SPAdes) (version 2) | ecosystem: Environmental > Aquatic > Freshwater > Lake... | reverse complement strand
ACTCATCAAAGGTCGAAACACCAAGAAGGAGGAACCGAAAGTGGAAGTGCCAGCAGAACTCGACCCTAAAGATTGGGCATCTGCTATCGTTCCAAGTGGATCGCATAAGGGTGAGAAACTTGCTGAGATTGGCAAGAAAGACCTAACCAAACTCTACCAATTCTATTTGGAGAAGGGGTTCACAACTCCATTCTCTAAGTGCGTAGAGCAAGCCGCGATAGACCTCAACCTCGATGCTCCTGTAGAAGAGGACGCAGACGAGATTCCATATTGATCACGTTCTCCCCAGAACACCAAACCTAATAACACCAACAACAAAATGAAAAAGAAACCAGAATTAGAATTGTTCAGCCCAACTCAAGAGGGAATTATCGTTCCTCTTTCCAAATACCTAACCCAAATGGGTGAGTTCGTAAAGACCGAATGGCCGGGTATCAACATCACAGAAACCCATATCAAGAAGGCATGGGCAAAGGTCATCAAGAACGAATACCTTGAGGACGATGCTCCAGATGAGATGCTGGAGATGTTTGAGAAGATGAGTGCCGACCTCGATATGGCTGAGGAAATGGCAGAGGAACGCTTGGCTAATCCAGTAGTGGAAGCAGAGGAAGTTGAGGTTGAGCTGACCGAAGATGAGCCAGTCAACGAATCCCTCGCCCTTGTGGAGAGTGTGAAGCAAGGTTTAGAGTTATCTTCCTTTACCACTAAGTTCGATATTGGAGCAGGAATGACGCAATGCGTTCCTCGCGGTGAGGTAGAGATGAAAGACTGGGTGGCAGCATTTGCCTTCGGTCTGACTCTTGAATCGGGCGCACAATGGATCATCGGTGATTCGGTTGTAGCGTTGGAGAATGCAGGGCATGAGGATGTAGTCAACCAACTCTGTGCTAACTTCAAGAAGAGTTATCCAACTGTCTCAGGTTACGCACGTGCTTGCCGTGCATTTCCATCAGAAAAGCGTGATCCAATGTTACCGTTCACAGTTTACCGAGAGATTGGCAATGCTAACTTTGGTGAAGATTCCGCTAAGAAACAGAGTGAACTTCTGGAAGCAGCGAAGAACGAGAAGCTATCTTCAACTGAGGTTCGGAACCGAGTGCGTAGCGAGCAAGGTAAGGACGATAAGCCAGCGGGTCATCGCTTCCTGCTCCTCAATGTGGGTAACTTTTCCAACTCAGAAGTCCTCCGCACAATGCCCGAAGAAGTGCAGGAACACCAACTTTTGATCGACCTTGGTGACAAGTCATGGTTCGATCCAGCAGAAGGTGAATGGATGAAATTCTTGAAGGAACAATGAAAGAACTTGCTGTATCAGAAAACATAACGATCCAAGCTGTTCTGCAATTTGAAATCAAGAAACGCTGGGAAGAAAGAACAGATTCATATTGGAGGAGAACAATCAAATCATATGTGAAAGCATTGAGAGCATTCAGAAACAACCACATTTACCTAAAAGAACGATGAAAAAAGATTACGAAAACGATCCAGAACAATACTGGAGAGACAAAGAAGAACGCAAAGAACAAGACGGAAAAGAGAAACTAACCCGTTGGGAAAAAGAAAACCCACAATGGCCCTACGGATTTAAACCAAAAGATTAAATTTATGTCAGAACAAACACCACAAAACGAAACCTCGAAAGCAGTGATGGAAGCATTTACTTTCATCAAGTCAGCCGACGAGACACTAAACGAACGAGTCCATGCAATGGCAAGCCTATTGCATACAGCAAGCATGATGGTAATCAAATCAGAATCCCGCAAGGGTGAAGGGTTTGAGTGCATCAAGTATCTGGAATTAGCATTTATGTATTATCAGAATTCTCAGTTCCGCAAGCGGTTCGATGAACCAGAGAAAGAGAAAGACGATCAACCGCTTCTTTTCACTCCGTAAGTATCGTAACCGATAAAAAAAGTATTTGACATTGGTTTTCTCCGTGATAGATTCCTCGTATCCAATACGAGTTCTGACGGACTTTGGAGATCAATTTTCAGTCAATAAAATGGGTCTGTTGTAGTCCGTCAGCTACGACAGGCCCAATTTTTTGCCACCATTGGATCGTGTAGCCAGCGGGGATGCGTGAAGGACGCACCGAGAGTAGTCTGCTAAATACTGGTGAAGGAGTGGAGTTGGAATGGCTGCTGAGACTGTTATCCTGCCAACTTAATGCTGTCCTTCGGGACGACTTGCAATTAGTCAACGAGATTAGACTAGCCTAGGTAAAGGAAGACCGCTGGGCGTGGATTGTTAAGCGAAAGGTGACAACACCCATACTGAAACGTATGATTCATTCGGCAAGTTTTCCCAAATTTCTTGGGAGACTTGTCGCTCTGGTTCTGCCCCGCCAGAAACGCAGGAGATTCATTGATCTCCGAGTAGAATATATTCTGAATAGTTTCAGAAATAGTTTAGAAAACAAAAAAACCAGAAAGGAATTTCTTCCAATCTGGTTTTTAAGTTTAAGTGAAACTGGTTTTAAATCAGCTTCTCTTCTTCTTCTTTTGGAGCTAGTGAGATGGTAGGGTCGATGGCCCCGTCATTCAAGAGATCGAGACGCTTTAACTTCTCGTCTAACTTTTCGCAAATGGATTCTTCGATTGGAACACCCGCTGCGTAAACCAAAAACTGGATACTTTTGGATTTTCCACCTGCTCTATGCACCCGACCCAACACTTGGCGGGTGTCGAAAATCGAAGGGCAAGGCATGATTAAGGCTACCCGTGCATGATTGCCGTTTAGATCGTGGAGGTTCAGACCTTCGCGGCAGGCTTGTATCACTCCAATGATGACTCTCGACTTGTCATTCTGGAACGAATCAATCTTGCCTCGGCGGTCAATATCATCCTGCCCTCCGTATATGGCACAATCTGTCTTTAATTCTTCCATGAGCCATTCACGGGTTTCGGTGTAGTTGACTGCGATGAAGATAGAGTTACCTTCTTCGATCAAATCCCGCGCCATCGCTGCCACCGCTGGAGCCTTCAACATTTCGATTCTCTGCCTTGCTCTGGTTTGTTCTGCCAAAACATTAGCCGAGAAGTTTTCCTGCATCCGCAACTCTTCGATTCGATTACATAGATCATCATACTCACCAGCGATCTTTCTTGCGTTGTCCATGTCGAAGGCTTTAGCTTTGATAAGCGTCTCAGGGAACGCGTCGCCCAAGTCTGAGTGGCGAAGGCGATTGCCTTTTTCAGGGTAGATTCGACTATGCAACTTCTTCAGCACTGAATGACCTCCTGTGAACTGCATTCCGAAGCGGGTTTTGCGACATCCGTTCTGACTAAGGAAACGGAAATAATCTTTCCCGCCTTGGTGTAGTCCGAGGAACTGACCGATTGCCCACAGCTTTGTTGGATCGTCGGCAATAGTAGCAGATAGGGCGATAGCAGGGATATTCTGGACTACCGAATCACGAACAAGGAAAGCGTTTTGGGTAGCCTCACCCTTCCCACGATGAACCTCGTCGAATACGAGAAGGACATCTTCGGGCAACATGAAACGGAATGTTTTCTTTTCATTGCACGTCCAGCGGCCCAACTGACTTTTGCCAGTTTTCGCCCATTCCCAGCCTGAAATCTCAAAGACTTCAACGCCCATCATCTTCGCGGCGCGATGCCAGTCAGTCGTTATCGGTTTGGGACAGACTACTGCTATTCTTTTACCTAACTCTCTGGCGATACCAAGGGCGCAGAATGTCTTTCCTACGCCCGTGGAATGACCCAAAAGAACCCGATTGTATTTGTGCATCGATGCAACACCCATCTGAACGCTCGTTTGCTGATACTCAAACAAGCCTTCGGGGTGCAGTAGAGGAATTAAATCAAGTTCTGGCACTGCTTCAACAGGATTATCGGTTACGATTATCTGCTTAAACTTGAGTTGATCATCTGACCAATGGGTAAGTTGCCATTCTTCTCTAAACTTGCCAAGCTGAATGCCAGCGTCACCCATTTGCTTTTTGAATAACTCTTTATCCTCACCATATACTTTCCAGAATTGCTGAGTGATAGGAGCTTTCTTGAGGAGTCGAACGCCTCGTTTAGTGTTTAGCTGAATGGGGTGCGACCACTCAACTGTTGCCATGAGATCGTGAATGTTCATCGTGTCCTCCTCGCGTTATCTAAGGCGCGGCGGCACTGCATCATAAGGAGCGTGTCACCATCGCCATAAGCATCGAGAACGGCTTCCAATGCGTCCATCATCTCGCGCTTCGTAGACTCGCCAGAGAGCGGAGAGTCTTTGAATCTGAAGAGCGGCTTTTGTTTGTGCATGGTATATGTTCTCATATGACTTCCTCCAATTCGTTGTCATCTTCCCACTGCATGGATAAACTAACCAATCGTTCAGCAATCCACTCGATGACTTGGCGAGGGGTAGTTTGTTCCCCGAAATAATCTCCGAAGTCTTCCACAAGGTTTCTGGCCTCATCAAAACATCCTGAGTCTGACATGACTTTGAGGGTTGCTTCACGGTGATCTTTACGGGATGCGTAGAGAGGGCAATCTGGGCCTTCTGCGAGGTCAATCAGTTCCCAAACTTGGTTTGCTAATATTTTCATTTTTTAGTAGGGTAAATGGTGGATTTGAATTTTGGAGTTACGCCAGCTTTTGCAGCGGCGTTCCATAGGTGAATGTAAGCCTCCGGTGGAAGGCAGGTTGACTCTGTTTTTTCTGTATAACTCATGTTATGTTATTGGTTTAGGTTTGGTTTGTTGTGTTGTGTTGTGGAGGGAAATTTGTTGACAAGCGGAAAGGCGTAGAATAGAAGAAGGTGTGAAACAAGAATATAATGCGGAAAGTTTGGGAACCCGTGGAGTGAAGCGCGGCAATCGAAAGTGGGATGTTGCGAAGATAGAGCAGCTATACATGGCGGGGGCAGAGTTGGGTGACATTCTTAAAACTGAGGAGTTTTCCAAAATGTCGAAGAACTATCTGAAAAATTTGATGGTGCAAGGGAAGTGGATAGCAAAGCGAATCAAACTGAGGGAAGAAGTGGCAAATACGCTTGCGCCAAAAATGGAAGATGTGATGCGGAGGGAAACGGAAAACCATTACAACTTCATGTTGCAACAGATTTCCGAAGAGAGAAAACAGATTGAGATACGGACTAAATCGGGGAACATTAAAGACCAAGCAGGAAGGCTCGATGTGTTGGCGCAATATGAGAAAATGGCTACCAGAGCATTGGGACTGGATGAGAATAATCTTCACGACAGGAAGGGGTTAAATATAAATGCGATGATCAGTCTCCATGTGGAAGGCCCAAAGAAAGCGGAGGACATTACTATTGTTCCCGTGGAATGTTCCGATGCTGTGGAGGGGCAGATAGAACCCGTGGAGAGGCAACAATAGGTAGAGCAAAATCGTGTCATAAAAAACTATGGACAAAAGGCAGAATAGGAATTGACCTATTCTGCCCCCTGTGGAGGGTTAATCTCCCTTTGATAAAATCACCCTTTGATCGTTGCAATATCGCAATGCGCCATCACGCGTTGACTGCGTGGCGATAATCCGACAATCTAAATCAATCACCCAGAATTTAGCCTTCAAAATGAGAAGGGAATCCATGCCTCCGACAACTTCTCGCTTTAGCATTTCCATTTTTTGTTTGTATTTGAAATACAACTCATTTGCCAAGTTTCCGACAATAGTATTTCCAGATTCGGAAAATATAATCTCGCTCATGCTTCCCCCTTTGCTTTGCGGAGGGCTTCACGGGCCTTGTCACAATAGGAATTGTGCGGAGTGTAACGGGCACGCTCATGTTCCCCGTGAACATGACAAAAGCAGGATTCCCCGTCATTCCAGACCGCAAGGGATTCCAATGCGGAGAGCAAATCAGGAGCGGCAGCTATGAGGCGAGCGTTTGCTAGTGCATTTTCTGGCAAACGAGCAATTTGATGGATTTCCGGTGTGGAGGGTGCAATGTCGCAGCAATGCCGGATGTCGATTGATTGATCCCCGTTGATGTCGCTATGATGGGCGATATACCAAGGGGCGGGTGTGTGGAGTGTATTATTCATGTTTTTGTTGTGGTTTGTTGTGTTGTGGAGGGAAAATCTTGTGGAGGGATTATCGTAAACGATCAAAGCCGTAAAAATGCGCATAGTGGAAAGGAGTGTAGAGAGTGCGGAAAGGTAATAAAAACGCGATAGCGAGGCGAATAGAGCAAAGCGGGAGAGGTTCGGACTCTTCCCGCATAGTGTGGAGGGGATTAATAGATTGCATTGTTATTTCGAGCATAGAATAAAGATTAAAGTTGCGCCAAGTGTGGAGGGTGAATACTATTCACAGGCATAAAATGGATGATATTCGTTGGCAATCGGACGTGTTTTCAAAAAAGCCTCTTTTAGTTTGCGTAAAACTCTATCTGCTTTTTCCTCTTTTTCAGCAGGATAATCGAATATTTTTGTTCTAATACGCCGAAGGTGTTTTTCGTAATTCATAAAATAATAAATAGGATAATATCAATAAGGATGGCAAGGATGAGCAAAAGACCGAAAAAGCGATTCTTTGCACGATTATATTGGAATGTGGAATGGATTTTGTTCATTGGAAAGATTCCGCGATTGTTTCTGGGTTAAATCCCCGGCGGGCGCATTCATTGGCAAATGCTTCCCATGCGTAGGACGTGTTTTCTGAGATATATTTAAAATATAGTGAACGAAGTTTATTCATAAGAAGAAAGAAAAGCGGGGAGTTTTTTACGTTCCCCGCATTGGTTGAAGTTAGTGATTGAGAAAAAACCAGATCGTCCCGTTGTCATCTTCGCTAGTCGCGTAATCATAACTAAGATTACAATTCCATGAAGCTTCCCAATCAATCACAACCCAGCTAGGGAAGTCTTTTGGGATGTCTCCGCAATCCTCGGCTGTTCGCTCCGCAAACTCGGCGAAACTGTCTGCCGTGCCGTGAAACGCATCGCGGGCCTGTTCAATCGTCAAACCATCGCATCCGATAGCATCGCAGTATTGCGCCAACAGTGCGCGGTCATCCTCATCCAATTCCAGCCAGTCCCATAAGGCAGAATCAAAGCCGGATTCACCGTAAAACTCACGCGGGAAATTTTGGAAGTCTTGAAACATAAACTCGGAGTCTGATTCGTCGGAGTGAAGCAAACGACAAGCTTCATAAAAGGATTCTTTGTCGTGGCCCTCAAGAGAAAGCCAAGCCCCGCCTATGCTTCCGTTGTTATATTTATTATACGTCCCGACATATACAGCGGGCTCTTCGTCGGAAACCTTTCGGCGAATAGGCGCGCAATCTCCGCAAGATATACAGTTTTCGTTTCCATTATACCTTGCGCCACATTGGGTGCAAATAGAGGTCACAAGGATAGTTTTGTTTTCTGTTGTGGTATTCATTTTTTCTTTTTTTCTAGTTGTGATTTTTAGTTTAAGCACTGCGATTTTTTTCGCATCCCTGAGAGACGCAAGCTTGATTCGTAGCGCATAAGTTTGTTTATTCATTGGTTCGATTTCACACTGGCATTTTACCAGAGCGAAAAGTTTTTTTAGTCAAAGAACATTTGCGCATTTACTCGCAGCGCTTGAATTCATCAGCCTCAGCGAGCAGCACGTAAAAGACAATATCAGAATATGCGATTCTGTCCATATTTATTTTTAGACAAAACAAAGATTGTCAGAGCAAATGCCATGCCAAGTCAATTTTCATTAATAAATGAAATGAATGAACAAAGTGAACGACATTTCAAAAATAAATGAAAACTCGGTAAGCTAATCTCATGCCAAGTTTGCATTGACATTCCCGTTTCCATTTCATCTCATCAATCCCCGCATCTCATTTCCCCTTTTCCAGCTATCGCTCGAAAATGCGATTCGCTCGAAAAATCCCCCATGCCGCTATCCCGCTCGATTCATTCTACGCGATCCTGGGCCAACGTAGCGCAAAGATAAATGCAAGCCAGTTGCATTATGTCACGATCCTTCTTGAGATTGATAAGCTCTGATAATCACATAGCGTCGATAATGGACATCATGCCCGTCTCAACAACGCCAGCTAATGCAACGCCACTATACCATGAGCAACGCCAGCGACACTGGCATGGCACGGCGCAAAGGAATCTATTTATTCCGTGAGGCTCGACCCCGGCACCGGGCTACCCCACCATGCCCAGCGCGCCAGCTCCCAATGCGGAAACCCCTCTCCCCATAAAAACTGGTTTTTTCAATGTCAATAAACTATATGGACAACGCAAGCTAAAATCCAAGCTAATTCATGCTAATGTCGTATGGTTAGCTTAGGTCTTATGTCGTATGGTTATCGTTTCCGATAATGTTGAAAATTGTGTATCGTTTTTCCAACATAACTTATTTTTGAAATCCGTTTAATGGGTTTGTAGTTACTTTTCACAAGAGTAGATGGTTTCTTGGGGTTTAAGTTTTGGTAAGCTAGTTGGATTAGAGTTCTCTATTCTTGAGTTTCATATTAGTAGATGTGAAGGTTAGCCATACCCTTTGGCGGTTTCCTTTGGTATCGGTTATTTCTCCGAGGTTGAACATCCTGTCTTTGTGTTCATCTTCAGATTTGAATTTATCTACTGTGTCTTTGATTAGTTGGAGTATTTCTTGTTCTTGTTTCATATTGAATGTGCTTTTGAATTATTATTAGATGCGGCCCAACCTTTTCTGAATGATAGACAGATTGGGTCTTTGGAGAATAGCCAGTCATTGAAGTCTTGGTATTCTTTTAGGTCTGGGTAGTGGAATAGGAAGGCTTGGTGGCAGGCTTTCATCTCTTAGTGATTGTCTCTACTATGAAGCAGGCTACTACTACCGTCCAAGCTAAGATTAATGCCATGATTTGGTCATTCATTGTAGTTGGTTGGTTCATTTACTAAATCTACTCCAAAGTAAAGTTCCAGCCTTACCCAAGGTTCTTTATTCTCTGTGTAGGCTGCTGTAAACCCGCCAGATGAAATTGCTCCTTTAATTTCCGCTGCTTCTTTAAGATGCTTTCTGGCTAATGTTCTTAGTGAGTAAATGTCTGGGATTCCTTCTTCATGCCACTCCCAGTTTATGGCTTCCATGATTTTCTGTGCTTTCTCAAAATCAAAGGAATCCATTATCTCGTCTATCTGTTCTTGTATTGCTTCTTGTTTTGTCATAATTTGATTAGTGTGACTCCCATTTTTTCTGCTATGTCTAGGGCTATTGGGTCTGATTTATAAACATCTTTGTAGAGGACTCTCTTTATTTTGTAGGCGGCTATGGTTTTTAGGCAGTCTCTACATGGGAGTAGGGTGGATACCAGTGTTTTTCCTTCGCCGGGTTGGGTATATCTGAGGGCATTCTGCTCTGCGTGGATTACATACTTCTTTCTCTCTTCTCTGTCTGACCAGTCTTCTTCTACACCTTGAGGGAATCCGTTATACCCTACTGAGGCTACTGAATGGTCTTCTCTTAGGATCACCGCTCCGACCTTATGCCATGGGTCTTTACTCTTCTTAGCCACTACCTCGGCTATACTCATAGCGTATTCGTCCCAGTTCATGGATAGTATCTGTTCATTGCTTCGATGTTATTTCCTTTGGCATACCACCCTTCTCCTGTGTAGACATCCATGACATCTGAGAAGTATTTCTCATACATGGGTGCTACCCGCTCCAAGGTGAAGTTTTTTCCGAAAATATTGCAGTCAAATGGGCAGATTTGCTCAATGTTCTTAATCGCATCTACATAGTCCCCCATCGTGCGGCAGCGGAATCCTGTTATCCCATGTAGGTTGTTCTCAGTGAAACTACCCCAGTCGGTAGTTATCGTAGGAGTGCCAGAAAGTAGGTTTTCTATTTGGACTCCACCGAATGGTTCTACATACTGACTTGGAAGGAAGGATGCCTTAGCCTTTGACATGAGCCTCTTTCTAGTAGGAACATCGGCGTATCCTACATAGTGAACATGGTCTGGTAGCTTATAACCTTCCTCCTTTTGGCCTGCTATTACCAACTTAACGCCTGCTCGTTTAGTAGCTTCAATGGCAATATCTACACCTTTCCCAGAGTATACTCTACCCAGATAAAGAAAGTAATCTTCTTTATGGTCACAGAAGTCAAAGTCTTCTTTATCGAAGTAGTTTGGAATTACCACAGCATAGTTATCTTGCTGGCAATTTCCTACTGCCTGCATTCCGCAGAACGCATGGTAGATTGCGTAGGATTCAAATACTTTCCACCTTGCCCAGTGTCCACCCGCATATCCTATTCCCGGCTCAACTGTGATTAGGTCTGGATGCGCGTCACAGATTGGTCTGACCCCACTTCCCCAGAATGGAAGAATAAAATCATTCTTCTGTTTTCTTTTACCTACTTCTCTAATAGCATTAAGGTAGAATGTTTGATAAGCGTAATCCTTTGTATCAAACTTAAAGAATGTTTTACGCCAGTCGTGATTTCCGTATGCTATTTTCCAATTAGCATTAGTTAGAACAGGGACGTGTTCTGTGCAGATTAAATCTGAATCTTCGTGTCCGTAGTGGATTACTTCATGGCCGCGCTGCGTCATCATCTTCCCGAACTTCACTACCTTTTGGGTGTAAGCGCAGGCGTTAAACTCCTTGGAACTTACTGTGTGAGGAAGTCCAAGGATATGGAATCTGAATTTATCGTTAACGATACTCATAGGTTATTTCATTCCAAAAATATTCATTAGGTCATCTACCGCTTTATCACTTTGCGGCCCTCTGGGGGTTGAGCGGATCGCTTGATCCCATGTTGTTTCAAACAATTTTCGTAATCCTTTAGTTGACAAAGTAACATTTCCATCTTCTTCAAATGATGGGTTCTTTGTGCAGTATATTTCCCACAACTCATATTTAGTCATTTACTTTCCACCCCCACATAAGGTTGAACCATTGATATTCTTTTTCAGCACTTTGTTTTTTTGACTTAAATGTTTTAACGTATTCTTTTATAAACCAATCTTTGAATTCATTAGATTGTTCTTTAGTCCAAGTTCTGAGTGAATACCAACCTTCTTGATTTGAAAACTCCCGATCAAACTTTTCAAACCCTACATACTGAAACATTTTATCTAATGCTTTTGAAAGAAAAACATCTGTCTTTTTCATACTAATTCCTCCTCTTCATCTTCCTCATCTTCTTGGTTAGCTAAGAGTTCGTATATCTTACACACAAAAATGCCTATCATTGCTGCAATTGATAGATCAAATTCTTCTGTGTAGGTATTTACCAACTTATCTAATTTATTTTGAAACTGTTCAATTTGTTTTCCGTTATCCATATTATAAGTTGATTAACATTTTCTTTGCCCATTCGGGTGTATTTTCATCTACCTTTATTGTCCACTCTCCAGTAACTGCTTTAGTCATCGATAGTGCTTTGACTACCTTTTTGAAAATAACCTTTCTTGAATCAACAATTACTTCTTTAGTTGAGAACCTTTCCCCACAAGCACAAAGCCTCCTCCTTACCACTGTGCCATCTCTCTTTCTGCTATTAATGACTTCAGTAGGTGATTCACATTTAGGACACGTCATTGTGTTTTTTTAGGTCTGCCGCAGCAATCGTATTGTTTCATTCCACGCTTTTTGAAGAAGTCTTCGCAGGCTTTGCTGATCTGTTTGGAGTTGAGTGGATATTTCCATCCTACTCGACTATCATCCAGATCAACATTACCTTCAATATCCTTGCCGTTGATCTTCATTTCATCGACTTGCTACCTTTGCACTTCCACTTCTTGCGAGATAGGTTATTGGGGGAATTGGGATCACTCTTCCAATCTCCCTTAATCTTAGCTGAACGGGCACAGTATGCGTCCGCTTTTTTTGTGAGTGGTTGAATACGATCCTTACCATCCTTAGCCTTGCCAGCTTGACCAAACTTCACAGTCTTAGTCCTGCCAGTCTTAGCGTTCTTGACTACCTTCGTGAATCTCTTTTCCATTAGGATTTGTATCCACGCTTACGTTCCATTTTCTTCATGGATTTGGATTCCTTTTTTTCGTGCATCTTCTTGTGCGCGGAATCTGACATCATTTTGCCATTTGGCATTTTGTGCGTTTTTGCTTTAGTTTTCATTTTTTCTTCCTCTTCATTCCTGCTTGGCTCATAGCGATAGCTACTGCTTGTTTGCGGCTCTTAACGAGCGGTGCTTTCTTCGGGCCTTTAGGATTCACTCCTGCATGGAGAGTTCCACGCTTGTATTCGCCCATGACTTTAGCCACCTTCGCGGCCTTACTTGTTGGTTTTTTCATAAATTGCTTCTGGTGTTTCTATTTTATAGTTATCGCAAATTGTTTTAATAATATCGTAAATTGCAACATCGTCTGGAAGACTTACAACATACTTGTATACACAATATTTGTCGTCAATTGTTATTATGAATTCATTTTTCATAATCCATCAATTCCATCCCTTAGTAGTTTGAAGAACAAGTCGGCAGAGATTGTTACCTTCCAGTTCTTGTTATTCTTCTTGTGAGCGACCGCCCACGCAATGCCTTTAGCATCCCGTTCAGCCTGTTCGCAAGCCTTATCTAAATTTAAATTCTGAACACACTTTACTTCAAAGTGGAGTTTACCTTTCAGCTCTTCACAGACCACATCTGGCGAGTCTTGTCCTCCTGCGTGTTGCTGTCCTCGTTTAGCAGTGTAGCCTTCGGCTCGGAGTTGATCTCTCCACTGCCTTTCACCCCTTGCTCCTTTAGCTCTTGAGTTGATCATAGTGATTAAAGCTCCCAACTTATCGGAAGTAAATCGTGTCGTTCTCTGTAATCATCAATTTGCTGCCTCGCCTCGTCGCGCTCGCGTTCCAGTCTGCGACATAGATCAACAACTGGCCCATCCCATGTGATACCATCCATCGTGTAGGATATGAATGGCCTTCTCCATTGCGCTTGGGCTTTTATGGCTACATCTGTCTCTGGTGTGTTATTCATGGGAGCATTGAATCAATATCTTGTATCTGTGTCAATACTTTTGTTTCAGAGAAGTATTGGTTGCGAATTTTGATTCCTTCGTTATGGTAGTTCTCTGCGATACAATACCTTTCCTTGTCTTGAGCTTCCCAGATAGCGTTTGCCGCCTCCAGATACTTCAAGGCTCTGCCGTATGCTTGGTCAGTTGTCATTAGTAGACCTCTTCAAGTTTTGAGATGTCACCGCGCATGATTATTTCAGTCATGTAGTTCCTTTGACCTCGGCGGTTTTTCTTGATTGTCAGCCTACTCTTCTCCTTTATGTGTTCGATATACACTACTTGGTCAGAGTGCATTCCAATCGCCCGTGATTCGCGCAATCTTCCATCGTCGTTAAGCTGGGAAGCTGTCAGCATGATCGAATTATTCTTCAGTGCCGCCAGTTTTAAACGCCTTGCTATCTCCGAAATCTGGCTTTCTCTACCCTCTTCACCATCAGATGAGATGATTTGTAGGTAATCTACGACGATTACATCTGCCCGTTTTTCACCTGTGTATCGGTTGATTTGGGCCTCAATCTCGTCAATTTCGGCTACTCCATCCACGATTTCGATGGGTAACTGGTGTAATTTCAACAATGCGGCGTTGATTTTGAGGAGTTCGTGTTGGTTGGCGTTCTTGTAATCCTCTGGTTCACGCACTGGATACCCTGCCAAGTTACAAGCCATGCGAGTTAGGATGTCTTTTGCCTTCATTTCGAGGCTGAAGAAGAGAACTGACTTACCTTCTTCAAGATTTGCGAGTGCAGCTTGGACAAGATAGATGGATTTTCCTCCACCAGTCTCTGATGCTACTGTCATCATCTCTCCTTTGTGCATTCCGCCTTTCAAGGCACGATCTACTTTCAGCAATCCAGTAGGAAAGAAATCCTTTACTGCCTTCCCTTCCATCTCATCGATGATTTCAATGATTAAATCTTTGACTGGTTTCACTTTTGTTGTCCGATCCTCGGCGCACTTCATTATCGTTTCCGATAATTCCTTCAAATCGGCCTTACCTGCGCGAAGATTTACTTCTTCCTTCTCCATGAGAGTCAGAACATCGCGGTATGCCTTCGTGCGGTGTAGGTGTTTCCGGTAGTCATCTGCCATGTCTTGGCAAACCTTCCCAGAAGTTACCTTCATCGTGCATAATGTGTCGTGGACAGATTCTTCACCACCTGCTGCTTCCAATTGTCCAGTTGCCTCTAGCTCTGCGATGGCAGAAAACGGGCAGCAAACCCCTGTCCGCTGGTGAACCCCTTGGAGCGCATTAAAAACGATCCTGTGGGCTGGTATGGCGAAATAATCACTATCCCATGTTTGTTGGGAAAGGATGTTTCTATCGATTGCGATGAGCGACAACACTGCCGCTTCGCTCTTTCGTGCTATTGGGACTTTTTTCATGTTAGGTTAAAAGTTGGAGAATCGTTCTGGTTTGGTAGTTGTTTTTGGTTTCATCCATTCAGCCTTGAAGCTCTGCCATCCACGGGTGACGCATTCGGTCAGTGCCTCCTCGATGTGCATCGCTGCCTTCTCCGCTTCTTTGGCGATAGACGCGAGTGCCGTTGCTGATAGCGGTGCGCGTTTGGCTTTACGGAGGGCGATGAAGTCATCCCAGACTTGCTCGCCTACTCCAGCAGGTTTTTCGATTTGGGTAGCTGACGATTTTTTATTTCGTGGGGGGGCCGCGCAATGGGGGGCCGTTTCTTTGCCATCGGCAGATTTCAGTTTGGCGGTAGCCGAACCCGAAGTGTGACCTTCATTTGGGTAAGTCGGGAAAAGATTAGTTTGAGTTGAGGAATGTGAGGCCACTGCCGAACTTTCCCTTGATGGTTCTATTTTGGGTTCCTTATGATGGTTCATTATAGGGAGACTAACTTTAGTTACCCCCACCACCATCTGCACTGGGTTATCCACCCCCACATTAACCGCAGTTACCCCCTTAAATGTTTTCAATCTGCTTGGTGAAGTAACTTGGTGAATGACATCTTGCGTTATTTCATCATCACCGATCTTCTCAACATTGATCGTGTAAAGGTTCGATGTCTGCCTTCCAGAAAAGTCTTCACGCTCATCGCGGGTAATGACTCCAATCTGGATTAAAGCATTCAAATACTTCTTCGTGATAGGTTCTGAGATGTTTGCTTTCTCTGCAATCTTCCGTATAGACGGCCAGCAACTGGCATCGTCATTGCAGGAGTCAGCTAAAGACAAAAGAACCAACCTTGCGTTACCTTGAGTCTTACTACGCTCAAAGACCTCTGACATTATTCGAACACTCATTGTATGTGTCCTTTCAGAAAATCTTCGATATATCCAGCAGTTAATAGTTCTTTGTAAGCATTCTCTCCTCTACAATCTACTATAGCCTTCCACAATTCAATTATTGAAACTGTAGATTCTGATTGTTTTATGCAAACCAAACATATTACTGCTGCTAACCCCTTTGCTTGTAGTGACAGATTTTCATCTTGAGCCAATTGATGAGGCAAAAATGAATAACCATCTTTTACTTTCCAGATACGATTATTTTTCATTTGAAAAAAGGCGATCGCTTGCAGTGGCAGCATAAACTGGCGAACTGACAGATGAGAGTAGTTAGACCACTACAAGCGACCATTATATTTTGTATTCAATTTATTTTTATGCTTTACTATTCACTTCGGCTCTCACCCCGAAGGCACGATTTCTCGCACGACTGAAAACTACTATAGGTTGTGTTCGATGTCAAGCATCTTTTTCGTGATGTCACGAAATTGATTATCGGTTACGATAATTATCCATCATAGCACCCGCATGGAATTTTGTGTGGATCATTCTCGTCAAGCCATTCAAAAAGTTTCAATTGATCGTCGTCGGCATTAACAATGTCGCTCCACGGAACGCCAAAGTTTAATCCTTTTACTCGGCCTTTCACAACCATGTTTGTTTCCATTGCGATTGCTCGCGCAAAATATTCTGGGTATTCTTTTCGCAAGCGAAGAATTTCACTATTCTTCATTGCTGGACAGAAGAAGCATGAAGACTTTCCGGGCAATGGCAACCCATGTCGTTTGATTGTATCAACGCACTCACTGCGAGTCCACATCCATTCAATTAGTGGATACCAGTAGTCTTCTTTTCTTCCTTTTCCTAAAGAGCCTTCGGTCTTGTTTATTTTTCTGTGACCTTCAGCGGCATCATATCCAATCGCCCGAATAATTTCAGACACATTATTATCTTTCATCCATTGTTTGACTCGCTTGTTTTGCGGCTCAACCTTGTGTTTCATTGAGCAAGCCTTGAACCCATAGGCAAGAGATGGGAGCATTTTCTTTCTCACGCAAGAATCTTCAAGTGACTCGTATTGCCCTTTGTATGTAGCGTAAACTTTTTCAATCTCAAGACCCCACAATTCTTGAGTTTTCTTGCTCATCAAATCAATGTGAGCGTAAGTATTCGGAAGTTCACCGCCAGTATCTGCGAATACGATTAAGTCTGGTTTGATTCCCCTATCAAGAAAACCGCAAAGCATGGCAACTGAGTTTGTGCCGCCTCCGTAAGCAACAACTAATGGTTTATCTATTTTCATAATTTTATCGGTTACGATAATTCCTCTATACTTACTTCTTCAATTGCGCCCTGCGACCAGTCATACATCTTTCCGTTTATGAGTTCCCAGATTTCATCTGCATTTTCTGCATCTTCGCATTGAATGATAGTGCGACCTTCACCGATACCTTCCTCGGTAATAACAAGATCATATTTAAAAACTATGCTACCTCCGGTTGATGTCGCGGCCAAGATAGCTGTATTATTTGTCCTCATTGCCAGCGAGCAAATACCCTTTTGGTTTTCATAGGTAGCCATGAATGGGCTATTCATAGAAGTAGCGAGAGACATATTTGTAACTAAAACTGTCTTCCTTACATTAACGAGAAGGTCTTCCAGATTTTTATCTAAATTGTTTGCAGGGTTTGTGTTATCCATAGGCAATCATAGTATCAAAAAAATATTGACTTGTCAATAGTCTTGGTTTATTTTTCATTGAAATGAAACATCCATTAGAAACTGCTTATGAATCTTGCATGAGTGCCTACGAGCAATCACGCACGATCCGTTCTCTTGGACGAAAGACTTTTGCAAGCCAGCTTCGTGAAACAAGGAGATTGTTGAAATTGACTGTCCGTGAACTTGGAGATAAGATTGGCGTTACTGGTTCGTTGGTAAACCAAATTGAAGTAAACTCCAAGAGTATCTTAAAGAAAGAACAAGTCGAAAAGGTAATCGCCCTATGCTACAAAGAAAAACGCCCCTACAGGCAAAAACAGGATTTAAAAAACGAGGCGGAAAGCTCAGAGCAGTCTCAAGCACTCGGAGAGTAAAGAATGCCGACTACGAAAAAGTCAAAGCAGAATACTTTGAAGAAAAAAACTACCAGTGTGAGATATGTAATGGGCAAGGCACAGACCTTCACCATAAGAAAGGAAGGGGCAAGTTCCTATGTGACAAGTCCTCATTCATGGTTTTATGCCGCGCCTGCCACAACCGCTGCCACCACGAAGTAGGATGGGCAAGAGAGAATGAATATATAATTTATGACTACAAATAATACATTTGAATCCCGCATCATCTGCGAGGGAACTGAAGTTAGCAATACACCGGAGAAGATTCTGTTTCGTCAGAAGTTCAATCAATGTTGGGTGAAGAAAAGTGACATCCGACTGAACGAAACTCTTGGACATCTTGACGGGGAGAAAATAATTCGTATTGTAGTTCCAGAAGAAGTAGCAAATACTTTGGAACTTGAAGGAATTCTTGATTGATCTTTGAAACAATTTTGCAGGCAGGTGGTCTACTTACTGCCGTCTTTAACCTTCCTCTATTGCGTAGCGGTATGACAGGTGAGCGGCTGGATGGGCGGGGCATGAGCCTCCTAGACTCCAGAAAGCCCACATCTGAAAAGGGGATGCATACTCGTTCCTGCAAGTTACTTTACTGGGAAGCATGGAGTCATGTAGCTAACTACGAGCTTTGAAGTAGTCTTGTTTAAGTGGCAAAAATAGCCAAGCGGCAATACATGGGGCCGTTACTGAAACCATGACCAAGAGTAACGCCTTGGCCTAGTATTAATTTTATATGGTCGGCGGGTGAGGTGGTGCGCTTTTAAACGCCCTTCCCAATAATACCGAGTTAACCCGGCCACCTTTTACCAATCTCCGTTATCGTCTGATCCGTAGTCATCGTCTGGAATGGTATCAATTGATACTTCATCCCGCGCCCAGAATCTGTTAGTTGGAACTGGTTTATCGTTTCCGATAAAAACAAGTCCATTACGCCGCGCCATTTCTAAGGCGTAAATCAAGCTATCACTCAAATCGGGCGAGTATCCTGTTCTTCCTTTTAGGTCATCTTTAGTCTCAATAGCAATCTTCTTGTTCTTAATCGTGTATCTGCGAAGGCAAAGTTCTCGCGCCAACTCTGAAGTAGGACTAACACCGAATAGAACGCGACTCTTGAATGCGTGATAAGCTGAGTAGTAGTATTCAGATACCAACCTATCGTAAACATCCTTACACGGACGTTTATCAACCTCTGCTGCAATTCGGTCAGTAGGTTTACCCATAGATGAAATAAGAGCTATAGCGGCTCCCATAGAGTCAAAGCGTAACCACTCACGGATGATAGCCTGCCCGACCCGACCACCATCGCCAGACACGTCCATACCAAACTTAGAAGGTTGAACACCGGAAGTGCGGCATAAAGCAACAACTTCAGTAGCCAACTGGATTTCAAACTCAGCAGCAGCATTAGCGGATAATTGAATTACCTTCTGACTTTCCAACCACATTACACGATTGCGAGTCCCGCGAACAAATCCAAGTTTGGCAATAGTCAGAACACATCTGTCACCGCCAACTGTAAATGCGGTGTCGAACCCAGCCACCTTAGTAAAGCCCTCGGAATCCCATAGTGGTTCTTCGTTGGTATCAGCATTACGGATCAAATCAGCGGTAAGAATAGTCTGAGCGAACCCTGTCTTCGGCCACCAACCAATAGCGTTACGCACATAGTCAATCGCGTTCTCATCTCCATAACAAAGTTTGAGCATCATCTCCTGCTTCTTACGATCCATGAGGAACGGAAACGGAGAGGGTTCATTAGCAGGCGCAGCAAAGTTAGGGCTACGCATACCATTGTAAAACAAGCAAACGCCAGTTTCAGTCTCCCACTTATCCATGTCTGGATTTACTGAATCAAAGTTAGAACAACCTTTAGGCATTGCCCAACGAGTGTGAGGATTGTCACCAGCAGATGGGTTTCCGATACCGATAAAGGTAACATCATCGTTTGCACCCAAGTTGACTTTTGAGGTGATCGCCCCCATTTCCATTTCTGGCAACTCATCAAGTGCAAGACGGATTCGATCATTCTTACGACCACGGGTTGTATCAACTGCTTTTTGACCTTCATTACCAGATGGGAATGCGAGGGCTTTAATAGCATTATCGTATTCCTTTTCCTCATCGTTTGTTGCTCCACCCCAAACAATCATATGGCGGTAGTCGATTAGTTTACCTATCTGAACGCGAGCGCATTTATAGAGCTTGGAAATGATACCCCAGATACGATCTTCGGATGCACCTAACGTAGTGGTAGCTACCCATGACGAAGTGCAGTGCGGGGCAGCGCACCAATCAAGGTAAATCCAAAGACCCACTGGAAAACTTTTTCCCATTGAAGCGGCCCCGGCTAAACAAATATCAACATTGCTGCAAAGTTCATCTAAGGTTCTAATCAGCTGAGTGTTGGTATATCCTCGGTTGTAAATAGAAACTTCAGTCGGCCATTGAAGTTTAACTGCATTAAGGAAATGCTCAGATGGTGAAAGTAGTTTAAAATCTGAAATATTTATATTTTGTCTAATACAATAAGTTCTACCATATTGTCCTCGACTTATAGCGTAGCAGTATAGTTCAATACCAAGATCATCCATATTTTCTGGGAATTGAATTCCGTAACGACGAATACCTTTGTTTGAAGAAAAAACTCTTGACATATCAATAAGAAAATATATTTTCCGACGAAAGGCAAGATGAAACTGAAAAACAAAAACCTAGCACCAGTCGGGGGTTGGTATTGGCGTTATGAAATCAAGCGCGACAAACTCACGTTTCCAGCGATTGTTTACGGAAGCACATGGAGCAGTTTGATGCAGAACATCCAGAAAGATTACCGCTCCAACGGAGTTGAACTTCCAAATAACATTGAGCAGTTGGTGGAGGATCAAACTTGCCAACGCCAACCAAGTGATCGTTGCTGGTATAGCGATGGGCTTGGAGATAAGATTGCACAAGCAATTCACACAGTAGCTGCGGCTACGGATAGGGTTCTTGGAACTAAACTTGAGCATAAAGCTCGCGGATGCAGTTCATGTAACAAGCGAAGAAATGCCTTGAATTCATTATCGTAAACGATAAATATAAAAATATGTCTCTAAGCATAGGTAACGACAACTTTTCACTTGCTGTTTTAGATCAAGACGGCAAGCCACCAGAAACACGAATCTCCAACGCCTCACACGCTTGGAACATAGCAAATCATTTGCGACTTGCAAATATCGGAAGGGAGTCGAAACGTATCCGTATCTATAAGGCGTATAAGATGTTTCCCCCTACAGGGTATAGCAAACTTGCTGAGAAGCGTTTACCTTGGCAATCGGATGTGAACTACGGACAACTTGGATTTATCGTTGATAACCAGAAGTCTAGTTACTACGATGTAATTACGGAACGGCAGGCTTGTTGCACAATCAAAAGTAAATTTGGCAATGAAAAAGAACGACTCGTTAACTCAGAGAACATCGGAATCGCATTTGACCAAGCAATCCGCGAATGGCCCGGATACCTCTACAACACAGAACAAGACCTTGAAGAAATGTTGCTGTATGGAAAAGGAATCGGAATGTGGGACTCCCCTATGGGGTGGATGCCAGAACACGTTTACCTCTCCGACCTTCTCTTTCCAGACGACATTAGGATCGACTTTTGCAACCTTGAGGAATTTGTTCGTCGCGTCCGTTTGACACCATACGAACTCTACAAGAAGATCGAGAATCGTGCAGCGGCAGAAGCAATGGGTTGGAATGTGGACGCAGCTATTGACGCTATCCGTTTCCATCGTGCATTCAGCAACAATCGTAAGACACGCGAAGACTTCTTCCGCACGATCAGCGAGGCAGGTTTCAATTGGTCACTCTCCGTAAACCAAAAGATTGACCTATACGAAGTTTACTGGAGGGAGTTTGACGGCAAGATCAGCAAAGCGATTATCCTTCAAGACTATCAACCAATCTCTGACTACATTAACTCCAATATCAAAGGAGCAGGTAAGATCAGCGAAGATGATGTCAGAAGCCAACATGGGTTTATGATGCTCAAGATTGGACTATTCAACTCATGGGATGAGATCATGTATATGCTGACTGACTCAGTTGGTAGCGGACTCTTCCAAGACATCAAGAGCCAAGCGGAATCGGCGTTCGTCGCTTGCCGTCAGTATGACTTCACAATGAACTCATTGGTTGATGCCGTGCGCCTCAACTCCATGTTGATGATCGAAGGTCAAGGCCCAGACGCAACCAAGATGTTGAAACAAATGGAATGGTTGCCTATCAGCGTAATGCCAGATGGAGCAAAGTTTATCCAGAACCGCTTCCAACTTCCAGTAGCAGAAAGCATGAGCTTCATGCAGTTCTTCATGGGAGATATGTATCGCGGCATGGGTCAATATCGCATCAACGCTCCTACTGCTGGCGGCAAGCAAAGGACAAAAGGCGAAGCTGAATTGGATGCGGCTGAGTCAGCTAAACTATCTGGAACTCAGATTCGTCGATTCAACGAGTGCCAAACTCTCTACTTCAAACAACTCTACAAACGCTTCGTAAACGCAAAGTCCAGCGATGATGGATATGAGTTCGTGAAGAAGTTCTATGAGATTCTTGAAGAACTTGGAACTCCGAAAGAAGCTGCGGCTTGGAAGAACATCACAAGCATTCGTTCTAACCTCATCAACGGGGCAGGTAGTCCGTCATTCAAGCTCATCACGGCAGAGAAGCTATTGCAGATTACAGCAATTACTCCAGCCAACGAAGGGCAAGAGAACGCAGTTAAAGACGCAATTGCGGCACTCTCTGGCAGGGACAACGTAGCTCGTTACCGGAATACCAAGCCAACCAAGATTACTGATACTGCTCGCGTAATTGGATTTGAGAATGCTGGCATGACAGATGCCTTTGTTAATCCACAAAACTTCCCCGTGCTGCCAACTGATCCGCATATCGAACACGCAGTTGGTCACTTGCAGGATATGATGATGCAGTTGCAGATGAATTTGCAATCTGTGCAGCAAGGTCAACCAGAACTTGCAGAGCTTTCCAAGGCAGTCCGCTCAGTCAAATTCAAAGGCGGTCACATCATGGCGCACGTTGAATATATCAGTAAGGATCAATCCAAGCAGGACTTCTTGAAACAATTCATGCAAGGCATGAATGAAGCACAAGGAATGGCCGACGAACTTCAACAAGTTTACGTTCAGATGGCAGAAGCAGAAGCTCAGAAACAAGGTCAGCCAAACTCTGAAGAAGATATTAAACTTCAATACCTCGCCGCTAAGTCTGGAATTGAGATTGATACCAAGAAGAAACTTGCTGACATCTCAATTGGCAAGGCTTCTATCTCACACGCTCAACGCACAGAGCAGCGCAAGGAACAGGGCATCACACAACTTGCACTTCAGAAGGCTAAAGCCCGTGCAGAGATTCAGAAAACCAAAGGTAAGATGGCGGCAGAAGAACCAACTGTAAACATCGATCAAACAAATATTGAGACTCCACAACCTACTGAAACTGCTCCAATGCAAGCACCAGAATAAACATGACAACAGAAAAAGTAAAATCCCTATGCGCGGCAATAAGCTCACACGAAGACTGGAACAAACTACAAGCGTATTTACTACTTAATGTAAACCCACCAGAAGGAGTAACCACGCTTATTCATGCAATCAAAACTATTGAAGCTATTGGAACTGAAGAGCAGGGAGTATTCAAAAAAACAAAAGCTTCTGCAAAACATAAAGAGCCTGCGGATAGCACGATTGATCCAGACCTCGACGAAATCTAATTTATGGCAGACACAAACGACACAGCAGACGTAATCGCGGAACTGAAATCCAAACCTCAAGTCCCGATTAAAGGTAACACATCTGACTTCCTCAAGAAGTTCAGCAAACAGCAATCCGACGAGGGTAAGCCAAGTGCTACCAATGTTGGTGATCCTAAACTTGGAATAGCAAAATACAATGAAGAAGAACCACCAGAAGAAGTGGCGGGAGTTACCGAAGCTGAAATCACATCTGACCGAACAGGAAAAAAGAAAGGGTTCGTTGAGCGACAAATCGAAGAGAACCGCAAGCTCAAAGAAGAACTTGAGAAATACAAGAAAGATGAAATCCCCAAGTTTGAAACCAAAATCCAAGAACTTGAGCGAATGGTATCCGAGTCAACATCGACTAAAGAAGCCAATCATTACCAAGAACAACTCAACAAAGCCAACCAAGAGAAGTTGGATGTTGAGCAACAACTATCAGAACAGATCAAAGACCTTCGGGGTAAACTGGACTTCCACGACATCACAAGTAATCCAGATTTCAAAAAGACTTACCTCGATCCTATCAAAAGCACCTACGATACTGCGCGACAATTGCTATCGAATGATCCAACTCTTCTTTCGACATTCTCCCGTGCTGTCAATGCAAATGCCTCCATCTTCAATTCGACCTCCGAAGAGGATCGTCGAGCGGCAGAAACCGACCGCGACCAGGCGTTCGAGGAAATCACGAACTCGCTCTCGCAGTTCAAGCAATATCAATTCGCGGAGCAGGTTAACAGCTTCATCAAAGCAACTCAAGGACATCACGCTGCTCTTGTCAACTTTGAAGAAACCAAGCAGAATATCCTTCAAACCGCTAAACAAAAAGAACAAGAAGGTAGAAACAAGTATCTGAACCAGTGGCGTGAAGGCTACAAGAATACTCAGCAGGAGATTGATCGTGCTACGGAAATTCCAGATACAATTGCTGACTACATGAAAGAGAAGGGAATCAAATTTGACATCTCCCGTGACGAGGCTATTGCTCTGGCGGCTACCCAGCAGACTAATGAGCAGGCATCAGTTGAAGACATGAACCGACTGATCCACCAAGGCCGCGCCTATCAGAAGATTCAAGCACAACTCAAGGCATACCAAGAGATGGTAAAAGAGAAAGACGATTACATCGCGCAACTGAAAGGTTCGTCGCGCATCTCGTCATCATCAAGTGCATCGGATTCCCAGAAACCAAGAATGAGCATCACAGAAGGACTGGCTGCTAAACTTGCGAAGTTCTCACCGCAAGGACGAACAGCATAAGCCTTACATTCTTGAGTCTGGTCATAGACGGGGGAGGTAGTTATGCTTTTCTACCTCCCCCAAACTTTTTTAAAAATATCGCTTGACATAGTAAATAGATGATTGCAATGTCCGATCAAAGAGAAATCCGAAATTATCGTTTACGATAAAATTAGGGATTCAGCCGCACTCTGGCTGGCGAGTTTTCGACCTCGCATGAAAAACGATTTCTGGACAGAAGAAACTCTGGGTTGAGTCCAGCAGAGGAAACCAAGCACTCGCTTGCTATTCCTCTGTGGTATAGTTGGCGGTGCAAAACTAAAACTAAACCAAAATCAAATAAATCAATGAGCGATCAACTCTACTTCAATAGTTGTGCCGAGATTGACAGTTTCTTCCGCGAGGGCCGCGAATATTTCAACGACCTCTACGTCAAGAAACTCGTCACCAACTCTGCATATTTCACCCGTTTCGAGGAGCAAGCATGGCCTCTTAACCACACAACCGAACAGAAAGCATTCCGCTTTGGCCGTGGATTCCACGATCCTTGCGCTCCTTTCCGCACGATCACCGACACCTACTGCGAGACTGATTCTTGCGATAGCAAACCCGAAGTCATTCAGCGTCCCGGCACTGAGAGCTACACTTTCGAGCTTCTCCGTAAAGAGATGACCACTGACTGGATTTGCGTTGAGAGCCTTCTCTATCGCCTCTTCCCCGCTGAAGAGATTCTCCAGTTCGAGGAGTCAAATGCTCGTATCACCAAGAACGTCCACGAAGAGTTCCTTCGTTCCAACTACATCGGTGGTTCTGGACACAAATGGATGGGCATCACTACTGATGACGGCACTTACTGCGGACTCGTTGACGATGCAGCATGGTTCGTTCCAGAGCATACGCTCAACAACGAAGCTGGCTACGACCTCTGCGCTCTTCGCGTTAAGATGGCTCCCGCCGACCTCAACAAGATCGCTTATCTCTCGCTTGATATGCTCGACGATGCACTCGTTGACCTGCAAGACGAAGATGACGCTTTCCGTCTTGATCTCCAAGACGCGACTGGTCAGCCTTTGCTCGACATCGTTATCCCTGATCCTCAAGTTGGCCGTGCGCTTTACTTCCAAGCCAAGCGCAACAATGGTTACTGGGATGCTAACACGGACTTCGATGAACGCCTTACCCGTCTGAAGCTCGGCATCAATCGTATCATCGGTGACTACGCCTTCGGTTACGACATCAACGCCGCTCGTTTCAACGCTGACACTGCCTTCAACGCATCGCTTGCAGCTTTCAACGAAGCTGACCCTGCGACATGGGCACGTCTCGTTCGCGTTCCTCGTTACATCAAGACTGTTCTTGAAAACGGATGCGCTTACATTCCTAACCGCGCTTACCGCAATGCCGACTTCGGTATCTCGGTTGCTATGGTTAACAAGGCAATGTGCAAATGGACAATGCCATCCTCGACTGGATACGGCCAAGCCCAACAAATGACCCAGAACTACGCTGGCGATTGGGAGTGGAAGAATCCAGATTGGGAGTGCAACCGCTGGCGCAAAACGGGCTTCTATCAAGCCCAGTTCCGTCTCGCTGCACAAGTCAAAGACCCAACCATCATGCACTCGTTCCTGCATCGCCTGCCTAAGAGCAAGAGCCTTTATGGTTCCTGCTGCGAGGTTCAGAGCTACATCGTTCCTGAGAACAATCAGGACTGCTATAGCTGCGCTGGTGTGGGTGACATCGTTGTGCCTTCCTAAGTTAAATAGGGGAGGGGCTTATTCAAGCCTCTCCCCACAACCTTAAATAAAATACAAAATATGTCTAATTCACGACCACTCGCTTATGATCGCGTCAACTTGTTTGGCCCGATTGCTGTTAACCTCCTCGCTTCTGGAAACGCTGACCTCCTCGTTCTTAATGACGAAGACACCAAGTTCTTTCCAACAAGCATCGTTCTGGAAACTGCCTACGCTCGCGGAACCACTGCCACCGATCCAGTTGTGATCGTTGACAATGGAACCACTGGCGAAAACATCACTTCCTCGCTGACCATCACGGACGCTCTTGATAACCAAGGCCGCTACAATCCCCTTACGATTGCCGCCAATCCTTACGTCATCACTGGTTCCCGCTCACTCCGCTTGCTCAAATCCACTGTTGGACTCGGCCAAGCTACGGCTACCCGCGCTCGCACTTCGGGCGTTGCTACAATCGTTACTGGTGCTGCTCATGGTTTTACCACGGGCGACACGATCACGATTGCCAGCATGACCGACACTACGTTCAATGATGTGCAGGCTGAAGTTACTGTCGTTAACTCAACTACCTTCACCTATGCTAACGCTGGTGTTGACGTTGTTTCTGGTGCTGATACTGCCGGACGTGTAGGTGCGCTCTATGTGAACGCTTACGTTGTTGGTATCTACTACTAAACCTCAACCTTGGGTGGGGAAGTAAATACTTCCTCACCCTTACCCTTTTCTAAATTATGGCTTGTTTTACCGCTCTCGACTACCGCAATAAATCCTACCCGTTCGTCCAAACAATCGCCGCTGCCGCTGGCATTACTCCAATTTCTTATGGTTGCTACGACTCAGCAACTGATGCTGCTAAACTCTACCAATTTTATGTTGGACTCGCAACGATTGGTGAACTCACCCCAGTTACTCAAAATTGCTTTGTGCAAAAAACTGAAGATCAGCAATACTACCTTACTAACGAAGCTCTTGCTGCTGCTCTTCCACCAGTTGGTTAATTATCGTAACCGATAAAATATTATGGCACTCACTCAACCCTGCTTTACCAATCTAACTCCAGATCAACAGAATTTCAATATCTACGAGCAATTGAAACAAGTTACTGGATTTGACATTCCTCCATATGACAGGATTGACATCACCTACTATGGGGCCACAAATAATATTGCGACTGTTCTATATAAAAATGCAGGAGTCTTAGTGGCTACGCTAACGCTTGAGTATGCTACTCAGCCTCCAACAGTAAACGACACAAACTTGGTAAAAGTAACAATCACTTACCCATAGTATGGCATATAAATTCAATCCATTTACAGGTAAATTAGATATTGCAGGTGGTGGCGGCGGGGCTGGAACAGTTACCAGCATTACAGCAGGCACAGGACTGACTGGTGGAACCATTACAACATCTGGAACTATTTCTGTTAATCCAGTTTATAGTTTGGAAATCCATGTTAGCAAGGATGGCAACGATACAACTGGAGACGGAACGCTACTAAATCCAGTTTTAACAATTACCAAAGCACTCACATTGGTTGGTGCTGGAAAGAATACTGTCATTGTTCATCCGGGTGGATACACCGAAAGTCCAACCGTTACATCTACTAACACTACAATTGCAACGTCTGAGTTGACAGGTGCAAACACGCTTTTAACTGGAACGCTGACACTAAATGCTGCCGCTCGCGTTTCTGGCTTAAAGATGAGCAACCTGACAATTACTGGGTCAGGCAATACATACATCTCAAACTGTACTGTTGATACAAGGGTTATTAAGTCTGGTACAAACTATGTTGAGATTATCAACAGTGAATTGCAATGCACGGCAGGAGTTCAAATTACTGGCGCAGGAAGTGTTTCAATTGTGGGAAACAAATGTTGGGCGGTAGCAGTATCAAATGCGGCGGCAAATGTTTTAATCAAAGACTGTTTCCAAGTTATTTCTCCGAGTGTAACTGTTGGAGGACTTCAATTTGATGGTTGTGCTATTTTTGCAGCAGCACCAACAACAAATGCAGTCACTGCAAGTGCAGGAACCAACATTACGCTGGCAAATAGTTTTGTGCTAAACTCAGCGGGAACTAATGTCGAGCGAGTGAGCTTGGGTGGAAATTACAGTATTCTTAATCTTGTTTACGATAAAGCAAATTCAACTTTCACGGGAACAAATTTAAATGCAGTTGACTATTTCAGTGTTATCAATGCAGAAAAAATTGGAGTTAATACAGTAGCAGACGCTACTGTTGGGTTAAAATTGGATTCGACTGGAGTTAAATTCAACGATGGCACGATACAAACTACCGCAAGTGGTGGAGGCACAGTAACATCAGTTACTGGAACTTCGCCAATAGCATCATCTGGCGGGGCAACTCCCGCAATCAGCATTGCAGATGCAGTAGCAGATGGAACAACAAAAGGAGCGGCAGCATTTACCGCTTCTGATTTTAATGCAACAAGCGGAGTAGTTAGCATTGACTATACTAATGGGCAGGCAGCAAGCGGAAGCACTAAAGGATTTCTTACTTCTACGGATTGGACTACATTTAACAATAAAATTAACGGATCAACAAATATATGGATTCCCGCTTCTGCTTGGATTCCTCGCACTACTACTGGATGTGGAGTTGATTCGCGTGAACTTGCAACAAACCTTACAAATTACGATGAGTTGTTGTTTGATCCAGCAACCAATGAATTTGCACAGGCTCTAACCATACTTCCAAACAATTACAATAATTCAACGATTACAGGAAGGTTTTATTGGACTTCTTCTACTGGAACTGGCGCGGTTGTTTGGGGGTTGCAAGGACGAGCATACGCTGATGCCGTCAGTCTTGACCAAGCATTTGGAACAGCACAAACAGTAACTGACACGCTTATTACAACAAATAGTATGCACGTTACATCTGCAACAAGTGCTATTACTATCGCTGGAACCCCAGCAGCAAATCAACCAATTCTTTTTCAAATTTATCGTGACGCTGCCGCTGGTGGAGATACACTAGCCGTCGATGCCCGACTCCTCGGCATCGAAATCGTCTTCAACTAATGAGAGCACGGCAAAGACATTTTAATCCAGCACATACAGGAGCCACCGCCGCTTTTGATGCGCGTTATGGCATTGCTGTTGCCAATGGCGCAGGCGTAGATACTTGGACAAATCGTGTCGGTAGTAATAATGCCACACAATCCACAAGCGCGAGTCGCCCCACATTTGAATCAACAGGCGGCAATAATAATTCTCCAACATTAAGGTTCTCAACATCCGGCGTAGCAGACACATTGACTCACTCAATTAGCATCACAGTAGCCCCCAGCCTTTTTTTGGCAGTTGCCACAAGGACAAGTGATACGAATAAAGCAAACTATCCACCAATAGCCACTTTCTGTCCACCTTTCACCGCAAATTTCAACATGATGTATGCCGCAGGATTTGGCGCAGGATCGGAAAATTGGGGGCATGTGCCCACAGATAGCGGTCAGAGCATTGAAAATGTGTGGCGCATTTGCACAGCCAAACCAGCCAGCACAGCCACATCAAATTCGTCTACTACCGTATGGACGAATGGAGCGAATGAAACAACTACAACAGGAAGTCGATATGCTGGTGATAGTGCCGACAGACGAGGGATTTGTGGAGACGCACAAAATGTAAAATTTGACGGAGCGATCAGCCAAGTTGTCGCCATCCCCGCCGATGTTAGCAATCCGCTTCGCAAGCGTCTTGAACACGCCTCTGCATTTTCCTTCAAAATCGCTTGCTCATAAAAAACATGAAAACATATCTGACTCTTGACAAAGAACTCCGCTCCGAAACCGATCTTGCAATCATCGCCAACCTTGAGCGCAAAGGCTGGGTTCTCGCTCCGCAACCACCATTCAATCCAGAAACGCAACAATGTAATTGGGTGGATGGAGAATGGGTAGTTGCGCCAATTCCTCCTACTCTGTATAACGCAGAGCAATGGTTAACAAAAGAAGGATACGGAGCTACGCAATTGGTAACTTTGCTTGATCTTTATGCTTCACTTACTGCTGAAGGAAAATCTTCTGAAAAACTTAATGCAGTAAAAGCATGGACGAATGCAATTCTTGGAGAGTATGTGCAGAGCAATCAACCAAAAGAAAACTGGGGGACTGCGCCATTTTCATTTAACGAAACTGTTATTGAGGCATATCAAGAACTTGGAATAACATTATCGTAAACGATAAATCACTATGAGTTGTTGCAACGAAACTATTATTGTAGCGTCATACGCAAGGTCTGCAAAAGAAAGCGCGATAAGCGCAGCGCATTCTGCTTGTTTTGCTCAAAAATCTATTGGTGCAAGCGGGGCAAGTGGAGCAACGGGCTTGCAAGGTGCAACTGGAATCCAAGGCCCGATTGGGCCGGGTGGAGGAGCAACGGGAGCTACTGGGTTGATTGGCGCAACAGGGCCGAGCGGCGGTCCTACAGGAGCTACGGGGATTGGAGTCACGGGAGCAACTGGTTCTACAGGTGTTCAAGGCAATCAAGGCTCTACAGGCGCAACTGGTATTGATGGAGCTACCGGAGCTACTGGAATAGGAGCAAGTGGTCCTACTGGTGCAACTGGCGCAACGGGTTTACTTGGCGCAACTGGCGCAACGGGAACTGCTGGAATTGACGGATCAACAGGAGCAACGGGTTTACTTGGCGCAACTGGCGCAACGGGAACTGCTGGAATTGACGGATCAACAGGAGCAACGGGCGTTGGAACGCAAGGAAGCACAGGTGCTACAGGAGCATCTGGAGTCGGCGCAACAGGTGCAACGGGAGTAAGCCCAGCAAATGTTGTTTTAACTGATACTTCTCAAACAATAACTGCGACAAAAACATTTACTCAACCGCAAATTATCACTGGAACAAGTGCATCTGTAATGCTTCGCGTTACACAGGAAGGTTCTGGCGAATCACTCCGAATTGAAGATTCTCCAAATCCAGATGCAACGCCATTTGTTGTCTCATCTGCTGGCAAAGTTGGAGTTGGGATTGCTCCTGACGCAACTGTTGGGTTGTCAGTTGATTCGACTGGTATTAAATTTAGCAATGGCTCTATTCAAACTGTTGCTGCTGCTGGAATACCTGCTGATGTTCAGATTTTCACAACAAGTGGAACTTGGACTAAACCAACAGGAGCAAAAGCTGTTGAAGTTCAAATCGTCGGTGGTGGCGGTGGTGGCGGGTCTGGACGCAAAGGCGCAACCTCTACGGTTCGATCTGGAGGTGGAGGCGGCGGCGGTGCAGGAATTACTATTACCCAAATTGACGCATCTACGCTTCCAAATGCACCTGCAACTGTTTCTGTTGTTACTGGTGCAGGAGGACTTGGGGGTGCATCGCAAGCAACTAACTCTGCAAATGGAGTCATAGGCGCAGATGGAGGCGACTCCACTTTTGGAATTTTCCGTGGTCGTGGAGGAAGTGGGGGGAATGGTGGAACTGCAACAACTGCCGCAGGTGGTGTTGGTGGAACAGGACAATTTACTGGCGGTGCTGGCGGAACTGGCGGCGGGTCATCGTCATCTACAAATGCTGTCGGAGCAACATTTATTTCTGGGGGTGGCGGCGGCGGCGGAATTAAGGCAGACAACACAACATTTAACGCATCAAACGGTGGATTTGTTAACGCAACTAACCAAGGTGCAGCAGGTGGAGGGTCATCTCCATCTTCACCAACTCCACATGGTTTGATAACTGCACTTGGTCAAGGTGGCGGTGGAGGAAATGGATCTACAACAGGAAATGGAGTGTCTGGCGCAGCGGGTGGACTCTACGGCGGTGGAGGTGGAGGTGGCGGGGCGGCAACTGATGGTGTTGGCAACTCTGGTGCTGGCGGAGATGGAATTGCTGGAATTGTCATCGTAACAACTTACTTCTAATATGTCTCAACGATATGTTTTAATTAACAAGGACGAAGGATACATTGAAAATGTAATCCTATGAGATGGCGTAACTCCATTTGAGCTTCCAGAAAATATAGAGATTAGACTTGAAAGTGAAATTGACTACTCAACGCATAGAAGAACAAGAATGATGGATACACACTCATTTAACGCAGGCATGGCAGGAGTTCTTGCTACGGCAACATCTGTTGGAATTTCATTGCTTCCAGAAGTTGAGGCATGGCTACGCATCGTTTCTCTTCTTGTTGGTATCGCAGTTGGAATTGGATCGCTTATTGTTATCGTTCGTAACTGGAATAAAAACAAATGAAACCAAAAAAAATTGCACTTGTAATGATTGTAATCTCATTCGCATTCCTTACGCTTGCATTTATGACAGGTTGTGAGACGATTGGAATTTCGCTGAAGACAGACTATGGGATGTTCACTTATGAACTACCCGAACCGAAAGGAACAAAAAAATGAAAATCGTAAATATACTACTAGAACGACTATCAGAGAACAGCACATGGCGCGGATTGATTCTGATCGCTACAGCAATCGGAGTTAAACTTGAGCCAGAACTTCAAGAGTCCATTATTGTAGCAGGACTCGGCCTCGTAGGACTTATCAATGTAGTTCGTAAAGGGTAATGGTTCCTAATTCCAGACCGCAGCAGGCGAAGGAAAAAACCCTTGCAATGGTTATCCGTGCGGGAATTGAAGATCGTGTTGCGCTGGTAGGGATTAGAGGATACTACTCTGAAACATTCGCTCCATCTGGAAACAATCGGGGAATTTATGATGATGCGATTATTTTATTATCCCCTTCTGTTCACGCTACGTTTAACGCTAATACCGATCCTTCTGTTTTTAGAAAAGGCATTGCAGTGCTTAAAACGGGCGTTCACCGCTTTCGTAAGGGGAATCATGGCATCAGTAGACCCGGAGGCGGCTATCCAGCACTGCGACCTTCTAACGCCAAAGAGGAGTTGCCTGTTACGCGAGACGGCATGGGAGACGATATGGGTATCGCTATCAACATTCATAAGGGTAGTTACAAATCAACCTCCTCCGAGGGATGCCAAACAATCTACCCCGCGCAATGGGATGGATTTATAAATCTTGTCTATTCCGAGATGAGTAGATACAACCAAAAAACTATTCCATATCTTTTAGTGGAATTATCGTAATTGATAAAATATGAAAACATCAAAGTGGGCTTTCAAACAAGTAAGCAGAAATGTTCACATTATTGAAATGCACCTTCCTAAGGTTGGGGATGAACAATGGGTATTGCTTCAGAGTGATGTTCACTGGGATAATCCAAAGTGTGATAGGGCAAAATTAAAAAAACACTTGGACTTGGCACTAGAACGAAATGCTCCTGTAATTGATGCAGGAGACTTTTTTTGCGCAATGCAGGGTAAGTATGACAAGAGAAGCAACAAAAAAGATTTACGTCCAGAACACGCAACTGGAAATTACTTGGACTCGTTAGTTGAAACTGCCGCAAAGTTTCTTGATCCTTACAAGAAAATACTCACAGTAAGAGCGGCAGGAAACCATGAGAGTTCAATTCAAAAAAACCACGAAACTGATCTTAATGAAAGATTGGTTGAAAGACTAAGAGGTAATGGTGGAATTGCGCGTAGAGGTGGATACTCTGGATTTGTTAGATTCTCAATTTATGGTCATAAGGTAAATGGAGCATTAGCAGCAACGCAAGGTTACAAACTTTGGTATTTTCACGGTAGCGGTGGAGGTGGCCCAGTAACTCGCGGAGTTATCCAAACAAATCGACAAGCGGTATATGTTGCGGATGCTGACTTTATTTTAACAGGTCATACACACGATTCTTGGCAAGTTCCAATTCAGCGTATCAAATTAAATAACCACGATATTATTGAGCAATTTCGTCAAACCCATATAAAAACTGGTGGATACAAAGAAGAATTCAAAGATGGGTATGGTGGGTGGCACGTTGAAAGAGGAGGGCCACCTAAACCAACGGGCGCGTATTGGATTAGATTTTATTTTGACAGATACGAAAATAAGAAAAGAATCTATGATTACGAAATTATAGAAGCTAAATAACCATTGACAAAAACCTAAATATCGTTAACGATAAAAATTATGAGTTGCGGAAATTCCAGAAGTTCTAAATGTAACCCGTGCGGACCAAATTCGGACGCAATGAATTCTATTGCTGATCGTGCAGCTTACTATGCTCGTATAGCAATATATGCTTCAGAGCAAGGTGGCGGCATTCGCTGGGGATATATCGGTGATGGGGTTACTACTCAATTTAATATTAATGGAGCCGCAACAACGAATAGCGCATCATTCCTTGTAACGATTGATGGGGTAGTTCAAGACCCATTGGATTATACAATCAACCAAGGATACCCATATACCATCACAATGAATGTGCCAGTGCCATCTGGCGATGAAATTGTCATTGTATCCTTGAATGGTAAGACGGGAGCTACTGGCCCCGGAGCGGGAGCAACTGGCCCAATGGGGCCGACTGGAGCCACTGGTATTCAAGGCCCGATTGGGCCGGGTGCTGGATCAACGGGATCAACGGGGGCAACTGGGCCTTCTGGTGGCGCAACTGGTGCAGGTGGAGACGCTATCTTCTGGGAAAATGGTCAGAATGTAACTATCAACTATACAATTTCCACAAACAAAAACGCAATGTCCGCTGGGCCAATCACAGTTAATTCTGGAGTTGTAGTCACAATTCCAAGTGGATCAGTATGGACAGTAGTATAATAACATATGGCAACATCACTCACACTTCAAAACGATAGTTCCCTCGCACAAGGATATATCAAAGTCAATGGCTCAACTGCCGCTACGCTGACTACTTCTGGCATTACTGCGAATCTGATTGGTAATGTTACTGGTTCACTTACCGCAGGAGGTTCATTAACTCTTGAGACAGCACAAACCGCATCTGGAACTGCGGTTGACTTTACGAGTATCCCAAGTTGGGCGAAGCGTATTACTGTGATGTTTAGTGATCTTAGCTTAAATGTCACAGATGATCTTTTAGTTCAGATCGGAGATTCTGGTGGAATTGAAACTACTGGTTATACATCTGGTTCTCAAAACAGTGTTAATAGCACAATTGGATATATCATAAGAATTGGTGCTGCAAGCAGATTGCTTAATGGTGCAATGTATATTTCAAATATAAATTCTAATTCTTGGATTTCTATTCACTCTGGAAATATTGGATCAACAAATGATGTTTATGGAGGAGGCACTAAAACACTTTCTTCAACACTTGATAGAATTCGTGTAACATCCGTTACTGGAACAAGCACATTTGACGCTGGAACAATCAATATTTCTTACGAAGGATAACATATGCCAACAACAATTACATCCGCAGGAGTAACTTTTAACGATGCAACTTCGCTGACGAGTGCGAATATCGGCACAGCACAGCTTGTCAATGGTTCTGTCATCGCATCAAAACTTGGCACTACAGAGCAAAAACAGATTTGCAAAGCATGGGTGAATTTTAATGGAGCTACATCGCCCGGAACGATTCGTTCAAGCTACAATGTTTCCAGCGTTACAAAGAGTGGAACTGGAAGATATATTGTTAATTTTACAGCCAATATGGCTGATACAAATTATTCTGTAGTAACTGGAACATCTTGCAGAATTGGAAGCGTATTTGCCATCGTGTTGCTTGAAGATACTGTCAATTCATCAAGAACAATATCATTGCTTCCATTAACAAGTCTTAATCTTGGGGAAGCATATGAAGACACATCCATTTCCCAAGTAGCGGTTTTCGGAAACTAATCTTATGTTTATCACCTATCCACAACCAAACGGACAAGTAGCAGTAGTCATTCCTACTAACGATGTTAATGACGCAATCAAGGATGTTCCAGAAGGAGTAGAATACAAGATTGTTGAATCAGTTGATATTGATAACGACTACTTCAACGCATACGAATTTGACGCTGAACTTGGCGCAAAGGTAAACATTGATAAAGCGAAAGCTATTCATCTTGATAAGTTCCGTGCTGCTCGCGCACCAAAACTTGCCAAGCTCGACATTGACTTTATGAAGGCAGTTGAAGCCAACGACGAAGAGAAGAAAGCTGAAATCATCGCCGCTAAACAAGCACTCCGTGATGTTACTTTGACTACACTTCCAGATGATCTCGCTGGCATCAAAGCAACTTGGCCCGATATTCTGAACTAAATATTATGACTCCATGCACTCCAGCACCTCCATGTGATACTGAGTATCCATTACTTTGCGAACCTCTTGAAGTCACAGCACTCGCTAAAAGGTTGGTGGTAGAAGACTCTGCTGCTTGTCAGAAGACAATTCAGACACCACCATCTGGACAAGTTCTTGTGTCTAACACAAACGGAACAATATCGTGGACTAATGGCGCAAATAATACTGTTCTTCGCAAAACCTCTACTGGCAGTGTAGAGTTTGCTACGCTGAATAGTCTCCTCCAATCCGCACCAGTTGATCTTGGGAGTCAACCACTGACTACTACTGGATCAATTAATGCAGCAAGCGTGACTGCTACTGGAGTAGTAACGGCAGCAAGTGTAACGGCATCTGGAGCAGTCACCGCAGGATCGCTTACTGTATCTGGAGCAACTTCAACTGCCGCGATTACATCAAGTAGCACTATTCTTGCGAATGGTAACTCGTCCAAGATTGGATACAATACTGGTGCTGGTGGATCAGTTACTCAAGGTGCGGGTGCAAAAACAAACGCTGTTACTCTCAATCGTCCTACTGGAATTATCGTTACCGATAGCGCGGCACTTGCGTCCGCTACCGCCGTTACCTTCAACTTGAGCAATTCGGTTATTGAAGCTACGGACATCGTGTTGGTAAGTCACATCTCTGGAGGAACGCTTGGTGCATACAACTTTGCGGTAGCTCCAGCAACAGGTAATGCCAATGTCACGATCCGTAACATTACCGGAGGATCATTATCTGAAGCTCTTAGTCTGCGATTCATTGTAATCAAAAGTGTCAACGCATAATGCCAGCAGAAGGATCAGTCTTTGATGGGTTCACAAGTATCATTGCACAAGACGCAGATACTCACCCATCATATTTACCAGAATCCTTTGTAGCAGAGTCAGTCAATAGGACATTCCGAGGAGGCATTAACCGAACAAGACCAAGCATTCGGAACATCTCAATTGTTGCGGGAACAGGGCAAGCTGAGACTATCGTTAACGATATTCTTGGAGGTAACTTCCAAGGTGCGTATCCATATCGGGCGACCAATTACAGAACCAGCGATGGACTACTACTATCTGTATCTGGAGTTATCTACTTTCTAAAGATAGTAAACAACCAAGCATACGCCTACAAGATCATCGAAGGTAACGATCCGGGCATGATGCACACATTCTTTGTGCAAGCTGAAGATCGGGCGTATATCCAAAACGGATACCAGAATGCGATAGCATGGGATGGCGTATTAGGAACGCTGACTGCTTTTGAAATCCAAAACAACGATTACTCGGAAATTGTTTCAGTTGGCACTACTGATTTTACTTTAATCGGTGCGCCATCCAATACAGTCGGAGTAAAGTTTACGGCAACTGGAAGCGGAATAGGAACTGGCACAGTAAAACTTCCTGCTTACCGACTGAATCCATACTTGGCAAAGATGCCGATTGGAACTGTGATGGAATACGCATTCGGGCGAGTCTTTGTTTCTGATAGGTTCAATCAAATCTACGCATCTGACATTATCTATGGCGGTGGGTTTACCGATACCAAGAATACCGAGAATTTCACCGAGATTGGATATTGGGCAGAAGGCGGTGCGTTCTCTACTCCAGCAATGATGGGGAATATTACTGGCATGAGAGTAATGCCACAGATTGGAACCAACCTTCGCGGCCAAGGTGAGCTTGTAGTCCTTACTGGTAATGGAGCTTTCTCAATGGATGTGTCTATACCAAGGTCACAATGGAATACATCGAACATCCAACGTATCTCATTGCTTGGACGTGGATGCACAAGTCCATATTTGGCACTAGCAAACTCTGAGCTTTGGTTTAGGTCACACGATGGTTGGGCATTTTACTCCAATAGCCAATCTGAATTTGCGCGATACTTCTCACTTCGCAAACTGTCTAGAGAAGTGAATAAGTGGGTGCAAAATGATACGCCTTGGTTGAAGCAATTCGCTTCTACGATGTTTTTCAATAACTACATAATTAGCACAGTAGCTCCGCAAACTTATCGAGCGGCAGGGGTAGAAGGACTGAATCGCTATCATAGGGGAATGGTGGTTCTTGATCTTGATCAATCATCTTCACCTGCACCAGACGCACAGCTTTCTTTCCGCTGGAATGGCATTTGGACAGGCTTTAGACCAACTCAGCTACTGACAGCACTAATCCAAGCTGAGAAGCGAGGATTCGGATTCTCGTTTGATAAAGACAACAAGAACCGACTTTACGAATTCACTGTAGCACAAGGCGACGATTACGGGCCAAATGGTAGCAGGCAGATAGAATCCTTTTTCACAACTGGTAGGTATGACTTCAATCGAAGCGGGGCAACAAACAAGTTCCTCCGCAAAAAAATTACTGGTGGAGAAATGTGGATGAGTGAGATTAAAGGCCAAGTAGATAGCTATGTAGATTTCCGTTCTGATTCTAATCCATGTTGGTCAGAACTTAAAGTTCCTACAACCTACGGGTGCGATTCATGTTCACCACAAGTAACTGAATGTATTCCTCAGAGGGGAGGCAATCGCTATAAACGCTACAAGTTTAACACTCCAGACCCAAGTGAGTGCAATGACTTGGCAGGTATCCCATCGGTAGAGGGCAGCGAGTTCCAGATCAAAGTCAACCTCACTGGCGCGGCTACTGTTGACCGAGTTCGCCTAATGGCAAACATCAAGAACAACGATGATTCTCCAGTTGGTGACTGCCCAGAAGAAAATCAAGAATGTGAACCATTTTTGTGTTGCCAAGAAAAATATTGGGAATACAATATCGTAAATTAGCTATGGACAACGCAGACAGCTCACCAGCACTTACTTTTCCAAATGTTCCAGATGACTTCTGTCCAACTGGTAATTGGCAAAATGTGTTCCAAGCATTTATTGATGAGGTTCTTTCCAATGGAACTATTCTCGTTCCGGGTCTTGGCGATGTAACTCCACAGCAGATCGCGCAGATTAACGAAGACCTTGCTAATCAGCAGAACGAAATTGATGCACTTGAAACTCGTGTTACTACGATTGAAACTAGCACAATAAGAGTTGGAACAATTACTGGAGTAACTACAGGAGACTCTGTAAGGACTGTAACATTTGCTGCACTTCCAACCGCAAACTATGCAGTATCAATTACTCCAGTTTGTTCCGCTACAATTGGAATTCAGCCCACACCACTTTTCTCATTAAATGTAGGAAGCAAAACTACTACAGGATTTTCGATCCGCATTGAAAATAACATTGCGGAAATAACTAGCGTTGAATGGATGGCAATTCACGCTTTGTAATAAACCAAGCCATAGAAAACAAAACATATGACACCACTAAAAGGAACCGATCCTCGCCTCGTATCTGGCGGCTCACCAACTCGCGGAATGATCCGTGAAGGTATGGGTAATATGCCCAACTTGGGCAAAAAGAAGCCAAGCATCTATACGACTGCTGGCACTCCAAAGCAAGGCTACCAGAAATAATTATCGGAAACGATAATCCCTATGGCTGATACCCTCGAAGAGATGGTAGAGCTTGTGAAGGGGTTCGTCGGAGACTCAGGAACTTGTTCATACGAGCGAGGAGTCAAAGCCGTAAACCAAGCAAGGCGACTACTTTGGAATAAGCGTAACTGGACTACTCAAGAAGAGTATGTCCAAATTTGCTGCGTGAACGATTGTTTCACGCTTCCAGCAAGGTATGAGCAAATCAGACTTGCGTGGATCGGGGATGAATCAGTATCTCTCGCAGATGAATGGTTCAATGCGACGAACGCTTTTGCTCTACAAGCAGGTAACTCATGCCATAGAGGAATTACTGAGGTAGGGGGACTCCATGTTCTCTTCCGAGATTATACTACGAGGGCATACCAAATTGGGGTGATGGCCGAGGAAGCTGAAGACATCGGCGTAGAGTTGATGTTTGAAGCGCAAGACCAATATGACACCTATCATAAAGTTAGGGTTACTACTGCCAATCCTCCAACGCTGGCAAAGTCTGATCTCCTTGTAAAAGGAATTCGGGGAGTAACCAAGCCAGTAACTAAGGGCAGGATTCGGGTGTATGCCTACGATCCATATTATGAAGCAAAGACGCTGATAGCGATCTATCAACCGAACGATGCTCATCCTACATTCCGTAGGTTCAAAGCACCGAGGACGTGCGAGTGTATCACGCTTTACGCATCGAAGAAATACTTTGATCTAACCGACCCAAAAGAATTGGTTGAGTTCATCCCAGATGCAATGATCTATGCGGTTCTTGCATTAAACTCGCGTGAGAATCGAAAGGCGCAGGAGTTCATGGCTAATTTAGCATTAGCTGTGCAGGAGCAGGAAAAAGAGATGGAGGGAACAGAAATACCAACTTGCGCTCCAATTCGGTTTGCCAACTACAGCAGGGCAGACAACCTAATCGGGTATGATATATTGTCACCAACACCCAACGATTACTTCTTATATCGATGACACTGACAATTCCAGATAAGATCGACGCGAGAAATGTGGTTGGGTATGGTGATCCAGACTACGAGCTTAACTTGATGGACTTGGAGATTCTAAAACTACCTCCACGGGAATGTCCGCTGGTGCATAGGTTCACACCGGGAATGTATATTCGGGAAATTTATATGCCGAAGGATACGATTCTCACAAGTTTACTCCATCTAACTACGCATCCGTTCTTCGTGATGAAAGGTGATGTGACTGTCTGGTATCATGGTATCCCTGCTCATCGCTACAAAACAGGCTACAGTGGTATCACAGAAGCAGGAACGAGGCGTTTGCTTGCCACTCATAAAGATACAATCTGGACTACCTGCCATGTCACTGATTTAACTGATCCAGACGAAATTATTGACAGCATCACTTCAAGAGACTTTAATCCCCACATCGCCAAGGAAGACCCAAGGGTGCAGAAGTGGCGGCATAACAGAACCGACTTAATCAAATGAGATTCCTTCAGCATCCAGAAGATTTACTTTTTAACAAACATCCAATGATGTTTCACACCAGCGGATTCGCTATTGCTGCTGGTGTGGTTGCTGTAGGTGCGGCGGCAACATCTGCTGCTATCTCCATGTCGGCAGCAGATCGCGCAAAGAAAGCTCAAGGTGCGGCGGCAGGACAATTTAAAAATCAACAGAGAAAAGCAACTAAAGGTTTTCTTAAAGGGCAAGAACAAGTCCAAGGAATGATTAACGAAGTCAAGGCTCCAGAGTATAATCTTGGAGCAATGCTTGGTGATGCTGGTCAGATTTCAAATTACTATCAACAGCAACTTGAACAATTCCAACCCGGAGCAGCACAACAACGCCAGCAAGCTACTACGCAAATTGGGCAGGCAATGGATGTTATCTCACAATATCTTAAAGGAGAAGTTCCACAAGATGTCAAAGACCAGATTATGCGTAATGTTGCCGAGAGTGCCGGCGCAGGGTTTAATCCAGCAACGGCAGGGCAAGCTGGTGGATTCCAAGCAGCACAAGGGCAGATGGCGCGTAACCTTGGACTGACCTCACTTGATATTCAAGGACGAGGATTGGCAGCAATTCCATCTATCCAAGGCACAGCACAAAACTGGCAGCAGTTGGCAAGAGCATTTACAGCAGAACCATTGGATGTAGGTAGGCTTCAACTCGGATTCCAAACAGCAGCAGCAGAAGTCGGATTGCAGAAAGCTAAGATGACATCTGATATGTTTGGAAACATCTACAATGCTCAGTCTGGTCTTGCTACGCAAATCTACGGAGCGAATAAAGAAAACATCGCCGCAAGTTATGCAGCACAACAAGCAGTTGGCCAAGGTGTCTCTGACATTGGCAAAGCTACTTCTGGCGCGTTGTCTGGATATAGCAATGTTCTTGCTGGATTTTCTTATGGTGGACAATCTGGAAATCCATACGGAACAGGACTGGGAGCAACGCCACTTTACAACACGCCGCGAACATCAAGCGGAACTTATTTAGGCGGAAGTCCGGCTACAGGTTCAATGAGCGACAGGCCAGTTGCACTTCCAACATAACATTTTATTACTATGTCAATCGCAGAACTCATAATGACAGGAACTCAGCAAGCATCCAAATCAACGGATTGGGTGGCAGATTCTTTGGCTAAAATTGGAGACAATGTAAGCAAGGTTCTTCGTGAACGCGAGCAGCAAAAGCAAGCTCAAGAGATATTACCCTTTTTGCAGCAGAGTATGCAGGAGTCGATGACACTTGCTGGTCAAGGTAAAACTAGTGATGCGTATGCTAAACTGATGCCATTCTTGGCTGACCCATCAGTAATAAATAATCCAAATTTAAGGCAAGTTATACCTGCATTTGAAAGTGGGATAAAGATTGCGGCAGATGAGTTCTATAAAAAAGAACAACTTCGCGTTCGTGAAGATATGTATAACGCGAGGTATGGTGGCGGTGGAGGAGGAGGTGGAGATGGATTTGACCCTCAAAGTTTTTTAAACGCAATAAATCAAGGTGGCGGCGATGTTCTTGCAGTTGATGAAACAGTTAATCCAGATGGAGTTAACCCTGTAGTTGCAGGAAGAATGCCCGGATTTAGAATTCCTACAGAGGGCATCCAAACTCAGCGAGGGATGAGCATGACACCAAAATCAATTACCGCTCAAGCAACGGCAGCAGGATTGCCAGCAGTCACACCAACTGGAACAACAAAGAAACCTCCAGCACCTCTTGCTCGCGGCCCACTTAACCCTGCAAATCCAGAGAACGCACTTTTCCCTGACCTTCAAGCCGCACCCCCACCTAAGAATGTTGTTGAAAAGTTTATTAAGTTTGAAGATAAGTTTGCGGCATTGCCATTTGAAAAGCAAAAAGCAGAGATGGATAACAACTCCATTATTTTCCCAAACAAAGAAATGCTGGCAAGTTATAAGCCAACAAAAGGCAGGGGAATAATTGAACTTTCTCCAGCGGCAGCAGTTGGAGTTCCCGGACTCGCTGGAGGGGTTGAAGTTCCAGAATCTTACATGAAATATATTGTTGGCAGCATAAATGTTAATCCTTCAACTAAGGCTAAAAGTTATAGTATCAAGCCAGAAATTGAAGGAGATGCAAAAGCTAAAGCTGCACTCAATTGGTTTAACCAATGGCAAGATACTTCGATTCAAGTAAATTCCAATCCACAACTCCGCAATCTTCTTAGTAAAGCAGGTAATGATGCTTTGGCTATTGATATAGAGCCAATAGGCAAGGGTGAATTGGATGGACAAAATATGGTTGAACTTTCAGTTAGAGGAAAGCCAGAAACAAAAATTCAAGTTCCTAAAGAAGCAGCAGATCAAATTGCAATGCTTCGTTCACAAACTGGTGCTGCAAATGTTCACGATGCTAAGTTTATTCGATTGAAGAGTGAAAAACCAGCGGCCAAAACTCAAGCACCAACTCAAGGTGGAATGCCAGCGGTTCAAACTGGTGCTACTAAAGCAACTCAGCAAGCAGCTCCAGAAGAATTAGACGCAACAAATCCATTTGCTAAAAAAATAAGTGAACAAAAAGCAAGTCAGCAAGCAACCGAAGCTGAAGTTTCTAAAACACGAACAAAAGATACAATTTCAAGCCTTGAAACTAAATTGAAAGTGTTGGAGAAACTTGCTGCCCGAAAAGGATTTCAACCTGATGACGCTGCAAATTACGAGGACTATCAAAAAACAAAAAAGAAACTTGATACACTGAAGCAAATATCTGTAGCAAAATCTGAAGGACGAGTATTTGCTTCGGAACAAGAAGCGAGGAATAGTAACAAGAAATTCAATAAGGGAACAACTATTTATATTGCTGGTAAGGCAGCGGTAGTGCAATAATGTTTTTATGGAATTTCGATTTGTTGAAGAACCGGAAAGCCAAGCTGCGCCACAACCCAAGACAAATGGATTGCAGTTTGAATATGTTCAAGGCGCACCAGAATTAAATGTAGAACCAGAACCATCTGGATTTTTTTCAGTTGAAGATACAGTTTCAGCTTTGGGTGAAGCGTTTTCTGGCTTAACAAAAACTGTTCCTGCTTCTTATTACGCAGCTAAAGAAGGTCTTGCAAGACCAGATCAATACTCAAAAGAATCCATTGCTGCATTTGATACCCAACGAGAATACTTTAAAAAGTTAGAACAAGAAGCCGCAACAAGGCAGGCTCAAGGAAGGATGACCAGCGTTGGTGAGGCTATTCGTGGAGCGGGTCAAAGCCTTGGATTTACTGTTGCTGGCATGGCTCCCGCTATTGCTGGTGGAGCAGTGGCGGGGTCTGTAGCAGGTGCTTTATTTCCTCCTGCTGAAGCTGCTACTATTCCTATTGGGGCAATTGCTGGGGGTATTGGATCAATGGTTGCATCTGCCCCAGTTTCATATCGAATGGCAGGTGGACAATTCTTGTATGATGCTTTCAAATCCTTAGAAGAAAACAAAGGAAGACCACTTACTGAAGAAGAAAAAACCAAAGCGTATAATGAGCTTCTTCCTATCGCGCAGAATACAGCATTGTGGGAAGCAGGGCCAGAGGCTATCGGCAACGCAGTTGAACTTGGCGCATTGAAGTATGCTTTTGGATTTGGAAAGAAAGCAGCAACGAATGTAGCTGGTCAAGCGATTAAAAAAGCAAATGATACTTTATTGAAAAAGGTTGGCGCAGTTGCGGGTGGGCAAGCAATTGAACTTGCTGGTGAAACTATCACTCAAACACAGCAGGGGCCAGACCAAGCAAAGATGGAACAATATGTTCAAACTGGTTCCACGGCAGGCGCACCAAACGAATACCAAGGGTTAGCTGGCGCAGTAAAAGCCTTCAAAGAAGTTGCTCCTACTACATTGGCGTTGGGTGCTATCACGACAGGCGCGGGTGGCGTTGTAAAAGTTGCTGGCATGGGCGGGAAAGAAGTTGGCAAAGTATTATTTACTCAACCCAAAACTCCAGAGCAAATTGCTGAAAATCAAATAAATGATGCCGCTAATAGGGTAGCAAACGATCTTTCGATTTCACCAGACGATACAGAAGCCAACAATCTTAACCAACAGATTAAAGCATTGTCTCAAGTTCAAGAGATACGCAAGCAAACCTTGGCCGCGATTGAGCCTACAAGCAGAGAAGCGCAGACTCTTAAACTTGATATAGCCGAAGGTGAGTCAATGCTTGGAGAACTTAACAAGCAATTCACTGGTCTTACTGGATTATCGGAAACGATAACCGAAGCAGAGAAGCAACAGGCAGAATTGGCGAAAGCTATTACCACTCCAGAAGCCAAGGCGAGACCATTACCAACTGATGTATTGCCTACCGAGACACCGGGCGCAACCTATGGCAGAGAAGAACAAGTCTATGATGTATTCGGAGGCATAACGCGCAAGCCAGTAGCTATACCTAAACCTGCTGAATTGCCTGCCGCGCCTACGATTGAAGAACAAACCGCAGAGGGAACCTATGGAGGACAGACTGGAGTGTTTGATGTATTTGCTGGAGCAAGAAGGAAATCAGTAGAGGTTGCACCAGCACCAGCTATCGAAGAAGAACCAATGTCTGTCAGCGATGAAAAAGAATTTGCTGAACTTAACGACTTGATGGAAAGAAAGGGGCAAGCGGAAAACAAAGTTCGTGGAGTTAAGTTCACGAAACAAGATCAGTCTCGCTACCAAAATCTTGTAACAAAATTCAGAGATCGGCTAATTGAAACAACAGACCCTAAAAATGATCCTGTAGTTGGAACCGATATAAACGGAACTCCAATACAGCGATCAAACAAAGGAACATTTTACACATTTGAAAATGGAAGAGTAAGAACAGGCCCAGCTTTTTCAGAAGCCACTCCCGCACCAGTCACAGAGCAAGCTGCACCAGCAGAAGCTCCCGCGCCAGAGGTTGGAGACATTGTTGCTGTTGATAGAAAAAATAATACTGAATTTGCTTTAGTTAAAGGGCTGCTTCCAGAAAGGCCGGATATGTTTTCAATCGGAATTAGACTGATTGGATCAAATCAGCCATTTGAAAGCGGAGGTTACGGACACAATACTAACAAAGATTCCGTAATGAAGCGTTTCTTTGAAAAGGAACGGAGAAACCTTCAAGATATTGAAATTAAAAATCAATACTTCCAGAACATTCTTAATGAAGAGGAAGGCAGGGTTTCTGCTGTAGAAGCTAAAGAGTCAGAAAAGAAACAGCAGGAGCAGGAAAAACAGAGACAATTTAATGAAGAAAAGGTGGCATACGAAGACGCAATATCTCAAGTCAAGATTCCAACAGGAAAATCTGAAACAATGCGATTCACCGCGCCAGATGGTTCAGATCAGGCTTTTGAATCAAAACGATATGGAGATGTCGGAATAAGAAAAGTAACATCTGGCAAGAATGCGCTATACAATGTTGACCATTGGCATTCTGGACTGCGTATTATGCAGTTTAATTCTTTGTCTGAAGCCAAGAAATTCACGCAAGCAATCATTGCATCTGGAGCGGATATTTCTAAAAAAGACATTCAAGAATCTGAATTAGAGAAACTGCGACCAATTGTTAGATACTTTAGGAGCGGAGAAATTGTTCCATCCCTTACATCGCAACCCACCCCCGCAGTATCGGAAACGATAACCAAACCAAAACTTGGAGAAAAAGGCGGCGTTCTAATCCCCACCAAAGAAGACTTCATCCAAGCAGGACAGAACATCTACGAGGCTGGAATGGAGTTTGGTGCTTGGGCTAAACAGATGATCCAGCAATTCGGTGATGCTGTGAGAGAGTTCCTTGGGGAAGTATGGCAAGCAGTGAGCGGTGCGCCAGCGAAGTTGAATGAACTGATGGGGTATCTTCCGAAGAAGGGTGAAGCTGGTGCAGTCAATGTTGGTGGAGGTAAGTTAGGTGGAAAGACTCAGGCGGTAGCAGAACCCGCGCCAACTGGAAAACCAGAGCAGATCATGAGCCAAGAAGTTGGCCCACCAAAAACAACCCCAGAAGGCATTATTGCTAAAACCAAAGAACTCTTAAGAAAGCAGTTTGATCCATCGAAAGTATCAGTAAACAATACTACCGAAGCATTCCGTGCATTGGGAAGATTGACTGGTAGGGGTGGAACTGATTTTGCTAAAGAACTTAACGATGTTGGTAGGGTAGTAGATGAGTCTGGCGCAGCGAGTGAGATCAGCATGGGTGCTGCATTGTTCATTAACGACTTGTTTGAGTATTCCATTAGACTTGCAGCAGAAGGAAATAAGAAACTGCTTGGTATGATGTTGACTAACATCAACAAACTACCGACTGCTGCAATCGGCGTAAGCGATGCCGCTAGAGATTTACGCGCAAGACTTGAGTTAAGCCAACGCTTCCGCATGATGGGGGATGCTGAACAGGATGCCTACACCAACTATGTAGCAGAGTTCATCTACGGGCCTAACCCAACTAAAGATCAAATTCAATCTATCAAAGATGCCTATGCAGCGGTAGAAAAAACTCCACAAGTAACCGAGCAAGAGTTGACTGATGAGATCAAAGCAGTCGGTGATCGGACTGGAACTGACTTGGTGGGTAAGATCAACGAAGAGTTCACTAAAGCTACTGAGAAAGGTAAAGAGAAGCGCAAGACTGAAGAGCAAGAACTGGATAAAGAATACGAGAAGGTTCAGAAGCAGGCTGACGCAGAGATTGAAAAGCTCGCCAAGATTCAGTCTGATACACCTTCGTTTGATCCAGCAGCAGCAAGGCAGACCGCAAATGATGTCCGTGCTATCGTAGCTAATGACTTAAAACAACGTCCAGACATGGGGCGCAAAACTCCTTGGAAGTCCATGTTGGTTGCCAAACTACAAGAAGCAGGAGTTGAACTGGCGGCAGCAGAGACACTGGCTGACATCGTTTGGAGACAGCATGAGATCAATAACCTTTCGAGAGAACTATCCTCCATCAACAAAGCGATTGAGAAAGGGCCAATCTCGGAGATCGTCAAAGCAATCAAGGAAACTCCGTTGGAACAACAGCAGAATCCTAACTGGAGATACGAAGTCATGCGTGACTATCTCCGTAGAGCAGGGTTATCTTTAGCGCAAGCTGAACGGATAGCCAAACTGATGGACATCTCGCTCCAGAAACGCTTCACAATGGCGCAGGAGCAGGCATTCACAGATGCTATCAGTAAGACTGCACCTTGGAAATCTGGAGATACCAGAAGCCGCAGAGCATTTCAAAAGGTATTGCAAGCCCTCCGTGCTGGCGCATTAGACCCGGCAAGGAATGTGTTGAGTGACATGGCGGCACTCAATGGATGGACTGGGTTTACTCCAGAGCAGTATAAGACCCTACTTAAGAATGACGCTATCCTCGCTGATCCAAAAGCAGGAGAACTTAAAAAGGCAGAAGCCTACAAAGCAATCCAAGATGTTATTTCTAAAGCCAAGCTGCCTATTAGAGCAAGAGACGTAATCGGACAATACTACGATGCTCAAGCCTTGAGTGGTATCCCTACCTTAACTGTGAACGCATTCTCACCAATCGCATTTGCTATGCGGAATCTTATCGTTGAGATTGGATCAGGAACACTTAAAGGAAATCCAAAGGCTATCACAAATGCTACGACTGCGTTCATGGACTCAATGAAGTCATGGGCAAACACAGTTGCATACTCTTTCAAGAATAATGTCACAGTCTATTCAAACGTAGATTACATCGTAAATGATGAGAGATTGCTTCGTCTTTACAATCGCGGAGTAAATCAATTCAAGAACGGAACAACATCAAGACAACGTGCAGATGGTGTGAAGAACATGATGATTGGTATGATGGATTATGTTCGTCGTATTTTGAATGCTTTAGATTATGGCGCGATTGCCTCACTTCAGAATCAAAACATCAGCAAATATTCGATGGCGGTAATGAAGCGGCAAGGGATGTCCACCAAAGACGCAAACGAAATGTTTGGTGTAATGATGAAAGCCAAGAATGATTTCTACCTTCAACAAATCGCTATCGGAACCGATAAAAACAGAGCAAGCATTCTTGCTGATGAGTTCTACATTTCATCATGGAGTGAAGCTCTCACTAAAGCAGGCGTAGAAAACAATGATATTAAACAAGCGATGGATGCTGCAATCAACGATGCGTTGTCCTCAGTTGGTAGGAATAGGCAGTCGATTGATGCCTTGAAAGACGAGTCAACAAAAATGAAGGACGCTGGAGTATCTTCGATGCCTGCCTTGTGGTTGTTAGAGTCAATGGCGAATGCTGCGAATCAAAGTGAAAGCCAAGTTCTGAAATTATTCAGCCGAGTAATCTATGGGTTTGCTATCGTTCCTGCTCGCGTAATTCGTGACACAGCTTGGTTCTCGCCATACGGATTCGTTCGCTTTGGATATGACTATGCTGCAAAAAAAATGGGCAAGACATCCCCATATGCTCAGTCACTTGGGAATGATCTTCAGTATAGCCAAAGGCTAAACGAGGCTATTGCTGGAACTGTAGCTTTGACTGCATTGTTTGCCCTCCGTGCTGGATCAACAGACGATCCAGAGGATGAGGATGCGTTCAAGATAGTTTTTACTGGCAATGGCCCACAAAGGAAAGATGATCCTCAGTTCTACGATTCTTGGTATAAAGCAGGCAATAAGCCAAACACGATGAGTGTATATTTTGGCAAAACTAAATTTGCTTTGAATATGATGAGGGGATTTGAAGCATTCACTTGGCCCGCCATGATGCTTGGCGCGATGGATGATCTTGAGATTCGCAAGAAACAAAATAAGAAAACTAATACTGCCACGCAATTAGAAGATGCGGCGATTGTAGCAGGGTTTGTATTTGATGCAGCACTTCGACGTGGGCCATACGCATTCACCACTAAATCACTCTTCGGAACCTACGGAGACATAGGTGTAGAGGGCGTTGCCAAGGGTCTAACTTTCCCTGCAAAGACTCTGATTCCAATATTGGGAACAAGTCTTGCAAGCAACCTATCAAACTTTATCAACGATCCGATTGACAGGAGAACATTGGATGGTGCGGTATGGTCAAACATCCCATTCATCGGGCCTGTTGTAGCACCAAAATCTTTGAACGCATTTGGTGAACCCTCGCTATCAACTGACATGGCATCAAAGATGTTTAAACTTGGAGTTCCGATTGTCTATGACATTCCGACTGATAGAGAATCAATCAAGCTCCATGAGTTAGTTTTAAACCAAGGTGGAGGGCCAAGCATACCGACTCGGAATCAGCTCGCACAAAGGCTCGACAGGCAACCAACCAACAAAGAATACGAGATGTTCGTGAGAGAATATGGAACTATTCTTACGACATCTATGAAAAATAATTACGAGAAACTTTCCGCGATGAAACCAGATGCTTACACTAAAATTGTTGAGCGAATTGGTAATCGCGCAAGGGACATCGCAGAGAACAAAGTTAGGGTAGCTGCGAAAAAGCCTTGACACCCGCAGAAGCTGATGTAGATTGGTTCTGCAAACTTCGCTGGTTTGTGTATGTGTTATTCATTAGGTGAACGCACTCCTGAGTATTCGGGGGTGCGTTTTCTGTTATCGTAACCGATAAAAATATTTTCTAAAAAGTATTAAAAAAATGTTGACACGATAATCGGAGGGTGTAGATTTGCCTTGTGAACGGCGCAACCTCCGTCCATAAAAACCTAATGAAAGATAAACCTACACCTACAAAAACAAACGCTCCAAGTGAGCTTCAACAAGAAATCTACCTTCGCCTTCTCTCTGCTACAGCAGCGGATGGCAAGTTCGACCTCGGTAATCTGGCAAGTGCATCAACAGTAATCAAGATGGGTGACCACCTCAAAGGTGTGTCGGAAATCTTAGCAGTCTGTTTTGAAGGCAAACTCCCAGCAGTTACCGAATAATGGAATTACCCGAACGAGATTGGGATGAAAAAGATTTTTCTTCTGAGATAGAAGAAGCAAGGCATGAAGCGTTTTTACGGCAATGTATGAAGCGTGACATGGATCAAGGCATCGAACCTACATATTGGGATTCAGATGAAGATAACTAACCGATACGACCTCCCAGCACCTATGTTCCGCGCTTTATCCCATGATGGGTATATGGCGGGAACTAAGAAGGCAGACATATCGGTAACAACCCTTATCGGGCCACCAAAGATTAACCAACTCAAGAAACGCTACTCCGACCAGATCACAGAAGACGCATCCGATAGGGTGTGGGCACTACTTGGTCAGTCGGTTCACAAGGTTCTTGAGCTGGCAGGCGGTGAGGAAGAGATGACTGAGAAGCGTCTCTACAAAGAGATCAATGGCTGGACACTCACAGGTCAGACTGACTTGTATGAGATCGGCAACAAAGTAATAAGTGACTTTAAGGTCACCTCAGTATTCTCTTTCCTCCTCGGCGGAAAATCTGAGTGGGAGCAACAAATTAATTTGAACGCTTGTTTATGGAGAGAGTATGGATACGAAGTCAAGAAAGGTCAGATCGTCGCTATCCTTCGGGACTGGCAGTCGAGCAAGGCTGAGTATGACAAGGAGTATCCCCAGTGTGCAGTCCACGTTGTAGACATACCATTGTGGGATAATGATGAGGTAGTCCGCTATGCTACGGAGAGGGTTAAACTTCACCAAGCAGCGGCGGCTATGCCAGACGATACGATCCCAGCTTGCGAACCAAAGGAGCGGTGGGCTAAGTCAAATACTTTTGCCATTAAAAAAGATGGCAATAAACGAGCAGCAAAAGTGTGCGAGACATTGGAGGAAGCACAACAACTCCTTCCTACCTATGGCGCGAAACACTCAATCGAAACACGAGCAGGAGGCAACATCCGCTGCGAGCGTTATTGCTCAGTAGCTCCCTTCTGCCACTACTACAAAACAACCTATAATACAAATGAATAGCAAGCTACTACCACCTATCGAAAGACTGGCGATGTTGCCAGAAGAGAATAGGCAAGAAGCATTAGACTGGATGGCAAGTCAACCTCCAGCAATCATAGATGAAACTGTTGATCCAATGATGCGTTGGGAAGTCCGTATTTCTCTTAGCGGAGTATTTGACTTCAACTACATCTACGATAGATCAACCAAGGAAAAGAAATTATTAAAATCAAACGAAGACAACTGGTAAATAAATTATGAGTAACCAATTAGAAGGAATCGAACAGAAAGACATCATCAAACGGGTGACTGGCAAGGTCACTAAATTGTGGGAACCTAAGACATTCAACGGCCCCAAGGGTGAGTTTGTCATCCAAGGTGGAGATATTGAGATCGACGGGCAAACCTACGGACTCAAGTTCTTCAACAATACCCAAGAGCAGAGCATCAAGGGTAATGTGATTACACTCTCATCAGTCCGTGGAAAGCATGGGCTGACTGGAGTATCCTTAGAGCATGAGTCTTACGATGGTAAGAATGGCAAGGTAGATCGTGACATCATTAAAGTTACGGCTACTGGTAAGATTGAGTTTGACCGACCGAGCGAGGAACCTGTTCGCCGCACTGAAACCAAGAGTATCGTAACCGATAATCCAGAGAAGGCGTTGGATGAGATCGTTGAGATGCACCAGTATATTGATAGCCTCGTCCGCATGGCATACCTTGGCAAGATCACAGACGAAGAGACTCTTCGCTCTTATGTCTCGTCGGTCTTCATTGAGGCTAATCGCAAAGGCATCCACTATTCATCGAAGGTCGAAGCACCTAAGAAGGAAGAACCCAAGGCCGAGGAACCAAATGAAAATGCAGACATAAATAATTGGGCATCCGCCATCGTTCCAAGCGGTTCGCAGAAAGGAAAGAAGTTGGTTGACATCGGTAAACCTAAACTCGCAGAACTTTATGAGTATTACTTGGAGAAAGGATTCACAACTCCTTTTGCCAAGTGCGTAGAGAAAGCTGCTGAAGTGTTCCACCTTGATTCACCTTTCACCGACGAACCTCAAGACGACATTCCATATTAAGGCTAAGATCAAATAATTTCCTCGCAAATCCGTATGGGTTATGCAGGGGTAAAGGGGGGGCGCGCATCCCAAAAAACGCGCCACTATTATGTTCTCCCCAGAACACCAAACCTAAACACAAATACAACATGAAAAAAAAACCAGAATTAGAATTGTTCAGTCCAACTCAAGAGGGAATCATCGTCCCTCTGTCAAAATACCTAACCCAAATGGCCGAGTATGTTAAAACCGAATGGCCGGGCATCAACATCACCGAAACCCATATTAAGAAGGCATGGGCAAAGGTCATCAAGAACGAATACCTTGAAGATGATGCGCCAGATGAAATGCTGGAGATGTTTGAGAAGATGAGTGCCGACCTCGACATGGCCGAGGAAATGGCAGAAGAACGCTTGGCTAATCCAGTGGAAGCAGAAGAAGTTGAAGTTGAACTGACTGAAGATGAGCCAGTCAACGAATCGCTCGCCCTTGTGGAGAGTGTCAAACAAGGCTTAGAGTTATCTTCCTTTACCACTAAGTTCGATATTGGCGCAGGAATGACACAATGTGTGCCTCGCGGCGAGGTAGAGATGAAAGACTGGGTGGCAGCATTTGCCTTTGGTCTGACTCTCGAAAGCGGCGCACAATGGATCATCGGTGATTCGGTAGTAGCCTTGGAGAACGCAGGGCATGAGGATGTAGTTAATCAGTTGTGTGCTAACTTCAAGAAAAGTTATTCTACAATCTCAGGATATGCCCGTGCGTGTAGAGTATTCACAGCAGGAATGAGAGATCCAATGCTTCCGTTTACTGTTTACCGAGAGATTGGAAACGCTAACTTCGGAGACGATAAGACCAACGCTAAGAAGCAGAGTGAACTTCTTGAGGCAGCAAAGAACGAGAAGCTATCCTCAACCGAGGTTCGGAACCGAGTGCGTAGTGAGCAAGGTAAAAACGACCAACCAGCAGGTCATCGTTTCCTTCTTCTAAATGTCGGTAACTTCTCCAACTCAGAAGTCTTCCGCACGATGCCCGAAGAAGTGCAAGAACATCAACTTTTGATCGACCTTGGTGACAAGTCATGGTTTGATCCAGCCGAAGGAGAATGGATGAAATTCTTGAAGGAGCAATAATTTATGTCAGAACCAACACCACAAAACGAAACCTCGAAAGCGGTTCTTGAAGCGTTCACGTTTATCAAGTCAGCCGACGAGACACTAAACGAACGAGTCCATGCAATGGCTAGTCTGTTGCATACAGCAAGCATGATGGTCATTCGATCCGAATCCCGTAAGGGTGAAGGGTTTGAGTGCATCAAGTATCTGGAATTGGCATTCATGTATTACCAGAATGCTCAGTTCCGCAAGCGGTTCGATGAACCAGAGAAAGAGAAAGACGATCAACCGCTTCTTTTCACTCCGTAAGTATCGTAACCGATAAAAAAAGTATTTGACATTGGTTTTCTCCGTGATAGATTCCT